>Ga0114996_10000469_pt1 | contig 56243 bp, 48 predicted proteins | sample ArcticOcean_MG_C_4_FD_87039 | JGI IMG/M metagenome (GOLD analysis project Ga0114996, IMG submission 87039) | Marine microbial communities from western Arctic Ocean - ArcticOcean_MG_CB4_134 | ecosystem: Environmental > Aquatic > Marine > Oceanic | place: Arctic Ocean: Canada Basin | collected...
GTGATCTTGTGGACTTGCGTCGTGGCCTCTGGTGACCCGCGTGGGAATCGAACCCACAACCTATTGATTAAGAGTCAATTGCTCTGCCAATTGAGCTAGCGGGCCGCAGAGAAGATAGCAGATTTAGAACCGCCCGCAGCCGGAATGACTATGGCTTTATCAGCATTCGTCGACCTCGGATTCGCCGCGCTTTTCGGGGACAGTCAGCCACCGGCTATATCTTGAGGCTCGTCTTGATCTTCAGGGCCAGTTCCTGGTCGGAATTAGACTGCACGGACAGTTCAACGAATTCCTCTGGAGTTAGGGCAAGCTCACCGAGCACCCGCAGGTCGATGGGTCACGGATAGATATATTCGTCAATCGTGCCGTCGTACTTCGCCCGCGCCTTGTCAGCCATCCGCGAGATCCACGGAAGTCCCGCCACCACCACATCCCTGGCTCGAGGCCGAAATGGATCTACCGACATGATCTGCCGCCCTTAATCGCTCGCGGTATCTCTACGTGCCGTCATTGTATTCCAGGTGAGGTGAGGTGAGGTGAGGTGAGGCAGGCGCGAAGCGAATCCCCTACCTGACCTGGGCCCAGCGGCCGGTGCACGATCGCCAGCAGTTCGCGATCGCCGCCTCTCACCGTCCCGCGTCCATGAGTTCCGCCTCCGGCTGCCGATCTACCTGTCGGGTTTACGTCGCCCGTCCGGTCCAGCGCCCGCAACAGTAGCAACAGGTGATGCAAATCGAGCTGGACCGCGATTTCGTCTCCCGACTCCGCTGCCCCGGCCATATCGCTGTAAAAGCTGGCCGTCGCAGAGTCGAACAGGGTCATGTACTCGCATCCATTACGGCCCGATCCCGTAGCGATCCCATAGCGAACCGCTCGGCGTTCACGCCACTCAGCACCCAGAATAGAAAGATCAATTATGTACGCTCGGCCGTTTGCTAGGACGATGTTCGAGGCGCTGCAATCCAAGCTCCCGTGGCTCCATTCGCCAATGGTCAAGAGTTCGATCGCATCGTCCAGCGCACGGTTCCAGCGATCGGTGTGGCCCGGCCGAACAAACCATGGAGGTCCGACCTTAAGCTCCAAAATGTCTTCACGCAGACGTGACTGTAATTCCTTTGTTACCCGTTCTCGCCGGTTCCCTGCTTGCATCTTGGTGAGGCCTCTAAACGCGAGGTCTACGGCGATCAGCGCGCGGACGACCGCCCGACGTCCCTCCGGTCCGATCGTGCCGCTTTGGAGTCGTGACTCAAGGGTGTCTCCCGGTAGCCATTCGGTGGCAGTCGCTCCCACGGCCGCGTCGGAAGCGATCAGTTCCGGGACCGGGCAACCGAGCCCGTGCAATTGGCGCAGGGCCGCCGCTTCCGTAGCGAGAGCGTCCCCGTCAGCTCCGCGACGGTCGTCGTCCAAAAAGAGTTTCAGCAGGCGCTGTGTGCCCTTGCGGTCTTCCACCTGATACACGCTCCTGCACGCAGACGTCTCAGCCGCGGCCGGTGCGATTGAAACCGGCTCGAAGTCCGGCATGAGGCGCCGACAAACGTCGGCGACCTCTCCATCCAGAGACATCGTCTGCCCTGGATCACTCGAACCCATAGTCAATATCCGTTCGAGTGACCGAACCGGCATTAATCGATATGGCGGCAAGCACATCTTCCGGTCGGCAAGACGCACCCTCTCCAGCCCGAAGCCGCATCGCGATCATGGCGGGCGGCCGCCATTCCAGGTCCAGCACCGCCGAGCGGATATCGACCTGACGACTGCGTTCGCCGCGCCGAATTTCGATCTCCAGCGCCGGGAGCCCGAGAAACTCTTTCACCAATTCATCCACGCCGCCGTCGGGATCATCCAACAAAACCTGATAACCGGCTGACCGCGCCGAAGCCATCAAAGAAGGGGGCTTGCCCGGCAACTTCTCGACGTCCAGGACCGCGATCCCAGCCGGAAGATTTTGATTGAGCCCCCTGATTAATTTCCCGGCGTCGACCAACCCATCGACCCGGATGTCGAGCAGTTCGTCGCGAGCGGCGTAACCCACCGGCACCGGCGGACCGAAGTGAATCATTGGCCTCGGCGAGTATCCACCGGTGAACGAAACAGGAACTCCCGCTCGTCGAAGTGCTCGCTCCCATACCGACATGAGGTTGCGATGCGATAGATAGCGAGCCGCATCCAGTTTAGAAAAACGGATACGGACATAAAGGGTTTCATCCGTGGGTGGCTCCATTTCGTAAGCATAGGATGCGCCGGGATGGTACCGAAACCGCGTCATCCATTTAGCCGGAGATCCAGCGATGCAAATCAATCGGCACCACGTTCCCCAAGGCAACACTTGACATAAGTCTCGGATTCCGCAGAATCGTGTAGTACCGCTCCATTGTCCCGTCGAAACCGGGAGTTCGGCAGGTATTGGTTCTCAATCAGAACTACGAACCGCTCAACCTCTGCGCTGATCGGCGGGCCTTCGTGTTGGTGGACAAGGGCAAAGCGGAGATTCTGGAGCGGTTCCCACACGACATCCCCTCTGCCCATACGTTTCATCCCCGGGTGTCGGTGATTCGCATGATGTATTACATCAAGCGTCCCCGGCCGGTCGTGAAACTAACCCGGCGAGAGGTTTTCGCCCGGGACAATTACACCTGCCAGTACTGTGGCCGACGGGAATCCGACTCCACCATCGACCACGTTTACCCTAAGTTTCGGGGTGGGACCCCCAGCTGGGAAAACTTAGTCACTTCATGCAAGCCGTGCAATCGCCGCAAAGGTGGCCGCAGTCCCCGGGAAGCTGGCATGCCACTGCGGCGGCGACCTAGGCATCCGGTGGTTACGCCGGGACGGATGATCCTTCGGCGCGCCAACGGGCACATTCACGGATCGTGGGAGCCGTTTCTGTTGCCAAACGTGCGACGGGCCGGCTAGACCCGCCGGGTTCATCCCGCCTGGGTAAGTTCGATCCCGGTGAAAAAGTGCTTCAGGATAGCTTCGTAATCCTCTCCAGCGAGAGCCATCCCCTGGGCTCCCCACTGACTCATGCCCACTCCGTGGCCCACACCTCGCCCGCGGACAATGATCTGCGCAGGGACCAGGATTTCCGTCGTAAAGACCGCTCCGTTGCTCAGGCGATACATTGCGGGCGCCTCGTCGAACGATATGGACCGACGATAGCCTCCGGCGCGGGACCCGGTGGGAGCGGCCGACAGCCTCCCGCCGGGGAAGCTGACAACTAATAGCTCCCGCGATTCGTCCGCCGTGGACACATCGAAAATCGTGCTTTTCACTCCCAGGGCATAACGGATTTCGTCCCGGTAAATCGTCAAAACCACGGGCCGACCTCGTATTTCCACGGCGGTGGCTCGTCCACCGCCGTCATCGGCAATGACGCTCACCCCTTCCAAGCTGGTCAGGTCATATCCCCGATGACGCAGATCGGCGAGCAGCTGCGACGGCGTCAGCGCCAGTTCCCATTCGTAGTCGTCCGCCGCCCAGCCAGATTTCAGGGCCAGGTTGTCGAACGGCGATTCGACCGAACGTAAATAGGGCACGAAGTTGGACCACACGTCTTCCGAAGCGGCTGTTTGGCCGCCCATGTTGGCGCTGTACACAGCGTCGATCGGGTCGCCTTCATAAGTCGCGATAATCCCACGCGTTGCCTCCACCGCCTCACGCACCCACGGCGTTTCGGACTGGATACCCCGGTAAGCCTGACATGCCGTGGAGTCGCAAATGTCAAAAGCGGCGTTGGGGTCGACCTGCCGCAGGGCGTAAGTTCGGGCGGCCACCGCCTGCGCCTTTAGCGCTTCCAATTCCCAGCCCGACGGCATCTCGCTCCCCACGACCGAGTACAGATATTCCTCGAGTGGGAGGACGTTGGTAACCACGTATCCCGCGCCCGCCGGTTCCAGCCGGAGATCCCCGCGATAATGTCGCCCGTTAAGCGAAATCGTGGTACCGGCTTCTGCCGCTGCGATGAATTCCAGCGGGACCGGCTCCGTCCCGACCAGGGTGGAGTTAACCGAAATGTGCCAACCGGCCCGGGCAACACCCGGCAGAACATCAAATTCGGCTCGCAATATGCGGCGAACGCGTTCGGCGGATCGGCGCGAACTAAAGACCCCGGCAGTCTCTGAACCGCCGTCACGGCGGCTACCCTCTACCTCCTGCAATAGAAATGGAGCATTGGCCGGAACCGCAAGACGCCATCCGACAGCCCCAACGCTTACGGTAGCCTCTCCCGTTGGCAGCGCGGTCTCCCGCCCGTCCACAACCAGTCTCGTGCCTTCGGGCAGTACAGCCTTAAGGTTGGCCCCCGCGACGCTCAACCGGACGCGGATTAATTCGGGGAGTTCAAGACCGTCACCAGCGCTCAGCGGTGAAACCGCCGCCGCCAAAAATACGACCGCCGCAGCTACCGCAGGGACGCTGACCCATGAAGCTGAGATACGACCGGCAAGACCGGTCTTTCTGAGACGAGTGCGGCTAGGCAGACTTCTCGGAGGAGGCGGTTGAAGACTTCGTTTCCTCACCGTCACCGTCGGTCGAGCTGCTGGCCATGACGTCCGCGGACCCCTCACCATCTTCGTCTTCTTCTCCGTCGGGACGAGCCTGCTCGCGGAACTCACGAATGCTTTTACCCAAGGCTCCACCCACCGTGGGTAGTTTGCCCACTCCGAAGATAATTATCACGATCACCAGAATGATGACCAGTTCCAGTGGGCCGACGCCGCTAATAAATGGCAATGTGTTTTCCTTTCAGGATGTATTCCGCCCGAGATTAACAGCAATAACCGTTGCGGACGACGAGCTGGTTGTCAGTTCTACTTTGACTGCAGCCGACCCCGATTATACCGCCACCCCGGCCGCGGGTGGCAAGGAAGTGCGTTCCCGGCATGGAAAGTTGAAGCGTCGCGCTTCCGATACCGGTTTCATCCCATCGGTTCAATGACGGAGAATCCAAAATCCAGCAATATCGCAGCGTCGTCGAAATGGTGCTCACTCCCCAGGACGACCACCAACAGCCGGCGACCATCCCGCTGAGCCGCGGCGATTAGGGTATAGCCCGCCGCCCGCGTTCTGCCGGTTTTCACCCCGAAGGCCCCCGGATATTCCGTCAACAGCCGGTTCAGATTCGTCGGACCGAACCAACCGTGCTCGGGGTTACTCTCAATAACGTGGCTCGGAGTGGCCACGATTTGCGCCAACAGCGGTTGGTCTATGACCAGGCGACGACCAAGCACCGCCATGTCGTATGCGCTCGAGTAGTTGTCCGGGCCGTCAAATCCGGCCGGGTTCGCAAAGTGCGTATCGGCCAGTCCAAGTTCAGTGGCAAGCTCATTCATCGCCGCCACAAAGTGTTCTTCGCCTCCCAAACTCTCAGCCAGAGCGGCCGCCGCGTCGTTACCAGAATCGAGCAGCAGCCCGTACAGCAACTCCTCGACCGTCAGAGTCTCCCCGGGGATTATTCCCATCCGATTGGGTTCCGCCCGGGCCGCATCGATGCTCACTGTGACCGGCTCCCTCGCCCCTGACAGCCTGAGCGCCGTCATCGCGGTTGCGATCTTCGTCAGGCTGGCCACCGGCAACCGTGCCCGGGCATCCCTCACGGCCTGCGTCGCGCCCGTATCCAGGTCCACTAGTATGTAAGCGGAAGCGGACACCGGCGGCGGCACCGGAGCGTCCGCTCTGATCGGTTTGAACGCTGCCTCCACACCCGGCGAAGCCAGGGCGACCGGCCCGTCCATCAGCTCTTCAATCGTGGGACCGAATACCGCCATCGCCGCCGTGTTTGGCCGATCCTCCGACCCGATCAGCACCCGGCCAGCCGCCACCGAGAACGCTATCACCAGGACCACAAGTACCAGCGTGAAGGTAACCAGTCGGGGGCGTCGTCGATACTCGGCCGGCATCGTCGTCGCGACGCGAGTGTTAGAAGTGCGGTAGATGGGTACCGAACCACCCCGGAGGTTAAATTCGCCCGCTGGGCGCGGCCCTGTGTGCAACGGGGCCGATACTACCCGCTGGAATCTGACTGTTTGGGGACGGCCGGAACCGCCCCTGTTGTTTGCTATCGCACGCATGCGTCTTCACCTGGCGCATGGGCTCCAGCCTCCCTTAGTCGGCCCTGCTATCCCGGATGTACTCCAGACTCCTCTTGAAATTTGATTCGCTGCTCCAGCCTTCCGCCATGTAGTAATTTAGAATTGTTGTGAGTTTCAAGATCGATATTAAGTTGATTCCGCTCCGACGCAATCTTTCCGTCGCGCCCTGTTCGCGATCGACCAGCGCTACCGCGTCCGTAACCTCCAGCCCCTCTCCTCGCAAGACCTCCGCTGTTCGAATCATCGATCCACCCGCGGTGATCAGGTCGTCCACGATGATCACCGGATACCACGGTAGGAATCGCCCCCCGATCCTCTTCTGGTCTCTGTTTCCGTCCAGCGACTTTACATAAATAAGCGGCTTGTCGCAACTCAGCGAGAAGCATGTGGTGATGTGCAACCCTCCGAACGGCACCCCGGCGCTCAGGTCGAACGACCCGCATCCCGGATTCCGCATCGCGATACGCGAATTGAGCTCCGTGTGAATAAGCGCCGCCGCCGTCCGCATGGCCCCGGGATTGCTGATCAGCACTTTTGGGTTGAGATATATCGGGGAGTTCAGGGTAGGCGGCGCGAACGTGAAGTCCCCGAATTCTATTCCGCCCGACTCGTAGATCGCGCGGGCGAGCCAGAGGCTGCCACCTCTTCGCTGGGGTTGGCGCTCACGGCAGTCGGTCGCCTTAACTGGATGATCCCCCGCTCCGGGCGTTGATGAAATCCTCCACCAGGCCCGGGTTACCTCCGGCCGATTGTCTCAGCCCGGTCAAGCCTGGCGTTCGCGGAAACACCGGCGGGTCCGGGCCGACGGTCGTATGATGCTGACCAGAAACTTCAGAACGGATCAGAGTATTGGTCGCATGCACAGCGAAACTCCAGACCCGGTCGGTCTGATTGAAACCAAGAAGCTGGGACGGTCCCACGCCGCCGGGGAGATCCGCTCGCTGATCGATAGTTTCGCGTGCGGCGACGTACCCGACTATCAAATGGCCGCCTGGTTGATGGCCGTGCGCCTGAACGGCCTCGACGAGGTTGAGACCGCTGACTACACCACCGCTCTGCTCGAAAGCGGACGCACCTATGCCTGGGACGATCTGGACCGGCCGGTCGTCGACAAGCACAGCTCCGGTGGCGTGGGTGACAAGACTTCCCTCGTCGTCGTGCCGCTGGCGGCCGCCTGCGGTCTGGCCGTGCCCAAGATCTCCGGTCGCGGGCTCGGTCTCACCGGCGGCACCCTGGACAAACTCGATGCGATCCCGGGTATGCGCCTGCAACTTGGAGAACGCGAATTCAAGGACCAGATCCGCACCGTCGGCGCCGCCATCGTGGCTCAGTCCAGCGATTTCGTGCCGGCCGACGGCAAGACCTACGCCCTGCGCGAAGTCACCTCAACCGCGGACTCCATTTCTTTGATAGCCGCCAGCATCATGTGTAAAAAGCTAGCCACCGGCGCCGACACCATCGTCCTTGACGTAAAAGCCGGCTCCGGCGCATTCATGACCGATCTCAAATCCGCCCGCACCCTCGCCCGCGCCATGGTCCAGATCGGAACCGCCGCCGGCCGGAACGTCCGTGCTTTTGTCACGGAAATGAACACCCCGCTCGGCGCCGCCGTCGGCCACTCTCTAGAAGTCTCCGAGGCGCTCGATACCCTGCGCGGTGATGGCCCGGCCGATCTGGTCGAATTGTCCCTGACCCTCGTTGCCGCGCTCATCCGCGATTCCGGTCTCCGGTCGGCGCCGCGCGCGGCCCGAAATCTGGCCGACAAGATGCTTAGCACCGGTGCCGGCTATGCAAAAATGAAAGAGATGATCGCCGCCCAGGGTGGCGATCTGGCAGCCTTCCAGCGGTCACCGGCGCATGCCTCTCTCGCGGCCAGGAAGATAGTCGCCGCACCGGCGGACGGTTATGTTTCCCGCCTCGACGCCCGGGCGACTGTTTTGGTGGTCCGCCGGTTGGGCGGCGGACGCTTCAAGAAAAGTGACGATGTTGATCCCGGCGTCGGCGTGCGGTTGGAGAAGAAGATTGGAGATCGAGTGAAACGCGGAGATGCCCTGGCCGAAATCTACGCCCCGGACGCCGCCTCCGCCGACCGGGCCACCGGGCCGTTGCTCGACGCGTTTGAGATTACGGAGGCGAAACCTCGGCCTGCCCCGTTGATCCTGGATCAGATCGTCGGAGCCACATGACATCCGGGCCGCCGATAAGCTCACGCTCATGAATACCCTGCTGCGTCTCATCTCCTACCTGGGTCGACAAAAGCTGCTGCTCGTCACCCTGCTCGTATCGCTTGCCGTGACTGTGGGGCTGCAATCTGTGCTGCCCCTATTGACGAAGGTGGCCATCGACGATGGCATTCTCGCCCGGGACCGGCAAGTGCTACTGACCATGGCCATCCTCCTGATAGTGGTCGGCGCCGGAGGGCACATGCTCGCCGCCGGGCGTCAGTACCTGGCCAGGTGGAGCGCCCAGCGAGCGCTCTTCGATATCCGTGAGGATTTCAACGTCCACCTCCACTCGAAATCGATGAGTTTCTTCGATTCCCAGCAAACCGGGGAACTGATGTCCCGTGCCGTAAACGACGTGAACTCGATTCAGTTCTTCTTCCAGCTGTCCGGCAACATGATCGTGCCCTCAATATTCCAATTGGTGCTGACCCTCGGACTCATGTTCGTGCTCAACTGGCACGTCACGTTGATGATCGCCGGCGTCAGCCCGTTCGTGTACCTCTTGCAACGCTGGGCGGCGCCATTGCGCACCATGTTCCGCGGCGTGCAGGCAAAAATGGGCGAGATGAACATCGAAATCGAGGAATCCGTAGCCGGCGCCAAAGTGATCCGCGCCTACGGCCGCGAGTCTCTTCGTGAGGAGCGCTTCCAGAAAGCCAACTGGGGCATACGGTCACTCCGCATCCAGTTGGTAAGGCGAATCGGCGCCTATTTTCAGGGTATCGAACTCACCCACGGAATTTCCACCATCATCGTCATTGGCTTCGGCAGCTACAAGGTCATTCACGGCGAAATGACCATCGGCGATCTGGTCGCTTTTCAGGCTTACCTTCTCCTCCTGGCCATGCCGCTTGGCTTCCTCGGATTCGCCACCGCCATAACCGCCCAGGCCATCGCCTCCGGCGAACGTATTTTCGCTGTCATCGACGTTCCCCTGGAAGTCGAGGAGAAACCCGATGCGATCGCGCTCAACCGTGCCCGCGGAGAACTACGCTATGAAAACGTTACCTTCGGATACGACGGCACCGGCCCGATAGTCCATGACCTGAACATCACCGTGCCTGCCGGAACCACCCTGGCGATCATCGGACGCAGTGGATCGGGCAAGAGCACAATCGCCAATCTGATCCCCCGTTTTTACGACCCCACCGCCGGCCGCATCACCATCGACGGCCACGACCTGCGAGACCTGACCCTGGACTCGCTCCGGTCGTCCATCGGGATGGTCATGCAGGAGACCGTGCTCTTCAACACCAGCGCCCGCAACAACATCAGTTTCGGCCGCCCCGAAGCCACCGAAGACGAGATAGTGGCCGCCGCCAAGGCCGCCGCTGCCCACGAGTTCATCCTCGCGCTCCCCCCTGGCTACGACACGATTCTCGGCGAACGCGGCATGCGTCTCTCCGGCGGTCAGCGCCAAAGAATCGCCATCGCCCGCGCCTTGCTGGTGGACCCTCCCCTGCTGATTTTCGATGAAGCCACGTCAAGCGTCGATCCCCGCACCAACGTCGAAATTCAGCGCGCGATCGAAAACCTGATGGCCGGCCGCACCACCATCGTCATCGCCCACCGGCTCTCGACCGTGATGGGCGCCGACAACATCATCTTGCTCGAAGACGGCACAGTGGTTGCCCGCGGCCGGCATCACGAACTCCTGGAAAACAGCGAGGCCTATCGGCGGATCTATGAATTGCAGTTCGCCGGCAGCGACGAGGTCGCCTCGGCTCTTGCCCGGGACGATTCGGCATGAGGGGTGGGTACGTTGACATCTCGAATCTTCGCGAACGCGGCGTGGCTATCGGCACCGCCAGGCGCCTACTCGGCTATCTCCGGGAGCACCGCCTCAGCCTGATCGGAGCGCTACTGGCCCTCCTGGTCGTCGCTTCCTTGAATCTGGTGGCGCCCTGGATTACCAAGATCGTGATCGACGATTACCTACCCAACGAAGATTTCGGACCCGTGCTCTGGGCGTTGTTAATTCTCCTCGCCACCTATTTTCTTCGCGCGGCCACAACCATGCTGACCATCATCCTGGTGCAGCGTTCGGGTCAGATCGTGATTTTCAACCTTGCGCAGGACCTCTACCACCATCTCCTGCGCCTCTCGATGCGGTATTTCGAACGCGAGACCACCGGCGAGACCCTCTCCCGCCTCACCACCGACGTGAACGCCGTGCAGCGCGCCACCATGGGCCCGACCCTGGGAGCTCTCGTCGGATTGCTCACCATGTTCGTGTACGCCGCCGCCATGTTCGTCATGGATTGGCGCCTCACTCTGCTGATCCTGGTGGTCGTCCCCGCGATGGTTCTCATCAGTGTTTACAGCGCCCGTGAACTCCGCAAACGTTACCGGCAAGTTCAGGAGACCCTGGCCGATATGAACACAACGCTTGAGGATAATCTGAAGGGCATTCGGGTCAGCCGGGCGTTCGCCCGCGAGTCCGACGAGCTAGAGCGTTTCGCCCGCGACAACACCTCAAATCTCAAAGCCAACATGGACACCGCCACCGTCGAATCCGTCTCCACCCCTTCCATCCAGGCCCTGTCCAGCATCAGCGTCGGCCTCATCGTTCTCTACGGGGGCTGGCAGATCATGGAAGGCACCCTCACGGCCGGAACCCTTATCTCCTTCCTGGCCTTCGTCGCGCTATTCCACCGCCCGCTCACCGAGATCATCCAGGTCAACTACGTGATGCAGTCGGCCCTGGCCGCCGCCGACCGAATCTTCCAATTCATGAACGAGCCCATCGACGAGACCGACCTTCCGGAAATGGAAACTCTCGAATCGTTCAAAGGCGCCGTCGAGTTTCGGGCCGTGGATTTTGCCTACATACCCGGCGAACCCGTGCTGACTGACGTAAATATCACCGCCGAACCGGGCTCGGTAGTCGCCCTGGTCGGCCCGACCGGAGCCGGCAAGACCACCATCGTCAACCTGCTGGGTCGTTTTTACGATCCCGACGGAGGCGGCATCCTCCTGGATGGCCGCGACGCCCGCAACTTCCGCTCGTCGGGCATACGAAACCACATGGCCTTCGTCTTGCAGGAGACCTTCCTGTTCTTCGACACCGTCGCCGGAAACATTCGCTACGGACGGCCCGACGCCTCTGACGAAGAAGTCCATCGCGCCGCCGCCCGGGCCAACGCCGTCGAGTTCATCGAAGATCTGCCCGAAGGCTTCGACTCCATCGTGGGCAACGAGGGCGTGCAGCTTTCGCGCGGGCAGATACAACGCATATCCCTGGCCCGCGCTCTGCTCGCCGACCCCGTCGTGCTCGTACTCGACGAGGCCACCTCGGACGTAGACACCGAGACCGAAGCGCTGATTCAAGAAGGCATGGACGCCGCCATGGCCGGGCGCACCGTCTTCGTGATCGCCCACCGCCTCTCCACCATCCGGCGGGCCGATCAGATTCTGGTGGTCGATGATGGCCGAATCCAGGAGCGCGGCACCCACGATGAGTTGCTGCGCCAGGACGGGCTCTACCGGCGACTTTACGAGAGCCAATTTGCCGGCCTCGAGAATTCGGACTAGCCCGCTTTTCTCGGCGAAGACCATCTTGCCGCCATCCGTATGACTACAATATTGCGCCCTCGTGAGATTGACCGCCCGGGAGTCCCTTCACTTTGACCTCCGATTCCTCACCGCCATCCGCCGCGGTACCAGACACCCTGCAACACCCCTACAACCCAGGTGGGGTGGAGCAACGCTGGTACGAGGTATGGGAGAAAAGCGGCTACTTCACCCCGGACCGCGATCCGGAGAAGAAGCCTTTCACCATCGCCATGCCGCCGCCCAACTTGACCGGCGTCCTGCACTACGGCCACGCCGTCTTCATCACGTTTCAGGACTTGATGACCCGCTGGCGGCGCATGCAGGGATACTCCACCCTCTGGCTTCCGGGCACCGACCACGCCGCCATCGCCACCAACGCCGTCCTCGTAAACCAGCTGGCGAAGGAAGGTAAACGCAAGGAGGATCTGGGCCGCGAGGGCTTCGAGGAGATGTTCTGGGAATGGGTTGAGCAGAGCGGCAGAACCATTCGCTCTCAGCTGCGGCGAGCCGGGGCCAGTTGCGATTGGTCGCGGGAGCGCTTCACCATGGACAAGGGCCTCTCTCGTGCCGTCAACGAGGCCTTCGTCCGACTTTACGACAAAGGGCTGATCTACCGGGGCACCTACCTCATCAATTGGGACCCTAGAGACCAGACCGCCGTCTCCGACATTGAAGTGGACTACAAGGACGTCGCCGGCAAACTCTGGTATGTCCGTTATCCGCTCAAGGACGGCAATCACCTCGTCGTCGCCACCACCCGACCCGAGACCATCCTGGGAGACACCGCTCTGGCGGTACATCCCGACGACGACCGCTACCGCCATCTGATCGGCTGCGAGGCCATTGTGCCAGTCATCGGGCGTGCGATCCCCATCGTCGCCGACGACTACGTGGACCCCGACTTCGGCTCCGGCGTGGTCAAGGTGACTCCCGGCCACGACCCCAACGACTACGAAATTGGCAAACGGCACGATCTCGAAATGCTGAACATCCTCAATCTCGACGGCACCCTCAACGAAAAGGCCGGCCCCTACCAGGGGCAGGACCGAGAAGACGCCCGCCTGGCCCTGGCCGACCAGCTTGCCGCCGATGGATTGATCGAAAAGGTCGAGGACCACGAGCACTCGGTGGGGCACGGACAGCGTTCCGGCGCTGTCATCGAACCCATGCTGTCGGAGCAGTGGTTCGTGCGGATAAAGCCCCTGGCCGAAAAGGCGGCGGCGGCGGTGCGAGACGGGCACCTCAAGTTCTATCCACCCAGGTTCGCCGATGTCTTCCTCCGCTGGATGGATGAAATTCGCGACTGGTGCATATCCCGGCAGATCTGGGTCGGACACCGCCTTCCCGTCTGGTACTGCAAATCGTGCGGCGAGACCATCGTGCAGCGCGAGGTTCCGCCGATCTGCCCCCACTGCGACGGTGAGGTCTATCAGGACCCAGACGTGCTGGACACCTGGTTCAGCTCCGGCCTCTGGCCGTTCTCGACCCTGGGCTGGCCCGACGACTCCGAAGACCTGCGCTATTTCTATCCCACCAGCGTCATGCAGACCGGCTACGACATCATCTTTTTCTGGGTGGCCCGGATGGTCATGCTCGGTATCGAACTGGCCGATGAGCCTCCATTCTCCGAGGTGCACCTGAGCGGGATGATGCGTCACGAGGATGGCAGCCGCGTCAGCAAGTCCGACCCCCGCCCCGGAGACGATCCCGTGGAGGTCATCGAAAAATACGGCGCCGACGCCCTCCGTTTCATGATCGCTACCGGCAGTTCGCCCGGCAACGACATGAAGCTCGTCTGGCCCCGGTTGGACGCCGCCCGCAACTTCGCCAACAAGTTGTGGAACGCCTCGCGCTTCACCGTTGAGGCGGTCTCCTCTGCCACCGGTTCCCCCGCTCCTCCCACCCGTACCGACAAGTGGATTCTCGGCCGGCTGGATCACGTCGTCGCCGAGGTCACTCGACTGCTGGAGGGCTTCCATTTCGGGCAGGCCGGCCGTCTCATCAACAGTTTCCTCTGGGACGAATTCTGCGACTGGTACATCGAAGCCTCGAAGTCCCGCCTGCACGGCGACGACCCGGCGGCCGCCACCCGGGCGGCCGAGACCCTGCTGGAGGTACTTTCAACCTCTCTCCGCCTGCTCCATCCGTACATGCCGTTCGTGACCGAGGAAATCTGGTCGCACCTGCGCACGCTCCGTCCTGAGATCGGCACCGAACACATTATCGTCGCCGATTGGCCCGTAGACACCGGACGATCGGGCGACCCGGCCGTCGCCGACATCAACCGCCTTGCCGAAGTCGTAAAAGCCATCCGCAACGCCCGGCACGAGGCCAAAGTCGAAGCCGGCCGCTGGATCGAGGCCGTCGTCCATCCCGGACCGCACCGTCCGATCCTGGATAACGAGTCGGATTTCGTCACCCGCCTGGCCCGCGTCCGCCCGCTACGACTCCTGGACGACGGTGACGAGCCTCCGGAAAAGGCCATTTCCATGGTCGCCGGCGAGATCGAGATCTTCCTGCCTCTGGAGGGCATGGTGGATCTGGACGCGGAACGGGCAAGACTGGAGCGCGAGATCGACCAACTCGTGGACGAAGTCGACCGCGTCATCACCCTGCTCGACAACCGTAATTTCGTCCAGAAGGCGCCCGCCGAGATTGTCCAGAAGCACCGTGATCGACAAACCGCCGCCGAGGCGGAAATGGCAGTTCTACGTCAGCGGCTCGAAACGCTGTAACTCAACCGGGAGCGCCGCCGCTCAGGCGTCGCCCTGGCCGCCTTCCTTGAATCGGTCCCCCACGAACCAGGTCCGCGACCACATCCGGTCCCAGGCGCTGATCCCCGACTCATCCTGGTTTTTGGAACCGCGCGCCACCGCATCAATCGCTTGTCGAACCTGCGACGAAACCTGGTCCAGATGATGCAGGGCCATCGCTTCGACCGTGCTCGGTACCACCGGCGAACCCCATTCCTTTTCCCCGTGGTGAGACAGCACCATGTGCCGCAGCCGCAGCGTCGTCTCCGGCGAGCAATCCACGCTGCGACACGCGCGGGCGACCATCTCGTCCCCCAGCACGATATGTCCAACCATCGCCCCCTCCGCCGTGTACTGAAAACTGGCTCCGATGCCGAGTTCCGAGATCTTGCCGATGTCATGCACGATGCACCCGGCCACCAGCAGATCACGGTCGACTTCCGGGTACAGCTCCGACACCACATCCGCCAGGCGCAGCAGTTCCAGAACGTGCTGCAAGAGCCCACCCACGACGGCGTGATGTCGGGACTTGGCCGCCGGCCAGCGCTCGAACTTCTCCGCCACCTCGCCGTCCGCCAGCACCGCCTTCACCACCGCCGCTATTTCCGGATCGTTAATCCCTTGCACGTACCGGTCCAGATCAGCGTTCATCTGATCCGGCGACACATCGGATTTGGGGAGAGACTCCGTCACGTCCCACTGCTCGGCCGCTGGGTGAATTGATTTCAGGCTCAGATTCACCGAACCCTGATATTCACGCGCCCTGGCGTGGATATCCACCGTCTTCCCGGTGAATGTTGCCGACAATACGTCCGGCGGCGCGTCGAAGAAAAATCCCATTATCGAGTCTCCCTCCCGATCCCGCAGAGTCATCCGGAGATATTCCTTCCCGGTCCGCGCCTCCGCCGTGACGGATTCCGCCACCATGTACGTGCCGGCGACCTCGTCCTTCGGCTTGATATCGGCGATGTTCATCCGCGCATCCTGTGTGGGTTCGACAGTGTCCGCCGGCACGGGATAAAGTCCCGACCGGGTGACACAATCGTACCTTGACCGGCAAACCCCTATCCGGAGGTGGCCAGCATGTCCCAAGCGACCGACGGCGCGCGCATTCTCAGCAGTGTGCCGACCTTCCATCCTGAGGCCGGGTTGGTCGTCCGGGAACCGCTCGGCGACGGCCCCGGCTACTGGTGCGGTGCCCCCTGCGCCTACTTCGACGAACAAACCGGCCAGTTCTACCTCTACTACCGCGTCCGCGTCGAGAAGGCCAAGGGCCGTGGCATCGAGTTCCGCATCGCTCGCGGTACAGACGGAATCGCGTTCGAGGATATCTGGACCTGCCGCAAGGAAGACATCGGATCGGTCTCCATCGAAGGCGGGAGCATTTTCAGGCTTCCGGGCGGCGAGTGGGCCGTCGCTTACGGGTTCGTGGACGAAAAGGACGACCGCTGGAAGATCGGCATGATCCGCGGCCCCGATCCCTCCGCCTTCGATACCGCCACTCACGAAATCGTCCTCGATCCGGACACTCAGGGGATTGCCGGAGTGAAAGACCCCGTAATCGTCCGCGTCGGCGGGGAATACAGAATGGTGATGAGCTACCACCTCGTTTCGCCGGCGGAGCGCCGGGACCCGGCCCTGCTGGAGATCTCCGACACCATCGCCACCGGCATGGGAACGTCCAACACCGGGCTTGCGATTAGCGACGACGGCAGAAATTGGCGCTGGGTCGGTGACGTGCTCGCGCCGACGCCCGACCGGTGGGACGCGTTCTGCGCCCGCGTTACCGGATTCTTCCCGGGACCGCTTGGCTTCGTCGCCTTTTACGACGGCAGCCACGATGTGTCCGAAAATTACGAGGAGCGCGCCAGCCTGGCCTTCTCTCAGGACCTCACTTCCTTCGAGGCACTCCCGACCTCAGAGCCGCTATTCGTCTCGCCGCACGGCGCCGGCTCCGTGCGTTACGTGGAGCCGCTTCTCGTACGCCACGCCCTGTACCTCTACTACGAGTTCACCAGGTTGGACGGAGGGCATCAGCTCAGAGTGGCGAAACTCCCAGTCCTTGCCGACGGCGATTGGCCGTAGCGCCGGTTCGACCTTCTAGCGGTCCCGGTCCCCGCGGTTGAACAGCCGCTTGAGAAAGCCTTCTTCCGGCGGCTCGTCCGGATCGATCACCTGCCCCCGCCACATCTTGGGGCCCTTCGACCCTCCCCCGCCACTCCGGTTCGTTTTGATCGTCGCCACGTAAGCGATCGCCAAAAGCACAATTCCCGCCAGCGCCAGAAACGGACTCAGATACCGCCCTCCCGGCACCGCGACCAGCAGCAGCGCCATAAAGATGACGACCATCCCAGTCACGACCATGTCCCGGATCGTCGCTATTCGCTGCTTGATAAAATCGCCAATAAATATCAGCGGGTTCACCGGGCGGCGCCCGGCTCTGGGCAGCGCAATCGGCCGCCTCCGTCCCGTCTTCTTCTCAAGCGCTTCGGCCCGCTCAAGAATCTCTTTTACTTCGTCTTCCCAGCCGCCGGGCAATCGGCCCTCCAGACAGGTCTCGAACATTCAGGGAGGCACTGCCTGTTCACTGCCTCACAGGTTGGCGAAGTATATCATTTAGACTCGGAATATCTGGCTATATCTTCAAAGGTGTCCGCCCTGCAAACCCCTCTTGCGTTTCAATTACAGATCTTCGCTCACATGTTCGCGTCGGTCGCGGAAGAGATGGGCGCCACGATGCACCGGACCGCGTTTTCACCGAATATCAAGGAGCGACGCGATCACTCCTGCGCCGTTTTCGACGCCCGCGGACGGATGATCGCCCAGGCCGCCCACATCCCCGTCCACCTGGGCTCGATGCCCCTTTCCGTCTCGGCCGCCATGGAACTCTTCGCCAACGACCTGGCCGTGCCCGGGGACATCGTGATCCTCAACGACCCCTACCGGGGCGGCACCCATCTGCCGGACATAACAACCGTCTCCCCCATTTTCGTCACCGAACCCGACCAGTCCACGCTATTCGGCTACGCCGCCACTCGCGCCCACCACGCCGATGTTGGCGGCATGAGCCCCGGCTCGATGCCCCTTTCCACGGAGATCTATCAGGAAGGCCTCATCATCCCGCCGCTGAAACTTGTTCGCGGAGGGAGGATGGATGAGGGCATTCTCGGCCTCATCCTCAGCAACGTCCGCACCCCCGAGGAGCGGCGGGGAGATTTCGCCGCCCAGATTTCCGCCCATCGGGTCGGCGAGCGACGCGTCGTCGACCTCACGAAGCGATACGGGCTGGAGACCCTTCTCGAGATGGTCGAGGAACTCCTCGCCTACTCGTCCCGGATGACCGCCGCTCGCCTGCGCCAAATCCCGGAAGGCGTCCACTCTTTCACCGACCACCTTGATGGCGACGGTCAGCGCACGGAACGAATCCCCATCACCGTCGCCGTATCCCGCGAGAGCGACCGGCTTAGCTTCAATTTCGCCGGAACGCACCCGGCCGTCGATGGCAATATCAACGCTCCCGTCGCCGTGACCATGTCGGCCGTTTACTACGTAGTCCGGTGCCTAATCGGCGAGTCCGTCCCGGCCAATTCCGGCATGTACAACGCCATCAACGTCCACGTCCCGGCAGGCTCGATATTGAATCCCGATCCACCCCACGCCGTGGCCGGCGGCAACGTTGAGACCTCGCAACGGGTGGTCGATGTCGTCTGGGGGGCCCTCGCTCAAATCTTGCCGGACCATGTTCCGGCCGCCGGACAGGGAACCATGAACAATCTGACAATGGGTGGGTACGACGCCGATCGCGACCGGCCCTTCGCCTACTACGAAACCATGGGCGGCGGCAGCGGCGGCGGCCCGACCAGACCCGGCGCCAGCGGCGCCCACGTAGCCATGAGCAACACCTGGAACACCCCTATTGAGGCCCTGGAATTTTCTTTGCCGGTGGTGGTCGAACGTTACGAGATGAGGCGCGGCTCCGGCGGGCAAGGACTGCACCCCGGCGGCGACGGCCTCCGCCGCGATATCCGCCTCCTGACCTCAACTCAGGTCACGGTCCTAGCCGAACGCCGCCGGAAGCCGCCATATGGAATCGCCGGCGGCGAACCGGGCCGGCCCGGCGAGGATCGGGTCCGTCACGACGGAGAATGGCGGGCCGTCGATGCCAAAGCCGCCCTGCGCCTGGAGGCCGGGGACGTGATTTCCATCGGATCGCCCGGAGGTGGCGGCTGGGGAAAAGCTCCCGCAAGTTGATTCGCTTCCTCCGCGGTTGGGACGGCGAAGGCGGTGCCCGGATGGCCGATCTAGCCGTTTCCCTGGGGTTCGAACGTGAAATCGGAGCCCGCGCCTGGAGCTCGCACGACACCTGCGAACTCGATTTCGACCGCCCGACCACACCAGCCCTGGCTTCCATCGATCCTGGCTGGCCGGCGGACCTTTCGGACAGTCTGCGGGGTACTCCGTTCGGGACTGGCATGGAGATTCTACGACTCCGATTTCCGCTCAACACATCGATCGAACCTCCCCCATCCGGCGATCCGTCCGGCCCTTCCCACCGCACCGGATATCTTCTTGAACCCGTGCCGGAGCTGCGGTGGCGCGGTGGATATCTACCGGCCGTGCAACCGCTAACCCACTCGAGTGAACCTACGTTCGTGAGCACGTTCGAACAAATCTTCGCCGCCGAAGCTTCGGGCATGGGATCCCGTTCCGCGGTCTCCAGACTGGCCGCCCGGCTGTTCCGAGGGGCTCCCATCGAGGGGTGGACCGGCTACCGCGGCCATGTCGTCGGGGATCCCGAACGGCCTATCGGCACTTTCTTCGTCGGCCCTCCCGGGGACCCGTCCTTACACTTCGGCCTCGCCGGTTTGGTTCCGGCGGCTCGTCGCACCCGGCCCGGTATGGCCGCCGCCGTAGCCGTCGCCCGGCACCTGCGCGGTCTGGGAGCAACCTCCCTTCAACTCGAGATCGACCGCCGCAACAGCGCGTCGCTGGCCATGGCGCACCGCCGGGAAGCGACCCCCATCTACCAGGTGCTGGTCCTCGGGCTGAAAAACGGCTAGAGCGGAATTTCCGCGATCGGCGTGTACACCGCCCCCGTGGGCTGGAGATCGCTGGCCATCACTGAGATATCCGTTACCCGGAAAATCCCCGTATCGTAGCCATCGATTTCCGCCGCTACCTCCGCCACCCGTCTACGGTCCTCCTCACCGGCCTTTCGCGTCACCCGGGCTATCGTGACGTGCGGACTGAACGGACGCTTGTCCATTCGCAGACCCAGATCGTCCAGCTCCTTCACCACGATTTTCTGGAGATCGCTGGCCCGCCGCAGTTCTCCTTCCACCCCGAGCCAGATCACCCGCGCCTCGCCGCCTTCGGGAAAGCTCCCACCCGCGCCGAGCGCCAGCGCGAACGATCCAAAACCCTCGCACGCCGATCGGAGCCCACTTTCCACCATCTCATCGCCGCCCTCCGGTAATTCGCCCAGAAAGGCCAGCGTTAAATGGAATCCGGTGACACCCGGGTACCGCAGAATGCCGTCGAATTCACCCAGGCGGCCGCGTACATGTTTTAGCCCGCTAACAACCGCTTCGGGCAATCTGATCGCTACGAACAGTCTCACAGACGCGATTATAGGCCCCGGCCGGGGCCGCCTACTTGTCCGGCAACAGCCGCGCCGCGATGCCGTCGGCCAGCAACAATCCCGCGTCCGTCAGGCGCAGCCACCCGGACTCCACCTCCACGTAGCCGGCCTTCCGCAGCGGCTCCAAGTCCGCCCGCCGGTCCGACGCCAGATCGTAGGCGAATCGCTCTCGCACGCCTGCCAGGTCCAAACCCTCGGATGTACGCACCGCCCCCGCAATCAGCTCGATGAGCAGATCGGCCTCGGAGAGTTGCTCCTCCCACCCGACCAGCAGCCCCCGATCTCGAATCGCTTCGATGTAGGCCGCTGGCTGATTCAACGTGGAATAGCGACGATGGCCCACCGTCGCATGCGCGCCGCAGCCGAATCCCAGGTACTCGCTCCCCCGCCAGATAGCGCCGTTGTGCCGGGAGCGCTGACCGGACCGCGCCCAGTTGGACACCTCGTAATGCCCGTAGCCGGCCTTACGCAGCATCTCCACCGCCAGCCCGTAGTACACGGCCAGGCCATCCCCGGTTTGCGCCCCGCCCGATGCTGTCGCCCTGTTCTCGGCCACCTCCCCGTAAAGCGTCAGGGCGTATGCCGAAATATGGTCCGGTTGTAACGCGATCGCCTTCTCCACCTCCCCCACCCAATCGTCAGGCGACTGATTAGGAATTCCGTAAAGCAGGTCGATGGAAACCGACCCGACTCCCGCCTTGAGCGCCAGGTCCACCGCGATGGCTGAACGATCCGCCTCATGCAGACGGTCAAGCTCCGCCAGCCGGTCGTTGTCAAACGACTGCACCCCGAGGCTCACCCGGTTCACCCCGGCCTGTGCCAGTCCGTCCATCAGCGCCGCCGTCGCATCCGTCGGGTTGACCTCCACGGTGATCTCCGCGCCGCTCTCCGGGGGAAACGACCGGCGTATCGTCCCGAGCAGGGCCGCCAGCCGTTTCCAGCCCACAATCGACGGCGTGCCGCCTCCTACATACACGCTGTACGCCCCCTTGGGCCTCTCCAGGAATTCCGCTAGGGCAATAATGTCGCTACATAATGCTTCAATGTATGTCCCGGCTAGGCGCCCCAGCCCCTCATAGACATTGAAATCGCAGTACCAGCAGTGTTTAGCGCAAAATGGGATGTGCACGTACACCGGAATCGGACCGCCGTCACGAAAAGGATTGCGTGAGCCCAGCCCATGGTGATCGATTGCCATACCCATATCTTCCCACCCGCCATGATCGACGCGCGCGCCGAAGTCTCGCGCCGCGACGACTGGTTCGGCGAACTCTATGGCGGCGGCGCCCGTATGGCGACTCGCGATGACCTCCTGCGGTCCATGGACCGTGCCGGAGTAGACAAATCCGTCGTCATGGGTTTCGGCTGGAAGCGGGAAGGCGACTGCACGACCGGCAACGACTACATCATGGAGAGTTCCGCCCGGTCCGACGGGCGGTTCCTGCCCTTCATCTCCGTCGTTCCCGGCGACCACGACGCCGAATTTGATCGCTGGGCGGGAAGCCACCTCTACGGTGTGGGCGAGTTGTACGCCGACAGCCAGGGCTTCGACATGCGCGACGCCTCCAGCCTGGCGCCCTTGCTAGAGGCCTGCCTGAAGCGCGACCTGTTCCTGTGCGTCCACGTCAGCGAACCGGCCGGCCACGTCTACCCGGGCAAAGACGGCAACGGCCCGGCGCAGGTGGCCGCCTTCGTCAGGAACATGCCTCCAGATCTCAAACTCATCCTGCCGCACTGGGGCGGCGGCTTCGGTTTCTACGAACTGATGCCCGAGATCGCCGCGCGAACCTCGAACTGCTTCTACGATTCCGCCGCTTCTCACCTTCTTTACGACCAGCATGTGTACGGCCTCATGACTCGGCTGGCTCCCGGCCGGGTTCTCTTCGGCAGCGACTTCCCACTCACCAGTCAACGGCGGATGTTGCGGCCGGTACGGGACGCCGGGCTTGACGAAGATGACCTCGCCGCGTTTCTCGGTGACAATGCCGTGCGGGCGGGACTGACGTGAACGAACGCCCTGTCGACCGCCTGCTGCTGGCATCCAACAACCAGCACAAATTGACCGAATTCCGCCGGATCATGAATATTCCCGGCTTCGAGATCATGGGGCCGCAAGATATGGGAATAGAACTGGAGGTCGAAGAGACCGGAGACACAATGGCCGCTAATGCGCGACTCAAAGCCCTGGCCTTCTCGGCCGAAACCGCACTGCCGGTCGTAGCCGACGATTCCGGCCTGGAGGTCGACGCTCTGGACGGCGCTCCTGGAGTGCTATCCAACCGCTTTGAAGGGCTGGGCAGCGACGCGGCCCGCAATTCCCGCCTTCTTGAGATGCTCGACGGCGTTCCCGTCGATCGCCGCACCGCTCGCTTTCGCTGCGCCGTCGTCTTTGTCCGGAAAGGGACCGTATTGTTTGAGGGCGAAGCCACCTGCGACGGGTCGATCGCCGCCCAAGCCACCGCACGGCACGGTTTCGGCTACGACCCGCTGTTCGTGCCCGAAGGCTACGCCCAAACCTTTGGCGAGTTGGGTGCCGACGTGAAGGATCGCATCAGCCACCGCGTCCGGGCGATCGCGGCCCTGCGGGAGCATCTCACCTCCAGCGTCGTCCCGGGTGATTGATTTGGACTTCGTGCGCCGCCAACTGCCTCCCTTGCCCGCCCATCGCTGGCGTTGGACTCTTGCCAACCTCGCCGCCGGCCTTGCCATGCTGATCGCGGCCTGCGGTTCCGGGGACAGCTTTCCGGATGCCCGGAAAGTGGTCGCCTCCGCCACCGTCAACATGAACCAGGTGCGGGCCGTGCACTTTGTCCTGGGCCTCGAAGAAGCCCCCATCGAGATGATGCCCGGCCTGAACGTCACCCGGGCCGAAGGCGATGTAGTCCGGCCCGATCGCATGCAGGCCAAATTGCAGGCTAAGGCTCTGGGCATGGTCATCAGCGTCAATGTTCGCGCGGTTGAAGGCGTGCAATACGTGACCAATCCCATCGCCCCGGACCAGTGGCAGGCTCTGCCCACCCCCGCTATTGCCGGGTCGTTGCTTGACCCGCAGATAGGCGTCACCGCCATCCTGTCGGGGCTGGTCGACGCGAAGGTAGTGGGCCAGGATTCCCTCGACGGAATCGATGCCTGGCGCATCACCGCCACCGCCGACAACCAACTGGTCGCTCCGTGTTTTCAATCCGAACCGGCCTCCGGGAACACCGCCGTCGAAACCTGGATTGGGACGAGCGACTTCCTGGTGTACAAGGTCATCCTGACCGGGCCGACCGTGGTCGGCGATTCAGATAACGTGCAGCGGACGATCGAGTTCTCCCGCTTCGGCGAAGTCGTTGAAATCGCCCCACCAGCCTGATCGGCGCTCCGCCCCGGCGGAGCCCGGAGACCAGAAGCAGTCCCGGGCATTTCTCTATGTCCTCACGGTCGGCATCTTTATCACCGCCCTGGATCAGACTGTCGTCGTCACCGCCATCCCATCCATGGTCTTCGACCTGGACGTCGAGTTCAGAAACATCGACCGCGCCGCCTGGATCGTGAACGGATTTCTGATCGGCTATGCCGTCGCGTTGCCGCTCGCCGGCCGGCTGGCTGACATCTATTCCCGCCGGCTCGTCTTTATGGGCGCGCTCGGGCTTTTCGCCGCCGCCTCTCTAGCCGCCGCCCTGGCCGAAAATCTCTGGTTCCTCGTTGGCGCCCGTTTCCTGCAGGCCGCCGGTGGTGGGGCGCTCATACCCGTTGCACTCGCCCAAGCTTCCGGAGACTACCGCGGACGCACCCGCATCGTCGTTTTCGGACTGATCATCGCCGTCGCCGAGATGGGCGGCGTTCTCGGCCCCTTCTGGGGCGCCGCCATCACCCAGTTCGCGGGCTGGCGTTGGATCTTCTATATCAACCTGCCCCTGGCCGCCCTGCTAGCCCTGACCGCGTTCTTTTTTCGCGATCGCTCCACCCCGGTGCGACTGCCACTCGACTGGCGAGGAGCAATCCTCGCCATGCTGGGCCTGACCCTGCTCACCGTCGGTATCGCCCGCGATGAAATCATGTCCGGCCTCACCGTGGCCATTCTGATAATCACCGCCCTGGCCGTACTGGCCGCCTTTGTCATCGCCGAGAAACGAACCGCCGCGCCTCTAGTCAATCTAAATATGTTCCGGCGACACGAGTTTTCAGCCGGGAACCTTGCCAGCCTGCTCGTGGGCGCGGGGCTCATCGTCCCCATGGTTAACATTCCTCTATACGCCGCCACCGTGCTGGAACGAGACGCCCTCGGCGGCGGCCTTTTACTAATACAGATGACCATGGCGATCCCTGTCGGAGCGATCGTTGGAGGATTCGCCGCCTCCAGGATCGGAAACGCGACTGTTGTTTACACCGGGGCCGCTCTGGCTGGCCTGGGACTGCTGCTCGCCTCCCAGTGGGGCATCAGCCCCGGCAATACCGTCATGACTCGCGATCTCCTCATCGCCGGGGCGGGCTTCGGGCTCGTCATCGCTCCGCTCACCGGCGTCGTCGTGGCCGGAGCTGGGCGCGATAGCCCGGGCGTCGGTGCCGCCATGGTCAGCGTTTCCCGGCTCCTTGGCATGATGATCGCCCTCGCCTCCCTCACCCCCTGGGCTTTGCAAAGATTCAACGAGGTCGCCTCCACCCTCCCGCTCCCGCTCGGCACCGGAACCGAATCCGCCGCCGAGTTGGACGCCCTGGGCTTCCAGTACCAGTTGGGAATCAAGCTCGCCGCCGGTTCCATGTTCGCCGATCTCTTCGTGCTCAGTGCGATCCTCTGCTGGGTCGCGATTGTCCCCGGGCTCTGGTTGCTTCGATACCCAACCGTCCGCCCCGTCTGACATAATTGCCGTTTGCAATGGAAACCGCTTGACCCGCCAGAAGCCAAAACGAAACTGGGCCGGCCCTAACGCCCGGCGCACATCCCCGCCCACCCGATTCCGCCGCGCTCGGCGGCCGTCCGGCGTGCCCGCTGGCTTTCGGCCGAATCGTCGGCGCGGCCAGAATTTGCTCGTCGATCTTTCGATCGCCGGTCGCATCATCCGCTCCGCCCGTCTCCCGGCCGGCGCCAACGTGCTGGAAATCGGCGCCGGCAGCGGCGTCCTTACGACCCGCCTGGCCGCCGACGCCGGCCGCCTGGCCGCCGTCGAGGTGGACTACAACCTTGCCGAAAGCCTGCGGCAGTCAGTCGGATCCATGAAAAACGTCAAAGTCATTCGAGCCGACGCTCGTGAAGTGGTCACCGAATTACTGTTCGACTGCGCGCCCTATCACGTCGTCGCCAACTTGCCCTATAGCGTCGGCACTCCGCTGATGGTGGACCTCGTCAAATCCGGGTACCGTCCCGACACCTTGACGCTTATGCTCCAATTAGAGGTGGCCGAGCGCGTTTGCGCCGCGCCCGGAGATATGGGCCTGTTGAGCGTCCTGATTCAGAGTTTCGCCACACCTGAAAAATTATTCGAAGTGCAATCGAGCGCTTTCTGGCCCCGGCCAAAGGTCCAATCGGCCGTCATTCGGCTGGTCACCAACCAGGTCTCGGCCGACGATTCGTTGGTTCAGGCCACCATCTTCCTGTCGAAGCTGGGGTTCGCCTCGCGCCGCAAGATGCTGCACAACTCGCTCGCCGGCGGCCTTCGGCGCGATACGGATGAGATAACGGCCGTCTGCGAGCGCGCCGGGATAGCAAGCTCAATCAGGCCTCAAGAACTTTCCCTCGATGACTGGCGAAAACTCGCCGAGGAATTAATTGCTGAAGGAATTCTGGAACACCCTGTCGGGAAATAGACCGCTGGCCGGTCGGGCTTCGCGCCCGGACATGCTGGTCGCCCTGCTGGGCAACCCCGGGGACGAATACGCCCGCAGCCGCCACAATCTCGGCTTCATGGTGGGCGCCCGCCTGCTCGAGCGGACCGGGACCGGCAAGCCCGACCCTAAGTTTCGCGGCCGCTACTGGTCCGGAACCATTGATGGCCAGAGTGTCGGCCTACTGTTTCCCGAGACATTCATGAATAATTCCGGCCGTTCCGTCGGCAAAGCCCTCCACGACCTTGGGCTCGAGCCCAACCACCTGGTCGTCGTGCATGACGACATCGATCTGGCATTCGGCAGACTGCGCTTACGCGGCGGAGGCACGAGCGGGGGCAATCTGGGGGTCCGGTCGGTTGTAGATGCCGTCGGCACCGACGAATTCAGACGGATCAAGCTCGGTGTCGGCCGCCCCCCCGGGGGCGTCGATCCCGCCGAGTTCGTCCTTGCTGAATTTGAGCCTCACGAGATACCCGCCGTGCGACGGATGGTCGGGCTGGCGGCCAAGGCCGTTATCGACCTGGGTCGCGACCCGCTCGACCTGGTCATGAGTCGCTACAACGGTGACGTCGGGGCTGCATGCGACTGAGCGACATCCGTTCGCGTCTGGAAGCCGTCCCGGGTTTCTCCGAAGCGCTCGCCGCCACCGAAATCGGCCTCCCCTGCGATCTGCAGGCACGCAACTCCGCCAAGCCGATGTTCCTCGCCGCCCTCGCCGATCGCCTCGACCGCCCACTGATCCTGATCGTCCCCAACGAGGCCCGGGCTTCCGAAATGGTCCAGGACATCCAGGCTTGGGTAGCCACCGCCGACGTGATGTCCTTGCCCGACCCGGACCAGCCGGCCTACTCGCAGATGGCGGTCAACCAGAACATCCTGAATCAGCGGGTCGGCGTTCTCTCTCGGCTGGCGAATCCCCAACCCCGGAAAGGAAAGTCCAGGCAGCTCGTGGTCGTGGCCTCGATCCCGGCGCTCTTGCGGCGGTTAGTTCCGCCCGAAGAGTTCCGTCGCCAGTTCCTTACCCTCACGCCGGGTGTGGAGGTCTCTCCTAAGGAACTGGCCCGACGGCTGGCCGGGCTCGGCTACCGCCGCAATCCACTCGTCGAATCCCACGGCGAATTCGCCGGCCGCGGCGGCATCGTCGATTTCTTTCCGCCCGACGGTGATCTCCCGGTGAGGATCGATTTCTTCGGCGACGAGATCGAGTCGCTTCGCTATTTTGATCCCCAATCGCAACTTTCTGGCGACGCCTGCCCGGAGATAGTTCTCAGCGCCGCCAGCGAAGTGCCCGTCTGGATGGGGAGGGACGTTGCCGGCGCCCTGCGTTCGCTGGATCTCGCCGGGCTTCGTCCCGAAGATCGCGAGACCTGGATCCGGCACCTGGACAACCTCGAAAACAACATCTACTTCGACGGCGCCGCCTTCTACACCATGAGCACCATGACCGACGCAGTCACTCTGCTTGACTACAGTCCGGACGCGCTGGTCGTCATCGACGAATTCGACGGCGTGCGCTGGGCTATCGCCGAGAGCGACCGCGCCGCCGCCGAGCACCGTAAGCGGCAGGTTTCCGCCGGTGAGATCCCCGCCGACATCGGCAGCCCGGTCTTCGCCGCCGAGGACCTCACCACCGCCCTAGCGCACGCGGAGCTTCGGATTTCCCACGCCGATCACCCTGCGGATTCCGGTCGAGACGCCACCCAGCTGGTGATAGACGGCTTCGGTCAGACCACCTCCTATGCCGGCCGGTTGGCCGTGCTGCTCACTGACCTAGAAGAATCTCGGGCTGCGCGAAAGACCACCATTCTGGCCAGCTATCAGGGCCGCCGTCTCTGCGATCTGCTCAACGAGCGCGGCCTCGAGGCCGCCATGCTCGAGGACGTAGAAGAATTGCCGGCCGGTACCGTCGTTGTCGTCACCCGGGCGCTCGCCGAAGGCTGGAATCTCAACCGCCCAAACCTCCAGCTCCTCGCCGACACCGAAATTTTCGGCCGCTCTCGCGTTCGTTCCAAACCCCGTAATCGACAGGCCGCCGACCGGACCTTACTCTCCGACCTGAAGCCCGGCGACTACGCGGTCCACGTCGATCACGGCATCGGGCAGTTCGAGGGAATCGTGCGTGCCTCCGAGATCGGCGGCGAACGGGAGTATCTGCTCCTGCGCTACGCGCGCGACGACAAGCTCTACGTCCCCATCGACCAGCTCGGCCGCGTACAACGTTACGTCGCCATGGGAGACTTCAGCCCGCGCCTCAGCCGGCTTGGCGGCGGCGAATGGGAAAAGGCCAAACAGAAGGCCCTCGGCTCCGCCCGCGACATCGCCGCCGAATTGCTGGCAATCTACGCCGCTCGTGAGGTCGCCTCCGGGCACAAATTCGCACCCGACAACGCCTGGCAGCGTGAGATGGAGGAGAAATTCCCTTTTATCGAAACGCCCGACCAGGAGCATGCCATCGACGATGTGAAAGCCGACATGGAAAGTGCTCTGCCCATGGACCGGCTCGTGTGTGGCGATGTGGGCTACGGCAAGACCGAAGTCGCCATCCGCGCCGCCTTCAAGGCCGCCATGGACGGCAAGCAGGTCGCCATGCTCGTGCCAACCACCATCCTGGCCCAGCAACATCTCGACACCTTTACCCAGCGCATGAGCGAATATCCGGTCAAAATTGACATGCTCAGCCGCTTCCGTTCGCCCGCCGAACAGGCGGAGACGGTGCGGCAGGTCGCCGACGGCACGGTTGACATCATCATCGGCACCCATCGCCTCATCCAGCGCGATATCGAATTCGCCAACCTCGGATTGGTGATCATCGACGAAGAACAACGCTTCGGGGTTGCCGACAAGGAGCGCCTGAAGAAACTACGCAAAGAGGTCGACGTCCTCACCCTCACCGCCACTCCCATTCCGCGCACTCTGCACATGGCCCTAGTGGGCGTGCGGGGAATCAGCATCATGGAATCGCCGCCGCTCGATCGGCAGGCCGTCAAGACCTACGTCACCGGCTACGACGACGAGATCGTGCGCCGCGCCGTTCTCGCCGAAAAAGATCGCGACGGGCAGGTTTATTTCGTCCACAATCGCGTCCAGAGCATCGACGCCACCGCCGAGCGCCTGCGCCGGTTGATTCCCGACGCCACCTTCGCCGTCGCCCACGGGCAGATGTCCTCCACGAACCTCGAACGCGTCATGGTCGATTTCGCCGCCGGCAGAGCCGACGTGCTCGTTTGCACCGCCATCATCGAGAACGGCATGGACCTGCCCAACGTCAACACCCTAATAGCCGACGAGTGCTGGATGTTCGGCCTGGCTCAGCTCTATCAGCTGCGTGGCCGGGTGGGCCGCTCCGCCAACCAGGCATACGCCTATTTTCTATATAGCCCCGAGCGACGACTCACAGAGGACGCTCAGAAGCGCCTCCAGGCCATCATGGAGGCCAGCGAATTGGGCGCCGGCTTCCGCCTGGCGATGCGGGACCTGGAAATTCGCGGCGCCGGCGACCTTCTCGGAGCCGACCAGCACGGATTCGCCAACGCCGTCGGCTTCGATCTCTACTGCCGCATGCTCGCCGATGCCGTGCGGGAGCGCAAAGGTGAGGAACCTGAAAAAGAACCCGTCAGGCTCGCCCAGATCGGACTGCCACTGGACGCCTTCCTGCCGGACGATTACATGGACGGTTACGAAACAAAAATTCGCGAATACCAGCGTCTTGCCCGCGCCATCTCGCTAAATGAGGCCGAGGCCGCCATCGCCAGCCTGCGAGATAGATTTGGCGAATTCCCCGATCCCGTGGCAAATCTGGCATACGTGGTCCGGCTTCGCGCCAAGGCGACAACCCTTGGCATAGATTCCATAACTAGCTACGGTGGCGAGTTGCTGATCCGCCTGCCGAAAGAGCTTGAGGTACGGCGGCGAGCGATCCGCGACATCGTAGGTCGCGGTATGCGAGTAGGTAGAAATGGCCTAACGTGGCCAGACTTCCAAAACGATTCAGACTGGCAGGGCAAAGTGACCTCTCTGCTTGACGCCATCGCCGAACATGCGGCACGCTCGACCACCGGCTCTCCGAGCGTTAATGTCGATCGATCGTCGGCCCACGCCGGACGAGAACAACCGCCGACGGAGGATTAGTTGGCCAAGACCAAAACCCGGACGAGGAAAAAGAAAACCGAACCCAAGAACGCCAAACCGGCGCGTTATCTCGTCATAGTCGAATCCCGGGCGAAGGCCGCGACGTTGCAAAAATTTCTCGGTGACGACTACCGCGTGATCGCTTCCTTCGGGCACGTCCGCGACCTCCCCACCCAGAGCTTCGGCGTCAGTATTACCCAGAAATTCGAGCCCTGGTACGTGATTCCCCGGGACAAAAAGCGCACCGTCCGCGACATCAAAGACCACGCCCACGAATCAGAAACCGTCTACATGGCGACCGACCCCGACCGCGAAGGCGAGGCCATCGCGTGGCATCTCATCGAGGCCGCCGAAATCGACGACTCCAGAGTTCAGCGGATCGCCTTTCATGAGATCACCAAAACGGCGATTCAAAAGGCGCTCCAGGAGCCTCGCGAAATCGACATGAACCTGGTCGAATCCCAGCAGGCAAGACGCATTCTCGATCGCCTTGTCGGTTTCAAGATCAGCCCCCTGCTTTCCAAGCGCATACGTGGCGCCGTCGGCGCCGGCCGCGTCCAGAGCGTCGCCCTGCGCTTCGTCGTCGACCGCGAACGTGAAATCCGCGCCTTCGTCCCGGTCGAGTGGTGGACGGTGGAAGGCGCATTTTCCGACGACGCCAAGTCAAAGAAGATTTTCAGTGCCGTACTTGAAAGTACTGACGAGAAACTGGAGATCGCCGACAAGGACACCGCCGACGCCCTCATCAGCCGCCTGGAAGGTGCCGCCCACTCCGTTGCTGAACTGCGCGAGCGTCGCCAGCAGCAGCGAGCCCAAGCTCCCTTCACCACCGCCAGCCTGCAGCGCGCCGCTTCCTCGGAGCTCAGCATGTCGCCCTCCCTCACCATGCGCGTGGCGCAGCAGCTCTACGAAGGCATCGCCGTCGGCGGCGGCGACGCCGTCGGCCTCATCACCTATATGCGGACCGACTCCACCCAAATCGCCGCCGAAGCCCGAACCGAAGCGAAGACCTTCATCCAGCGCCGGTTCGGCGATGAGTACGTGCCCGAGAAGCCAAATGTCTACCGCACCCGCACCCGCAACGCCCAGGAGGCTCACGAAGCCGTCCGGCCGACTTCCGTATACCGCGTTCCCGAAGAGATTCAGGACGACCTGGATTCCCGCCAGTACCGCCTGTACAACCTGATCTGGCGCCGCTTCATGGCCAGCCAGATGACCTCCGCCCGCACCCGCACCGTCACCGTCCTGTCCGAAATCGCCCGAGACGGAGAAACCCTCCCGCTCAGGTTCCGGGCCTCCGCCACCGAGGTCATATTCCCCGGCCACCGGATCGTTTCCCGAACCGGTAAGGGGGACGACGACGAAACCAAAGCTGCCCGCGAAGTCATTCTCGGCCTGACCAAAGGGCAGACACTCCATCTCCGCGACCTCGCCGGCGAACAGCATTTCACCGAGCCACCACCTAGATTCTCCGAGGCCAGCCTCATTCGTTCGCTGGAGGAAGAGGGAATTGGCCGACCCAGCACCTACGCCCCCACCGTCCGCATCCTGGTCAGCCATCGTTATTGCGAACTCGAACGCCGCCAGCTCATTCCCACCGAGCTCGGCGGAGCCGTCACCGATGCCATGGTCGAATACTTCCCCCGCATCGTGGACCGGGGATTCACCGAAAGCTTGGAAGACGATCTAGACCGGGTGGCGAAAGGCGAGGCGGGTTGGATCGAACTGCTCGACCGCTTCTGGGGTCCGTTCAGCCACTCCCTCCAGCATGCCGAAGAGAACATGAAGCAGGTGCAGCAACCCGAGGAGCACACCGGCGAGGACTGCCCCGATTGCGGCGAGGAGCTGATGATTCGCAGCGGCCGCTACGGCAGATTCATCGGTTGCTCCAACTATCCCGAATGCAAGTTCCGTCGCCGTTTGCTCAAGAAGGTCGGGGTCACTTGCCCCGACTGCGAAGAGGGCGACATTGTGGAGCGGCGAAGCCGCCGCGGCCGCGTGTTCTACGGCTGCAGTCGTTATCCGGACTGTGAATACACAACCTGGACCAGGCCGCGACCTCCAGGCGAATCCGCAGATCAGGCCGCCGCCGAAGACAAGGACGGCGATCCCCCTGTTTCCGGCGCCTCCACCGATCGCACCGAAGCCGAAGACGGCGGCGACACCGCCGAACTCGCCGAAGTCTCACCGCCGGATACCGCCGCCGGTTGAATCGGACCCACGCGGAATTTCCTCTGAACCGCCGCCGTAGCTACGCTATCATCTCTCCACGTGCCGTCTCCGGGCGGCCAACTAAGCACGCCACCTGACCAGCGGGTCCTGCCGGCAACAGCCGGTCCTCGCCAATCGGAATGACGGCGGCGGAAGTGTAAAGGAATTGGGTAACAACTTGCCCCTCATCGATATTCGCGAACTGCTCGCCGCCGGGGTCCATTTCGGACACAAGACTCAGCGCTGGGACCCCAGCATGAGGCGCTTCATCTTCGGCACCCGCAACGGCATCCACATCATCGATCTCCAGCACACCGTGCGTGCGATCGACGAAGCCGACGCCATCCTGGTGCACCTGGTCCAGAACGGTGGTCGGGTCATCTTCGTGGGCACCAAGCGCCAGGCCCGCGACGCCGTGCGCGAGGCCGCCGACAACTCCGCCCAGTACTACGTCAACCAACGCTGGCTTGGCGGGACCCTCACCAACTTCCAGACCATCAAGCACCGCCTGCAACGGTTGCGCGAATTGCGCGTGCTACACGCCGACGGCGCCTTCGACGAACTGTCCAAACGTGACATGCACACCCGGATGGTAGAACTAAATCGCCTCGAGCGAAAAATGGGCGGCCTCGCTACCATGACCGAGCTGCCGGATGTGCTCTTCGTCATCGATCCCCGGCGCGAATACATCGCGGTCAACGAAGCCCGCGTTCTCGGTATTCCCGTCGTGGCTCTGGTAGACACCAACTGCAATCCGGACGACGTCGATTTACCCATCCCCGGCAACGACGACTCCATCCGCTCGATTCGCCTGATCCTCGAACGCATTTCCCAGAACGTCGCCGCCGCCTTCGAGCAATACGAGACCGTGCGCATAGAGCGGGAAACGGCCGAACGTATCGAACACGAACACCAGGAAAAAGCGCGGCGGGAAGTCGCCCTCAAGCGCCAGGAAGCAGAGGCTCAGGCCAAGACCGCCGAAGCCGAGCGGGCCAGGACCAGTGAATCGCCCCGGACGGCGTCTCCGGCAGCCGCCGGAGCCCGTCCTCGCGCCGTCGTGAAGGCTCCAGCCGCGCCTCCAGCACCTGGGGCGAAGGCCGCGGCCAAGACTGGCGTAAAACCAAAGGCCGAGGCCGCCGCCGAGAGCACGGCCAAACCGAAAGCCGAGGCCGCCGCCAAGAGCACGGCCAAACCGAAAGCCAAAGCCGCCGCTAAGACCGTTGCCAAGGCTGCATCGAAAACTTCAAACGACGACGCCGGCTCGAAGTCGGCCAAATAGGGCCACGCGCCCAACGAAAGCGGGATTGATACCTGGTGATGGCCCCTGACATAACTGCTGCGATGGTCAAGGAACTGCGAGAATCCACCGGCGGCGGGATAATGGACTGTAAACACGCCCTCGTGGAGGCGGGCGGCGATACGGATAAAGCCGGCGCCATACTTCGAAAAAGTGGGCTTGCAAAGGCCGCCCGACGATCCGATCGTGCCACCAAGCAGGGCGTCGTCGACGCCTACATCCATCCCGGGCGGCCGCTTGGTGCCCTTATCGAGCTCGGCTGTGAGACCGATTTCGTCGCGAGAACAGAAGAGTTCCGCACCCTTGCCCACGAGATCGCCATGCACGTGGCCGCCATGGGGCCCGACAGGATCGACGCCGACGACGAGAGCGACGGCGAGACCCTGCTCGACCAGGCCTACGTCCGCGACCCCGGACGAACCATCGGCGAACTCATTCAGGAAACGATCGCCCGCACCGGCGAAAATGTCCGCGTCACTCGTTTCAGCCGCTTTGAGGTCGGAACGTAGCGGCACAGGAAGACGGGGGCCCGTGCAACAGCCAAAATACCGAAGAGTCTTACTAAAGCTCAGCGGCACGGCCCTCTGCGAAGAGGGCGGCCATGGCATCTCGCCCGACAGGGCCCGACAGCTTGGCGAACAGGTAGTGGAAGCCCACCGGATGGGCGTCGAACTCGGCATCGTCATCGGCGCCGGTAACATCTGGCGGGGCCTCGCCGCCGAGCAGGCCGGCATGGACCGCTCCACCGCCGATTACATGGGCATGCTCGCCACCGTCATGAACGCCCTGGCCCTGCAGGACGCCATCGAAACCCTCGGCGTTGATACTCGCGTGCAGACCGCCATCGAAATGCGCGAGATCGCCGAGCCCTACATACGCCGCCGCGCGATCAAGCACCTCGAGTCCGGTCGCGTCGTCATCTTCGCCGCCGGAACCGGCAACCCCTACTTCACCACCGACACCGCCGCCGCTCTGCGGGCCATGGAAATCGGCGCCGACGCCTTCCTTAAAGCAACCCAGGTCGACGGCGCCTACGACAAAGATCCTAAACTCCATGCCGACGCCGTACGCTTCGACACCATCACTTACATGGAAGCCCTCAACCTCGGCCTCAAGATCATGGACGCCACCGCCTTCAGCCTCTGCATGGAAAATGACATGCCGATCGTCGTTTTCCGCCTCAAGGACTCCTCCAGCCTCACTCGCATTCTCCACGGTGAAAAACTGGGCACCCTCGTAGGAGCAGCGGTCTGATGCTTGACGAAATCCTCGAAGAAGTCGGCCGTCACATGGACAGATCGCTAGGCGTCCTGGACCATGAATTACAGTCGATCCGGACCGGCCGCGCATCGACCTCCTTCGTGGAAGGACTCATGGTGGAAACCTACGGAGGCTCCTCGCCACTGAATACCATCGCGAGCCTGGCCGTGCCCGAGGCTCGCCTGCTGGTCTTGCAGCCCTGGGACAAGTCGATAATCGCCGACATCGAGCGCGCCATCGAGCAATCCGATCTCGGCATTACTCCCTCGAACGACGGCACCGTCATCCGCCTGCCCTTCCCGGCCCTCAGCGCCGATCGGCGTCGCGACCTCGTAAAAGTCGTCAAAACAAAACTCGAAGACGCCAAAGTCGCCGTGCGTAACATCCGGCGCGAGGCCCAGGATGACATCCGAGAAACCGAACAGGAAAAAATGTGCTCCCAGGACGAGGCCCACCGGGCCCAGCAACAACTGCAGGAAATCACTGATTCCAAAATCCTCAAAATCGCAGAGATCGGCGATCGCAAGGAGGAAGAGGTTCTTGAAGTCTAGAACGCTCCCCGGCGCATGACCGCGGGCGACCCCTCCTCCGACGCCAACGGGGCCTCCCCCGTCGTACCCCGGCACGTCGGCATCGTCATGGACGGCAACGGCCGCTGGGCGCAGCAGCGCGGCCTTTCTCGCTCCGACGGTCACCGCGCCGGCACCATGTGTGTCCGACCCATCGCCGAAGCCTGCATCGACCACGGCGTTAAACACCTCACCGTCTACGCTCTCTCCACTGAGAACTGGTCTCGTCCACTTGACGAAATCGATATGCTTCTCGAGTTGATCGGCGACCGCCTCCAGGCCGAGCGCAAGGCGATATTCGAAAGCCGGATCCGGATCAAGGTGCTCGGTTCCATGCGGCCCATCCCACCCACCTTGCGACTTTCCATACGTCAGATGGAACGGGCTACCGCCAACTTCGACCGCCTCACGCTGAACATGGCCTTCAACTACGGCGGCCGCGCCGAAATCGTCCGCGCGGTCAAGCTATTGATGCAGGACAAAGTCGATTCGGAAGACGTCACCGAGGATCTGCTCGAGCAATATCTCTATACCGCCGGACAGCCGGCCCCCGATCTCATCATTCGCACCGGCGGCGAGCAACGTCTGAGCAACTTTCTACTCTGGCAATCGGCCTACGCCGAGTTCTACTGGACCCCGGTCTTGTGGCCAGACTTCGACGAGGCCGAACTCGCCCTGGCCCTGCAATCCTTCTCCGAACGAACCCGCCGCTACGGTCGGGCCGAGTCCCAGAGCGGCGTCCCTGGAACCCTTGGCGACGGCTAGCCGCAACCTTCTGTTCCGATTCGCCACCGCGGCCATTCTGTTGCCAGTGGCCCTCACCGTCGTCTGGGCCGGCAATCCCGCTCTGCTTATTCTGACCGCTATTCTGGTGCTCATCGGCCTCTGGGAGATGCGTTCCATCGCCATCGCCACCGGCTGGGGGTTCATCCCCTGGGTCGCGTTTCCACTCGGAGTGGCGTTCCTCCTGCTCCCCTTAGCGAATACCAGCCAGGCCATCGTCCTCGCCGCCATCGTCCTCGCCGCCATTGCCGCCGGAATAGTGGGCTCCACGCTCAGGCACTCCGGCACCAGCCGTTGGACCGGACTCGTCGCCGGTATTGGCTCGGCCTTCTACGTCGGCGGCCTGGCCGCCGCCCTCCCCGCCACTCGCGGTGAATCCGCCGGCCTGGCCTGGGTCCTCCTACTTTTCGCGGCCGTCTGGGCATATGACATCGGCGCCTACTTCACCGGCACCGCCATCGGCCGCCATCGACTCGCCCCGCGATTCTCGCCCGGCAAATCCTGGGAAGGCGTCGCCGGCGGGCTGGCCGGCGCCATCGCCGCCGCCTCCATCGTCTCTCTCTTTGTAACGATCAACCTATGGATCGCCGTGCTCGCCGCCGCTCTCATTGCTCTGGCCGCCCAAGTCGGGGATCTTTTCGAATCCGCCTTGAAGCGGCGCGCCGATTTCAAGGATTCCGGTCGATTGCTCCCGGGCCACGGTGGTATTCTTGACCGTGTCGACAGCTTACTTTTCGCCGGACCCGTGGCCTACGCCTTCGCCGCATTTTCGTCCGGCCCGGGCTAGCGGGTGATCGTATGTCCCGGCGCAAAGTAGCCATTCTCGGCAGCACCGGCTCCGTCGGTACCCAGGCCCTTGGCGTCATCCGGCGCAACCCCGACCTCTTCCAGGTTGTCGGCCTTGCCTGCGGGCATAACGTAGAGTCGCTCGCCGCCCAGGCCGCGGAGTTCCACGTCCCGCTGATCGCCGTCGCCGATGAGACCGTTGAGCCGCCCGGCGGGCTGCCCGCCGGTACAAAACTTGTCCACGGTCCCGAAGGTCTCTGCGAGGTGGCCGCCGCCCCCGATACCGAAGTCGTCCTTATCGCGACCATCGGCGTTGCCGGGCTTGTGCCCACCGTAGCCGCCATCCGCGAGGGCAAAGCCGTCGCCCTGGCCAGCAAAGAACTACTGGTCATGACCGGCTCCCTACTCACCGAGATGGCCACCGAGCATGGATCTCTCCTCCTGCCCATCGACAGCGAGCACAGCGCCATCTGGCAATGTCTTCAGGGCGAAGATCGCCGCCGCATATCCAAACTCCTCCTCACCGCCTCCGGAGGCCCCTTCTTGGATACACCCGTTTCCGAACTCATCAACGTAAGCCGGACGGCCGCCCTGAATCACCCCAATTGGGATATGGGACCCAAGGTCACCATCGACTCCGCCACGCTCATGAACAAAGGGCTGGAGGTCATCGAAGCCCGCTGGCTCTTCGGCGTGCCCTTCGATCGCATTGAAGTCGTCATCCACCCGCAGAGCATCGTCCACTCTATGGTCGAGTTCACCGACGGCGCGGTCAAAGCCCAGCTCGGCAAGCCCGACATGGGACTGCCAATCGCCTACGCCCTCGCTTATCCCGAGCGTGTCGTCGACGACAATCTCGCCGGCGCCTCCCTGGACCTCGATTATCTCAATCAATTGACCTTCCGCCCCCCGGACCCCGAACGCTTTCCCCTCCTGGGGTTGGCTCGCGAAGCCGGTATCAACGGCGGCTCCGACCCGGCCGTACTCTGCGGCGCCGACCTGGCCGCCGTGGAGCTGTTCCTGGAGGACCGAATCGGATTCCTCGCCATCCCCCGAATCGTCGCCGAATCGCTGGCTAAGGCCGACCGCAGCCATCGCATCGCCCTCGAAGACGCCGCCGGGTGGCATCAGCTCGGCTACGACATCGCCATGAACGTCGGCGCCGCTCTAGCCTCATGATCGGTTCGCCGCTGGAAGCTCTCGGTGGCGCCGCCATCGCCATTCCCGTCTCGCTGCTCCTTTTGAGTCTACTCATCATCGTCCACGAGGCCGGCCATTACCTCGCCGCCCGCAGGATGGGAATCGAAGTCCTGGAATTCGGCCTCGGCTACCCGCCCCGGGTAATCGGCCGCAAGTGGCGGGGCACGCTGTTCTCCCTCAACGCCATCCCCTTCGGCGGCTTCGCCCGCATGCTCGGCGAGACCCGGGACACCGGCGAACCTGGCAGTTTCAGTTCCAAGTCGCTGCGCGCCAGAGCGTTCGTGATGGTCTCCGGCCCGCTGATGAATCTGCTCTTCGCCCCCCTCCTCTTCGCCGGCGCCGCCATGATCGCCGACCTCGATGGCGTCGAGGTCACCCGCGTCATCCCCGGTACTCCCGCCGCCGCCGCCGGATTGCGAATCGGCGACGTCATCCGTCAGGTCGATGGGGTCGAAGTCCCGCTGCCATCCGATCTCGGCGAGATCGTTCGCGCCAAGACCGGAACCGAAGTCCGCCTCGGCGTCGAACGCCACGGCCGCCTGCTCCGGGTTTCCGCGGTGCCTCGCGTCACCCACCCGGACGACGAAGGCCCGCTGGGCATCGCCATCGATATCCACCTGTCTCCCCGCCCACCTCTCCAGGCTCTGGGCAGCGGCGTGCGCCGGACTGTAGACGCCATCGTGCTCCTCCCCGGCCTGCTCGCCCACGCTGCGCGATCCGAAGAAGGACTCGAAATCGCCGGACCCATCGGCATCGTCGACATGGTCGGCCAGGCCGCCCGCCAGGGGCCCGAGGTCGTTCTTTTCCTGGCCGGCTTGGTCAGCACTCAGCTTTTCCTCTTCAATCTTCTTCCCTGGCCCGTGCTCGACGGCGGCCGCCTCGCCTTGATCGGCGTCGAGGCCGTCCGCGGCAAACCCCTTTCCGTCGAACGCGAGGGCGCCATCAACTTCATCGGCGTCGCCCTGCTATTGCTCCTGGCCGTGCTCGTCACCGTCGGCGACGTTCAGCGCCTCGTTGGCGGATGATCGTCATTTCCGCTCCCACCTCAGCTTGGCTAACCTTGATCGGCACCTTCGCCGCCCCGCAGGAGTTGATCCCACGAAAGCGATAAGCAGACGCCGAACATCCATCCCCGTCATGGTCGGCGATGTCCGAATAGGCGGCGGCGGGCCCGTGGTCGTTCAGTCCATGACCACCACCAATACCGCCAACATCCCGGCCACCTCCGAGGAAATCCGCCGCCTCGCCGAAGCTGGCTGCGAGATCGTCCGCGTGGCCGTACCCGATCGCGAAGCCGCCGAGGCTCTGCCCGCCCTCCTGCGGGAATCCGCGGTTCCCCTGATCGCCGACATTCACTTCGATCACCGCCTTGCTCTCGCCGCCGCCGAGGCTGGAATACACGGCCTGCGCATCAATCCCGGAAATATCGGTGACCGCGATCGCGTCCGGCAGGTAGTCAAGGCCTGCAAGGAGCGCTCCATCTCCATCCGCATCGGCGTCAACGCCGGTTCCATCCCCGAGGCCACCGGACCCGACGGCCGCCCCAAAACCGGAGCCGATCTCGCCGACGCTATGATCGCTCACGCCATGGAACACGTCCACATCCTCGAAGCCGAGAACTTCGAGAACATCAAGATTTCCCTTAAGGCTTTCGAGGTCGATCCCACCATCCGCGCCTACCGCAAAATCGCCGAGCAGGTCCCCTATCCCCTGCACCTCGGCATCACCGAATCCGGCACCACCCGCACCGGCAGCATCCGCTCTTCCATCGGACTCGGGATCCTGCTCTATGAGGGCATCGGCGACACCATCCGCGTGTCCCTCACCGCCGATCCCGTCGAAGAAGTCTTCGTCGCCTACGAAATTCTCAAAGTCCTCGACATGCGCGAAAAGGGCAGCGTCCTGGTCTCCTGCCCATCGTGCGGACGCTGCGAAATTGAACTGTTCTCCCTCGTCGGGCAAGTCGAGGAATTTCTCGCCAACATCGACGAGCCTCTCAAGGTCGCCGTCATGGGCTGTGTCGTAAATGGTCCCGGCGAAGCCCGCGACGCCGACATTGGCCTCGCCGGCGGCAAGGGTCGCGGCGTCATCTTCGCCGACGGCAAGATCCTCGAAACCCTCGACGAAGACCAGTTTCTCCCGCACCTCACCGCCGGCATCGAGCGCATCGCCGCCGAGAAAAAAGCCGCCCGCGCGGAAGAAATGGACGCGCCGGTTACTTAAACTGATACCGACAGAGTCCCGCCCACCGGCGAATCCGGAAGCCCGTATACATTTGGCCGCCCCTACCCCCGTTCGGCGTCAATACCTCGAGATCAAGAAACGCTATCCCGACGCCATCGTTTTCTTCCGGCTCGGTGATTTCTACGAAATGTTCGACGACGACGCCATCCTCGCGTCCGAGATCCTGCAAATCGTCCTTACCGGCCGGGAAATGGGCAAAGGCGCCAAGGTGGCCATGTGCGGCGTCCCCCATCACGCCGCCGATATCTACGCCACCCGTCTCCTCGACGCCGGCCACAAAGTAGCCATCTGCGATCAGGTCGGCGAACCAGGCAGAGGCCTCGTCGAGCGGCAGGTCACCCAGGTCATCACTCCCGGGACCAGGGTTGAGGACGGCATGTTGCGCCCGAACCGTAACAACTACCTCGTGGCCGTCGTCGCCACTGGTGAGCAACTTGGCCTCGCCTTCGCCGACATCACCACCGGCGAGTTCGCCGCGACTTCGTTCGCTGGCGACGACGCCCCCGGCCAGCTGCAACGGGAAATCGAGCGGCTGAATCCAGCCGAAATTCTCCTTCCCGAAGACCTCCCGATCAATATCCCCGCCGGCAAAACCCATCGAACTTCGACCGCCGGCTGGCTGCCTGCCGGTGACGCCGCGGACGGCATTCTCGACCGCACCATCGGCACCGCCGCAAACTCAGCCGGCCTCGACCCGGTCGCCCGCGCCGCCGCCGCCACCCTCATCACCTACGTCGAGACCAACCAGAGCCAGGCCCTGCACGTTCTCACCTCCGTCCACGCCCACCCCACCGGTCGATTCATGGAACTGGACGAATTCACCCGCCGCAATCTCGATATCGACCGTTCCGCCGATTCCGACTCTTCCCTCTGTTTGCTTGACATAATTGACGAGACCCGCACGCCGATGGGGGCCCGTCTTCTGCAATCCCGACTCAGCCTCCCCCTCCTCGATCCCACCGAAATCGAGCATCGCTACGACGCCGTCGCCTCGCTCATGGGCGACGCCAAATTGCGCTCCGACCTGGCCGCCGAATTGAAAGCCATCGGCGACATGGAGCGGACCGTCGTTCGTGTCCGCCGACTCAGCATTCAACCCCGGCAATTGCTAGGCCTCGGCCGCATGCTGGAGCGCGTCGCCAACTCCGCCTCCATCCTCGCCAACGTTCCCGGCCTCAACGGCTCCGGGCTCGCCGCACTCGACCCTTGCCCAGAAGTGGCTGGTTTCCTCGAACGCGCCCTCGATCCGCCCGGCGATCGCACCATCCGCGCCGGCTATGACGCCCGCCTCGACGAGCTCTACGAAACCGCCACCAACGCCCGATCCTGGCTCGCCGCCTACGAAACAAAACTGCGCGAGGAAACCGGGATCAAAACGTTGAAGATCGGCTACAACCGGGTCTTCGGCTATTACGTCGACATCAGCCGTCGCTACATCGATCGCGCCCCCGACTGGCTTGAACCCAGGCAATCGCTTACCAACTCCCAGCGCTATTCCACCCCGGAGCTCAAGGAGCACGAGGAGCGCGTACTCACCTCCCGGGAACGTGCCGAGGAGCTGGAGCAGTCCCTCTACACCGCCCTGGTCGCCAGTCTGGGCCCCCACGTCGACGCTCTCCTTGCCTCCGCCGCCACCGTCGCTGAACTAGACGTCGCCCTTTCCAACGCCGAGCTCGCCACCCGGCAAAACTACGTGCGCCCCGAGCTTGTTGACGACGGCGTCCTTGAAATCGAAGGCGGCCGGCATCCGGTCGTCGAGGCGACTCAGGCCGAACGCTTCGTTCCCAACGATTGCCGCCTCGGCGGCGACCACGGGCAGATAATGGTGCTCACCGGACCTAACATGGCCGGCAAATCCACCTTCCTGCGACAGATCGCCCTCATCGCTCTCCTCGCCCAGACCGGCAGCTTCGTGCCCGCCGCCAGCGCCCGTCTCCCAATCCTGGACCGCATATTCACGCGCGTCGGGGCCCGAGACGATCTAGCCGGTGGCAGAAGCACCTTCATGGTCGAGATGACCGAGGTCGCCGCCATCCTTTCCCGTGCCACCGCCAACAGCCTCATCGTGCTTGATGAAATCGGCCGCGGCACCAGCACCTACGACGGCCTCTCCATTGCCCAGGCCGTCATCGAATATCTCCACAACCACCCCCGCCTACGCGCCAAGACCATCTTCGCCACTCACTACCACGAGCTCACCGCTCTCGCCGATCGCTATCCCCGGGTGCGCAACTACAACGTCGCCATCTCCGAACAGAACGGCTCCGTCGTTTTCCTCCGCACCGTCACCGCCGGTGGCTCCGACCGCAGCTACGGTATTTACGTCGGCCGCCTGGCCGGACTGCCCGAGCCGGTCACGCGCCGGGCCGAGGAGATACTCGCCGAGCTCGAAGCCGAATCCGGCCGGCCCAATCGCGCCCAGATGTCCTTGCTGCCTCCCGAGCGCCATCCCCTGCTAGACGAACTCGAGGAACTAGATCTGGAAGGCACCTCGCCCCTGGCCGCCCTGAATAAGCTCTACGAATGGCGCCGGATGCTGAACGAATGACCTCCATCCAGCTCCTGCCCGCCGATGTCCGCGGCAAAATCGCCGCCGGCGAAGTTATAGAGCGACCCGCTTCCGTAATGAAGGAACTCGTCGAGAACAGCCTGGACGCCGGCGCCACCGAGGTCCGCATCGAGATTCGTGCCGGCGGTCGCGACTTGATCCGCGTCCTGGACGACGGCGCCGGCATCTCCCCCAACCAGCTTCCCCTCGCGTATTCCCCGCATGCAACCAGCAAGCTGCGAAGCGAAAATGACCTCCTCAACATAAAAACCCTTGGTTTTAGAGGCGAGGCCCTCGCCAGCATCGCCTCCGTCGCCGAATTGTCCATCGCCAGTTCCACCGGCGCCGGCGAACCCGGTCGTATCATCGTCGTCCACGGCGACCGCACCCTGCGCGACGAGCCCCACGCCGGAGCCGGCGGCACCGACGTCACCGTCTCCCGTCTGTTCGATAACTTCCCGGTCCGCCTAGAATTCCTGAAATCCGCACGCACCGAGCTCTTTCGCGTCGTAAATATCGCCCAGCACCTCGCGCTCGGGCACCCCCACGTCCGCTTCACCCTCACCTCCGACGATCGCGTTTCCTTCCAGACTTCCGGCTCCGGCAGCCTGCGAGACGCCATCGTGGGTGTCTACGACTCCCGGCTCCTGGACGACACCATCGAGCTGTCCCCGGGTGAGTTCCAGGGACTCGAAGGCTTCATAGGGCAGCCGGGTCGGGACCGGCCCAACCGCCGTTACATCTCCTTCTTCGTAAATCGCCGCTGGATCACCAACCGGACATTGCTCGGGGCCCTGACCGAGGCCTACCGCAGCATGATGCCCTCGGGACGACACCCGATCGCCATCCTGCACCTCACCGTCCCGCCCGACAGCGTCGACGTGAATGTCCACCCCACCAAGTCCGAAATCCGCTTCCGCGAGGACGGTCTTATCTTCGGCCGGGTCTCCAAGGCCATCCGCCGCACCCTGGTTGAAAAAGGCGACTTCGTCCCCATCGAAGTCGGTTCCTCGCCGGTCATCGATTCATTTTTCATCCCGACCAGCCCTCCCACTTCCGGCCAGCAGCACTCCTTTCCGCACAACGACCCCGGCTCTCATCACCCATCACCACCCGACCCGCTTGCATCCAACCCCAGCGCCCCCGACGGCGGCCTACGCTCCCTCACCATCCGTCCCCTCGGCCAGATCGACTCAACCTATCTCGTCGCCACCGGACCCGAAGGCCTGTATTTGGTCGACCAGCACGCCGCCCACGAGCGCGTAAATTACGAACGGCTTCTGTCCCGCGACGGCGCCGTCGATACCCAGAAACTGCTCGCCCCTCTGACCGTCGATTTGCCCGGCGACTCCTCCACCTGGGTATCCGAAAATCTAACCACTCTGCTAGAGCTAGGATTCACCGTCGAGCACTTCGGCGACAACACCTGGCTCGTCCGCGCCGTCCCGGCGGTCGGTTCCGATCGCGATCCGCACACGCTTTTCCTTGAAGTCGTCACCGAGATGCTCGATGTCGATGTCAGCCGTGCCGGCACCGCCGACCGCGCCCGCTGGTCCGTCGCCTGCCACAGTTCGATTCGCGCCGGCGATCGCCTCTCCATACCCGAGATGCAGGCCCTCCTCAATCAACTTGCGAAGTGCGACCTCAGCCTTACCTGCCCGCACGGCCGTCCCACCATCCTGCAATTCACCCGGAAGATGCTCGACCGCCAGTTCGGCCGGACCTAATCCCCGGTGGACTCTCGCAGCAACTCGGACAGGGCGTAAGCCAGCATCGTATTCGTCAGTGGACCCACCCCACCCGGCACCGGGGATATAGCCGCACATGACGGCAGCACCGACTCGTAGTCCACGTCACCGATGACCTCGTCGTTCACGTAATTCGTACCCACATCCACCACCACCACCCTCTGCCCGACATGCAGGTAGCGCACGAACCCGGGACGTCCGATCGCCACCACCAAAATCTCCGCCCGACGCGTCTCCTCCTCCAGATCCCGGGTGTGCGAATGCAACACCGAAACCGTCGCATGCCGATGCATCAGCAACATCGCCAGCGGTTTGCCCACCGTATTGCTCCGTCCCAGCACCACCGCCCGCTTACCTTCGATCTCGATCTCGTAATGATCCAGCAGCCGCATCACCGCCGCCGCCGTCGCCGGAGCGAACGTGCTCGCCCCCGAGAAGAGCGCCCCCATCCGCGCCGGCGTTACGCAATCCACATCTTTCGTCGGCGTCAGCGTCGCCGCGACCAGCTCAGCCGGTATCTGCGACGGATAAGGCGTCTGCACGATCACCCCATGCACGTCACCGTCCTCGCTGATACCCGCCATCGTTTCCGAGAATATTTCTGGGGTCACATCGGCTCCCAAGTCCACGCTCTCCGCTACCACTCCTACCCGCTTGAACGTCCGCGCAATGCTGCGCGTGTACGCCAGCGCCGCCGGGTCGTCCCCCATCTGCACCACCCGCATCCCGATCGGCCCCATCCGTTCCGACCGGGCAGCAAATTCGGCCTTCAGCCGTTCGCGCATTTCCCGCGCCGCCTCCCCTCCCTTCAGCATCACCGGCTCAGGCATATACATCCCTCTAGCCGGCTGCCGCGCTCAAAGATATCGATCCACCGTCGCGTCCGACCGGTCCAGCACCCGCGCCGCCGCGTCCATTCGAGTCCCGGTTCGCTCCACGAACTCATCATCGTCAATCATTGAACTATTTGAAGCCACGTTCAGCTGACAGATTCGCAGCGCTCCTCGCGCCAGCGAACCGCCCCCCGCCGCGTCCCCCACCAAATTCGGGTTTCCAATTCGGCAGGTCTCGTCCGCGAGGTCGATTAGTTCGACGCAGAGCTCCGTCAGTTCCAGCGGGATCGCCGTCGCGCTTCGCGCCGCCTCCGCCAGCGCCGCCCGCCTCACTGCCTTTTCTTCCAGAGACTTGCGTGGCAGTTTCATCGCCCTGGCGAATTCGCCGTAAGCCACCGCGTCCGCGTCCGCCAGCCCCAGCGCCCGCTTCGAGATGGCCTCGCACCGTTCCACGACTGCAATAAGTTCGGACTCGACCTCCGCGTACTTCTTCTTGCCAATCGAATAGCCGCATGCCATCTTCACCATCGCCGCCGCCAGCGCCAGCGCCACTCCCGCCGCCGCGCCACCTCCGGGCGCCGGTTGATTCGACCCCAGCGTCTCGACGAATTCGCCAATCCTGCTTTCGGCGATCTGCGTTATGTTTGCAACTCTCTCCGTACACGGACTGCCGCGAGCGCAGCATAGGGGTGAACGTGGACCCGACGCAATTCCAATCCGACCGTCTCTCCATAGCCGTAGACCTGCCTCCCTTACTTGACATAAAGCGCCCATATCTTTTTCAGCAAATCATCAATATTCGCCCCTCCAATCGCAATGCCACGGTCTGATCCCCGCCCGCCTCTCGTCTGCATAGTCGGCCCCACCGGGGTCGGAAAGTCCGTGGTCGCGATGCGCCTGGCCCTCCAATTTCACGGGGAGATCGTCTCCGCCGACTCCCGCCAGATTTACCGCGGCATGGACATCGGTACCGCCAAGGCCGACCACGACGATCGCAGGCTCGTTCCCCATCACCTCCTCGACATCTGCGCGCCCGACAGCGATTACTCCGTCCACCAATTCAGCGCCGACGCCGAGGCCGCTATCTTCGACATCCATTCCCGCGGACGCCTCCCGCTCGTGGTCGGCGGCAGCGGGCATTACATATCCGCCCTCACTCAGGGCCTCCACCCGCCCACCGCCCCTCCGGATCCCGTAATTCGCGCCGAACTGAACCGCCTCATTGAGGACGACGGCGTGGAAGCCCTCGCCGCTCGGCTGCAAGAACTCGACCCCATCGCCTACGCCGGAATCGATCATCAAAATCCTCGGCGCCTTATCCGCGCCATCGAAGTACACATGGCCACCGGCCAATCCATCCGCGAATTAGAATCTCTCCAGCCGGTCCCCTGGCGGCCGCTCGTGTTCGGATTGCGCATCGAGCGCCCGGTTCTCGCCGCCAACATCGCCGCCCGTACCCGGCGAATGTTCTCCTCCGGCCTCATGCACGAAATTCGTCGCCTGCTAGCCGCCGGCTTCGGCTGGAGCTCCGCCCTGGGCCGGTCCATTGGCTATGCCGAAGGGCTCTCGTACCTCTTCGGCCGCCTGTCTCGCGACGAGGCTATCGAAGCCACCACCATCGCCACCCGCCAGTACGCCCGCCGCCAGATGACCTGGTTTCGCAATCGCGAAACTGTCCAATGGTTCGATGTAGACGATAATCTCACTGACGAGCTCATTAAGGCCGTCGAGCGTTCCCTGGCCGCTTCCGGCTAGTTCGGGAGATTCCGTGCAGTTCACCAAGGCGCATGGCGCCGGTAACGACTTCATCATTGTTGACGATCGCGCCGACGCCGGCCACGACTGGCCTACGCTCGCCCAGCAGATGTGTGAACCTCATTTCGGCGTGGGTGCCGACGGCCTGATCCTCATCCGCGACATCGACGGCCCCGGCTACCGGATGATCATGTACAACCCGGACGGCTCCCGCGCCGAGATGTGCGGCAACGGCATCCGCTGCCTCGCCAGAATCCTCTTCCAACGGGGGGCCATCGCCCGCGAGAAGGTGCCCATCGTCACCGACGGTGGCGACCGCTGGATTCATATCGTCGACGATTCTCCCGACTCCTTCCTGGTCGCCGTCGGGATGGGCATTCCCGACTTCGACTCATCCCACGTCCCCGTCGATCTCCCCGGAGAGACCATCATCAACCACCACTTTAAGATCGACGGCACGGACTTCGATCTCACCGCCGTGTCGATGGGCAACCCTCACGCCGTCGCGTTCGTGGATTCTGTGGAAGCAGTCGACCTCCCCAGAATCGGCCATCTTGTCGAGCACCATCCCGCTTTTCCTGAGCGCGTCAATTTCGAGATTTGTGAGATCCTCGGCCCCGGCCGTTTACGCATGCGGGTGTGGGAGCGCGGCGCCGGCATCACTTTGGCCTGCGGCAGTGGCGCCGCCGCCACGGCCGCCGCCGCCGTTAAATCCGGCCGCGTCCCCCCGGGCAGCCTGACGATGCTCGTCGATGGAGGCGAACTCTCCTTCGAGTGGGCCGGCGGCACCGCTGAACTGGTGATGATCGGGCCCGCCGTAACCGTATACGATGGCGTCTGGCCCCTTTGACCGACTCCCCGCCAATCATTCGCCCGTCTGCAACCCTATCCATCCTGAAAGACCGGTAAAATCCGCACATGGATTTCCAACCCGCCGACCGCATCAAACAATTGCCTCCCTACCTCTTCATGCGGCTCAACGAAGTCCGCGACGCAAAGATCGCCGAGGGCGTCGACGTGATCAGCCTCGGCATCGGCGATCCCGACCTGCCGACCCCTCCAGCCATCGTCGAGCGCCTGTCCGAATCCGGCCGCGACTCCTCCACCCACCGTTATTGTGACGACGGCCTCCCCGCCTTCCGGCAGGCGATCGTCGACTGGTATCGGCGGCGTTTTGAGGTCGACCTCGATCCCGCCACCGAGATCGTCCCTCTCATCGGCTCCAAAGAGGGAATCGCCCACCTACCCGTCGCCCTCATCAATCCCGGCGACTACACCCTGGTCCCCGATCCCGGCTATCCCGTATACGCCATCGGCACCGAACTCGTCGGCGGACAGGTCCACTATCTGCCCCTCACCCCCGAAAATCGCTGGCTTCCCGACCTAGATGCCATTCCGCAAGAAATTACCGCTAAGGCCAAACTGCTCTGGCTCTGCTACCCCAACAATCCCACCGCCGCCGTGGCTGACCTGGATTTCTTCGCCCGGGCCGTGGAATTCGGCCGCCGTCACGACATCATCGTCTGCCAGGATGCTGCCTATTCCGAAGTCACCTACGACGGCCACCGCGCCCCCAGCATTCTCGAAGTTCCCGGAGCGCTCGATCGCGCCGTCGAATTCCACTCCCTCTCCAAGACCTACAACATGACCGGTTGGCGCGTCGGCTGGGCCGCCGGCGCCCCGCCCGTCATCGAGGCCCTCACCCGCCTCAAGAGCAACTTGGATTCCGGCATCTTCGCCGCCGTACAGGAAGCCGGTATCGCCGCCCTGAACATGCCGCCCGCCTGGATCGACGATCGCAACGCCATCTATCAGCGCCGTCGCGATCTCGTGATCGACACCCTGCGAAACATGAACCTTGCCCCCGAAGTCCCGCCGGCCAGCCTCTACGTCTGGTCTCCCGTGCCCGACGGATATAACTCCTCCTCCTTCGCCGCCCGGGTCATCGAGGAGGCCGGCGTGATCGTCACCCCCGGACTCGGTTTCGGACCCGGAGGCGACGGCTATTTCCGGATTTCGCTGACTATTGCCGACGAACGCCTCGAAGAGGCCATGGAGAGACTTGCCGCCCTCAGCTTCTGATCGCACCAATTCCGTCGTCGGCAAAGTTCCCATCGATTGGGTCCCGCCGGACGAACGCGGCTTTCTGGTCGGCCTCGACTTCCGCGCGCCCGATCCTGTCTGGTCACCCGCCGATTCCCTCGCCGAGCTTCAGTTTCTCGCCGCCACCGCCCGGGTAATCGTCGCCGGTTCGACCCTCCTACGGGTGCGCGCTCCCAATCCCGCCACCCTCATCGGATCGGGCCAGGCCGAGGAAATCGCCCACCGCGTCGCTGAAACGAACTGCCAGACCGTGATCTTCGACGACAATCTGCTCCCCCGCCATCAGCGAAACCTCGAACATATCCTTAAGGTGAAGGTCGTCGATCGCACCACCCTCATCCTCGACATCTTCGCCGCCCACGCCCGCACCGCCGAAGGCAAGCTACAGGTCGAAAGGGCCCAGATCGACTACGTCCTGCCTCGGCTCTCCGATCTCTGGGTCGACTTCTCCCGCACCGGCGGCGGGATCGGCACCCGCGGCCCCGGCGAAACCCAGCTGGAGACCGACCGCCAGGAGCTGCGCAAGCGCATTTCCCTTCTCAATGCTCACATCGAAAAGGTCCGCGCTCGGCGCTCCCAGGCTCGCGCCGTCCGCCGCAAGCGCGGGCTGCCCCTCGTCGGCCTCGTCGGCTACACCAACGCCGGCAAATCCAGCCTGCTCAACGCCCTCACCGGCGCCACCGCCCTGGTTCAGGACCAGCTCTTCGCCACTCTCGACCCTCTCACCAGAGCCCTGGTTCTTCCTGACGGCCGCAAAGCCCTGCTCACCGACACCGTCGGCTTCATCCAGCGACTCCCTCCGCGTCTCGTCGCCGCCTTCCGTGCGACTCTCGAAGAGATCGAAACTGCCGATCTTCTGATCCACGTCGTCGACGCCTCTTCCCCGACCCGTACAGAGCAGATCGACGCCGTCGTCGAGACTCTCGAGGACCTCGGCGTCGCCGACACCCCCATGATCACCGTCCTCAACAAGATGGACCGCCTCGAAGATCCCGGCGACCCCTTTCTGCCCGACGCCATCTGGGCCTCCGCCGTTGACGGCACCGGGCTGGATGCCGCCCGCGCCGCCATCGCCACCGCTCTCAGCGCCGGTGACGTCCGCCTCACCGTCCAGATCCCCTACGCCGAAGGCCGCCTCGTCGACCTCTTCCATCGCGAAGGCACCGTTGATGACACCGAGTTCACCGGCGAGGCAACCATTCTGACCGGCGCCATCCCCATACGCTTCGCCTCTCACTTCCAGAAGTACGAAGTCTCAGGCTGACCCCTCAGTCGCGTCCGGCCTTGCCCGTTCCTGCCTCCGCCGCTTCCGACGCGCTCACGCTGTACTTGTAAAAAGCGTCCCGCAACTTACCCACTTCGTAATGGGCATATATAAGTTTCGTCGTCGCCGGCGACGCATGTCCCAGCAAATCCTGCACCTCCGACAGATTCGCTCCCCGATTCAACAGCGTGGTCGCCTTGTAGTGACGAAAATCGTGGGTGGTGGCCTCGATTCCCGCCGCTCGCGCATAGCGCTTTACCGTCCCCCACAGCGACTGCGCCGACAACCGCAAATTTTCGCCCCCAATACCCGGATTCGTCGGCCGCCCGTGATGTCGAATAAATAGCGGCCGGAAGCTGTCATTCCGCTCTTCCACATAGCGCGCGATATGTCCCAGGGTTTCCTCGTCGAAAAACACCACCCGCTCCTTGCCCCCTTTTCCCGTGATTATCGCCTCCGCCTTCCGTCCATCCCCCACGTCCCGGCGATTTAGTCCCACCACCTCGTCTCGCCGCATTCCGGTGCAGAAGGTCGTAGCCAGCAGCGCCCGGTCCCGCAAAATCCGCAGCCGCACGTCCGGCGGGCCTTTTCCTGGCTCCGGAAGCGGCATGCCCACCGCGAAATCCACCACCAGCGCCAGATTCCCCTCGATTCGAGGCGCCTTGTACACGCTCTTCACCGCCACCGCCCGCGCCTGCTCCAGCGCCCGTTCCAGCGATATCTGCAGACACAGGTCATTCCGAGCCAGGTACCGCAGAAACGACCGCGCCGCTGCCATATACGTGTTCACCGTCGATGTCTGCCGCCGGCCGTGGCGATCGATCAGCCATAGATAAAACTGCTCCAGGCAATTCGTCGGCAGGCGCTCGGTTGAGTCCTTTGCAACCGTCAACCCAGAGTCCTCCAGGAACTCCGTCAGCACCCGAAAGCCCGTGCGATACGTCCGCTGCGTCTGCGGCGACTTCGCCCGCAGCGTCATCGTCGCGTCCGCCAGCGCCCGTTCGATCGTCGGCAGTGTCACCATTCGGTTAGTAAGCATCCCTACTCATTCGGTTATCGTTCCTTGACATAATAATCGCTAATTTGTCCGCTCGCACCCATTACCTAAAATTACCAAAGCCATCAAACCTACCTGAATAAAAACATGGACCGCACCCCCAACACGGCCACCGACACTGTCCCAAACCGCCCCCGACGGCTTCCCGTCAGCCGGGAGACCCTGCTCACCTTCGCCGCCGGATTCGTCTTCGCCGGCGTGCTCACCGCCTTCTATGTAGCCATCTGGGAGCTTCGTCTCGGCCCCAACCCCACTTTCGACCTCGTCGATCTCCTCATCGATTACTCCCCCGGAGCCGTCGCCACCTGGGCCATCGAAACCTTCGGGCACCTTGGAAAAATACTCCTCACCGCCTCCGGAATCGGCCTCTGGATGCTGTTCGGCGGCCTCATCGCCGCCGGAGTCCGCCTCCTCACCTCCAGCGACAATGGCCGGGCGCGGCTCGCGGTCTACTCGGCCTTCGCCTACCTCATCCTCACCATCCTGGTCATGTTGCCCGTCGGTATCGACAGGGGAACCGACATGCTCATGCTCCTCGCCACCGCCACCGCCTGGGGACTCCTCGCTCAGTGGTTCGTGCAGCCCGAAGCCGAACTTCAGCACGTAACAGGGACAGCCCAACGGACAACCGCGTCGCCAATAGAACCGCCAATGGCGGCGCCAAGGGCCGTGGGACGTCGTCGCCTCCTGACCATCGCCTCCGCCTCCGCTCTCGTCCTCACCGCCGGCTCCCTCGGTATCTGGGCCGTCGAACGCACCCGCAAGGAGGCCGCCGCCACGGCTGCCGCGACTCTCGCGGCTCAGACCGCGGTCACACCCGTCCCCGGCGTCGACGCGGCCTTCATCGCCGCCCCCTTCACCCGCCCGCTCGTCACCTCCAACGAGGACTTCTACAAGGTCGACACCGAGACCCGATCACCCGTCATCGAAGCCATCGACTGGAGCCTCGCCGTCACCGGGCTTGTGGAGAAGGAATTAGATATCTCCTACGATTCCCTCCTGTCCATGAACTCAATCGAGTACCACGGCACCCTTCAATGCATCTCCAATGAGGTCGGCGGCAAACTCATCAGCACCGCCCTCTGGGAAGGCGTCCCCCTGCGTTCCGTGCTCGAGCTCGCCGGGCCCCGGGACGGCGCCGTCGACGTCGTGCTCGTTGCACTCGGCGGCTATTCGGATTCCATCCCCTTCGCCAAAGCCATGGAGTCCGAAGTAATGCTCGCCTACGCCATGAACGGCGTGCCCCTGCCTATCGGCCACGGCTTCCCCGTGCGCGCCTATATTCCCAACATCTACGGAATGAAAAACGTCAAATGGATGCGCGAGATCAGGGTCGTCGATTCCGACTATCAGGGCTACTGGCAAAATCGAGGCTGGTCCGACGTCGCCATCGTAAAGACCACCTCCGCCATCGATCTCCCCGAACGCCGCAACAACGCCGGCTACCCCCGTGGCCCCGTAGAGATCGGCGGCATCGCCTTCGCCGGTAATCGGGGCATCGGCGCGGTCGAATACCGCATCGACAACCAGGGCCCCTGGTTGCCCACCAGTCTTGAAGATCCCCTGTCCTTTACCACCTGGCTACGCTGGAAGGCCCAGATGGATCTCGAACCCGGCCGCCACAACATGGAAGTCCGCGCCGTGGATTCCGAAGGCGGCGCTCAAGAAGCCATCGAAACCAACACCCACCCCGACGGCGCCGGAGGCTACCACCGCGTCTCCATCCGCATCGAATCCTGACGTCCCCGCTATCCCTTACCGTCACGGGCACAAGCCCATAGGGGACGACCGCTCGCGCTCAATGGTTCAAGCCGCCAACTGCACAAGCTCCTAGCAGATCATGGGCACGTGTTCGCTGGTTTTCTGCTGGGATCATGGTTCAACACGACCCTACGGCTTTCGAATCTCTCCCGCTCTTCAGCGAGCTAGTAGCTCATGAAGATCGGCGCTCATTACTCGCACCTCAACGGTGAAGAGTGGCTGATGGTCCGTCGCCCTAATCAACGTGCCCTAGGGCCGGCCCTAGCCCACCGGCACCGGCACATCCAGCAGCGGCGCGTGCTGCTGCGCCCCGTAGCAATCCGTGTCGCCGCGGGCCCCGCAGCCCACCTTGCGCCGAAACGCCACCTTCACCGCCAGCACCGCATCCCAGTAGTGAATCGCGGTCACCTCTTCCAACGGAATCCGGTATCGCTCGGCCACCAGTTCGCGGGTCAGCGCGCCGGACTGCTTCACTGCCTGGTAGTCCGCCTCTTCCCGGAAGAAGACATCCACCGTCACCATGAACGGCCCGGCGTTCTTGCTGCGAAAGATCCGCGCCAGTTCGTGCAGCGGCGCAGTCTTCGCCGTCACGGCGTCCGCATTTCAATCGGGAACGGCAGCAGCGGATCGTCCACCGCCCAGCGGTGGTAGACGCTGAACTCGTACACCGGACCCCAGTTGGCGTCGTGCGGCGAAAACGGGAAGGCCACGTTGCCGCCCACGTTCAAGCGTCCCGGGTAGTCGAAATGCAGCAGCGTCGAACGCGCCAGCGAGCAGATCTCGCCAGCCTCGGCCTGCGTCGCGGCCACCACCTCGAGCACCAGGCCCAGCTCGTGGCTCAGACGGTCGCGCAGCGGCTCGCCGGCCCCCATCACCCCGTCGCGGCCGTAGCGCCGGAAGGTGATCTCGTACGGGTTCCGCTCCGTCGTCGCGCCCCATACGTCCATAACGTGCTCGCGCACTCCGTTGAGCAAATCGTCTATGCGCGCGATCGCGGTCGGGTCGCGCACGCCGCAGATCGACACCGCCCGGTACCCCGCCAGCGCGGCTCCCTCCAGCTTGATGGTGTACTGCGCGGCCGGCTCAAAACGGCTCCCCGACACCCGCACCGCCCCATCGGCCAATTCTTCAAAATTCGCCGTGGCCACGTCCACGACCCCCAGCGGCTCGATGATCCACGCCGGGTCGTCCTGCTCGTACAGGCTGTGCGCCGCCGCCGAGGCCCGCGTGATCCGCTGGCCGGGGCTCAGCGGCGTCAGTACGAAATCGTCAGTGTTAATTGTCGCCAAGATCGAATCCAACCCCGCCGCCGGCTCGGCGCAATACGCGCCGCACTCCACGATCTTCGCCGCGTGCATCGCCAGCGCCGGGTCGTTGCCGCGCCGTAGCGGCACCGCCGCGAACACGCTCACGTCGCACGAGCGTCCCGCCAGCACCACCTGCGCACCGGCATCCAGCGCCGCCTGGATCGGCTCCACCCCCATCTGCCCGACGATCCGCGTCGATCTATCCAGGTCCGCCTCGGTCAGCGCCGGCACCGCCGCCAGCGCGTCAATCCGCCCTGCCTTTAGCTCCGCGCGCAGCAGCTCCCGATCCTGCTCGGCGCGGATCACCGCCACCCGCGGATGCAGGCCCTCTTCGTGGCAGATTTCGGCCAAGATTTCGTAGCACCATTCCAGGTGCGGATCGCCCCCGGCCCCGCCGCTGGTGCCCACGATCACCGGCACTCCGCGCTCCATCCCCGCCACCACCATCGGCCGCAGGTCGCGCTTCACCGTCGCCGCGCCGGATAGCGGTTCGCCGGCGCCCAGGTAGTAGGCCCCCGGGTCGGTCGAGCCGGCGTCCACCCCAATCACGTGCGGGTCGTGTTCCAGCCCCTTCGCGAAGGAGGCCAGCGGATAGCCGTAGCCCAGGATTGCGGTCGCCGCCAGCACTCGCGTCGGGCCGTCGTTCATAGCCCCTGTCGCCCCGTCCCGATCGCGCGATCCATCGTCTGCCTCCGAGTTTTGGGCCGTCCCGCGTTCCCGCCGCAGAGCCTACCGCACCCGCCGCGCCGCGCCGCTCGATGAGCATATTCGTCCCCACCGTCGAGCCGTGCACGAAGTAGGCGATGGCGTCGAAATCGACGCCGCCGAATCCGGCGCCGGCTGGAACTCCGAGCGGCCTAACGAGCTCCTGATCGGCCACCGCGCGCGCCCCAACAAAATCGTTATCCCCGACTCCCGCGAAGCCAGCGAGGCCGCCCGTGCCTTCTTTGATAACCCCGGCGCTTACCGCGAAGGCTTCTCCGAGACGTTCCGCCTGCTGTTTCGCGAGGTATACCGCGACGTCGGGCGGTCGCTTCGTCCAGCCCGTAGCTCCCCAAATTACAGATATGTATTCGCGAATACTTGAAACTTGGCAGTCCGGAAATACCAAAAATCGACAACAAGGCCGCCACAACATGGAAGTCCGCGCCGGCTGCCACCGGGGTCGCTACAGCACCGACACTTCCTCCGAGTCCCGATAGAGAGTTTGGACACTCTTGAACGGTATGCGGAACTGATTCCTTGCCTTCGGCACCGGACGGGCTGTGTCAGCGCCCTCAACTTTGACGCCGGGATCGTACAGAGCGGTTCCTTCCCA
>Ga0114996_10000472_pt1 | contig 56193 bp, 52 predicted proteins | sample ArcticOcean_MG_C_4_FD_87039 | JGI IMG/M metagenome (GOLD analysis project Ga0114996, IMG submission 87039) | Marine microbial communities from western Arctic Ocean - ArcticOcean_MG_CB4_134 | ecosystem: Environmental > Aquatic > Marine > Oceanic | place: Arctic Ocean: Canada Basin | collected...
CCGCCCATGCCGCCCATGCCGCCCATGCCGCCCATGCCGCCCATGCCGCCCATGCCGCCGCCCATGCCGCCCATGCCGCCACCAGGCATATTGCCATGCATGGCGTCGGCGCCTTCGGGAAGGTCGGGAAGCGGAAGTTGCTCGGGAATTTCGACAATCATCGCTTCGGCGGTAATCATCAGACCGGCGACAGAAGCCGCGTCTTCCAAAGCGGTCCGCACCACTTTGGCGGAATCAATAATTCCAGCACGCATCATGTCGCAATATTTACTGTTCTGGGCGTCGTAGCCGCGATTGGATGGCTTGCCTTCCAATAACTTGCCCACGACCAGTTCACCATTATCACCGGCATTGTTAACAATCGCTTTGGCGGCAACCGACAAACTGTTGCGCACCACCGAAATACCGAACTGTTGCCCTTCGTTTGCACCCTTCAATCTAGCCAGGGCGCGCTGGGCATTGAGGAGTGCCACGCCGCCGCCTGGAACGATGCCCTCTTCAACCGCACAACGGGTTGCGTTCAACGCGTCGTCCATGAGGTCCTTGCGTTCCTTCACCTCGATTTCACTGCCGCCGCCAATTTTCAATACAGCGACACCGCCGACGAGTTTGGCAAGGCGCTCCTGAATGCGCTCCTGTTCATATTCTGAATCTTCAGCGGCAAGCATATTGCGCAGCTGCCGGCAGCGCGCATCGATGCTGCGCTTACTGCCTTTGCCTTCAATGATCATGGTCTCGATCCGGCTCACTTCAATCCGCGACGCCTGCCCGAGATCATCGAGCGTGAGATTTTCAAGCTTGTTGCCTTCATCTTCGTTGACCAGTACGCCGCCGGTTTGGATGGCAATATCCTCGAGAATGGCCCGCTTGCGATCACCGAATAAGGGTGCCTTAACGGCTACAACGTTCAATCCGCCGCGCAACTTGTTCACCACCAGACTGCTCAGGGCCTCGCCCTCAACATCCTCGGCGATAATCAACAGCGGCCGGCCAGCCTTCACGACCTGTTCCAATATATTTATCATACCGACAAGATTGGAGATTTTGCTGTCGTGCAGCAGGATGTACGGATCTCGCAGATCGGCGATCATCTTCTCCTGATTGGTCATGAAATAGGGCGACAAAAATCCCTTGTCGAAGCGCATGCCATCGACGATCTCAAGTTCGCTTTCGAACGCCGTGCTTTCCTCAACGGTGATAACCCCGTCTTGACCCACCTCTTTCATGGCGGCAGAAATCATCTCACCGACCATTTGATCGCTATTGGCGGCGATGCGCGCGACATTGGCTATCTCATCATGCGTCGATACCGATTTCGCCCGTTTTGCGATATCGGCGATGGCCGCCCGAACCGCCAATTCGATGCCACGCTTCACATCCATGGGGTTCAGTCCGGCGGTGACGCCCTTCAAGCCTTCGCGCAACAATTGGTGCGCGAGAAGCGTCGCCGTGGTGGTGCCGTCTCCAGCGACCTCCCCCGTGCGGGCTGCAACAGTCCGGATCATCTGAGCTCCCAGATTTTCGAAGCGATCGGAAAGTTCAATTTCCTTGGCAACACTCACGCCATCTTTGGTGCTGCGCGGCATACCTTCGCCACGATCAAAAATGACATTGCGGCCCTTGGGGCCAAGTGTCACCCGAACCGCATCTGCCAGCTTGTCCGCTCCGCGCAACATCTTCGCGCGTGCGTCATCGGAGAACCGGATGTCCTTTTTAGCCATAGTCTTACGCCTGCCTTACTTGATGATTCCCATGATGTCGGATTCCTTCATGATGAGAAGTTCCTCACCATCAAGTTTGACTTCGGTGCCACCGAATTTGCCGAATAAGACACGGTCGCCCTTGGACACATCCAAAGAATGGATTTTTCCATCTTCGTCCCGCCCACCGGGCCCGACGGCGAGCACTTCGCCTTCTGCCGGCTTTTCCTGAGCGGAATCGGGAATAATGATTCCACCCGCTGTTTTCTCGTCCACATCGATACGGCGAACCAGGACACGATCTTGTAACGGTCTGATATTCATGGTGTATCTCCCACCCATGTCTGCGAGGCGAGAGCCTCGGATTCAAATTGCGCCAAACTCTCGGCGCGGTTATTAGCACTCCACGCCGATGAGTGCTGGGCGCTATATAGGGACCCAAGCCTTGCCCTGTCAACCGGATAGCTACAATGCCGGGTAAACTATTGAAATTAGGTCTAATTTTGGTTCTTCGAGCCTGTTCTACGGAGCCGACCCAAGCGTTCTGTGTCAGCCGGCGTGAGGCTGACCCGGAAATGAGCATACGAATCATCGTCGGATCTGTTCAGCACTTCGCCATGGCGGTAGAGCCAAGCAATAGTCGCGCCGTCCGACAGATCAATCTTGGGGGTCACGATCTCTCTTTCAGCCGATAATTCCCGGTCAATCATGCTCAAGAGGGGCTCAAGCCCCTCCCCGTGAAGTGCGGAGATGGCCACGCATGAACTGCTCTGTTCGGCCGCTGCAGCGAGTTGATTGCGCACATTCTTGTCGAGCAAATCCAATTTATTGTGAACTTCGACGAGCCCGGCTTTAACTTTCGCTTCGAGGCCCAGTTCGGCGAGAACGGTGTGGACATCGCGCCGTTGTTGCGCGGTTTCGACGTGCGAAATATCGCGGACATGGAGAATGAGATTGGCTTCGCTGACCTCTTCCAAAGTTGCGCGGAACGCGGCCACCAGATCGTGCGGAAGGTCCGAGACGAAGCCAACGGTATCGGACAGAATCACCCGGCGTCGCGACGGCAACGTCAAACCGCGCATGGTGGGATCGAGAGTTGCGAACACTTGGTCCTTTACGTCGACATCCGCACCGGTCAATTGGTTGAATAGGGTTGATTTCCCGGCGTTGGTATAGCCCACCAGGGCAACCACAGGATGTGGCACACGGTGACGCGCAGCGCGGTGCAGAGACCTAGTCCGCGCAACATCATTCAACTCACGCTTCAACCGGGCGATGCGATCCCGAAGTTGGCGTCTGTCGGATTCGATCTGGGTCTCGCCTGGGCCACCAAGAAATCCGAACCCGCCGCGTTGGCGCTCCAGATGGGTCCAAGATCGGACCAGGCGGCTACGCTGGTACGAAAGCGCCGCCAGTTCGACTTGAAATTTACCTTCTCGCGTACGCGCCCGTGCGCCAAATATTTCAAGAATCAGGGCCGTTCGGTCTATGACCTTGCAATCCCAAGCGCGCTCAAGGTTACGCTGCTGCACAGGGCTGAGCGCGCCATCGACAATGACGACCGCAGCTTGATGCGTGCCCACCCTTTCGCCGATCTGCTCGACTTTACCGGAGCCGAACAAAGTTGCCGGGCGGGTGCGCGGTATCGGAACAACGGCGCGATAGACGATCTCTAGGCCAATAGCACCGGCGAGGCCAACGGCTTCCTCGAGCCTAGCTTCACAATCGCGGGCAAAGGCAAAATTGTTAGCCGTCGGTTGCCCGCCGTTGCGGATACCATTTCGCCGTCTTCTCAGCGGCATATCCGGATGAATGACGCACGCGATTATCGGCGTAACCGTGCTTCCTGAGTTCGCACCGTCAGAGGAAATTGGCAGCGTCCCTAATCATCCTGCTCATTTTCCTCCTCGCCGGAATCGAAAAGCTGAATCGGTTGACCGGGCATCACCGTCGATATGGCGTGCTTATAGACCAGTTGCGAATGGTTATCTCGTCGCAACAGGACACAAAAATTATCGAACCAGGTGATCACGCCTTGCAGCTTTACGCCACTCACCAGAAAAATGGTGACCGGCATTTTGACTTTGCGTACGTGATTTAGGAACACGTCCTGAAGATTTTGGGATTTGTCACTAGGCATGGCTTATTCCCCGCTTCTTTTCTGCCTTTATTACGGCCCGGACCTTTCTGCCGGGCCAAAACGGCGGCCATAATTTGATGGCGCGCCGCAGTTCCTATCATATTCGATAACTATATGGGTGTTTACGCCGCAGCGACAAATTATTGGCAGTACCAAGAAGTAACATTATCCGGAGCTAACCGGCGTTGCTCGGCCCTCAATGGCTCAAAATAAGCTGCGGAAGCCGCTTCAGCGGCCAATTTGGGCAGTATAAACGGCCAACCGGCCATCCTGAGCGTACGCTGTGCCGGCGCAGCAATTATGCGTTCGAGCCTGTGCCCCGGCAATAATCAAGATAAAGGGTGCGCAGGCGGCGGGTAACCGGTCCGGGCACACCCTCACCGATCACACTTCCGTCGATCCCGATGATTCCACGCACGAACGACGTCGTACTGCTTAAGAACGCCTCCGGCGCCGTCAGCGCCTCCGCCAGAGAAAACGGGCGCTCGACGACCACCATGCCGTGCTCGCGCGCAATGTCGAGGATGGTCGCACGGGTTATACCGCCCAGAATATTGTTATCCAGCTGGCGGGTTACGATCTTGCCGTCGCCGTCGACAATCCATGCATTGGTTGAGGACCCCTCGGTTACAAACCCGTCCGGGTCAATTAACCAAGCTTCGTAGGCGCCCTTCTCGCGCGCTTCTTGTTTGGCGAGGACATTGGGCAACAGGGATATCGACTTCACATCGCGGCGCAGCCACCGGATATCTGCAACACTGACGACCTCAGCGCCGGAATCTTCGTCTGCGTTGACTGGCCAGTTAACCGCTCGCGCGGTCATCACCAGCGCGGGTCTCACATTCTCGGGAAATGGGTGATCGCGGCGCGAAACGCCGCGCGATACCTGGATGTAGATTATTCCGTCTCGCACGCGATTGCGGCGAAGAGTCTCGCGGCAAACCGCGGCGAACGGCCCGTCCGGCATGGGCATGGGCATTTGCAGTTCATCGAGCGAGCGCTTCAGACGCACAAGATGCCCGTCTTCATCAATTATCCGGCCTCGGAAAATTGCTGCAACTTCGTAAACACCGTCGGCAAATTGGTAGCCACGGTCTTCAATATGGATTTGCGCCTCCGCATGCGGAACATACTGGCCGTTGACATAAGCTACTCTCGACATCTGCGTTTCGTATCCTCAAAAAAACTCGAGACTGACGGCAAACAATTTTTCGAGCTTTCGCACCGCCGAAGCGGCTGCGAACACCACGACGCGATCATGCGCGGCGATGACGGTGTCGCCGCGCGGAATGATGACCTGCTTGTCGCGCAAAATGGCGCCGATTAGGATGCCATTCGGCAACTTAATCTCATTCAGCGGCTTGCCGACCAAGGGCGAAGTTTCCAGAGCTTCGGCTTCGACGATCTCCGCCAATCCGTCGCGAATTGATTGAATGCCCAATATTCGCCCGCGCCGAATTCTTTGCAAAATAGTGGATACCGTCGACTCGCGCGGGCTGACCGCGACATCCACCCCAAGCGTGCCCATGATTGGCGAATAATTCGAACTGTTGACCAGGGTAATGGCGCGCTGGCAACCTGCCCTTTTGGCAAGAAGGGAGGCGAGGATGTTTACTTCGTCGTCATTCGACACAGCGATGACGGCTTCTGCCATGGCGATATTCACTTCCGTCAGAATTTCGCTGTCCAACGCATCGCCATGTATGACGGTGGTGCCGGATAAATTCTCCGCCAAATAACGCGCGCGCTTGGCGTTCACTTCGATGATCTTAAGATTTAGCTCGGGATGCGCTTCTTCCAAATCGCGCGCCAGAAAAAGGCCAATACTTCCGCCGCCAACAATAACCATGCGGCGCGCCTTTTTTTCCTCATGCCCAAACACCGCCATTGAGCGATCGACATGCTCCGTGTCGGCAACGAAATACACTTCATCACTGACCAGCATTTGGTCGTCGCCGCGTGGGACGATCAATTTATCGCCGCGCATGATGCCAAGAACGACAATATTGAGGTCCGGAAAAATTTCGGTCAGCTGCCTAAGCGGCGTGTTGACGATCGGACAGCCCTCCTGGCAGCGCACGGCAATAACGCGAAGCCGGCCATCGCAGAAAGGCAACATGTCGAGAGCGCCCGGCACTTGGAGTCGCCGTTCAATGGCGTGGGCCACCTCGATTTCGGGCGAAATAATCAGATCAATCGGCAAGTGGTCGGGGCTGTAGAGATCGGCCCATGCCGGTAGCAAGTAACTCTGATGGCGTATTCGCGCGATCTTTTCCGGTACACCGAATATGGAATGCGCGACTTGGCAGGCGACCATATTGACTTCGTCCGAATAGGTCACAGCAATCACCATATCAGCATTCTTCGCACCCGCCTCATCCAGCACATCGGGCAGCGAGGCGCCACCGACCAGGCAGCGGACCTCGGCGCTGTCAGAGAGCTTCTGCAGGATCACCGGATCATTATCGATCACGGTCACATCATTGGCTTCGCCCGCAAGCTGCCGCGCGATGCTTGAGCCGACCTGTCCGGCGCCACAGACGATTACCCTCACGCCACAATGCTCCGTTCGATGATCATGGTCGATTCAACTCCTCGCCAACACGCGGCCTGTCACGCGACCGTTCCGAATCGGTCACCTTCAGACCTTTTAGTTTGCGGTGAAGCGCGGACCTCTCCATCCCGACAAACTGAGCGGTACGGGAAATATTGCCGCCAAAGCGGCTGAGCTGCATCGCCAAATATTCGCGCTCGAATACTTCTCGCGCCTCCCGTAAGGACAGCGCCATGATTTCGCCGGTCTGTTGGCTGCTCGTCACTTTAGTTGCCGCAGCACCTAGTTCTGGCGGCAGCATCGCTGCTGTAACGACGTCCTTAGACATGCCAGGCGACATAATCAACAGCCATTCGATGACGTTTCGCAATTGCCGCACATTGCCAGGCCACTCGCAGGATTGCAGCACGGCCATAGCGTCGTCCGTAATGTCACGCGGCGGCAGCCCGGAAGATTCAGCCGCGCGCTGCATTAAGTGGCGCGCCAATTCAGGAATGTCCTCGCGGCGATCCTGCAATGCCGGGATCGCAATCGGCACTACGTTCAAACGGTAGAATAGATCTTCGCGAAATCGCTTGGCCTTTATTTCCTCGGCAAGATTTCTGTTGCTTGCCGCGATCACGCGCACATCCACTTCAACACTGGCGCTGCCGCCGACACGTTCAAACATTTGTTCCTGAATCACACGCACCATTTTGCCCTGAGTTTCCAGCGGCATATCAGCAACTTCGTCAAAAAATAATGTGCCGCCATGAGCGCGCTCAAAGGTTCCTATCCGCCGCGCGCTATTGGTATCTGGATACCCCTGTTCGGTGCCGAACAATTCCATCTCGAGGCTATCAGGCCGCATCATCGCCGAGTTGACGACGACGAACGGCCCGCTCTTGCGATAAGAATTTTCGTGGATCAGCCGAGCAATGACTTCCTTGCCGGAACCCGCCGGGCCCGAAATCAAGATACGGCTTCCGGTCGGCGCAATTTTCATCACTGCAGCCTGCAGGTTGGTCACGGCGGATGATTCGCCGATCAAGTTGGGAGTCGGCCCGACGCGCAGTTTTAGCTCTGTATTCTCACGCCGCAATTCCGCCGCTTCAAGCGCACGGGTAACTTGCAGCAACAGGCGATCCGATTTGAACGGCTTCTCAAGAAAGTCATAGGCGCCCAATTTTATGGCCGATACGGCGGTCTCAATATTGCCGTGCCCACTTATCATAATAACTGGGAGCTCCGGGTGTTTGCGGCTCAATAGCTTGAGCAACTCCATCCCATCCAGGTCGCTGCCCTGCAACCAGATATCTAACATCACCAGAGCCGGTGGCGGGCTGGCCTCCAGCATCGCCAGTGCAGCTGCGCTATCGCCCGCCACGCGTGGATGATAGCCCTCATCTTCCAATATTCCCGCGACCAGCAGGCGGATGTCTTTTTCGTCATCAACGATGAGGATGTCGTGCGACATTTCTCTAAGCCCCTGCATTTATTTTTCTGGCGCCATCGTTTAACGCGCCGGGTGTTACGGCGGGAAACCTCAGTACCGCGAGCGCGCCGCCGCTTGAACGGTCGGACAAATTAAACTCGCCGAGGTGATCCTCCATGATCTTGCTAACAATTGCCAGACCAAGACCGGTGCCGCGCGCGCGCGTTGTGACATAGGGCTCCGTGAGGCGTTCTCGATTCTCGATCGGTAAACCCGGTCCGTTGTCTTCAATTTCGATGACTTTCTCGCCGTTTTCCGCACGCATTTTGACGATGATTTTTCCTTTCTCGCCCACGCCGGGTGCGTTCTCTTCCCGACCTTCAATCGCCTCTGCCGCATTCTGAAGCAAGTTGGTCAGGCATTGGCCGAGCTGGCGAGAATCGCAATCCATGGTCACCGCATCGTTCGGTAGGCCGAGTACAAACTCTATGCCCGGATGGGCAACGCGCTGCAGCAATACTGCTTGCTGAACGATTTGTTCCAAATTTTCCGGCTGCATTACTGGAGTTGGCATCCGCGCGAAGGCCGAGAATTCATCCACCATCTGGCGAATATCTCCGACTTGGCGGACGATGGTATCCGTGCAGGCCGCAAAAACTTCAGGCTCGGACGAAATTTCTTTCAAGTACTTTTTCTTGAGGCGTTCCGCCGATAACTGAATGGGCGTTAGCGGGTTTTTGATTTCATGGGCGATGCGCCGTGCCACATCCGCCCAGGCCGCCGTCCGCTGAGCTGCAACCAGCGTCGTGATGTCATCGAACGTTACAACATAGCCGACGATGTTTCCTTCCACTTTCTCCGCCACGATTCGCACCAGAAGCGTTCGCTTTCGGCCGCCGCGATCGAGCTCAATCTGCTCCTCGATCAACCGATCGGGACGAGCGCGAGCCTCCTGCACAAGATGCATCATTTCGGGAGCAGTCTCTTCCACCGACCGCCCGATCAAAACATCAGCACTTGAATCGAGAAGACTGAGTGCAGAGCGGTTGGGAAGAGTAACCACGCCATCCGCGTCCAAACCAATAACACCGGCCGAGACGCCGCCTAAAACGGCCTCGGTAAACTGACGCCGTTCGTCCAACTGCCTGTTGGCTTCGACGAGTTCCTCGCGCTGCTCAGCAAGCTGCCCGGTCATGCGATTAAAAGCTCTACTCAAACTGCCAATTTCATCGCCATCGTCACCCTCCGCGACGCGCGCCGACAAATCACCCGCACGCACCCGTTCGGCCGCCGAAATTAAACTGCTTATCGGCCGCACAAGCTGGTTCGAAAATGCTAATCCGACCCAAATGGAGGCGAGCAAAACCAAGAGCGCCACCACCACAAAAATCAACACGAAGGTAATCTGAAATCCCGATTGGCGGCGTTCCAACTGCTTGTATTGACCGACCGCGCCCTGGACTCGCCGCACATGGCTCAGCACGCTGCTCTCGATATACCGGCCGACATAGAGATAGGCGTCCACGAAGGCGACAAGCCGGACCAGAGCGCGCACCCGCTCATCCGGAGCGCTCGTCAAAATTACAACTTCACCGGCCGCGGCGCGCAGCATGAGGGGCTCCGGAATGCGGTCCAATTCGAGAGCGAAACTGAGCCCGCTACGAGCCAAGATGCGGCCGTTGCGGGTAAGTACCGTCGCGTCCGAAAGCGAGCGCAGCTCGGACAAGCGGTTGACCAGTTGGCTAAGTCGGCCTGGGTTTTGAACGAGAAATGGCGCTTGACTATTGAGATCGTTGGCCATCGCCAGGGCATGTCCCTCTATGGCCTCCTGATGTTCCTCCATGTAGGCTTCAGCAACGACAAGCGACTGATCCAGGGCAGTCGAAACTTGCCGCGAAAACCACGCCTGCAGACCGAAGTTCAGAAATAGAACGGAGAACACGGCCACCACAATGGCCGGTGTTACCGAAACCAGACTGAACAAGCCGACCAAACGTGTATGTAATTTGGAGCCGGCGGAACCACGTCTACGCTCAAGCCATAAACGCACCAAGCGCACCGCAACAATTGCGCCCAATATGAGAAGCAGCACCAGATCTATATTAAGCAGTATCAGGACATTTTTCGGGTCGGAGCCAAACGGCGCGGCGCCGGACATCGCGCCGTAAGTGGCGATGCCTGAGGCGATGGCCGCCACCGCCACAGCGATGGCGAGTTTGCGCGGCAATCCGACGGCGCGGGACCAGCGGCCAAAGCGCTGGCGCAACTGCGCCGGTGCCCCGGTCTGCTCCGGCTCGGACGGCGAATCCACCTGCTGATTATTCAGTTCCGTCAATGTCCTGCCTGCCGCTGCGAATCACCTGAATGTTGAGGTCGCGAATTTTCTTGCGCAATGTGTTGCGATTTATGCCCAGCATTTTTGCCGCCTTCAATTGATTTCCGCCGGTCGCCACCAGGGAGACGGTGAGCAGCGGGCGTTCGATTTCCCGCAGCACGCGGCCATACAAACCTTCGGGCGGTAATGCACCCTCATGGGCGGCAAAATATTCGCTCAATTGACGCTCAACAGCCAAGCCCAAGTTATCGTCACCCGGCGCCTTCGCTGACCCCACCGCATCTTCCGATTCTGCGCTAAACTGACTTGATGTGCTTTCCGCCAGTTCCTTCTCAATGGCGTCGAGCTCGATAATCTCTTCATAATGCAAAACTGAAAGGCGCCGGGCCAAGTTCTCCAACTCGCGGACGTTGCCTGGCCAGTCATACATTTTCAGGCGCTGCATAGCGGCCGGTGATAGGCTTTTTCCCGGCAGCTCCTCATTCATCGCTCGAACAAGAAAGTGGCGCATCAACAAGGCAATATCGTCTTTGCGCTCGCGCAACGGCGGCAGGCGTATCGGCACCACATTCAAGCGGAAATACAAATCCTCGCGAAATAATCCTTGGGCAACCATTTGCCGAAGATTTCGATGGGTCGCGGCGATAATCCTTACATTGGTATGAAGCGGCTTGATGCCGCCAACGGAAATGAACTCGCCTTCTTGTAGCACTCTCAAGAGGCGAGTTTGTGCATCCAGCGGCATGTCACCGACTTCGTCGAGGAACAGGGTGCCACCGTCGGCTTGCTCAAATCGCCCCTCCTTGCGCGCAACTGCGCCGGTGAACGCGCCCTTTTCATGACCGAACAGCTCGCTCTCAATCAATTCGCGGGGAATTGCAGCCATATTGATCGGCACGAAGGGCCCGGCGCGGCGCTTGCCATATTCGTGCAAGGCACGCGCCACCAGTTCCTTGCCGGTGCCGGATTCGCCAACGATCATAACCGTCAAATCGGTGCTCATCAGGCGGGCCAGCGTTCGATAAATTTCCTGCATCGCTGGCGCGCGGCCGATCAATGGTAACCCTTCGTCAAATTCACTTTCGTCATTTTGGACAATGGCTTCGCCATTCTTACTGGCGGTTGTGGCTAAGCCACGCCGCACGGCGCGGGCGACCTCGTTCAAATCAAACGGCTTGGGCAAATAATCGAAGGCGCCGCGCTCCGTCGCGCGAACAGCGGTTTGCAGCGTATTGCGCGCGCTCATGACGATGACCGGCATGTCGGGGCGTGACTTTCGGATGCGCGGTAGAATATCCAGGGCGTCACCATCCGGAAACATGACGTCGGTAATAAGCAAGTCTCCGTCCCCCTGCTCCACCCAATTCCATAGCGTTGTGACATTGCCGGTCACCTGCACCTGGTGGCCGAGCCGGGCCATTGCCTGATGTAGGACGGTACGTATGGAACGGTCGTCATCGGCCACCAGAATGGTTGCGTGGCGCTCGCCCTGCGAAGCGTTTATCACGCAGCGCTCCCCGCCTCGGCAGCGGGCAGTAGGATACGAAAGACTGTGTTGCCGCGCTTGCTCTCGACGTCCACCACTCCGCCATGGTCTGCGACAATTTTTGCCACCAAAGCCAGGCCAAGGCCAGCGCCGTCCGGTTTGCTCGACACGAAGGGCTCGAACAGACAATCGCGCATACCTTCGGAGATGCCGGCGCCATTGTCCTCTACCCTTATGGCAATAGGCAGCTGCACACGTAGGCGCCCGCCGCCACGAACGTGAAGCCCATGCTCATAGCGCGTCTTGATGGTTATAACGCCGCCGCGCGCCGGCAAGGCCTCGGCGGCGTTCTTAAAAAGATTGAGAAAGGCTTGAACCAATTCATCGCGGCTGCCGGCTATCAGTGGCAGCGAGGGATCGTATTCCGTTTTGATTTCGACCTGGCCGGCGAACCCGGATTTGGCGACGAGTTGTACATGATCGAGCACTTCATGAACGTTCAGCGCCGCCGTGTTACGTGGAATGGATTCATCGCCAAATATCTCCATGCGATCGATTAGGGCAGCAATCCGGTCGCTCTCATCGCAGATCATCCGCGCCAACGATTTGTCCTCTTCGCTTGCGCCACTCTCAAGCAACTGCGCTGCGCCGCGGATGCCGGACAACGGATTTCGCACTTCATGCGCCAATGTGGCCGCCATAGCGGCATTGGATCGGCCGGCATCGCGCTGTTGAAACTGGCGGCCCAACTGTTCGGCGAAGGTACGCATGGCGAGCGAAAGGACAACGAAATCGGGCTCCTGCGCAAAAGGTGCGACACGGACGTCCACCAGACGTGGGCCCCCGGCCCGTGGCAAATCCAATTCGACGCCATGTTCAAACATAGTGTGCGCATTCTGGCGTACCTGTTCGACCATCGCGATGAGGCTGCTGAAAGGCGAGACAATGCCGCTAAGCCCGACCTTCGCCAGCACCGCGGCGCTGGTGCCAAACAGCTCTTCAGCTGCCGGATTGGCGTGCAGAACCACACCGTCCCGACCGATCAGCAACACCGCCAGAGGGAGGGCATCTAGAATGGCCGCTTCAAGAGATCCGGCCGTGTCACCGACCCTTCTCTCGCTTAGCATTGCGCTGCTCATCGCAATACGTCGCTCATGCCGCCACGCGATCTACGAGCGACAAGTAGAAAATTTTTATCTCGTGGATGACAGAGGAAGCGTTATCCATGCGATTGACGCGGGCGCGAAATTCGCTCTCGCCGGGTAAATCTTTGCAATACCAAGCGATGTGTTTGCGTGCGACGCGAACGCCGACGGCCCGACCGTAATGTGATAACAGCCCCTCGTAATGGCGCAATAGCACGGCACATTGTGCCTCGAGCGGCGGCGCCGGAATTTTTCGGCCATGGCGGAGGTAATGCGCAACTTGTGAGAGAAACCACGGTCTCCCGTAGGCGCCCCGACCAATCATGACCCCGTCGGCGCCAGACCGCCTGAGCAATGTTTCTGCGTCTTCTTCAACAACGACATCACCGTTTCCCACCACCGGAATGCGCACGGCAGCTTTAACCTCGGCGATGAAATCCCAATCCGCCTGGCCGCGATAGAGTTGGCAGCGCGTGCGGCCGTGAACCGAGATCATCTGGATACCGCACTCTTCGGCGATTTTTGCCAGATGCGGAGCATTGCGGTTGTTATCATCCCAGCCGGTGCGCATTTTGAGGGTGACCGGAACGTTCACGGCGTCGACCACGGCTTGCAGAATGCTCCCGGCAAGCGTTTCGTCGCGCATCAGGGCGGAGCCGGCATGGCCGTTCACCACCTTTTTGGCCGGGCAGCCCATGTTAATGTCGATTAGAGCAACACCCTCTTGCTCATTTATTTTCGCCGCTTCCGCCATGACATCCGCTTCACAGCCGGCGAGTTGCACGGCAATCGGCTTTTCATCGTCGGAGCGCCTGAGTAATTCCCTAGTGCGTCGCGAATCATGCAGCATTTCTCGGCTGGCAATCATTTCCGATACCACCAGTCCGACACCAAAGCTCTTAACAAGACGGCGAAACGGCATGTCGGTCACGCCCGACATGGGCGCGAGCAAGACCGGATCGGCGATGCAAAGTGGGCCTATCTGCAGCGGAGTCAATGTGGTCATTATTTAAACATAACTCAATATGCACAAAATATGGGCAATTTTTGACGGGTCAATTGTTTCACATGGAACTAATATTAATTTTTAGTTTATATTTTACTTTCTGATACTTACCGATATTTATTCACTCGTTTTCTCCGCCTTCTGGACCATAGAACACGACCCACACTGCCAAATCATCCGTGAAGTCGACGAAGCGGTGTTCGAGACCGGCCGGTACAAATAACATATCGCAGGACCCAAATGCTTTTTGCACGTCTCCGCACAGGAATTGACCTTGCCCGCGCATCACGAAATAAACTTCGTCCTGTACATGCGGTTGTTGCGGATCGCTGCCGCGCGGCGCGTAGAGGCCGACATGCATGGTGCCGTGCCGCATCACCACTTCATAGGGCTTGCCCTCCGGACTTCGGTTGCCCTCAAGCTGCTTTGCCGCCACTTCCAACGTGAACTGCCAATTCTCTCGAACGGTTTTGCCAGCCATCAGTTTCTCCCTTCATTGATCAGGTTGCGCGGCAGCAACAGTGGCGAATCGCTGATCAAAACGATAGGTTTGATTTTTGCTATTGCGAATGAGGGGCCATGCCGCGCACCGTTGCGCTTATCGTTGCTGCAGGCCGCGGCCATCGGGTCGGCGGGCCTCTTCCGAAGCAATATCGCGAACTTGCCGGGCATCCTGTGCTTTTCCACACTATCCGGGCATTCGCAAACCATGCGGCGATTGACGCCGTCCGCACGGTCATCCACCCCGACGATGAAACGCTGTATCGGACGGCGATATCCGGACTCGATTCTGGGTGCGACGGCGTACTTCTAGCGCCGACAAACGGCGGTGAAACGCGGCAGGATTCGGTGCGCCTGGGTTTGGAAAGCTTGGCGCAAGACGCGCCGCGCGCGGTGCTTATTCATGACGGAGCGAGGCCGCTGATCGACGACGCTGTCATCACCCGCACCATGGATGCGCTCAAAGACCATATCGGCGCCATCGCTGCCCTGCCGATTAGTGACAGTATCAAACTCGCGACGGCGCACGATAATCTGATCGACCAGGATGTCGCACGCGCCGGCCTTTGGCGGGCGCAAACACCGCAAGGTTTCCGCTTTGAGAATATTCTTGCGGCACATCGTGCCGCTCAAGGCCGAGACGCTACTGACGACGCGGCAGTGGCAGAGATATATGGCCTCAACATTGCCCTGGTGGAGGGCAGCGAAGAGAATATTAAGATCACCACGGAGTCCGATATGACGCGTGCCGAGCTTATCTTGCAGAACGGTGCTGCCGCCACCGCCCAGCCCGTGCAGGTGAAAGTCGGCATGGGATACGATGTTCATCGATTTGCAGAGGCTGGAGATCATCTCATGCTATGCGGCGTCCGAGTGCCGTTCGAGCGCGGTGTTATGAGCCATTCGGATGGCGACGTGGCGCTTCATGCCTTGGTTGACGCCATATTGGGCGCTTTGGGGGAAGGCGATATCGGCGTTCATTTTCCGCCCAGCGAAGAAAGGTGGCGCGATGCGAAATCGGATATTTTCGTTGCCCACGCGCTTGATCTCCTAGCGGCGCGGCGCGGCGCCCTGGACCATGTCGATATCACTTTGATTTGCGAACGGCCGAAATTAAAAGACCATCGTGTGGCGATGCGGACTCATTTGGCATCGCTTCTTGGACTGCCGCATTCTTCCGTCAACCTCAAAGCGACGACCACCGAAAAACTCGGCTTCACCGGGCGTGAGGAAGGCATTGCGGCCCAAGCCGTGGTCACGCTTCGCATCGCAACGAGTGGCAGTCTCGATGACACAAACTAAACCGCAACGCCCGGCTTCGTGGCACCCGGCGAATCTACTCGCCACATGGTTCGGCGCCGGCCTCAGTCCAGTGGCACCGGGAACAGTGGGGTCGCTGGCAGCCCTGCCTTTCGCCTACTTGCTGAGCCACTATTTGGGAATCATCGGGCTTGGTGTGGCCATCGCCGTCGTTTTGGTCATCGGGATCTGGGCCGCACACCGCTATAGCATACGAACAGCAAGTCACGATGCCAGCCCGATCGTCATCGACGAAGTTGCCGGTCAATGGCTGGCGCTGCTGTTGGTGCCGGCGGATATCGTACTTTACGCCATCGGTTTCGCACTATTCCGCCTCGCCGACATCTTCAAGCCTTGGCCCATCGGCTGGGCCGACAGACGGATAAAAGGCGGCTTCGGCGTTATGTTCGACGATCTATTGGCGGGCGCGATTGCCGCCATCATATTGTGGAACATCTGGATTCTAACAAACATATGAGCCTCTCCCCTTCCCTCACCGAAAGGTCCGAACAGCTCCTGGCCGCCTGCCGCGACAACAAGATCAAGATCGCCACGGCGGAATCCTGCACCGGCGGACTCATCGCCGGATGCCTCACCGCGGTGGCGGGTTCTTCCGACGTCGTCGAGCGCGGCTTTGTCACCTATTCGAATGAGGCCAAATCGGAAATGCTCGGCGTGCCGGCGGAACTCATCCTGCGCGTCGGCGCGGTGAGCGAAGAAGTCAGCCGCGCCATGGCCGAGGGCGCGCTCGAACATTCCCGCGCTCAACTCGCCGTCGCGGTAACTGGCGTCGCCGGCCCGGGCGGCGGGACGGCGGAAAAACCGGTCGGGCTGGTGCATCTTTCCTGCACTCGGAAGGGTGGCGTAACACGGCACGAACGGCATGTGTATGAAGGTGACCGCGACGCGGTGCGGTGGGCTACGGTTGAAACCGCGCTCGATATGGCTCTGGCGGCCATCAAAGCCGAAACGGCCTTGGCCTGATCACACAAAGTTATTCGGCTGGAACGGTTGGTTCATCCTGCGGCGCGGCAGCAGCAGGTCCATAAATTTCGCCCGCCCGAGCGTCGAAAGCGCGGACCATGCGGTGAACGGCTTCGGTAAAAAGTGAGCCCATGATCTTTTGCAGCAAGCGTGAGCGAAATTCGAAATCAACGGAAAAATCTATTTCACAGCCTTCGGCATGGGGTGTAAACCGCCAACAATTGACCAGATAGCGAAACGGCCCGTGCGTGTAGCGGACATTGATCTCGCTGTTTGCCCGATCAAGCTTAACATGCGAGCCGAAACGCTCACGAAACATGCGGAAGCCGATGAGCATATCCGCATCTAAGGTGTCGCCGTCGCGCTTCGTGATCCGTGTACCCAAGCACCAGGGCAGAAACTCGGGATAACGCTCAACATCCGCGACAATGTCGAACATTTGTTGCGGTGAATGGCGAAGAACGCGTTGTTCCTCATGCTTCGGCATGTTGGCGCTTACGCCTCCGAAGCGGGCGCACCCCGTTTGGCAAACTGGGCCTGTCGATTGGCCCGCAACTTCGCAAAATCATCGCCGGCAAAATAAGACGAGCGGGTTAGCGGCGTGGCCGAAACCATGAGAAAGCCCTTGGCATAAGCCAAGCGCTCATATTCCTTAAACTCGTCTGGCGTGACGAAGCGCATCACTTCGTGATGGCGCGGCGTAGGCTGCAAATATTGGCCGATGGTGATGAAATCGACATTCGCCGAGCGCAAATCGTCCATCACCTGAAGAACTTCGCGGCGCTCTTCGCCGAGACCGACCATGATTCCCGATTTGGTGAACATGGTCGGGTCTAGGACCTTTGCCTGGTCGAGCAGGCGCAAAGAGTGAAAATAGCGCGCGCCAGGGCGAACTTCGGTATAGAGCCGCGGCACGGTTTCAAGATTATGATTGAAAACATCCGGCTTCGCCGCGATGACGGCGTCGAGCGCGCCGTCCTTGTTGCGGAAATCCGGTGTCAGAACTTCGATGGTCGTGTCCGGCGTGGTCTCGCGCAGGCGTTCGATACAACGCACGAACTGCCCGGCGCCACCGTCCGCCAGATCGTCGCGGTCAACCGACGTGATCACCATATGGGTGAGCCCCAAGCTTTCGACGGCACGCGCCAATTCTTCCGGCTCATGCGGGTCGAGTTGATCGGGGCGCCCGGTGGCGATATTGCAAAAAGCGCAGGCACGCGTGCAAACCGAACCAAGGATCATCACTGTGGCATGACCTTGCGACCAGCACTGGCCGATGTTTGGGCAGGCTGCTTCTTCGCAGACGGTATTCAGCTTGTGCGATCGCATGAGCTTGCGCGTCGCGTGATATTCCGGCGAATTGGGTGCCTTGACCCGTAGCCAAGGTGGCTTGGGCGCGCGACTGGAGCGCTCCTTGATCGGTGTCACAATCGAATCTGCCATCGTAAATGCCTTAAGAGATTTGCCTTTTAGATGTGGAGCACACGGTCATAGGCGTCAAGGACCGATTCATGCATCATTTCGGATAGCGTCGGATGCGGGAAGATGGTTTGCATCAGATCCGCTTCGGTACATTCCATTGTCTTGGCAATTGTATAACCCTGGATTAACTCGGTGACTTCCGCACCGATCATATGTGCGCCGAGCAATTCCCCGGTTTTGGCGTCGAACACGGTCTTGACCATGCCCTCAGCTTCGCCGAGCGCAATTGCCTTGCCGTTGCCCATGAAGGGGAAGCGCCCGACGCGGACCTCGTGGCCCTTTTCGAGTGCCGCTGTTTCGCTAAGGCCAACCGACGCAATTTGCGGGCGGCAATAGGTGCAGCCCGGCACATTGCTGACATTAAGCGGATGCACCCCTTCGATGCCGGCGATTTTCTCGATACAAAGCACGCCTTCATGCATCGCCTTATGCGCCAGCCACGGGGCACTGGTGACATCACCAATGGCATAGATGCCAGGCGCATCCGTCTCCATCCAGGGGCCGGTTTTGATATGGCCGCGATCGACCTGCACGCCGCATTCCTCAAGGCCGATATTCTCGACATTGCCGACAATGCCGACGGCGAGGATGGCGCGCCCGAAGTCACGCTTCTCAGTCTTTTCATCGGCCGTTTTGATGGTGGCGCTGACGGCGTTCTTGCCCTTTTTCTTCAGCGACTGCACGGTCGCGCCGGTGAAAATCGTCATCCCCTGCTTCTTGAATTGCTTCTCCGCAAAGGCAGAAATTTCCTCATCCTCGACCGGAAGAACACGCGGCAAGACTTCCACCACCGTGACCTCAGCGCCCAAATCGGAATAAAAGCTGGCGAACTCCATGCCGATGGCACCAGAGCCGACCACGAGAAGGCTCTTGGGCATCGCCTTTGGCACCATCGCTTCCTTATAGGTCCAAACCAACTCGCCATCGGCTTCGAGGCCGGGCAGCTCACGCGCCCGCGCGCCGGTGGCGATGATTATGTGCTTGGCGGCGAGTTGAGCGATTTCCTTGCCGTCCTTGGAGACTGTCAATTTACCGCCGCCGGCGAGCCGCCCGTCACCCATGATGACAGTGACTTTATGTTTTTTGAGAAGAAATTCTACGCCTTGGAAAGCTGCCCGGCAATCTGGCGTGAGCGTTTGACGATCTTTGAGATGTCGAAACTTATCTCGCCGCAGGAGAGGCCGAATTCGTCGAGCCGATCCAAGGTGTGGCGGATTTCCGAAACGCGCAGCAATGCCTTGGTCGGGATGCAGCCCCAATTGAGGCAGATGCCGCCGAGATGCTCGCGCTCCACGACCGCCGTCTTCAAGCCCAGCTGGGCAGCCCGAATGGCGGCGACATAGCCGCCCGGCCCGCCGCCTAAAATGACGACGTCGAATGATTTCTTAGCCATGATGTCCTCCGCTGCGGATCAACAAATTCTAAAGCAGCATGGTCAGCGGGTCCTCGATGAGGCCCTTGAAAGCGCCGAGGAATTTTGCGCCGGCGGCGCCGTCGACCACCCGGTGATCGACCGAAAGCGTGCACGACATCATGGTGGCGATGGCCAGCGCGCCTTCTTTCACCACCGGGCGCTGTTCTCCCGCCCCGACGGCCAGGATCATAGATTGCGGCGGATTGATGATCGCCGCGAATTCCTTGATGCCGAACATGCCGAGATTGGAGATGCTAAACGTGCCGCCTTGATATTCTTCCGGCATCAGACCCATGGGCTTGGCCCGGGCGCGCGCCGCAAGTTCTTTCATTTCTTCCGACAGCGCGCTTAAACCTTTGTGGTCAGCGTTGCGCAGGATGGGCGTCACCAAGCCATCGTCGATGGCGACAGCGACCGAGATATCGACGCCCGAATACTGCCTCAATCCGCCATCGATCCAAGACGCGTTGCACTCTGGTACCTTCCTGAGAGCGAGCGCCGAGGCGCGCACGACAAAATCATTGACCGAGATCTTATAGGCGTCCGAGCGGCCATTCAGTTCCTTCCGCACCTTGAGCAGTTCATCGATTTCGCAATCGATGGTTAGATAGAAATGTGGCACCGTCTGCTTCGCCTCTTGCAGGCGCTGGGCGATGATCTTGCGCATCTTGCTGGTCTGAATGTCTTCGTAAGGCCCGATGGCAGCCAAAGGAGCGGTGGGTTGAGGTGCGGACGCTGGAACGGTCGCCAGCGCAGCTGGAGCTGCGCCGGACAGGGCTGCCTCGATATCGGCTTTGACGATCCGCCCCTTGGGGCCCGAACCGGCAATTACCGCGAGGTCGAGACCAGATTGCGTCGCCATCCGGCGCGCCAGAGGCGAGGCAAATATCCGCCCTTCGGAACGGGCTACCGGGGCTGCTTGAGCCACCGGAGGTGCCTGAACCGCCGGATCTGTTTGAGCCGCGACCGCTTGCGCCACAGGAGCCACCGCGGCTACTGGAGCGATCGGAGCTGGCACGGCGATTTCAGCCGGCGCCGCTGCTGCGGCTGGGATTTCCAGTCCGTCGAGCACCGCAGCGTCCTCGCCCTCTTCCAAGATAATGCCGATGACCGCATTGACCGGCACGTTTTCCGTACCGTCCGGGGTCACGATCTTACCCAGCACGCCATCATCGATGGCTTCGATTTCCATCGTCGCCTTGTCGGTTTCGATTTCACAAAGAAGATCGCCGGCGGAAATCTTATCCCCCTCCTTCTTCATCCAGCTAGCAACGTTGCCTTCGGTCATGGTGGGCGACAGCGCCGGCATGAGCACGTTTATCGGCATGTGGTGGGTCTCCTTGACGTTTCTTTCAGTGTCCGTTTGGGCGGTTCGATAAAATTTAACTGCAAATGTCTCTCGCCGCTTGGGCGATGTCATCGACTTGCGGCAAGGCCTCGGTTTCTAAATTCGCGGCATAGGGCAGCGGCACGTCGCTGCCGCCGATACGGGTCACCGGCGCATCGAGATAATCGAATGCGCGCTGCATTATCATGGCCGAGATTTCCGCGCCGATTCCGGCCATCGTCCAGCCTTCTTCCACGGTGATCAGGCGGTTGGTTTTTTCGACGGAGGCGACGATGCAATCTTCGTCGAGCGGGCGAATAGTACGGAGATCGATGATTTCGGCATCGATGCCTTCGCCGGCGAGCGTTTCAGCCGCCGCCAACGCCTTGCCGACCATGATCGAAAAAGTGGCGATCGTCACATCGTGCCCGGGACGCACCACGTTGGCGCTGCCGATCGGCACGGTATGATCCGCGCTATCCGGAATCTCGAAGCTCTGACCGTAGAGAATTTCGTTTTCCAAAAATATAACTGGATTGGGATCGCGGATGGCCGATTTCAACAGACCCTTGGCATCGCCTGCCGAGAACGGCGCGACGACTTTCAATCCGGGTACATGGGCATACCAACTCGCGTAGCATTGCGAATGTTGCGCCGCCACCCGTGAAGCCGCGCCGTTGGGGCCGCGAAAAACGATCGGTACGTTGACCAGACCGCCCGACATGTAGCTCGTCTTGGCGGCGGAATTGACAATCTGATCAATCGCCTGCATGGCGAAATTGAAGGTCATAAATTCGACAATCGGCTTCAAGCCGGCCATCGCCGCGCCAACGCCGATGCCAGTGAACCCGGCCTCGGTGATCGGTGTGTCGATCACCCGGCGCGTGCCGAATTCCTCCAGAAGGCCCTGGCTTACCTTGTAAGCACCCTGATATTCTGCCACTTCCTCGCCCATCAGGAACACGTCGCCATCGGCGCGCATTTCCTCGGCCATGGCATCCCTGAGCGCTTCGCGGACGGTTAACTCAACCATGTTCCCCTGCCCTCCCGCTCACGCCGTCGCCAGGATGTCGGTGTGCAATTCGGTACTGTCTGGTTGCGGGTTATCTTGAGCAAATTCGGCGGCGTCATTGATCTTAGCTTTTACGTCGCGGTCGACTTCTTTAAGCGCGTCGTCATCGGCGAAGCCCGCTGCGATCATTTGCTCACGCACATTCTCAATCGGGTCGCGCTCCTGGCGCATTTTTGAGACTTCTTCCCGGGTGCGGTATTTGGCCGGGTCAGACATGGAATGACCGCGATAGCGATAGGTCATCATTTCCAGTAAAGCCGGGCCATCGCCGGCGCGGCACTTCGTCACGGCTGCCTCTGCCGCTGATTGGACGGCCACTACATCCATGCCGTCCGCCTGATTCCCTGGAATGCCGAAAGCTTCACCGCGCTGATACAATTCCTGAACCGCCGTCGAGCGGGCGACCGAGGTGCCCATCGCATATTGATTGTTTTCGATCACGAATATGACCGGCAACTTCCACAGCGCCGCCATATTGAAGGCTTCGAACACCTGCCCCTGATTGGCCGCGCCATCGCCGAAATAGGTCACCGACACACGGTCGTTGCCGCGATATTTATGGGCGAACCCGAAGCCTGCGCCAAGCGGTACCTGCGCGCCGACGATCCCGTGGCCACCGTAAAACCCGCGATCGGGGGTGAACATATGCATCGAGCCGCCCTTGCCCCGGGAGACGCCCGCGGTGCGCCCGGTGAGCTCTGCCATGACGGATTTGGGATCAACTCCCGCCGCCAGCATATGGGCGTGACAACGATAACCCGTAATGACCGTATCGCCGGGCTCCAAGGCATGCTGCATGCCGGTAACCACCGCTTCCTGTCCGATATAAAGGTGGCAAAAGCCGCCAATCAGGCCCATGCCGTACATTTGGCCCGCCTTTTCCTCGAATCGGCGGATCGTCAGCATTTCCCGGTAATAGGTCTCTAGGCTTTCTCGCGAGGGGGACGGCATGGCGGCGCGTGCTTTGTCCGCTTTTGCGCTTTTAGCCTTCTTTTTTGGGCCAGCCATGGGTTCTCCTGCGCAGCTCTCCGCGCATACATTTCGCGGCTCAATGAGGGCATCAAGCTACCTTCCGTTGAACCCGCTGGCAAGAGTGGGACGGCTAAATTAGTTGCCAAGACAAGTATTTAAATTGGGGCCCCGCCGGGGCGAGAATTAACCGCCGGTCGGCGTTTCCAGAAGGATGATCTCGCCCGGCTTAACCAAATTGAGAACCGCGCGCGCGCGCTCATCCAGGAGATCGAGATCGAGACTTTCTGGGCGCAATAGGGCCACCCGGTGAGCCAGCGCGTCGCGGTGCACACGCTCGATGGCGAGTTTCTGTTCCGCCACCACGACATCTTGTCCGCGTTGTATCCATGCAAGCAATCCATGGTCGCCCTGGACGCCGTAATAAATGAGGTACACGAGCGTCAACGAACCGAAGAGCGGTACGATAAGGTACCGGGCGCGTTTGCGAATCTCGCGAATCACAGGGTTCATAGCGCCAACGAATCACAGGCGATTCGACCGTGTCAATAAGAAGTTCTCATCTCGGCCATAAGCTTGCAGGCCTTCGGCGGAGACAAAACCGTCCTCCACATCTTGCTTCAGCGCTGCTTCCGCCCGTTCTTGCGGCGGGCCGTAGCCGCCGCCGCCTGGCGAAAGTACGAGAATTTTGTCGCCGCGCTTCAGCCTGATATTGACGAATTTTGACGGGCTCACGGTGCCGAACAGCTCAACCGCGGTGCGGTATTCCGCTTCGCCGGCGGGGCACACAAAGATGCCGCACGGCGCCCCTGAACTGCCGCCCCACAGGCCATAGGGGCCGTTAGACATGCGATCAAACAGAGTGCTCACCGTCACCTCGTCGCAAATCACCTCGAACTCGCGGCGAATGCCGAGGCCGCCTCTCCAGGTGCCCGCTCCGCCGGAATCGGCCCTCAGCGCATAGCACAGCGTGCGCAAGGGAAAGCGGCTCTCGAATATCTCGATCGGCGTGGCACGGATGGTGCTGCCATGAGCAATACATTGCGCACTGTTGCCGTCGCGCTGTTTGCCGCCGCCCCAACCGCCGCCGTCGAGTTGGTAATGGGTGTAGAATTCGCCGGTGTCGGGATGGACGCCGCCAAGCAGAAGATTGCACGCGGTGCCGCCCTCCGCCGCCCCGACACGGTCCGGGATCGCCTTGGCGAGCGCGCCCTGGATAGCCGAGATAACACGCGGTTGGCCTTCCGTGTTGCCGGCGACGCTCGGCGCCGGGAACACCGGGTTGACCACCGTTCCGGGCGGCGCCACGACCTTGATTGGCTTAAAGCAGCCCTTGTTGAGCGGAACATCGCGCGCGCCAATGGCTTGCAGGACCGCCGTGCATCCGGCCGCCGCAGTAGCGACGTAGGTGACATTAATGGGGCCGAGCGCCTGGGCGTCGGAGCCGGACAGGTCGATGATGATTTCATCATCCATAATTTCGACCCGCGAGCGCACATAGTAAGGCTTGGCGACAACGCCATCGTCTTCGAAATAATCCTCGAAACAATATTCGCCGTTCGGCAGTTTGCGGATTTCGGCGCGAGTCCATTCCTCGGCATGCTGAATCAGCGCATCGCCGATGCGCTCGAAGGCGTCCAGACCGAGGCGCGAGACGAGCTCCTGAAGCCGCCGCTCCGCCGTGGTGAGCGATCCCATGATAGCGTGGAAATCGCCCCAGGTCGTATCCGGGGTGCGGTGATTGGCCATCACGATGCGCCACACATCTTTTACATACTCGCCCTGGTTCATGAGCTTCACCGGCGGCAGGCGGAGACCTTCCTGAAACACTTCGGTCGCGGTGCTGGCGAACGAGCCCGGCGCCATGCCGCCAATCTCGGCGATATGCGCAATATTGGCGGCATAGCCGATCAATTCGCCGTCGAGGAACACCGGCTTCATCAGCAAATGTTCGGGCATGTGACACTGGCCGCGGTAGGGATCGTTGTGCACCACGACATCACCGGGAAACAATGTATCGGCGCCCAGTTCTTCGACACAATGCGGCACGGTGTGGAGTCCGGCGCAGATGATCGCCGGATTCATTTCGGCCTGGCCGATCAGACGCAGATCCCTGTCGAACAACATGCAGGAGAAGTCGCGCGATTCGCTGAAGATCGGCGAATAGGCGGTGCGCACCATGGTGCTCGCCATTTCATCGCAGATGTTCTTGAGCGCATTGTTGACGATCGTCAGCGTCACCGGATCGCGCTCCGGCGCCTTCGAGATGGCAAGCGTATCCGCGGCACCACGCACCATCACCAGCAGGCTGCCGTCTGGCTGAATCTCGACGGCGTCGCCGGGATGCACCAAAGTCGTCGAATCCATCTCCTCGATCACAGCCGGCCCATCGATGCGTGTGTCGGCATTCAGTCCCGGGCGGCGGTATACAACCGTCTCCACAAAGCCATCGCCGGTAAAATAAACCTGGCGCGTACCGTGACGCCCGCCATCCCCGCCGGCCGGGGCCGTAAACGACGCTTCGGCGGCTTCTTCGCCAAGCGCGATGATGCGGACTTCGGTGATTTCGACCACCTTGCCGCGCATAGAATAGCCGTAGAGTTCCTCATGGCGCGTGTGCAGGTCTTGCACCGCCTGTTTAAAGGCATCGGCGTCGATGTCAATCTGTTGCACCGGTATGATTTCGCCGAAGCTCTGGCCGAGATAGCGCATGTTCAAGAGGCCGCGAATTCGCGCCTCGCCTTGATGGCCCTCGCGACTGAGATCGGCCGCCGCCTCAGCGGCAATCTCGCCCAACTGCTCTGTCAGGCGCACCAGATCAATCGTGTCGGAGCGGTGCAGGACAGTGCGGGCGCGGTCCACCCGTTGATTGGTTAAGAGCGTGCCCAAGGCCGAACAGAGGCCGGGATGCGGCGGCACCACGACGCGCGCCATATCGAGCCGCGCCGCCACGTCGGATGCATGCAACGAGCCGGCCCCGCCGAACGCCGTGAGTCCGAAGCCGCGGTGGTCTAGTCCACGCTCCACCGTCATCAGGCGAATGGCATCGGCCATGTTCTCTGCCGCCGTGTCGAGAATGGCGAGCGCCGTCTCTTCGATTCCGAGGTCCAATTCCTCGGCCAGCGCGGCAACGGCAGTGTGCGCCAACTTGGGTTTGAGTTTCATCCGCCCGCCGAGAAAATAATCCGGATCAAGCCGCCCGAGCACGATATTGGCATCGGTGATCGTCGGTGCGGTGCCACCCCGACCATAACAAGCCGGCCCCGGCTCGGCGCCGGCGCTCTTCGGGCCGACGCGGAGGAAGCCGCCGGAATCGACATCGGCGATCGAGCCACCGCCGGCGCCGATCGTCGTGTAATCGATAAAGAGCGCGCTGACCGGCACGCCCCATTCGACCTCATATTCGGTTGTCGAACCGAACTCGCCGTCGATGATCAGGCCAACATCAGCGCTAGTGCCGCCCATATCCAGGGTTACGCTATTTCCTTCGAGATGGTCCCTGGCAAAGCGCCGTCCGGCGATGACGCCGCCGGCGAGACCTGAGAGAAAAACTTGCACCGGCACATCGGCGGCGGTCGCGGCGTCGGCGTGCCCGCCGTTGGATTTCATCAGCGTGAGCGGGGCGGTTACGCCCGTCGCGCGAAGATCATCGGAGAGGCGCGCGGTGAATTGCGCCATCAGCCGTTTGATTGAGGCGTCTACGATGGTCGTTGTGCCGCGCTCATATTCGCGCCAGGTCGGCGACACGCGGCTCGACAACGATACCGGCAGATCCGAAAAACGCTCGCCGAGATAGGCGCCGATCTTTGCTTCATGGTCGGGATGAACATATGAGAACAGCAAATTGACCGCGACCGCCCAATCGCCGGCCGGATCGCCGGCGAGCTTGGTGTCGATCCAATCGCCGAGGCGCGCGAGCTCAGGCTGTGCAAGAGGTGTGAGCACATTGCCCTTGTGATCAACGCGCTCTGCAATGCCGAACACGTTGCGGCGGCGGACGCCGGAATCAGGTTTTGGCCACGCCGGGTTGTAGGCCTCCTTGCGGTCGATGCGCCCGATTATCGGCACGTCCTCGAAACCCTGGGTACCGACGTAAAGCACCGTGGCGCCGCGTTTTTGCAGCCCGGCATTGGTGGCGATGGTGGTGCCGAGCACGATGCGGTCCACAGCAGCTGGAGGCGCGCCAGATTCATTTACCGCCTGGAGCGGCGCCAACGCCGGCTCCTCCGGTGTCGAGGGTACTTTGACAGTGCGCATTTCCCCGGTCTCATCGTCGAGCACGACCAAATCCGTGAACGTGCCGCCGGTATCGATGCCAATTTTGATCACAGCCGCTCTCCCCTACTCTGTCCGTTGTAACGCGCGCCGTTTCACGTCGACGCATTGTGGTTCACAAAATTTATCGCCGGGAAAATCGTCGTCGGCCCAATAACTGCGCGCGATCATCTTGCCGCAATAGGAACAGTTCTCGATGCGCGTCTCGTACCACGGCACCTCGATCGTCAAATTCTTTCCGGTCATGAAGGGTCCTGACTTATATGCTTGTGGCACATGTTAACCGATAACATAGAGCGAACCAGTCGTATGGAAGGGAGGCAAGTGATGCCTGAAGTCACAATCCGCCGTGAGGCCGATCTGCAATGGGAGAGTTAGGACGATGCCGAGTTGAAAGCGCGCAGCGACGTGCGCTGGAAACTGCTGATCTCCGGCGAGCGCACGCCGACGGCGGAGTTGGCCATGGGCATTGCCGAAATTGCCCCCGGTGCAACGTTGATCGGGCACCGTCACGCCCATGCAGAAACCTATTACATCACCGGCGGCAGAGGGCGGATGCGCATCGACGGCTTGGAAAGCGAAATCAGCCCCGGTACGGCGATCTACATACCGCCCGATGCGCTCCATTCCTGTAGGTGCGACGGCGATACGCCGCTCGAGTTCATTTTCACCTTCCCGTGCGACCGCTTCGATGAGGTGGTTTACCGGTTCGAAGAGTAAGCCGCCGCTCAGTCCGCTTCCGTTGCCGTGACGTGGATATCGGCCCGCTCGAACACCGCCGGCAAAATATCCGTCCCCAGCCCCGGCCCTTCCGGCGGATAAACATGACCATGTTCGATTTTGGGCAGGGTGGTGACGAGTTCCTTGTACCAACCGGTGTAAAAAGCGCGCACGGTTTCCTGAATCAGTGCATTCGGCACGTTCAGGCAGAGATGGATGCAGGCCATTAATGCGACCGGGCCTGAGCAGTCATGCGGCGCGATGGGGCGGTGGAAGGTTTCGGCGAGGCTGGCGATCTTCTTGGCCTCGCTGATGCCGCCGCACCAGGTGAGATCCGGCATGATGATGCCGGCGGCACCGGCTTCGAGGATCCGGTGATGCTCCCAGCGCGCGCCGAGGGTCTCGCTGGCGCAGACCGGGACGTTCGTCGCTGAGGCAAATTCCGCCACTGCGTCGATGCTGTCCATGCGGATTGGGTCTTCGAACCAGAACGGATCGAATTCCTCGAGCGCCTCGGCAATCTTGATGGCGGCGGGAAAACGCCACAGCGAGTGCAGCTCGACCATGATGTCCATCTCATCGCCGACCGCCGCGCGGATTTTGCGAAACGGCTCGAGTGCGGTATCGAGGTCAGCATTGGAGATGTAATAGCCGCCGGACGCTTTGGCAGCAAAATCGAACGGCCAAATTTTCATGCCGGTGATGCCCTCGGCCAACAGGCTCTCGGCCAAAGCGCCCGCATCGTTTAAGAAGGCGTCGAGATCTTCGTAGGGGCCCTCGGCATTGCCGCCGGTACCCCAATCATCGAGCCCCCAATTCGGCCGCGAGCGGACATAACGGTAGCCGGCGCAGGTGTTGTAGATGCGCATCTTGTCATGGGTGAGGCCGCCGAGAAGCTGATAGACCGGCTGCTCGGCCACCCGCCCCCACAGATCCCACAGCGCGATATCGATGGCCGAACGCCCGCGCGTCTCGGCGCCGGTGCCGGCGAAACCGATATAGGGCGTGAGATCGCGGGCGATGCGCTCGATCTGCAAGGGGTCGCGGCCGATCAGGGCCGGTGCCGCAGTTTCGTGGATGTAGGCCTCGGCAGCGCGGGCGCCGAAGAACGTCTCGCCCAGTCCGATCACACCGGCATCGGTATGAAGTCGCACCCACAGGAGATTGGTAAATTCATCGAGGCGGATTGTCTCGACGCGTGTGATCTTCATGGCCTGGCTCCGCGATTTTCAATTGTTGTCGCTTCGTAGACTCTATCCAATAGAATGCCGCCAACAGTCAATGGAATAGCATGAGGCGAGCCATGAAGGCGGAAATCAAATGGGTGGAGAAACGCAGCTTTCTCGCCAGATCGGGCAGCGGATTCACAATTCCTTTCGGCACCGCGCCTGAGCCTGACGGCGTTCGCCCGGGACCGTCCGCCATGGAATTGGTGCTGATTGGGACTGGCGGCTGCGCCGCCTGGGACGTGGTGCAAATTCTCGAAAAAGGCCGGCAGATTGTCGAAGATTGCGTGGTCGAACTCGATGCCGACCGAGCAGAGGAAGACCCGAAAGTGTTTACCCGAATTCACATGCATTTCGTCGTCACAGGGCGCAGCCTCAGCACGGATAAAGTGGCGCGGGCGATTACACTATCAGCCGATAAATACTGCTCGGCCTCCGCCATGATGGCCAAAACCGCCGACGTCACTCATGATTTTGAGGTGATCGATAGCGCTTGAAGGGCCCTAACTCGGCCGCTTTAGCAACACGCTGTTTCCGGCGTAAACCGCGCTCGGCCCCAACGCTTCTTCGATGCGGATGAGTTGGTTGTACTTGGCCGTGCGGTCGGAACGGGCGAGCGAGCCGGTTTTGATCTGGCCACAATTTGTCGCCACGGCAAGATCGGCGATTGTGACGTCCTCGGTCTCGCCGGAGCGGTGCGACATCACCGCCGCGTAGCCGGCGCGGTGCGCCATGTCGACCGCTTCCAGGGTTTCGCTCAAGGTGCCTATCTGGTTGAACTTCACCAATATGGCATTAGCCACGCCTTGTTCGATGCCACGCGATAAGCGCGCCACGTTGGTGACGAAGAGATCGTCGCCGACCAGACGAACACGCTCGCCGAGCGCCGCCGTCAGGGCAGCCCAGCCTTGCCAATCATCCTCGGCCAGTCCGTCTTCGATCGAAACGATGGGATATTTGCCGGCGAGATCCGCGTAGAGCGCGATCATCTCATCGGCGCTGAGGCTGCGCCCCTCGCCCGCCAGCTCATATTTGCCGTCGCGGTAGAACTCGCTGGCGGCGACATCGAGCGCCAACATCACATCCTCGCCGGCGCGGTAACCCGCCGCTTCGACCGCTTTCATCACCAGGTCGAGCGCTTCGGCGGTGCTCGCGAGATTGGGCGCAAAGCCGCCTTCATCGCCGACATTGGTGCTCAGGCCAGAATCGGATAGGCGCTGCTTGAGGGCGTGGAATATTTCCGCCCCCATCCGCACCGCATCGGCGAAGGTCGGCGCCGCTACCGGCATGATCATGAATTCTTGGAAATCAATGGCGTTGTCGGCATGGGCGCCGCCATTGAGGATGTTCATCATCGGCACCGGGAGTGTGTGTGCGTGCACGCCGCCCAGATAACGATAGAGCGGCTGTCCGAGATCCGCCGCTGCGGCCTTGGCGACCGCCAGGCTGACGGCCAGCGTGGCATTGGCGCCGAGGCGCGCCTTGTTGGGCGTGCCGTCCAAATCCACAAGCATGGCATCGATCAGGTTTTGCTCATGCGCCGACATGCCACCGATGGTCGGGAAAATCTCATCGTCCACCGCGGCCACCGCGCCGAGAACGCCTCTGCCGCCGTAGCGCGCAGGGTCCTGGTCGCGGCGCTCCACCGCTTCATGGGCGCCGGTGGAGGCGCCCGACGGCACCGCCGCCCGGCCCATTACACCATTTTTTAGGACCACATCCACTTCGACCGTGGGGTTGCCTCTACTATCCAAGATTTCGCGGGCATGGATATCCGTGATCGCCGTCATTATGATCTCCCTTATCTGCCGCTATTTCATGGCATAATCGGCGGGCTTCGCAAAGTAGAGATCGGAAAAATTGATGAACGTACTTGTAGTCGGCGCAAACGGGCGCACTGGGCGACATGTTTTGCCACTGCTCAAACAGGCTGGGTTTAATCCGCGCGCTATGATCCGAAACTATGACCAGCGCGATGAGATGGAGGCGCTTGGTGCCGAAATCGTCGCTGGCGATTTGGAAAAACCGCTGGGTTACGCGGTAGGCGACAACCGGGCATGTATCTTTGTCGCCGGGTCGGGCTCAAAAACCGGGCCAGAGAAAACCATCGACGTCGATTTTCATGGTGCTGTAGGCTTGATCGAGACATGCGAGCGCAAGAAAATCCGGCGCTTTATTATGTTGAGCTCGATGAATACGGACGATCCGGAATCGGGACCGGAAAAACTCCGCCATTATCTCAGCGCCAAGGCTGGGGCCGACAATCGCCTGCGGACCAGTCTGATGAATTGGACCATTGTCCGCCCGGGTTTCCTCACCGACGAGCCGAGCCATGAATTGCTGGAACTTGCACCCAGCCTTGGCTCGATCGAAGGCGCCGGATCGGTTAGCCGCGAGGATGTTGCCAAGGTGCTTGTCGCTTGTCTCTCGCGCGACAATACCATCGGAAAAACCTTCGATATCGTCGACGGCAAGACGCCGTTGGAAGAAGCCCTCGATAGCCTATGACTGGCAAAGCTGTATTTATAGATTGCCCGACATTTCTCGGACAACTCTATAGCGCCGAATTGCGCGCCATACTGCCCGATCTGGTGATGAATATCGGCGATCCGCCGGGCGGCGATACGGTTGCCATGCTCGCCGGGGTGCAAGGCGCTATCAACGACCACACCATGATAAACGAAGAAATCCTGCGGGCGTGCGGCGATCTGAAGGTGATCGTCTTTATGGGAACCGGCGCGTCGAGCTATATCGATGTTGAAGCGGCTTCGAGCCTCGGCATTCGCGTGCGCACGATCCGTGACTATGGCAACCGCACGGTTGCCGAACATGCCGTGGCCCTCATGTTTGCTGCGGCGCGGCGCATCACCGCCATGGACAGCGCCATCCGAGGCGGAGTGTGGGAAACCCTCGACGCCATGGAGCTTGAGCATAAGACGCTGGGCGTTGTCGGCGTTGGCGGCATCGGCCGGGAAATGGTGCGCCTCGGCCACGGCCTCGGCATGAAAGTATTGGCCTGGAACCGGAGCGGTTTGGCGAGCGATCTGCCGTGCGAGGAATGCGCGCTCGACGAACTGATAGCACGCTCAGACGTGCTCTCGCTGCATCTTTCTCTCACCGACGAAACCGCCGGCATGATCGATGCCCGGCGCATCGGCCTGATACGCCCCAACGCCATACTCATCAATACCGCGCGCGGCGGCGTTATCGACGAGGCAGCGCTGATCGCCGCGTTGAAAGACGAGAAAATCGCCCATGCCGGACTAGATGTATTCGCCGAGGAACCCTTGCCGCCGGATCACCCCCTGCTGACGATGGGCAATGTCACGCTCACGGCACATGCCGGGTTCATGACGCGTGAGGCATCGGCGCGGCTGTTGCAGATGGCGCTTGAGATCATGCGGGAGGAATTGGCGGCGATGGACGGTGCGCCCACCTGAAGGTTTGTGGACCGGCCGGCCCGGCCTGGTCCGTACTTTGTTTGAAAATGGATTTGATTTAGATTTGACTCGTCAAGGAAAGGAAACAAGGCCATGGACCTCATCTTGCGCAACGGCTCTGTCGTTACACATGCCGAAGAATTTATCGCTGATATAGGCATCGAAGGCGGCAAGATAAAACAAATTGGCCAGGAATTAGGCCCGGCGGCGAGAGAGATCGACGTTGGTGGCAAGTATCTTTTCCCAGGCGGCGTGGATGCCCACACCCATGTTGATTTCGAATTGATGGGCAAACGCACCATCGATGATTTTCATTCCTCCACCGTGCAGGCGGCCTGCGGCGGCGTAACGACGGTGATCGATTATGTTTTCCCGGCGCCGGGTCAAACTCTGATGCAGGCGGTGGAAGCCTGGAAAGCGAAGGCCAAAGACAAAACTGTCATCGATTACGGTTTGCACCCGACCCTGTTCAAGCCCGACGACCAGATGATTCAAGAAATGGGAGATCTGGTGGCTGAGGGCCATACCAGCTTCAAGATCTTCATGACCGAGCTGGGCGAATTCGACCAGTTCGCGCCGCAATATGTTGAGGCCATGCACATGGCGGGCAAGCTCGGCGCGCTCACCAATATCCATTGCGAAGACCAGTGTTGCATCTCTTACATAACCAAGCAGTTGGAAACAGCCGGAAAATCAAACGTCAAACATTTTGCCGATTCACGCCCACGTATTTCGGAAGGCCTGGCCGCGCACCGTGCCTGTGCGTTGGCGCGGGTTGCCGATGCGCCGGTCTATTTGGTCCATCTCTCGTGCGAAGAAAGCATGGACGAACTCAACGACGCGCGCGCCAAGGGCCAAACGGTTTATGGAGAAACTCGCCCGATCTATCTGCATCTCGACCGCGAGCGCTTCAATTCAAAGGTTGATCCCGAGCGCTATGTTGGTTGGCCACCGCTGCGCGAGGCGGACCAAATGGACGTGTTGTGGCAAGCCCTGGATAGCGGCGTCCTGCAAACCGTGGCGACCGATCATGTCGGCTGGTCGATGGAACAGAAGAAAGAGGAAACTACAGTCGATAATTTGCAGCCCGGCATGTCGAATCTGGAAACGGTCATGCCAATGCTCTATTCGGAAGGTATCGGCAAGGGCCGCATGTCGCGCAAACGGTTTGTCGAAGTTATCTCTGCCAATCCGGCAAAAATATTTGGCCTCTATCCGCAGAAAGGCACCATCGCCATCGGCTCCGACGCCGACATCGTCGTGTTCGACCCCAAAAAGGACGTCACCATCCGCCATGAAGACATGCATTCCAACCAGGATTGGGAATTGCATGAAGGCTTCGAAGTCACCGGGTGGCCGGTGATGACGCTGTCACGCGGCGAGATTATCGTCGAGAACGGCAATGTGCTGGCGAAACCCGGGCGCGGTAAGATGCTGAGACGGCAGAAGTTCTCCCAACTTTAAGATATTGCCACCTGAGACAGCGTCTAGACGCACGCCGCCGCAGCATCGATGAGGCGGCGCGCGTAGGGGCCGAGGCCTATTTCCGGGGCGATGCGGTTGGGGCAGAAGCTGAAGGCGAGCTTGCTGGCCGGATCGGCGAAGCCGAGTGCGCCGCCAACGCCGAGATGGCCGAAGGAATCCGGGTTGGCATTAAATCTAGCGAAGTCGTTGTTGAGCATGAAGCCGTAGGACATGCGGACATCGAGGCCGACGGCGTCGAGGCCGGCCCATTGTTCGCGGGCGACCCACTCCATCGCGCCTTTTTGGATCAGGCGCACGCCGTCGATCTCACCGTCATTCACCAGCGCGGCGTAGAAACGGGCCACCGCACGGGCGTTGCCATGGCCGTTAAAGGCCGGCATTTCGAGGCGGCGGAATTTGTCGCTGTTGAAATCCTCGCCGTCGTTGAGCGGCAGCGGGCGCCAATATCTGCCGTTGAGCGTATCAAGATCGACGAACATTTCGGTCCAGGGGTCGGGCTCGGGATGGACGATATCGGCACAGCGCGCCAGTTCCGGCTCTCCCAATCCAAAATAAAACCCGCCGCCGAGCGGCTCGAATATTTCTTCGCGCACGAAGCGGCCGATAGATTTGCCGCTCACGCGGCGCACCAGTTCGCCGGTGAGATGGCCGAGCATGAAGGTGTGATAGCAGCCTTCTTCGCCGGGCACACTGATCGGCGGCTCGCGTTCGATGGCGCGAACCATGGCGTCCCAATCATAGGCATCGCCCGGTTTGGCGCCGAGCACACCGGGGAGGCCGGCCATATGGGTCACGATATGGCGCACGGTCGTTGTTTCCTTGCCGGACTGGGCGTATTCCGGCCAATATTTCGCAACATGATCGTCCAAGCCGATCTCGCCGCGTTCCGCCAGCATCAGGAGGGCAAAAATCGCGAACGGTTTGCCGACGGAAAACATGCAGGTGATGCTGTCTTCTCGCCACGGCAGACGGCGCGCCGCGTCACGGTGCCCAGCCCATAGATCGACCACGCAACGGCCATCGGCCCACACCGCGACAGCCTCCCCGACCTCGTCGCCAGAAGCAAAATTCTCCTGCAACGCGTCGCGAACGGCGGTGAAGGCCGGATCGCAGGTACCAAATATTTCGACCGACATGATAGCGCCTTACATCAGTGTCCGGATGACGTTCAGACCTTCGAGCAAATCGATGATGCGCGCAACATAGTGATCGCGCACGGTAAAGCGAGCTTCGCCCTCCCCCTTCATCTCCTGCTCTAAGCACGTCACCAATTTTCTGAGCCGCCGCTGATGTATGCCGAGGCGGCGCTGAACCGGGTCGCTCACCACTCCAGAGAAAGCTGAAAGCACAGCGCCAAAGGCGATCAAGCCGCCGGTCGCGCCGACGGTCAACGCCGCCGGCGCCACAGCAGGAAAGAGGCCATACCAAACGCCGCCGAGCCCGGCGCCGAGCGGAAACGAGGCGATAGCAGCACTTTGAACCAGCGCATGGGCGGCGATCGGGCCAAGCGACAGCATGCCCGGAGTCAATTGCTTGAAGGCGACCGCGCCGACACCGGCGCTCAACAGTGCGTTGCTCATATCGGCGGAAGACACACGGGTGCTCTGATAGGTATTGAGTGCGCCTGAGAGCCACGCGCGAAATTCAGCGTCATGACCTTGCACGCCGGATGCCTGCAGTTGTTCGGCGATGGCATCCTCGAGGTGAGGATCGCGCAACAGTTCTTCGGCCAGCGCATCGCGCTCGCTGACACGTGACCCTTGGGTGTAAGGCAGCTCGAGATAATCAACAAATAGGCGCCATTCGAGCTCGCGCGCCACATCCGTTTTCAAATAGAACCGGCGGCTCTCCAGCCAGGCCGCGCTTTGTTTGCGCCCGGCAGCGCGGCATCCGGCGGCGATAATTTGCGTGGTCAGGAACGGCGCGCTCATGGCGAGATTTGCCGGCGCCCGGATCATGTCCAGGCCGACGGCATGGCGATGCAAACGGAGCGATCCGAGGAAGCTAAAATTTTCTTTGGCGAATTCTTCGATCTTGGCACGGCGGGACTCGCAATAGCGGGCCACAGCTTCGCTGACGATCTCCCGCGCCCGGGCTCGATCGGCGAAATTATCGGCGGGCTTGTCGATAGGCTCTGGGGGCCCCTGCCGGGCGCTCATTTCCACGGCAGCGCCGTCATCCGTTGAGAATGTCCTCGATTCGAGTGCCATGCCAGCCGGCCTCGCGCTTACGCCAATATCGGTCCTGAATGCGGCTGGTGAGGAGGCCCTTATGGCCATTGCCGATGGGCTGACTGTCGAGTTGCGTCACCGGCATCACGCCGCCCGCGGTGGTGCTGCAGAAAATTTCGTCGACGTCCTGCAATTCGTCGGGATGTACTTTGCGTTCTTCATAGGGAATGTTTTCAGCCTCGCAAATCTCTCGCACCGAGCGGCGCGTGACGCCTTCGAGAATGTTGCTATCAGGTGTCGACACCTTGCCGTCGCGCACGATGAACATGTTGTATCCTGGCCCTTCGGTCAGATAGCCGTCGGGACCGCACAACAGCGAATCGTCACACCCCCGGTCATAGGCCTCAAAGCGCGACTGCACCAAATCGGCGCGATCATAATTCTTAAAACGCTGATCGATCGCCTTGGACGACACTCGCTCGACGCTGGAGACATAGAGGTTCACGCCTTCGCGGCATTTCTCCTCACCCCAAATCCACACATAGGGCATGGCATAGGCGACAAACTGACATTCACCCAGGCGGGGGTCGCGCGTTTGGCTGGGAATGACGCCGCGAGTCATTTGTACCTTGATATAGGCGTTGTCGAGCTCTGCCTGTTCCACGCATTCGGCGCAAATACGGCGCATCTCATCATGACTGTAGGGATTGGTCAGGCGAAACCCGTCAATCGATTGCTGGAAGCGCTCAAGATGCTCGTCCAGCATAAAAACCCAGCGGTTCCAAGCGGACGTAACGTCATAGACCACGTCGCCCCAAACAAACCCGGAATCGAAGATCGACATCTTCGCCTCCTCGGGCTTCACAAAATCTCCGTCAATGAACACGATTCCGTCGGACATGCCGTATCCCCGCTTTAGCTGTTGGTCTCCTTGGCCAGCTTATCGAAAGCGGTGAGCCTGTCCAACAGTGCCGGCATATCTTGAAGCAGCACCATGTTGGGTCCGTCAGACGGCGCATTATCGGGATCGCGGTGCGTTTCCATGAAAACCGCGGCCACCCCGACCGCCACCGCGGCGCGCGCCAAGACGGGTACGAATTCCCGCTGGCCGCCGCTTACGGTCCCCTGCCCGCCCGGCTGCTGCACGGAATGTGTCGCGTCATAAACCACCGGGCAGCCGGTGGCTGCCAATTCGGGCAGGCTGCGCATGTCCGACACCAGCGTGTTGTAGCCGAACGAGACGCCGCGCTCGCACACCATGACGTTTGGATTGCCCGCGTCGATGATCTTGGCGACGACATTTTTCATATCCCAAGGCGCCAAGAACTGACCCTTTTTAACATTGATCGCGCTGCCGGTGGCGGCAGCGGCCAACAGCAGATCCGTTTGGCGGCAGAGAAAGGCCGGTATTTGCAGCACATCGACCGCTTCCGCCACGGGGGCGCATTGCTCGGCGCTGTGCACATCGGTGATGACTGGGCAGCCAACAACTTCTCGCACTTCAGCCAGAATGGGCAGGCCATTAGCCATGCCCATACCGCGCGCGCTGCCTGCGCTGGTGCGGTTTGCCTTGTCGAAAGAACTTTTGTAGATCAGCGGAATTCCGCGCGGGCGCGTTATCTCAACCAGTGCCTTGGCCGTCTCAAGCGCATGATCGCGGCTTTCGATCGCGCACGGGCCGGCGATCAACACCAGTGGTAAATTATTACCGACGGCGAAATCGCCGATCCGGACATGACGCGGGGCCGTCATTTCATATGCTCCCAACGATTAAACTAGCCGCGATTGATCGACGGCGGCTTTGACAAAGGAGGCAAACAACGGATGCGGCGCAAATGGCTTGGACTTCAACTCGGGATGAAACTGAACGCCGACAAACCACGGATGGTCGTCGCGCTCAACGATTTCAGGCAATTCGCCGTCCGGCGAAAAGGCGGCAAACCGCATTCCGGCTTCTTTTAATTGGCGCTGATAATTGACGTTCACCTCGTAGCGGTGGCGGTGGCGCTCGCTAATCAACCCGCTGCCGTAGGCAGTGCGGACTTTGCTACCGGTGCGCAACAGAGCGTCATAGGCGCCAAGACGCATGGTGCCGCCGAGATTGTCGCCGGCACTTCGGTGCTCCACCTCATTGCCGCTCTTCCACTCGGTCATCAGGCCGACTACGGCGTCTTCGCACGGGCCGAATTCGGTCGAGCTGGCTTTTTCCAGACCGGCCAAATTGCGCGCCGTCTCGATGACAGCAAGCTGCATGCCGAAACAGATTCCGAAATAGGGCACGCGCTGGGTCCGCGCGAAGGTCACGGCGGCAATCTTGCCCTCCGCGCCGCGCTCGCCGAAACCACCCGGAACAAGAATGCCGTTTACCGATTCCAATTCCTGCATGGCGCCTTCGCTCGCGAAGACATCGGCGTCGATCCAGCGCATATCAACCCGTACATTGTTGGCGATGCCGCCATGGGTCAACGCTTCGTCTAGCGACTTATAAGCATCCTGGAGACCGGTATATTTACCGACGACCGCAATACTCACTTCACCTTCGGGAGCGAGCAGCCGGTCAACGATGTGGTGCCAAACGTCCAAATTCGGCTCGCTTTCGCTGTCGAGACCGAAATGGTCGAGCACCTGGGTATCGAAGCCTTGCTCGTGATAGTGAACGGGAACCTGATATATCGTGTTGACGTCCGTGGCGGCGATCACCCGGCGCTCGGGAACATTGCAGAATAGTGCAATCTTGCGGCAATCCGAATCGGGAATCGGGCGGTCACTGCGGCACAACAACAAATCGGGCTGAATACCGATGCTGCGCAGTTCCTTCACTGAATGCTGCGTCGGCTTAGTTTTGAGTTCGCCGGCTGCGGGGATGTAGGGCAACAGGGTGAGGTGCACATACATCACCTTGTCTGACCCTAATTCATAGCCGAATTGTCGTATTGCCTCGAAAAATGGCAATCCTTCGATATCGCCCACTGTGCCGCCAATCTCTACGAGCACGAAATCGGCCCCGTCCACATCGTTTGTAATCGCTTCTTTGATAGCATCGGTGACATGCGGGATAACCTGGACGGTCCCGCCCAAATAATCGCCGCGGCGTTCACGCGCGATAACTCCAGAGTAAATCTTGCCTGCGGTGACACTGTCGCTACGGCGCGCCGGCACGCCGGTAAAACGCTCGTAATGGCCGAGATCCAAGTCGGTCTCAGCGCCGTCGTCAGTGACGTAGACCTCGCCATGCTGATACGGACTCATCGTACCCGGATCGACATTCAGATAAGGGTCGAACTTGCGCAACCTGACCGAATAACCGCGCGCCTGTAGCAGGGCGCCTAGGGCTGCGGAGGAAAGACCCTTTCCGAGGGAGGAAACCACGCCGCCGGTGATAAATATATACCGTGTCATGGGCGCTTAAAGTAACAGAGGCGAAGCAAAGGCCCAAGCATTAGGTCGACAAATTTTCGAACATCAGCCGAAGCCCCGGTTCTGCAATGCTTATCAGTCAGGCGATGGAACGCTCGGTTGATCGCTTTCGCCCGATTGCGGAGCCGACTCGGGTGTCGGCGAGTCGGAATCGCCGGCGCCCTCCATGACGTCTGTCTCGACAATGCTCCGCGCCGAACTGCCGTCCAATGCATCCGGATCGTAATCTTCTGAATCGAAAGGCTGCAACTCGTTCGAATTTTGCTCGACCGGCGCCGTTGCCGTGTCCATGACCGAGAGGCCTTCATCGGAATTGCGGCTGAGAATTGCCAGCACCAAGCTTAAAATCATGAATACCGCGCCCAGACCAGCCGTCATCCGGGATAGAAAATTTGCCGAGCCGCGAGCGGAGAACATGGCCCCTGGGCCACCACCGCCACCGATGCCAAGCGCGCCGCCTTCGCTGCGCTGAAGCAGCACCGCGCCGATCATCGTGACAGCGACAATCACCAAAACGACGAGAAGTATGGTTTCCACCCTTGCCTCGCTGGGTTCAATGCGATTTCGGTCACATGGTTATATTAGCGACCGTAATGCGCACAAATATTCCAAAAATTTTCTGCCGACAAGCTGGCACCGCCGACTAAAGCACCGTCAACGCCCTCAATAGATAATATTTCATCGGCATTTTCTGCTTTTACGGACCCGCCATATAGCACGCGCATGCCATTTTTACCGCCAGTTTTTAAATCTCCAAACAAGTCGCGGATATGCTGGTGCATTTCGCCGATCTCAACTGCATTTGGTATCCGGCCCGTGCCAATCGCCCATACGGGTTCATAGGCGATGATGATATTGGCGCTGCCGCCGCTGTCGGGCAGTGATTTGCTCAGTTGCTCACCGACCACGGCAAGTGCGCGTCCGGCCTCCCGCTCGTCCTCGCTCTCGCCGACACAGAGGATCGCCCGCAATCCCGCCCGCAGCGCCGCCGCGACTTTCATGCGAACCATTTCACTGGTCTCGCTATGATCCGCGCGCCTTTCAGAATGCCCCAAAATTACATAATCGCAGCCGCAATCGGCAAGCAATTCGGCGCTCAAATCGCCCGTATGTGCGCCCTTTTCCTCGGCATGGCAGTCCTGACCGCCAAGCGCGATGCCGGCGCCTTGCAAGGCGTCGCGAAGCTCAAATAAAAGCGCTGCAGGCGGACAGACAACAATGTCGCATGCTGTCTCGCCCGCCGCCTTTTTGAGACCGGCGAGCGCGCGCCCTAAATCCCGACCATCGCGGCGCAGTCCATTCATTTTCCAATTTGCGGCGACCACAGGGCGAAACGCCGCCGCACCGCCTGAAGCCTGAGACATGACACACCATGAATAATGCGGAGAATCGGCGCAGAATTAGCATAGCGCCCCGGCGATTGCCAGTGCTGGCCCCAAGGCGCTTGGGCCGGCAATTGCATATTGCGGCCTCCTCCCTGCGCCTCTATGATCCAGACCGTCGCTCGCTCGGGAGCAACCCGCAGTTTCAATGGGTTAGAAGGGATTCTTCACGGCCATGCTCAATGCTCTCAGGAAGGGTTCGCAGACCTGGACCGGTAAAATAATCATGATCGCCGCCGTCGGCGCGCTGGTCATCACACTCGGCTTCGGTGATGTCTTCAGGTCGGGAGGGAGCGCGTCCTCCATTGCCATGGTGGGCGACAACGAGATTTCGACGGCCCGCTTCGCCGCGGAGTTTCGTCGTGAAATGCAGCGTATTCAACAACGCGTGCCAACATTCACTAACGAACAGGCGATTTCGATGGGACTGGTGGATCAGGTCCTGAGAAGTTTGGTCGGCGAAGCGCTGATCGAGGAAGAAGCCGAGAGCCTCAGCGTCAGCGTGGCCGATGTCATGGTGCGCAACGAAATCTTGGGGCAAACCGTGTTCGCAGGCGAAAGCGGAAATTTCGACCGGGAGCGCTATGAACAGACTCTGCGGCGCAACAGATTGACCCCTGAAATATATGAGGAACGAATTCGCGCCGGCATACGCAGCGACCAACTTATCCGCACCGTGGCAGGAAACCGCAAGGCGCCGAGAGCACTCTCCGACGTTCTTTACCGATTCCGCAATGAAGTGCGCAGCGCGCGGATCGCGATCATTCCGAGCGATACAAGGTACGATATCGGCGTGCCGACCTCGGCCGAAATTGATACCTATTACAATGAACATGCCGCCAGTTTTACGGCGCCCGAATACCGCGCCATCACTTATTTGTATCTCACTCCTGAAGCCATCCTCAGTGAAATCGAATTGAGCGATGAAGATGTCCGGGCGGAATACGAGGCACGCGCGGCTTTATATGACCTTCCCGAGCAACGCGAAGTTCAGCAAATCTTGTCCGCCGACGAAGCGCTCATCCGGGAGGCTCGAAACATGCTGAACGCGGGCCAGAATTTCGACGAGGTCTCGGAAGAGCTCGCGCGGCGCGGCGCCACCATACTCAAGATGGGTGGCATTGAGCGTGCAACTTTGCCCGCTGAGGCCGGCGATGTCGTGTTTGAGTTGGCGACCAGCGGCGCCAGCGACCCAGTCCAGACATCGCTTGGCTGGCATCTCTTTCAAGTCGACGAAATTATCCCGCCCCGACGCGTCGCTTTCGAAGAAGTGCGCGACGAGTTGCACCAGGAAATGTCCCTGGAAGCGGCCATCGATAGCCTCTACCGCCTTTCCACTGTATTGGAAGATGAATTGGCGGGTGGCGCTTCGATGGAACAGGCCGGTCAGGCGATCGGCATTACTCACGTCACGGTGAACTCACTCAATCTGCGCGGGATGAGTGCCGGTGGCAACCCAGCGCTCGGTGACTTGCCAGATGCCAGCGAAATCGTGCAGACGGCGTTCACGACCGAGAGCGGCGCAGATTCGATCGTCGTCGAATCCGAAGCCAGAAATTATTTTGTCCTCCGCGTAGATTCGGTCACGCCGCCGGCATTGCGTTCGCTCGACAGCGTGCGCCAGCAGGTGGTGAGCGGCTGGCAGGCTGTTGCGCGGGGCACGCAGGCTCAGCGGGCGGCCGAGCAGCTTGCCGAACGAGTCCGCGGCGGCGAGAGCCTTGCCGCAGCGGCACAGGCCGAACGCTATGACGTGGTGCTGGTCTCCGAGCTTTTGCGTGACACCGTGCCCAGTGATCGGGGTGTCTCAAAGAAAATTTTGGCCGGGATATTTGAGCAAAATTCCTCCGACCCAGAACCGGTGGTCGGAGAGATCGGAGAAGGCTATGCGGTAGCCATGCTGTCCGGCGTTGAGCCTGCCGATCCCGCCAATGAAGTAGCGCTTGCCAGGCAATTGAGCATCGAAGTTGGGCGTGAGCGCGGTGCCGATATTTCTTCGCTTTACCGCTTTTCTCTCGCCAGCCAGCATGAAGTATCAACCAATCAGCAGGCCCTGCAGACGTTCCTGAACACTCCATGAGCGCCTCTCCCGATTTCAAGACCTTCGCCCCGGTTTACGACATGGGCCGGCCGCAAGCGGTATGGACAACCTTCGTCGCCGATCTCGAAACACCAGTATCGACGATGCTGAAATTGGCTGAGGGGCGCGCCAACAGCTTCCTTTTGGAGTCCGTCGAAGGCGGCGCGGTACGCGGCAGATACTCGATAATCGGGCTGAAACCCGATCTCATTTGGCGGTGCTTCGGATCGAAGGCCGAAATCAATACCAGCGCGCGCTATGACCCCGACGCCTTCGAGCCCTGCGCGCAAAGCCCGCTCATTTCCATGCGCGAATTGATTCGCGATAGCCATATCGATTTGCCAGAGAATCTACCGCCGATGGCGGCCGGCCTAATCGGCTATGTTGGCTATGACATGGTGCGCCACATGGAGCGGCTACCCAGCCCCAACCCCGATGTGCTCAAGCTGCCTGATGCCATACTGATGCGCCCAACCATCATGGCGATCTTCGATTCAGTTGAAGATTTGATGACACTGGTGACCCCGGTGTGGCCGGAAGATGGGCTGAACGCGCGGGCCGCATACGGGCGTGCCGCTGAACGTCTTGCCGACACCGTCGCCGATCTTGAGCGGCCGATGCCGGTTCGAATCGAAAGCACGCAAGCTGATATTCCTGAACCGAAACCGACATCAAATACGACCCCGGCGGAATACCATCGCTTCGTCGAACGAGCGAAGGAATATATCGCCGCCGGTGACATTTTCCAGGTCGTGCCGTCGCAACGGTTTTCGGCGCCCTTCAGCCTGCCGCCGTTTTCTCTTTACCGCGCGTTGCGCCGCCTGAACCCCTCGCCCTTCCTCTATTTTCTTAATTTCGGGGGCTTTGCCGTCGTCGGCTCAAGTCCAGAAATTCTTGTTCGGCTGCGCGACGACAAGGTGACGATCCGGCCGATTGCCGGGACCAGACCGAGGGGCGCAAATCGCGCCGAGGATCAGGCCTACGCGGACGATCTGCTGTCGGACCCGAAGGAACTTGCCGAGCATTTGATGCTGCTCGATCTCGGGCGCAATGATGTCGGCCGGGTGGCGGAGATAGGCACGGTCGAAGTGACTGAAAACATGACGATCGAACATTATTCACACGTCATGCATATTGTTTCGAATGTCGAGGGTCGTCTAAAACCCGGCCTCGATGCGGTAGATGCGTTGATCGCCGGCTTTCCGGCCGGGACCGTATCCGGCGCGCCCAAGGTGCGCGCGATGGAAATCATCGACGAATTAGAGAAAGAACGGCGCGGGGTTTATGCCGGAGCGGTAGGGTATTTCTCAGCCTCCGGCGCGATGGATACGTGCATTGCTTTGCGCACCGCGATCGTCAAAGACGGCACGATGTATGTGCAGGCAGGCGGCGGCGTGGTCGCCGACAGTGAACCGCAAGCCGAATATGAGGAGACCGTCAACAAAGCGCGGGCCCTGTTCCGGGCGGCCGAAGAAGCGACACGTTTCGCCGCGCGAACAGGAAACTAATGTAGATTTCTCAACACGCGCATTCCAGTGCGGCGATTGTGCTGATGGGAACAAACTCAAAACCGCGCCTGCGCGCATCGGGCAACCAGCGTTTCAACGCCGCTAGAGTTTCACCGTAGGGATGACCGATGGCCACTGCTCGCCCGGTTTCACGAGCCACTTTTTCGACTGCGCGTAATTGGTCTTCGATAGAGCTCTGCTCGGCCAAATGATCGAGAAAGACATCCCTTGATGCATAGGGCATGCGTGACGCTTCAGCGAGGCGGGCGCCGATCGTTGAGTTGATCGTCACCGAATCCAAATAGAGTAAGCCGCGCGCTTCAAGCTCGCTCAGAACCAACGACATCGCGTGCCGGTTCTGGGAAAACTTGCTCCCCATATGATTATTGATGCCGACATACCCCGCAAGACGCGCCAGATTATGAGACAATCGACGCAGGAGTTCGTTGTCGTTCAGATCGGTCAACAGGGCGTTTGGCCCCGGGTCGTTGGATGAATTTGTCGGTTCCATCGGCATATGAACGAGTATTTCAAAACCGTGCTGTCTGGCGCGCCGAGCAAATTCCGAGGCGCGCTTGGGATAAGGCAGAATGGCGAGCGTAATCCCCTCGCCCAGCGCCATCACGCGTACAAACTCTTCTTCGTTATGTCCCAAATCATCTATCACGAGAGCGATGATTGGCGCCTCGCCTGATTCCGTCGACGGCGCGGCATAGCGCCGCCAGTCGGGAAGTTCCGCTTGTGAATTCTCTGGAGCGCGCGGCTGCATGATCACCGGCGCCAGCGTTTGCGATTCCGCCTTCATGGCAGACGAAGGTTTTGGTTTTGGTTTCGTTTCTGCGGACTCGGCGTCTTGCCAGGAAAATGCGTTGGCTGCCAACAATGCAACAAAGAACGCGGCGAACACGGCCAACAGCGGGTTCATACGTCCTTTTACCCGTGTGCCAATTCTTGCAAGATCGGGCATTCCGGCCATTCGTCGCCATGACACTTGTCAGCCAAATGCAATAAGGTACGCCGGATGGAATCTAGTTCGGCTATCTTGCGCTCGATCTCATCGACATGTTCGAGCGCTATTTTCTTCACGTCCGCGCTTGCCCGCCCACGGTCGTTATAAAGCGCAAGTAAGTTTTTGACGTCTTTTATCGAGAAGCCGAGGCCGCGCGCGCGGCTCACAAAGCGCAGGACTTCAATGTCCTGTTTATCGTATTCGCGGTATCCGCTTGGTGTTCGGTTGGGCTTAGAGATGAGCCCAATTTCCTCGTAATAGCGGATTGTCTTGGCCGGCACGCCAGAGTGCTCGGCCACGCGGCCAATCTGCATCACGTTTATCCTTGGCACCGCATCGTCATAAGATGGCGCCGACCTGCCAGGGGACGAATTCCTCGTCGCCGAAGCCGAACGCTTCACTCTTGCTTGGCTCGCCGGAAGCGGTGCGCAGAATAAGCTCGAAGATTTCCTGCCCGAGACTTTCTACACTGGCATCGCCATCGACGATGCGCCCGCAGTTGATATCCATATCCTCCTGCATGCGTCCAAACATTTCGCTGTTTGTCGCGAGTTTGAGGCTGGGCGTCGGCTTGCATCCGAAGACCGATCCGCGCCCGGTGGTGAAACAAACGACATTGGCGCCACCCGCCACCATGCCGGTGACGGATACCGGGTCGTAGCCCGGCGTATCCATAAAAACGAAACCGCTCGACCGAACGGCTTCAGCATAACGATAAACCTCGACCAAATTGCTGGTGCCGCCCTTGGCGGCCGCGCCGAGCGATTTTTCTAAAATGGTGGTGAGCCCGCCCGCCTTGTTGCCCGGCGTGGGATTGTTGTCGACGACGGCGCCGTTTTTCTTGGTGTAATCCTCCCACCAGGAGATGCGCTCGAGCAGTTTGCGACCGACGGTTTCCGATTCCGCGCGCCGGATCAGGAGATGTTCTGAGCCGTATATTTCGGGAGTCTCACCAAGTATCGCTGTGGCGCCATGGCGAACCAAAAGATCGGCGGCGGCGCCCAGGGCCGGATTGGCGGTAACACCCGAAAACGCATCGGAGCCGCCGCATTCCATGCCGAGCATGATATGGCTGGCCGAGACGGTCTCGCGTTCGACCGCATTGGCCGCAGGCAACATGGCCTCGATGCAGGCGATACCCTCGCGCACCGAAGCACTGGTACCGCCCATGTCCTGTATCGTCTTGGTGTGCAACGTCTCGCCCGAGGTCAGCCCGAGATCATCGACCAGACTATCGACTTGATTAATTTCGCAGCCCAATCCCAACAACAGCGTGCCGGCAATATTGGGGTGAACGGAATATCCGGCGATGCAACGGCGCAAATAGTCCCAGCCGTCGCCATGCGAAGCGGTCCCGCACCCAGACCCATGGCTCAGCGCGATCACGCCATCGACATTTGGCCACTGATCGAGAGCGGGGCCGCGAAAATGATCGGCTATATAGCGCGCAACCGTGGCCGAGCAGTTTACGCTGGTAATGACGGCAAGATAATTGCGCGTCGCGACACGGCCATCGGCGCGCACAATTCCCTGAAACGTGGCGCGCTCCCCTTCGGGGATATAATCCGTGGGCGTTGCGTCGGCGCCGAAATCATATTCGCGCTCAAATTCGGCAAAAACGAGATTATGTTCATGCACATGTTCGCCAGGTGCGATATCGCAGGTGGCGAAGCCAATAATCTGTCCATATTTCCGCACCGCCTCATCCTTGGCGATGACCGCAGTAGCTATTTTGTGGCCGAACGGAATCGCGTCCGTCACGTATAGAATTATGCCGTTTTCCGGCAGTTCCGTGCCGGCCTGCATATCGCCCTTGCTGACAACAACATTATCGGAGGCGTGCAGCCGCAATACGGCGTCATCATTTCTCATCGGATTCACCACAGAGGTTCAACGCTGGGCTCGAGTATAAAGCAATAGTTTGGCGCTCACTACTCAGAGGCTTCGGGCGGGCGGTTCTTCGGCCGGGCGACAATCAGGCGGATAATATCATCAACCAAAAAGTAGTTTTCGGTCTCTTCGAATCCAGCCTCTTCGAGATAGAGATGGGTGTTGCGGTCGAACGCCGCCCCGTAGGCGAAGCGCACCCAGGGCGCCCATAAACTCATGACGAAACGCTTCATGGGATTCTTAGAATAGCTGTATTCAAGCAGGCGAATTTCACCACCGGGCTTGCAGATACGCGCCAATTCCTTGAGCGCTGGCAATTGATGCTCGGGCTCGAGTACGCAGAACAGGAAACTCGAAACTACGGCGTCGAAGCTGTTGTCCTCGAAGGACGTGTTCATGACGTCCATTTCCATAAACGTCACATCCATTTCCATAAATGTTGCCATACGTGCGAGTACCGCACCCCGGCGACGTGCGCGATCCATCATGGCGGGGCTGAGGTCGATCCCCACCACCGGGCTACCTTCGGGATAAAATGGTATATTTTGGCCTGTTCCCATACCGGCATCGAGGATGTGCCCCGACAGGCCGGCGAACAGAATCGGGCGTAGCGGCCGGTAGCGCTTGCGCTCGAACGGCGCGTCAAGCAGGTCGTACCATTTGGCGATACGCTGATAGGTAGCGAGCTTGTTCACGCGCCTAAATCCTCGCCGCGCGGAGGCGCAGCGCATTCGATATGACGGATACCGAACTCAGGCTCATGGCGGCGCTGGCGATCATGGGGTTGAGCAAGAGTCCGAAGGGCGGAAATAAAACGCCGGCAGCGATCGGAATGCCGAGAAAATTATAAGCGAAGGCGAAAAACAGATTTTGGCGAATATTGCGCATCGTTGCCCGGCTAAGCTGACGCGCCCTGGCAATGCCACCCAAATCGCCGCGCAGCAATGTTATCGCCGCCGCTTCGATGGCTACATCGGTACCGGTCCCCATGGCGATACCGATATGTGCCGCCGCCAGGGCCGGCGCATCGTTGACGCCATCGCCGGCCATGGCGACCACGCGCCCTTCGGCGCGCAGTTGTTGCACCACTTCCTGCTTTTGCGCCGGCAGAACTTCGGCCTGGACTTCATCGATCCCGAGTGCCGCGGCAACCGAATTTGCGGTTGCGAGATTATCGCCGGACAGCATGACCACGCGCACGCCGTCGGCGTGCAGCCGGCGCATGGCGTCATAGGATGACTCCTTGATCCTATCCTCAACGGCGATGAGGCCGGCGGCGGCGGCGTTCAAGGCGACGAACATGACCGTACGGCCGGCCGCGCGGTGCGGCTCAGCAAGGGCTTCGAGTTGGCCGATATCGATATGCTTCTCTGAGAACAGACGCGCATTACCAAGATTAACCGCAACGCCATCGATCTGTCCCGTCACGCCGCGGCCGATTTCGGCCTGGAACGCTTGCACCTCACTTACGTCGAGCGATTTCTCGGCGGCAGCATCGATGATCGCGCGCGCCATGGGATGCTCACTCGCGCGCTCCAAGCCCGCCGACAGTCGGAGTACGTCGTCTTCTCGATACCCTGAGAGCACCTCGATTGCCGCCACCCTGGGCTTACCTTCCGTCAGCGTACCGGTTTTATCGACCACAAGGGTATCGACTTTTTCGAACAGTTCCAGCGCTTCGGCATCGCGGATCAATACACCAACTTGTGCGCCGCGCCCGATGCCCACCATGATCGACATCGGCGTCGCGAGCCCTAGCGCGCAAGGACAGGCAATGATCAGAACGGCGACCGCATTGACGAGGGCGTATCCCAGGCTTGGCGCCGGCCCAAATATCCCCCATACCAAGGCGGTGGCCAGCGCCGCGGCAAGTACGGCGGGAACGAACACCGCGGCGACCCGGTCAGCACTGCGCTGGATCGGTGCCCGACTGCGTCTGGCTTCGCTGACCATCTGAACAATACGGAACAGGAGCGTTTCCGCACCGACATGTTCGGCTTGCATGACGAAGGCGCCACTCGAATTCATCGTACCGCCGGTGACGGCGTCGCCGGTGGATTTTTCAACTGGCAACGATTCGCCGGTCATCATTGATTCATCGATGGCGCTGGCGCCGTCGAGAATCACTCCGTCAACCGGCACTTTTTCGCCGGGGCGAACGCGCAAGCGGTCTCCGACCTGGACCGCATCCAGCGCGATATCGTTTTCCAAGCCGTCCGCGTGGATTATTCGCGCCACCGCCGGGGCAAGATCGAGCAGCGCATGAATCGCCACTCCAGTCCGCGCGCGGGCGCGCAATTCCAGCACCTGGCCGAGAACGACCAGAACGACGATGACGCCCGCAGCTTCGAAATATACCGGGACGTCGCCCGCCGCCGAGTGAAACGCCGCAGGAAATATGTGCGGAACTGCAGTAGCGACAAGGCTGTAGACGAATGCGACGCCAGTGCCGAGCGCAATGAGCGTGAACATGTTGAGATTGCGACCGACAACCGATCGCCACCCGCGCTCGAAAAATGGCCAGCCGCCCCACAGGACGATCGGCGTCGCGAGAACCAACTGTATCCAGGTCCATAGCCGCACCGAGGCGATTTGCTGCAACGGCTCGCCCGGTATCATTTCAGACATGGCGATAAACAGCAGCGGCAGAGCAAACGCACAACCAAGCCACAGACGCCGGCTCATGCTCACCAGTTCCGGGTCTGCCGCCGCATCCAAATGAATCGTTTTTGATTCCAATGCCATACCGCAAATCGGACAGGCGCCCGGCTCTTTGGTCTCGATTTCCGGGTGCATCGGGCAGATAAATTTGGTCTCGCGAAGAGGCGAATAGGTCGCCTCCAACGCCATGCCGCAACTGGGACAAATGCCCGGCCCCGCTCCCTCTACGCCGGGACACATCGGGCAGATGTACTTTCCGCCGGCGCCTGCCGGTGATGTTTTTGGCACATCACCATGTTCGCAGCATTGCGCATGCGCGTGGGTCGAATTGTTTGTGTTCATATTGCGGTGTTCAAACTGGGAAGACTGTGGCGTATAAAGCCCGCCAAAATACTGGGTACACTAGGTAGTATATGGTCTTTCCAGTGACTGGAAGGTCAAGGGCCGAGTTGGCCCCAGATTACGCCGCCACTCGGCGCCCATAAACGGCTGATGCATTTTGCAAAAATAACGCTATAACATGTTGATATGTTGCTCTTAATCGATAATTACGACAGCTTTACCTACAACCTCGTCCACTATTTGGGCGAGCTAGGGGCGGAGGTGACAATTCATCGCAACGACGCGATCAGCGCCGGTGAGGGGCTGGCGATGAAGCCTGACGGCATCGTGTTGTCTCCCGGACCCTGCGACCCGGACCAGGCAGGAATATGCCTTGAGCTGATCGAAAAGAGTGCCGGCACAGTTCCACTATTGGGTGTTTGCCTTGGCCATCAGGCGATCGGCCAGGCGTTCGGCGGCAAGGTTGTGCGGGCAGCCAGCTTGATGCATGGCAAAACGAGCGATATTCACCACGGAGAACAAGGCCTGTTTCAGGGATTGCCAACGCCGTTCTCCGCCACCCGCTATCATTCCTTAATAGTCGAACGGGACTCGCTGCCTGAGTGCCTTGAAATTACTGCCCAAACCGACGACGGTGTGGTGATGGGGCTGTCGCACCGCGAATACCCGGTGCATGGCGTCCAATTTCACCCGGAAAGCATTGCCTCAGATCAAGGTCATGAACTATTGAAAAATTTTCTCAATATTGTGACGGGCAGCAGTGCAGCATGAACGCGAACATGGAAGATATTCGCTCCCTTATCGCGCACGTCGCTACCGGAAAGTCGCTCAGTGTGGAACAGGCGGAGCGCGCCTTCGACATTATGATGGCCGGCGAAGCCACACCGGCGCAAATGGGCGGCTTGTTGATGGCATTGCGCGTCCGCGGCGAAACCGTGGATGAGATCACCGGCGGCGCCAAGGCCATGCGCGCGCGCGCAGTAACGATTGACGCCCCTCAGGGCGCCATCGACACCTGCGGCACCGGCGGCGATGCCAAAGGCACGTTCAATGTATCCACCGGCGCCGCGATCGTTGCCGCCGCATGCGGCGTACCGGTCGCCAAACATGGCAATCGCGCACTGTCGTCCAAATCAGGCTCGGCCGATGTTCTCACATCTCTCGGCGTAAATATCGACGCCAATATGGCGCTGGTGCAAGATTCGCTGTGGCAGGCGAATATCGGATTTCTGATGGCGCCGCGGCATCATGGGGCAATGCGTCATGTGGCGCCGACCCGGGTCGAATTGGGAACCCGCACCATTTTCAATTTATTAGGACCCCTGTCGAACCCGGCGGGTGCGAAGCGCCAACTCATCGGCGTGTTTGACGGGGTCTGGGCGGAGCCTATGGCCGAAGTGCTGCGTAATTTGGGCTCTGAACGGGTGTGGGTCGTGCATGGTTCCGACGGTACCGATGAGCTTACCACCACCGGCCCAAGCGACGTGGTGGAACTACGCGACGGGGAATTGCGGCGCTTCAAAGTGACGCCCGAAGAGGCCGGGCTGACGCGCACATCGCTGGACACTATCAAAGGCGGCGACGGCGACGAAAATGCCCTAATTATGACGGCGGTTCTGGACGGCACACCGGGGCCCATCCGCGATATTGTGCTTCTCAACAGCGCAGCCGCTTTAATCGTTGCGGGCCGGGTGGAGGCATTGCGCGACGGTATCGCTGTGGCAGCCGAAGCTATCGATTCAGGGGCGGCGAGCGCGACCCTGAACGAGTTGGTCACGATTTCCAACCGTGCAACATGAGCGATATTCTCGCCAAAATATGTGCTGACAAGCGCGAGCACATAGCTCACAGCAAACAGCAGCGTTCACTTGCCGATTTGGAGACCGCGGCCAACGAAACTGCCGCACCGAGAGGCTTTACTGCAGCACTGACCCAGGCGTCGAAAAATGGCGGCTTGGCGCTTATCGCCGAGTTGAAGAAAGTTTCTCCCAGCAAGGGGCTCATCCGATCCGACTTCGACCCGGAGACCTTGGCGCGCGCCTATGAATCCGGTGCCGCCGCTTGCCTTTCGGTGCTCACCGACAAGCCCTATTTCGATGGCGAGGATATATTCCTCACCCAAGCCCGGGCTGCTGTGGCGATCCCGGTGTTGCGCAAGGATTTTATGCTGGACCCCTATCAAGTTGTCGAAGCGCGGGCGCTTGGCGCCGATTGTATCTTGCTCATCATGGCGGCGCTTTCAGACAACCAAGCGGCGGAATTAAAATCCACCGCGGAGACTTTTGAAATGGACGTGTTGGTGGAAGTGCATGACGGCGTGGAGTTGGAGCGCGCTGTAGAACTCGGCGCGGTGCTGATCGGAATTAACAATCGAAACCTCAAAACTCTCGCTGTCGACCTGGCCACGACCGAACAGTTGCTGCCCGGCATTCCGGCTGGATGCGACGTGGTATGCGAGAGCGGCCTCAACTCTCATGCCGATTTGATGCGCATGGCCCAGCTTGGCGTGACGCGGTTTCTGGTCGGCGAATCGCTGATGCGACAGTCGGACGTGGCCTTGGCCACTAGAATCTTGCTCACCGGCGATAGCCGCTTGGAAGGAAGAGTCTAACTCATGACCTCGTTCACCCATTTCGACGATGACGGCCGTACCCGCATGGTCGACGTCTCGGATAAGGCGGTCACGGACCGCAGCGCCACGGCTCAGGCAAGCGTTCTTATGCAATCGGAGACACTGCAGCTAATCCTCTCGGGCGGCGTCAAAAAGGGCGACGTGCTGCAGGTTGGACGGCTCGCCGGAATCATGGCGGCCAAACGCACATCTGATTTAATACCACTCTGCCATCCCTTAGGGCTGGACGCGGTTGAGTTGGACCTTGTTTGTGACAGCGAACGAAACGCTGTCGATATCTCTGCTACGTGCCGCGTCAAATCGCGCACCGGTGTTGAAATGGAGGCGCTGACCGCAGCTTCCGTGGCGGCGCTGACGGTCTACGACATGTGCAAATCCGTCGACCGCGGGATGCGCATCACGGACCTGCGGCTGACTCACAAGGCCGGCGGCAAGTCCGGCGAATTTGTCCAAGACTGAATCACGTTTGCATTAGAACGGCACCCGAATGATCCCCGTTGATGAAGCCATCTCACGAATTACCGGCGCCTTTGAACCGTTGGCCGGCGAAACTGTATGGCTGGGCGAGGCGGTTGGCCGTGTTCTGGCGGAGGACGTGGTGGCGCGAACGACGCAACCACCGTTCGATGTTTCGGCGATGGACGGGTACGCGGTGCGCGGAGAAGACGTCAGCGTGGCGCCCGTAACACTTAAGCAAATTGGCGATGTACCTGCCGGACAACATTTCGAAGGAACTGTCGGGGCGGGCGAAACGGTGCGTATCTTTACCGGCTCGAGGGTGCCAAACGGCGCTGACACGATCGTCATTCAGGAAAATACCGAGTCCGACGGACACCAGATCACAGTTTTAAAAGCGCCACGCAAAGCCCAATTCATTCGCCCTGCTGGCCTGGATTTCAGCGCCGGCGACATCGGCCTTAAGGCCGGGCAGCGCTTGACCCCGCGCGCAATTGGCTATGCCGCCAGCATGAACCATCCTTCGCTTACGGTGCGGCGCAAGCCGCGTGTGGCGATCCTCGCGACGGGCGATGAAATCGTGATGCCTGGCGAGCCAATCGGGCCCAACCAGATCGTCAGTTCAAATTCTCACGCGCTTGCCGCCGCCGTACAAAATTATGGCGGTGAGCCGCTCAGCCTAGGTATCGCGCCGGATGATCGGCAAGGGCTAAAGGCAATGGCGGCGGGAGCGAAGGGCGCCGACATATTGGTGACCACGGGCGGCGCCTCGGTGGGCGATTATGATCTCGTGCAAAGTGTGTTGGGCGAAATCGGACTTGAACTGGATTTCTGGAAAATCGCCATGCGCCCCGGCAAGCCGCTTATCTTTGGCTCGATCGGCGATACGCAGGTGCTTGGCTTGCCGGGGAATCCCGTTTCCGCGCTTGTCTGCGCACTTATATTCATGCGCCCGGCAATATACCGCATGCTTGGCCTCGCAAACGAATCAGCGCCCGAACTGCCGGCCCGGATTGACCGCGATTTGGCGGCCAACGATGAGCGGCAGGATTATTTACGTGCGACCTTACGGTCAGCACCGGACGGCGAACTTTCGGCTTCGCCGTTTAAGCGTCAAGACAGCTCAATGATTTCTCTGCTTGTTCAATCCGAAGCACTCATCGTGCGTCCACCCTTCGACCCGGCCGTTTCGGCGGGCGACATGGTCAAGGTGATCCCATTTTCGTCGGACATTCCGCTAATTTAGAAGCTGCCGCAGCGGCCCCAAAAACCTCCGATAATTTCTTGACACCCGAAAAGAACTAAACTAGAACATTACTCACCGTTTCTATTTTGTTCATTTTGTGGAGGGCCGGACGTGCTGACCAAAAAACAGCTTGAGCTACTGCTCTTCATCGATGAACACTTGAAAAGCCACGGTACGGCACCGTCATTCGAAGAAATGAAAATGGCGGTAAATCTCAAGTCAAAATCTGGCATTCATCGGCTTGTTACGGCGCTTGAGGAACGAGGATTCCTGCGTCGTCTGCCGCATCGTGCGCGCGCTTTGGAAATCACCAAGCTGCCGTCGTCGCATCACGTCGAAATCGCCGAACCGGAGAATAGGGGCTTCCATCCCAGTGTCATCGAAGGCGATTTCAGCCAAAACCGGGGCAACCGCAATGTCGATTCCTCTGAAAGTGTGTCGTTACCTCTTTATGGACGTATCGCCGCAGGCATGACGATCGAGGCGCTGCGAGATGAATCAAACACCATCAGCATTCCCGCCGCTATGTTGGGCAAAGGGGATCACTACGCGCTTGAAATCGACGGAGATTCCATGATTGAGGCCGGCATTTTGGATGGCGATACGGCCGTCATCGAGCGCTGCGAAACTGCAGAGAATGGAACCATTGTTGTTGCCTTGGTGGATGAGGCGGAGGTCACGCTGAAGCGACTCAGGCGCAAAGGTGAATCCATTGCGCTTGAACCCGCAAACATGTCCTACGAGACGAGAATATTTGGTCCAGGTCGGGTGCGTGTACAGGGTCGGCTAGCTGGGATCATTCGCAGTTATTGATACCGCCACTCGGCCTTTTATTTTTTAATTTTCTCGGATTTCCGTTGCCTCGCCCACGGCCTGTCGCCGCGCATCTCGGCAACGGTGCGGACACGGGCACCCTCCCCCACCAACCAGATTGCATGGGCGCCGTTTCGCCACAGATCAAAACGTTCTGTGGCATCCGTACTACTCTCGAGTATTTCCGCGGGTTTTAACTCTACGTATCGTTCGATTGGTCACAGGTCAGTTCTCGGCGTGTTCCGCCAACGCTTCATGCAATTTAGCATCGATGACCTCGGCGGCGTTCTGCTGCATATCCGGGACAACGTGACCATATTTGTCGAGGGTCATAGCGATACTAGAATGCCCTGCCCTCTCAGAAACAACTTTAATGGGTACACCCTCCATAAGGAGTTGCGTGATATGGCTATGGCGAAGTCCGTGGATGCTGACATGTGAAATGTCTAGCGCCTCGACGGTACGGGAAAACCGCCGAGAAAGAGTGTTTGGCGTCAGCGCCTATGGAACAAACTAGTCGGATTTCATAAGGGAGGGTTTCTGGCTCATCGTAGTGACCGAAGGGAACGAAGATGAGACAGAAATCGCAGACACGCCAGACCGGTGCGGCCAAGG
>Ga0114996_10000475_pt1 | contig 55885 bp, 57 predicted proteins | sample ArcticOcean_MG_C_4_FD_87039 | JGI IMG/M metagenome (GOLD analysis project Ga0114996, IMG submission 87039) | Marine microbial communities from western Arctic Ocean - ArcticOcean_MG_CB4_134 | ecosystem: Environmental > Aquatic > Marine > Oceanic | place: Arctic Ocean: Canada Basin | collected...
CGACGCGTACCGCAAGCGCCTGAAGGAGCGGTAGTTGATACCTCGTTACACCCGCCCGGCAATGGGCGCGCTGTGGACGCAGGAAGCGTCTTACGACCGCTGGTTGCTCATAGAGATAGCGGCAACTCAAGCCTGGGCAGTCGAGGGGTTGGTTCCCGAGTCGGACTCCGAAAAGGTGGCCGGGGCCGCCTATGACGTGGACCGACTGAACGAGGTGCTGCGCGAGACAAAGCACCCGATGACGGCGTTCCTCAGTTCGGTTACCGAGAAACTGGGTGACGAGGGTCGCTGGCTCCACCACGGCCTGACTACCTCTGACGTGTGGGACACGGCGACGGCCATGCAGCTGAGAGACGCCGGGGGCCTGCTGTTGAGCGAGGTGGACCGCCTGATTGAGGCGCTGCGAGTTCAGGCCGTTCGGCACAAGCAAACGCTGATGATGGGCCGTACCCACGGGGTACATGCCGAGCCGATTACGTTCGGCCTTAAGCTGGCGATCTGGTGGGACGAGATGCGCCGTCACCGCGAGCGACTCGTCGCCGCGCAGACGTCCGTGTCGGTAGGCAAGCTGTCGGGCCCGGTTGGCACCCACGCCACCGTTCCGCCCTCGGTCGAGGCGAGCGTCTGCGAGCGCGTTGGCCTGGATGTCGCTCCATTCTCTAACCAGGTGATCCAGCGCGACCGACATGCGCAGTTCGTCGTGACGCTGGCCCAGATAGCGGCATCGCTGGAGAAGTTCGCGACCGAAATACGCGGCCTTCAGCGAACCGAGATTCGAGAGGTCGAAGAGCCGTTCGGCGAGGGCCAGACGGGCTCGTCGTCTATGCCGCATAAGCGCAACCCGGAGCTAACCGAGCGCATCTGCGGCATAGCTCGTCTGATAAGAGGCCACGCGGTGACGGCGCTGGAGAACGTGGCGCTGTGGGGCGAGCGCGATATCAGCCACTCCTCGGCCGAGCGCATCATACTGCCCGACTCGTGCATTGCTCTGGACTACATTCTCGACCTGCTGACGGGAGTGGTGACGGGGCTGGTGGTGCACACCGACCGCATGAAAGCCAACCTGGACGGGTCTCGGGGCGTGGTGTTTTCCCAGAAGCTACTGCTGACGATGGTCGAGGCGGGCGCGGCCCGGGAAGACGCCTACAAGGTGGTTCAGCGCATTTCCCAGCGAGCTCTCGACGATGGCTTGGAGCTACGCGACCTGGCCGCGGCAGAGCCCGCGGTTTCAGAGAGGATCGCGCCGGACGAACTGTTCAAAATATTCAACTACGCCCACTATGTTCGCTACGTAGACGAGACGTTCGAGCGAGCGGGCTTAACCTAACCAGAGGCCTCTTCCTATGCCAGCGATAATTAAGACCGACCTCCCGAACCCGGTCCACTCGGGCAAGGTGCGCGACACCTATGCCCTGGGGGCCGACCGCCTGCTGATGGTCGCGACCGATCGCCTCTCTGCCTTCGATGTGGTGCTACCCAACGGAATCGCCGACAAGGGCGCGGTGCTCACCCAACTGTCGGTCTTCTGGTTCAACCGTACCGGGCACCTAGTTCCCAATCATCTTGTCTCTTTCGCTCCGGACGCCGACGAAACGCTCGACCCGGAGATTGCCAGGCGGTCGATGGTCGTGCGGCGGGCCGAGCGCATCGACATTGAGTGCGTCGTGCGCGGCTACATCACCGGCTCGGCTTGGAGCGAGTACAAACGCGAAGGCACGGTCGGGGGTGACAAGATGCCGGCCGGACTGGTCGAGGGCGACCGGTTCCCCGAACCGCTGTTCACCCCTACCACCAAGGCCGAAGAGGGCCACGACGAGCCGATGACGATCGCCGAGATGGAGGACATGGTCGGTGCGGACACGACGCGTGTGCTCGCCGATAAGACCAAGCAGATTTATGAGTATGGCCGCAAGTACGCGGCGAAGCACGGCATCATCATCGCCGACACCAAGATGGAGTTCGGCGTTATTGACAGCCGCATATCGCTCATTGACGAACTGCTGACCCCCGACTCCAGCCGGTTCTGGGATGCCGAGAAGTACGCGCCGGGCTCTTCCCTGCCCAACTTCGACAAGCAGTTCGTACGCGACTGGCTGGACGCCCAGGGCTGGGATCACGAACCCCCGGCACCGGAGCTGCCAGCGGACATTGTCGAGCGGACACGAGGGCGGTATATCGAGGCCCACGAGCGGCTCACCGGGGAGTCCCTGCGTTAGGGAACGTGAAATTTAGTACAATCTGCTCGCTCCTCGCCCCCCGTAGACTTGGGTAGAGGTAAGACCCTGGGGTAGGTATAGACGCGTAGACGCAGGCGAAGAGAACACATAAAAGAAATATGGCAACCAAAGGCGAATCCAAAAAAAGGCGATTAACCCCCACCCAGGCTCGCGCTGCGCGCAGGGCCCGGCGGACGGCGCGAAGGAAGTGGCTGAAGTACGGCGGTGGTGCCGTCGCGCTTGCGGTAGCCGGGGCATTTATTGTGTCCCTGTTCCTGCCCGGCCTGCCCTTCGGGCGCGGCGGCGGCGGCCATGACCCCGCGGCCGATGGTGCCGAGGTCCCGGGTATCAGGATGACCAGCCAGGGGACGACCCACATAGAGCCTGGGGAGTCGCACCCCGATTACAACAGCCTGCCGGCTACTTCGGGCTGGCACTACAGTTCCCAGCACGGCGTCTCCCTTGGAACTGGCAGTTCATTTCCGGCTCCGGTTCCCTGGGGCATTTACAACGAAGAGATTCCCGACGAGATACTCATCCACAACCTGGAGCATGGCGGGGTCCGTATCCACTACAACTGCCCGGGGGGCTGTCCTGAGCTGGTCAGTCAACTGGTCGACGGCGCCCGGCTCGGGCGTAAGGTCGTCCTCTCTCCGTACAGCAACATGGAGGCCACCATTGCCCTGGCGGCCTGGAACTACATAGATACGTTCGAAGAGTACGACGAGGAACGAATTCGCGAGTTCATCGCGGCTCACGAGAGCTCGGCCAACGCCCCCGAATGGAACGTGCCGTAACGGCGGCGTTTCCCCGCCTCGCATAATCATCTATCCAGTTGCGGACCAAGCTCTAAGTAAATGTTTTTAGCCAGGGTCTACGTCACCCTAAAACCTACCGTTAACGACCCGCAGGGCCTCACCATACGAGGCGGCCTGCGCTCCCTCGGTTTCCCGTCCGTGGAGAGCGTGCGCTCCGGCAAGTACATCGAGATTCGCATCGACGAAGACGACGAGGCCGTCGCCTCGGGCAAGGTCGATGAGATGTGCGACAAGCTGCTGGCGAACCCCATCGCCGAGCAGTATTGCTTCGAGCTAGAGCAAGCATAGTTCGCCAGGGGGGAGTGGTCATGCCTGTTTTTGATTCCCTGTTCGATGTTGAGGGAAAGACCGCCATCGTTACCGGGGCCTCTGCCGGGCTCGGGATAACGTTTGCCAACGTCCTTGCCGAGCGAGGGGCCAACGTCGTCCTGGCGGCTCGCCGGGCCGACCGTCTTGCTGACGTGGAGCGTCAAATAACGGACGCCGGAGGCACGACCGTGTCGGTCGCCTGCGACGTGGGCGAGCCCGACAGCGTGGCCGAGATGGTCGCAGCGGCAGTGGACCGCTTCGGCGGCATCGACATTCTCGTTAACAACGCTGGGATTGTGGCCGATGCCGGGCCGGTGCGAGAGAAGCTACCCCACGACCTGTTCGAAGAGACGATCAGGGTGAACCTGCTGGGTACGTGGTACTGCTGCCGCGACGTGGCCGCCGTGATGCTGGCCGCGGGCAACGGCGGCTCGATCATCAATATTGCCTCGGTGGGGGGCATGGGAGGCGCGTACGAGATTCCGCCCGCTTACCAGGCCAGCAAGGCCGCCATCATCAACCTGACACGCAACCTGGCAGTGGCCTGGGCCGACAGAGGCGTGCGGGTAAACGCCATAGCGCCGGGCTGGTTCTGGAGCGAGATGACGGAGGCCGCGTTCAACAACCCACTGTGGCGCGCGCGGGCCACCGGAGGTACCCCGATGAACAAGATTGGCGACCCCGAAGAGCTGTCGGGCGTCCTGCTGCTATTAGCGTCAGGAGCGGGTAGCTACCTGACCGGCCAGACGATAGCCGTGGACGGCGGCGCGAGCGCTACTTTTGGGGCCGCACCGCCAAGCCCAGAACTCACAGAACTCATGGGTAAGGGCGTACCGGACGGCCTGGCCGACCCGATTGGGCCTGACTCAGGCAGCTAGATCGGCGAATGCCGAAGCGATGAGCGCGAAGGCGCGAAGAGGCCCTGACGAGCCGGGCGAAGAGTGCCTAGCTAACCGCTAATAGTGCCCTTGGTGCTGGGCACGCGGCCGCCCTGGCGGTCATCTATCGACAACGCGGCCCTGATCGCTCGTGCCATGCTTTTGAACGCCGCTTCGGCCTTGTGGTGGTTGTTGGCCCCGGCGAGCACCGTCAGGTGCAGGTTGAATCCGCCCTCGCGTGCGAAGCTTTCCAGAAAGTGGCGTACGAGGTCGGCGGGCAGGCCGCCGAGGTCGCTGTCGCCCAGGCGTAGCTCCAGCACGGCGTAGCCGCGACCGGAGAAGTCGACGACAGTGCGGGCCAGCGCCTCATCGAGGGGCGCGTAGGCGCTCGCCATACGCACGATGCCCGCGCCGTCGCCAACGCATTGCCGCATCGCCCGCCCGAGCACCAGTCCCACGTCTTCGACGAGGTGGTGCCAGCCGACGTCTGTGTCGCCGCGAGCCTTCAGCGTCAGATCCATCATGCCGTGGCGCGAAAGCTGGGCCAGCAGGTGGTCGAACATGGCGTTGCCGGAGTCCAGTTCGTAGACTCCGGTCCCGTCTACGTCCAGACGTAGCGAGATTTGAGTCTCGGCGGTTTCCCTGTTTTGTTCCGATGTCCTGTTGGGCATGGCTACACTAACTCCTTCAGCGCCCCGATGACTCTGTCGGTCTGCTCGCTCGTGCCGATAGACACACGGAAGTGTTCACTCAGGCGCGGCGATCCGAATTTGCGTACGAATATGCCTTGCTGGGCCAGCCCGTCGTATATTCCGCCCGCTCGACCTGGCTCGACCTGGCAGAGGATGAAGTTGCCGGACGAGGGCCACGGCGTGATGCCGGGCATTCCGGAGAGCAGGCCGAACATGCGGTCCCGCTCGGCGACGATCCGGTTTACGTGCTCCATCAGGGCTGGAGCTTCTTGCAACGAAGCCACTAGCGCAGCCTCAGAAGTGACACTGAGGTTGTATGGCGACTTTACGTCGATTATGTGCTGCACCAGCTCCGGGCTCATCAGCCCGTAGCCCACGCGCAGGCCCGCAAGGCCCGCCCACTTGCTCATGGAGCGCAGTACGACTAGGTTTTCGTGGTCCGGCACCATCGCGGCGGCGGTGACCCCGCAGAACTCGAAGTAGGCCTCGTCAACTACGACGATGAGGCCGGTCGCCAGTAACTGCTCTATTTGCTCTCGCGATGCCAGATTGCCGGTGGGGTTGTTGGGCGAAGAGATGAAGATGATCTTCGTTCGTTCGTCGATTGCGGACTTGATGGCATTTACGTCGATGTCGAATGCCACGTCGCGTTCGGCCAGCCGCACTTCGCCATCGGCCACTCTGGCGCAGAAGCTGTACATGGCGAACGTCGGGTCGCAGTCCAAAATGTTGTCACCTGGAGCGATGAACAGGCGGAACAAAAGGTCAATAAGCTCGTCGCTGCCGGCCCCGGCGATTACGTTGCTCGGATCGAGCCCCGTATAGGCGGCGATCTCAGCGCGCGCACCGCGTTGGAGCGGGTCCGGGTAGAGGTTGAATGAGGCCGATGCCACGGCGTCCTTCACCCGCTGGGACGGCTCACGAGGGTTCTCGTTCCCGTTCAGTTTGACGATCTGGTCGGCCGGAATACCGGCGCGTTTCGCCAGCAACTCGGGCGGGTCGACCGGGTCGTACGTTGTCACATCTACCAGGTGGGATCGAATTAGTTTGTTAACGCTCATATTTCAAGACCCGGTTTCGGAATGGTCACTCGAAAGTTCTTCCCTTGCTTCCGCCGCCTCGGCGTGGGCGGTGAGCCCTTCGGCCCTCCCGATTATAGAGGCAATTCGGCCCAATTCAGACGACTTTTCGGCGTCCATAGCGACGACCGGGACGTGCTTGATGAACGAGTGCACGCCCAGTCCTGAGCCAAAACGCGCCGTGCCCGCCGTCGGCATGACGTGGCTCGGCCCGGCTGCGTAGTCGCCCAGTACTTCGTGTGAGCGCTCGCCCACGAAGACCATGCCAGCATTCTTTATCGAGGCCACATATGCCTCGGGGTCTTCGACGGCCAGGGAGACGTGCTCGGGCGCGAAGGCGTTCGACAACTCGACCGCCTCAGCAAGAGAATCGACCACGGCGATGACTCCCCTACCCTCCATAGATGCCGTGGCGATGGCGCTGCGCTCCAGCCGCGTAACCCGCGTTCGCCATTCGGCCGACACTTTTCTCGCCAGTTCTTCGGACGTGGTGACGAGTACCGGCATTGCCAGTTCGTCATGTTCTGCCTGCGCGAGTAGGTCGGCGGCGACTAGCGTGGGGTTAGCGGCACCGTCTGCAATGACCAAAGTCTCAGTCGGCCCATACAGGCCGTCGATTCCCACAGATCCGTAGACTTTTCGTTTAGCGATGGTGACGAACAGGTTTCCCGGACCGCAAATGAGGTCGACCCTGGGCACGGTTCCCGTGCCGTACGCCATCGCCGCGACTGCCTGCGCGCCGCCCACCGCGAATACCCGGTCAACGCCCGCGATGGACGCCGCGGCCAGCACCGTGGGGTGCGGCAGGTCCGAGCCAGGTTCGGGGGGCGTGCAGACTACGACCTCGTCAACGCCTGCGACCCGTGCTGGTATCGCTGCCATGAGGACGGTGGAGGGATACGGCGCGGTACCACCGGGCACGTACACCCCGACACGACCCAGGGGGCGGATTAGCGACCCGTAGCCCTCTTCTGGGTCGCGCCACTCTGAGGGCATTGCCCTGCGGTGGAAGCCCTCCACTCGCTGAGCGGCGGTCGTGAGCGCTTCGACGAGTTCGGTCGGGAGGTTTCCCATAGCGGCGTCGATGACCGATCTGGGCACTTCGATTCGTTCTGGCGCACGGCCGTCGATAAGTTCGGTGAGTTCGCGCACGGCCTCGTCGCCGTCGGCCTTTACCCGCGAGACGATGCGGTCAACGACCTGCGTTGGCGTGAGAGGCTCGCCGAAGCGGCGCTCGATACCGGCTGCGAGTGCGGGGGGGACGTTCTCCAGGTCGAGGCCTCGGCCGTGCAGGAGCGCTCGGCGGGCATCGTCGATGCCGTAGACGGTCTTCACTGCGCAACGCACCGTTGGCCGCCGCCAATACTGGCAGCGGGCTTGACTGGTACCCCAACATTCCGAGAAGCAAGATACTCGTCGACGACTCGCGCCAGGTTGGTCGTGGCCCGGTCCATGTAGCGCTCTAGCTCCGATTCAGGCACTACTGCGTGCAGCGCACTCAGCCCGGTGGGGATGTCGGAAAGGAACCGGTCTGCGATCTCTTGCGACGGGTGCTGAGGGTCACGGTGCGAGATGCGGTTAGCCATGTGCCGTAGCCGCTGCCAACTGTATGGGCGCTGTCCAGCTAGGAAGTCCAGGACCCAGGCCCGCCACTCGCGCATCACTGTTGTGTCGAGCGGCCCGACAGCAAAGTCTTCAGATGTCTTGTCCATGGCCGGGAGCAGAGACCTGACTCGCTGTTCGCAGGCTCGGTCGAGCGTTAGCTGCGCGGCCCTGTCGTATAGCTGAGCGGCGTCACGAGAGCCGAACCGGCCGGGGTTGGGCTCACCGAAGTAGGGGCGATACATGGAGACAATCCAGGTCTCGTCGGCAACGAGGTGGGTCAGGTAGCCAGCGACGAAGGCTGCCTGGGCGCCGGATACGGGCGAGCGCAATTCTGGGTAGGCCGTGAACAACCCGCCAACGCCGTCGCCCAAGCCGCCCACGCCTAGCTCGAAGAAGTGGGTGTCGATGCGTGGGCGCTTGGTGATTATTCGCACGTCCGGCGCGGTGGCACCGAGCAGGTAGCTGCCTAGTTCCCGAGACGGTAACTTATTTGAAAGCATGCCTGCGGCCCGCCAGGCAAGATCTACGTGGGTCGGCAGGTTGGGCACCGGCCTACAGCCGTTCCGTGGCCGGAGCGTCTTGGTACAAGTCCTCGGACCTCAGGTTGTTCTCAATTAAGTCGATCATCGAGCGCACTGCTGCCAGGCGGGTGGGGTCGCTCTCGACCGAGGCCTTGTTGACGATAAAGCAGGCCTGGGACCTGATAACTATTCCGCCGTGCACGATTTTCAGTCGATTTTCCCGCAGCGTCGTGCCGGTCTCGGTTATGTCGGCGATCATGTCCGCAGAGCCCATCGCCGGTGCCACCTCCAACGCCCCGGAGGTGGGCACGAGGGAGAAGTAATTAACGCCCCGGTCGAGCAGGAACTGCTCGACCAACTTGGGGAATTTGGTGGCGATGCGCAGATCCTTGCCACTGGTCCGGAAGTCGACCGATATCTCTGCCAGATCGGCGACGGACGACACGTCGACCCACAACTCGGGCACTGCGAGAACGAGTGAGCAGCCACCGAAGCCCAGTCGGGGGAAGACCGCCAGCGTATCTTCACCGCGCCGGTTCTCTAAAAAGCGGTCGTAGCCGACTATACCGACGTCGACGCTGTCGTCTTCCACCTACCAGGTTATGTCTGTTGCGCGCTGGAAGTGCACGATTGACCCGGGTAACGTCGGGATTTCGCCCGTGTAGTTGCGGTCGTTGGGCCGGGTGACGTCCAGCCCGCAAGAGGCGAGGAATTTGAGGGTCGTCTTGTGCAGTGCGCCGTTGCTGGGAATGCCGATTCGTAGCATCTAGTTCAACCCGGCGGCCGAGGCGACCGACTCCATGTCGTAGGCGAAGCCCAACGTGGCTGTGTCCGGCCCCCCTAGGGTTTGGACGAGCCCGTCGTAACGTCCGCCGCCGCCCAGTGTCGAATGTGTTTGGGACGCAGACAGGTCGAATATGGGCCCCGTGTAGTACGCCATGCCTCTTGCCAGGCCCATGTCTACGACCAGTTCGCCGTTGCTTACACCGGATTCCCTGAGCGCCTGTATCAGTTCTTCGAGTGGCGCCAGGACGTCGCTCGATGCGCCCGCTTCGATAGCCAGGGCTCTGGCTGCCTTAACTGTCTCGTCCGGAGAGCCTTCCAGTCGCACGAGCTTGGAGGCGACATCCAGGGCCCTGGCCAGTTCGCCCGGGTCCCTGGGTTGGGTGCTCTTTTGCTGGAGCCGGGCGAGTATTTCCCCGGGCGTGCGTCTGCCGACGGGCCCCTGTGCACCCGTGCTGAGCATTCGTTCTAGTTCTGCCAACAGGTCTTGTGGACCGGGTCCTGTGTGGGGTTCTGGCTGGTCCCCATTCGCGCCCACTAGGCCCGCCTCGCTAGCTCTGGCCGACAGTTGCTCTGCGTCTGTTTGGCCGCGTTTGAGTCGTCCCAGGTTGCCCGCCACGAACCGGCGCGACGAGTCGGACAGTTCGAAGGCCATGAAAATGCGTGAGAAGGCCTGTATGTGGCCTATCCTGGCGACCGCACGGTTCACACCCATGCGCCCGAGCCCGAGAAGGGCTTTGGCGATCAGGTCCGCATCGACGCCAACACCCTCGGCGCCGATTATCTCGGCACCTACCTGGGTGAACTGGCGGCACTGACCGCCGTGACGGTCGTAGCGAAAGACGGGTCCTCCATAGCACCAGCGCAGCGGCAGCCCGTTACCACCGCTCTCGATGAACAGTCGTATTACCGAGGACGTGAACTCTGGCCGCAGGCTAACCCTGTTACCGCCGGGGTCGTTGAACGTGTAGAGCAGGCCGGTCAGTTCGCCTCCGCCCTTGCGGACGAACAGCTCAGAATCTTCCAAAACCGGGGTGTCAACGCGTTGAAAACCGCTCTCGGCGAGGAAGGAGATAGCCGCTTCGTACACGGCACGAGCGCCCTCACTGGCCTCGGGCAAGAAGTCCTGCATTCCGGGGAGCATGGGGACGGCCCTGAGGGCTCCCGTGCTGTCGGGGTTGAGTTCGGTTGACCTGTCGGTTTTGGTATTCATTGTTCTTGCGGGCGTTCGGGGTGGAGCCATCGGCGTTCCGGCCGCAATCGGTTCCCCGGATAATTCTACATGAAGCCAGGGGGCCCGAAACTACTCCGAAACCATGGGGACGAAGCGGGCGTAGGGATTGTTGACTGGCGATTGGCGGGTGTGTTAGTAGAAGGGGTGTCGGGCGGATGAATCCGACTAAATCGATGCTGGGGACCACCGGGCTTCCTGGCACTAGTAGTCATGAGAGGTTTCAGGTCTTGTATCGCCGTGAACTCTTAAAGGGAAACACAGAAACCCTACTTCTTTCTCTCCTGGCCGGGGAGCCGATGTACGGCTACCAGGTGGTGCGGGAAATTGAGAAGCGGAGCAGCGGCTACTTCCGGTTCAAGGAGGGCACGCTTTACCCGGCTCTCCACCGACTGGAAAAAGACGACCTGGTCGAGGGCAGCTGGGGCACGTCTCCCACCGGCCAGAACCGGCGCTACTACTACATCACCGCCAAGGGGCTAAAACGTCTCGATTCGATGCTCAAGGAATGGTCACAGTTCACTCAAGCGGTGAATTTAGTGGCGCGATCGAACTCGAGCTAAGCCAATCTCAGGGGGTCAAACGACCCGATGACTCGTCCCGTACGGGGCTACCTATCCGAGCTTAGCGAGCACCTGCACTTACCCCCTTCCCAGGAGGGTGAGATTCTTCGGGAGTTGCAGGGCCATCTTGAGGACCGCGCCCAAGAACTTGCGGACTCCGGCCTGTCTACCGACGCGGCTCTCAACCAGGCCATGCGCGAAATGGGCGAGTCCCGCGCCATAGCCAGCGGCCTGTATGAGGTTCACTCTCGCCGGTCCTGGAATCATGCCGGGCTGGCGGCGCTGCCGCACGTTTTGCTTTCCCTCATGTTCGCGCTGCACATCTGGACGGCGCCCATCTGGGTGTCGCTGGCCCTGGGAGTCGCCCTTATTATCAGTGTGCTGGGATGGCGCGCGGGTCGCCCTACATGGACGTTCCCCTGGCTCGGCTACTGCCTCATGGTTCCGCTCATAAGCTGGGGACTGGCGATGAGCGCGGTGGGCTACGGCGCGTGGGGCATCATCACCACCGGCAGCCTGCCGCTCGGCATTCCCATTTACCTGGGCTCGCTGGTGTACATCGGACTCTCGCTGTGGATCGTGATCCGCATAGTCTCGCGGGTGGCGCGCAAAGACTGGCTCATGGCCTCCCTGACGGTGCTTCCGATTCCGTTCCTGGCGTACTGGTTCCTGTACTTCTACGACAACGACGAACTGTTCACGCCCTCGGGTGAGCGCGTGGGTCAGTCACTACAGGAGATCGACTCCAGCGCGGCCATCGTGTTCCTCATCCTCGCCATCGCCACCGCGGTGTTCTTCCGAGTTGGACGACGGACGGTCCGGGTGGCTCTGCTGGCCATTACGGCTCCCTCGATAGTCGTACTCGCCTGGGTCAGCTACCAGGGTGGCGTTGGCCAGATGGCCGTCTTCGCCTTCGCGGCGCTCTCGCTCATTGTCCTGTCCGCGCCCGCCCTTTTCGGCAAGAGCCCGGCCGACATAGCCCGGGCGGCCGTCCACGGCATGAAGCCCAAGCCGAGATAGGTACGTCACAGCGCGTCGCGGTCGTTGTAGACAGCGCCGCGTCTCTTCCGACTGCCCTTTGTACGGCCGATCTGGGCCCTGCTACTCCCGTTCATGTAGGGCCGATTGTCGTGCCTATGACGGTCGTTCTCGATGGGCGCACGTACCTTGATGGCGTTGATTTGAGCCCAAGCCAGCTTTACGAGAGACTCGCCGCGGGCTCCGGCCCCCCCACTACCTCAGCCCCTGCGCCTGAGGCTTACGCCGAGGCCTTGTTTGCTGCGTCTCGCGTGGCGGAGGCGGCGCTATGCATCACCGTGTCCCGGACGTTTAGCGCGGCGATCGACTCTGCAACTCTCGCAGTGGCCCGGGTGCGGGAGGAAATGCCGGGGTTCCCGGTGTCCGTGCTCGACTCTGGGAGTGCTGCGGGCGGCGAGGGGCTAGTCGCACTGGCTGCCCAACGATCAGCAGCTTCAGGGGCTGACCTTGCGGGCGTTGTAACTGCGGCCAAATCGGCGGCGTCGCAAGTTCGGCTGGTGGCCTACGTCGATACGCTCTACTACCTGTGGAAGGGCGGTCGGGTACCAGGAATCGTGCACGAGATGACGTCGTTACTGAAGCTCAAGCTCGTATTCGAGATGGCCGGAGGTAGGGTGGACAGGAAGCTACCGTCCCGCACGTCAAGGCGCGCGCGGTGTCGGCTCGTCGATATGGTCGCAAAGGGCGCAAACGGCCCCGTGCGGGCCTGTGTCATGCACGCCGGTGCTGCCGGTGATGCCGACGAACTGGGGGCGTCGCTGCGGGCTGCTGTGGACTGCCAAGACGTCTACGTGGCCGAGTTCAGCGCGGTCATGGGAGCCCACACAGGCCCCGGCACGCTGGGTATCGCTTATTTGCCGGTCTAGAGGCTGGCCCGTCTAAAGACTGGAGAGCACCTCTTCGGCCGTGCTGACGGCGCGGTCGACGTCATTCTCCGTGTGCGCAGTGGATACCATCCAGGTCCCCCTGGTGGTTATGCGCACCCCCCGGTCCTGCATTGCCCGCTGGAACGCGGCGAACTTGCCCGCGTCCACGTTCTCGGTATGTGACCGGTAATCGGTCACTTCAGTTGCGGCCGTGAAAGACGTGTTGAACAGCGGTCCCGGACCCTGCACCAGCATCGGCACTTCTGTTCTCGCCGCTGCCTCTCGCAACCCCGCCATCAGGGATCGGCCGGTCGCGTACAGACGCCTATATGGCTCGCCGTCGTTTCGTTGAAGCTCGGTCAGGGCGGCAGCAGTCGCCGACATGGCTACAGTGTTCGCGTTGAGAGTGCCCGCGTGCACCGTGGCACCGCCCTTAAGGTGGTCCATGATCTCTTGCTTGCCGCAGAACATGGCCACGGGGAAGCCGCCCGCCATGGCCTTGGCATAGGTCGCTAGATCGGGAGTCACGCCGGTCGCCTCTTGCGCGCCGCCCAGGGCCACCCGGAAGCCGGTGATCACCTCGTCGAAGATGAGGACGACGCCGTGCTCGTCGCATAGTTCGCGCATACGCTCAAGATAGCCGGGCTTGGGAGTGATGCAGTTGGTGTTGCACATGAACGGCTCGGTGATTATCGCGGCGATCTCGCCAGCATGGCGCTGGAGCGTCGCTTCCAACACGTCAGGGTCATTCCAGGGCACCAACACGACCTCGGCGGCGGTGCCCGGCGACATGCCGCCAGAGCCCGCGACGGTGTTGGGCGCGTCGTAGGCACCGGCGGCCTCCATGTTGGGGGCGACGCTGTAGAGAACGCCGTCCAGCCAGCCGTGGTACTGCCCCTCGAACTTGATGAATTTCTGTTTGCCGGTGTGCGTCCTCGCCAGCCTTATGGCCGCGTGTGTGACTTCCGAGCCGGAGCTACCGAAGCGCACCAGTTCGGCGGCCGGGATGATGCGCTTTATGGTCTCGGCCACTTCAAGTTCGACTTCGTGTTGACCGGCGAAGACGACGCCCTGTTCGATCGCGTTACTGACTGCCGTGTTCAAGAACTCAGGGGCGTGGCCGAAAATGTTGGGCCCCTGCCCCATTACGAAGTCGACGTACTCGTTGCCGTCCACGTCCCACAGGCGCGACCCGGCACCGCGCTGGAAAAACAGCGGCACGGGCGTCTCTGCCGCCCTTACCTGGCTGCTTACCCCGCCCGCCAGTGCGTTTATGGCCCGCTCATGTAGTTGTTCGCTGCGCTCGTAGTTCATGGCGACATTTGACCTCTGTCGCGCCACCTAGTCAAATAGGCTCCTCGTCCCAGCAGGAAAACCCGAACCGTGGTTCACAACAGCGATGAGCGCTTGCGCGAAGAAGCCCTGAAGAGCGAGGCATAGCCTCGCGGAGAACAAATGTCCAACTTCCCTGTCGGCAAAGTCCAAACCGTGCTCGGGCCCATTGAGCCAGAGGCGCTCGGCATCACGCTCACTCACGAGCACCTGTTCATAGACCTGACCGGCGTCCTGCCCAATAAGCCCACCGGCGCTGGTTTCCACGAAATCTATGGCCAGCCGCTGTCGGCGGACAATGTGGGACTGGTTCGGCACCACTTTGTGCCCAACCGGGACACGGCCCTGCTCGGCGACCTGGATGTGGCAATTACCGAGGCTAAGTACTTCAAGTGGCGCGGAGGGGGCACGCTGGTCGACGTGACCAACCCCGACATTGGCCGGGACCCGGTCAACCTGGCGGCCGTTTCTCACGAGACTGGACTGAACATAGTTATGGGCGCGGGCCACTATGTGGACGTTGCCCACCCCGGCGACATGGACGCCCGTTCCGAGGGCGACATTGTGCAGGAGATAGTCAGCGACCTCACTAACGGCGTTGACGGCACAGGCATTAAGACAGGCATTATCGGGGAGATTGGCTGCTCCTGGCCGCTTACACCGAACGAGCGCAAGGTGCTGCGGGCCGCAGGGCGGGCGCAGGCGATGACGGGGGCTCCGCTGCTCATCCATCCCGGCCGGGGCGAGACTGCGCCGCTGGAGATAACCGAGGTGCTCGACAGTGTCGGTGCGGACCTGACTCACACGATAATTGCCCACATTGACCGCACGATCTTCCAGAGATCTACCCTCAAGGAGCTGGCGGAGACCGGCGTGTACCTGGAATGGGACCTGTTTGGTCGCGAGCAGCATTATTACTGGGCTAACGAAGAGATCGATATGCCGCACGACGGCCAGCGCATCGCCGACATTGCTTGGACCATTGAGCAGGGCTTCGGCGACCGCATCGTCGTCGCCCACGACATCTGCACCAAGGATCGGCTGCTCAAGTACGGCGGCCACGGCTACTTTTACCTGCTCGCGCGCATAATTCCTCGCATGAGGTATCGCGGCTACACCGAAGAGCAGATAGACGCACTGTTTGTCGGCAACCCCGCCGCCGTCCTCCCGTTCAGGACACCGAAAGCGGGCTAGGAAAGGTTGTTTTACGTGTATGTTAGGAGGCAGGGACGCCTGTGGAGACTAATAAACAGATGTTGATGCGACGTGAGCACCTGCGCAGGTGGATACCCGGTGGCGAGAGCGAGAGCTCGACCCGGGGGGCCAACCATATCGCTGTATTCGCTCGCGACCTGGACGCGACGGCCAGGTTTTACACCGAGGTCATGGGCATGCCCGTAATTGAGGTGGTCGGCAACCTCGATGAGGCCCAATCGACCCACATGAACGTCAATATTGGCGGCGGGATGATGCTCTCGTTCTTTGATTTCCCTCACGTGCCTCGCTTGCGCAGGCGAGCGCCAGAGGGCACAGGCAACGTCATGCACATCGCCATCGACATTACGGAAGAGCGCAAGACGGAGATAAAGGCTCGTTTGGCGGCTGCGGACGTACCCCATCTGGAAATGGATGGCTCGGTCTACATCAAAGACCCGAATGAGCTTGGTATTGAGCTTTTGCCCCTTGGCGGGGAAAGGGCGCCGGGCCAGTCGGGCGACTGAGGCTTAGCTAGCGGGTTAAATCGGCACCGAGCGCCGGGGCGATCTGCCCTGCGATCACGGGCATCTGTTCCAACTGGTCGAACACCAGGTCGATGAGCAGAAACCGCGCGCCCGCCTTCGCTATGCGAGCCAGGCCCTCGGCGCACGCTTCGGGTGACCCCCACACGGCGACCCGGCTGGCCAGGTCGGCCGAGCCGTATCGTCCCTCGGTCCAGCCTCGCAGCCGCTGCTCGGCCCGGCTGGCGTCGTTATCGACCGCGACGTAGACGCGCTTACCCACGGTGAAGCTTGTCGGGTCACGGCCCTGTGCTTGGAGCCCGGCATGTACGGCGCTCGCGTGCTCGACGAACTGGTCGGTCGAGGTAGAACCTGCGCCTATCCAGCCGTCGGCTATTTTCGCGGCCCTCGTGAGTGCGTTCGGGTGACGTCCGCCCAGCCATATGGGCGGTCCGGGCCGCTGAACGGGCTTGGGTTCCATCGCCACTCCGTCCAATTTCACACTCTGGCCTGAATAGGTCGCGTCCCCGTCCGACCATAGCGCCCGAAGCACACCGATCGTATCTGCGAGCTGGCTCACCCTGCCCTGCTCGGACGCGCCGAACAGCGGGTAGTCCTTCGCCTGGCCGCCGAGAGCGAGCCCGGCGATGAGCCTGCCGCCGGACACTACGTCCAGCGAAGACAGCGTCTTGGCGAGTTGCACGGGGTTGCGCTGGTGGCGATGAGCACGGCCGTGCCGAGCTTAACCCGGCTGGTGATTCCAGAGATGTAACTGAGCAACCCGAGAGGCTCGAGTACTGGCGCGGTACCCACGATCTGCTCCTGCACCCACAGGCTGTGAAAGCCGAACTTCTCTGCTCCGGCTGCAACATCGCGCACCAGCGCCATGTCCACGCGGTCGTCGAGGAACACCTGCGGGGCTGAAAGTCCGATCTGTAGAGTCGCAGTCATGGTCTGAGTATAGCTGCGGCCGTTTGCGTATATTGAGTCGATGACGTTCTTCCAGGATTCGTACGTAGAAGGAAATGCGCCGTGGGACACCGGCAGGCCCCAGGTGGAGGTTGTCGCGCTGGCCGAGGCTGGCGAGATAGTTGGCTCGGTTCTCGACATTGGCTGCGGCACTGGTGAGAACTCTATCTACCTGGCTGGGCGGGGCCACGCCGTTGTGGGAATCGATCTGGCCCCCAGGGCCATCGAACTATCTAAAGAAAAGTCAAAAGCCCGGGGCGTACCCGCCGAGTTCCTCGTGCGAGATGTGACGAAGTCCCTGGACTTTGACACCGGGTTCGACACGGCTATAGACGCCGCCGTTTTTCACGTCTTCGACGACGAGGGTAAACGGGCGTACATACGATCTCTGGCAGGAGTGGTGCGGCCGGGGGGCCGGTTCCACGTCATCGTATGGAGCGAGCACGAGCACGGCGAAGGCGGTCCGGCACGCTCGACCCAGGCCGAGTTGCGAGGCTTCTTCGCAGACGGCTGGGACGACATTCGAATAAGAGCGGGCAGGTATGAAACTGCCTTTAACCCGGACGGGGCCAGGGCCTGGGTTGCGAGCATGAAACGAGCATTTAGTGACAACGACTGACCAGTACGACCTGCTAATAATTGGCGGAGGCTCTGCCGGACTGACGGCGGCCGGGTTCGCCGTAAAGTTTGGCGCGAAGGTGGCCATAGTCGAGAAGGGCCGACTGGGCGGCGACTGCACCTGGACGGGGTGCGTGCCGTCCAAAGCTCTGCTTAAGGCTGCAAAGGTCGCACAGCAGACCCGTACCGGCGACCGCTACGGCCTGCCGGTCACGGACGAGCCCATAGACCTTGGTCGGGTAATGGACTGGGTAGGCTCGGTCGTCGTCGAGGTGGCCGTCGACGAGACGCCCGAGAGCCTGGGTGATGATGGCATCGACGTGATTAGCGGCAGCGCGACGTTCGTTGACCCGCATACGGTGGATGTAGACGGCCGCCGACTCACACGGCCAGCAAGATAATAATCGCCACCGGCGCTCGCCCCGTGCTGCCCTCTGTCGAGGGGCTAGCAGACGTGGAGTGCCTGACCTACCAGGACATATGGGACTTGCGTGACATGCCTGAACGCCTGGGCGTTATCGGCTGCGGCCCGGTAGGCAGCGAGTTCGCCCAGGCGTTCGCCCGGCTCGGCTCCCGCGTTACCCAGGTCGAGTTCGCTGACCGAATGCTCCCCCAAGAAGACCCCGACATTTCGGCCCTCATGACCGCCGTCTTCGATTCCGAGGGCGTAGAGCAGATATTCGGAGCGGGTGTGCGACCGATTGCTGTACGCGACCGGTCGCCGCCCGGTAGTCGACGGGCTGGACCTAGAGGCCGCCGGGGTGGTGTTCGATCACTCGGGCATACGAGTCGACGACAGGATGCGAACGAACGCCAAGCACATCTACGCCGTGGGCGACTGCAACGGCTCGCCCCAGTTCACCCACTACGCGGGGTGGCAGGGCGCTATGGCCGCTCGCAACGCTATTTTGCCCGGCACCGACCCCGGTACGGTGGAACTGGTGCCGAGGGTGACCTTCACCGACCCGGAGGTGGCCTCGGTGGGGTTTTCGGAGGCGGAGGCCCTGGGTATGCACGACGACGTGGTCGTCAGCAAGCGGCCAATGTCCCGGGTCGACCGGGCGATTACCGAGGGATCCGGAGACGGCGTGTTGAAGGTTGTGCACAGGCGCGACGGGACGATTTTGGGGGTGACCATCGTCGCCCCTCCGGCTGGCGAGATGATCCACGAATGGATTGTCGCGATGAATTCCGGTCAGAAAATGGGCGACATGGCGCAGGCCCTGCACGCCTACCCCACCTACTCTCTAGGGGCTCAGCAGCTAGCAGCAGAGGTTCGCCTGGCCGGGGCGCTGGGCGGCATATCCGGTCGGCTGGCCAAGCAGCTGTCTCGCGTCGTCCGCTAGCGGCGTTGACTCAGGCTTCGACCATTTTGGACGGCGTCATCATCTCGTAGAACTCGATCCAGGTGTTGAGCACGAGCGGGTCGCCAGGTAGTGCCGCCTCCGTGACGGCCGCGGGGACGACGTTCCCATCCCTGAACTGCGACTCTATGGCGTCGGACGTCCACTGGATGTAGACGCGGTGCGTCTTACCGGGAATCATCGCATCGTTGTAGTACACCTGGGTTGACGACCTTTGGCCCGAAGCCTCGTATGCGTCGGCCACCCGGCGAAGCACCGAAGCGTACTTGCGGGCCATCCCTGGTTTGATGTCGTAGACCCTTCTGATTACGAACATTTCTACGTATCTCCTAGTGGTCCTGGGTGATTCTTGGTTCCTGTGCGGCCCATAGTATTGCTCGCCCACCTCCGCCATGAGTGTAAATGGGCCCAAAAGACCATGGTCAGCCTGGTGGGAGCGTAGTAGAGACGCGCTCCGCCGGGCACTGAAGGGCGGGCACTGAAGGGCTTTTTAGCCCCAGCGTTCGTCCGCCCCAGCAGTGGCCGGTCGTGGGCCGTTGTATATAGCGGTTTAGTGGCTATACTTTGCCGTCATGGAATGGATATTGGCAGCACTTGGCTCCGCGATCGGCTTTGCCGCCGTCACCATTCTGGACAAGATAATTCTGGAGCGGCACGTCTCATCGGCGAGCACTTTCATCGTCTTCGCCACGCTCATGCAGCTACCCGGCGCGCTGGTGCCGCTGGCGTTCGTGGCGTTTCCAGGCTACCCCCTCGCCGTGTGGGCGCTGGCGTTGGGCTCTGGCGCGGCTTTCGGCCTTTCGCTCGTCATGATGTTCTCGACTCTGCGGCGCCAGGACGTCTCGCTGGTCACGGCCGTCTTCCAGACAGCCCCGGTGTTCGTGGCGATCATCGGTGTTCGCCCTGTCCGAGCGCCTGTCCGGCTGGCACTGGGTCGCAATACTGGTCACGGTGTCCGGGGCGGTAATCATCTCGTTGCGTCGCTCTGGTGCGGGTGGAAGGCCGGTGCTGGGCGCCTGGTTCTTCTTTATGCTCGTGTCCAGCGCCCTGTATGCCGGGGGGCTGACGCTGTCAAAGGCTGCCCTCGACGACGGTATGTCGGTGTGGAACCTGTACGCGGTGCGCAGTGGCTCGATAGTGGTCGTGATGCTGGCTCTCAGCGTGCGCCGGAACACCTTAAGCGAATTAAGGATTCTGGCGCGAAACACGAACGGAATGGCGCTTTTCGTTTTCACGGAGGGCGGGCTGGCGACAGGTTCAATGTACCTGGCAACTTTCGCGCTTTTGGGCCCGGTGGCGCTTGCGTCTACTGTGATGGCGTCGCGGCCAATGTTCGTGTTCCTGTTCGGGATTCTGCTCAGCTTGGGCCTGCTCAAGGTTCTGTCGGAGCCGCTGGACCGGGCCTCACTGGTGCAACGGGGCTTGGCGATAGGCATGATTGTCGCAGGCGTGTCGACGATAACGCTCTTATAGGCTTCTTCGCGCGAGTGCCGTTCTCCGCGAGGCTCATATAGGCTTCTTCGACTCATGGCCTCATCGTTTTGGCAATTTACCGGTCTTTATTTGGGAGGGTTCTAAATGAAAGTCCACATTCTTGGTGCTGGCACCCCGACGCCTAGTGCTACCCGGTTCGGCTCTTCGTACGTGACCGAGCTGTCGGGAGGCGAGTTCGTCATGGTGGACTGCGGTCCGGCGGCCACGCACAAGATGGTGAAGGCCGGTCTGTGGCCGACGAAGATTGACCACCTGTTTTTTACCCACCACCACTTCGACCACGACGTGGATTTGCCTTGCTTTCTGCTCTGTCGCTGGGACCAGAGCATCGGCGAGGAGAACGACCTGCGGGTGTTCGGGCCGCCTCCGACGCAGGAGATGGTTGAGGGGCTGATCGCAAAGGACGACGGCGTGTTCTGGCACGACATCAACGCCCGAATAAATCACCCGGCGTCGATTAACCACTGGTCGAACAGGGGCGGCACGCTCCCCCGCCCTGCTCCCAACGTTTTGTCTACAGACGTAGAACCCGGCTTCACTTATGAGACCGACCGCTGGCGCATGACCAGCGCCCTGGCCGACCACGCTCAACCCTACCTGGACTGCCTGGCATGGCGACTCGACTCGGACGAAGGGAGTGTGGTGTTCACGGGCGATACCGCGCCCTGCGACCCGGTGCGGGAGCTGGCAAAGGACGCCGATATGATGCTGTGCATGTGCTGGGACGACCAGGACCGAATGGACGAGAACGGCGAGGGACTGGCGCAGTGCGGCACCACCGACGCGGGCCGAATGGCACAGGCGTCCGGCGTGAAGAAGCTGGTGTTAGTGCACCTGGGTCCGCACCTGTCGCAGCCAACGGCATTGGCCAAGGGAGTCGCAGACATTCGAGCCGTCTACGACGGGGAGATAGTGTTCTCCGACGAGCTAATGACCGTGAGTCTCTAGGCCGAACGCCAGGAGGCTAACGAGAGGGCAGCCGCTACTGGACGGGTTCGAGGATGACGACCGGGATGTTGCGGTCGGTCTTGGTCCGGTATTCGGCGAATGGGGGCCAGACAGCCACCGCGTCGGGCCACCAGTCCTCTTTCTCGGCGTCGGTCGCGGTGCGGGCGGTGTAGTCGCGCGCCTCGGCCCCGTCCTGGAGCATTACCGACGGCTCGGCCACCAGATTGAGGTACCAGACCGGGTGTTTGGGAGCGCCTCCCATTGACGCCACGACGACGTAGGTGTCGCCTCTGTTAACCCGCATCAACGGGGTTTTACGCAGCTTGCCACTCTTGCGCCCTTTGGTGGTGAGGATGACGCAGGGCACGCCTTCTAGGTCCCATCCCTCTTTGCCCCCAGTGGATTCGTACAGGCAGACCTGTTTGACAACGTGGGGCGTTGGGCTTGGTACGTATTGACCTTCGAGGGGCATTGGCTTGTCCTTTTCGCTGCTGGGCTGCTATAGCAAATGGGTGGCGAAGCTCTCGGGCTCTATAATCACCACCACCCGGCGTTCGCCTTCGACAGGGAAGGGGTAGGCGTCCAGGTCCATGTACTTTTTCGCCAGGCGGTCCCTTTGTTCGAGTGCTCCCTCGGTCACGAAGTCTACGGCTTTACCCCGGACCATGGCCCAGTTGGAGGCGTCCACTTTGTCGGTAATGGAAATCGCGACCCGGGCGTCTCGCCGCAGGTTCTTGGGTTTGACGCGGCCTTCGTCGGTGTTGAACTGAATTCGGTCGTCGACGATCTCGATCCAATTAGCCGTCACCTGGGGGGAGCCGTCCTTCATTAACGTGGCGATGTGGGCGATGTTCGCCCCGTGGAATAGGTCGGCCACTTCTTTGGGCAGTTCGATCAAGGTACGTTCCTCCGGGGCATTCTGTGTATCGACCCAGCTCCCCAGGGGTTAGAGGGGAAAACGAGGGGACGAAGCGGTTGGTACGCCCGGAGGGATTCGAACCCACGACCTCTTGGTCCGAAGCCAAGTGCTCTATCCACTGAGCTACGGGCGCGTATGACCGGCGTGGGGTGGACGATGGGATTCGAACCCACGATCTCCAGGGCCACAACCTGGCGCCTTAACCAACTTGGCCACGCCCACCACGCCGAACAATTGATTCTAGATTAGCATGCCGAAGCGCAGTCCAGACGGGTTAGTCGCCCGCGAGACCCTGTGCCAGGGCAACGAGGGTGCGCACCGGTACGCCGGTCGCCCCCTTCGTCTGATGGCCCTTTGTCTTTGAAGTGGTCGAAGTTCCGGCAATGTCCAGGTGAACCCACGCAGCGTCACCGACGAACTCGCCAATGAACATTGCGCCCGTGATTGAGCCCGCCGGGCGTCCGCCTATGTTTTTCAGGTCGGCCACGTCGGACTTGTACTGCTCGCGGTACTCGTCGAACGTTGGCATTTCCCACGTCCTCTCCCCTACGCCATTCGCGGCCGCCAGTACGGCGTCGAGCAGGTCGCGGTCGTTGCCGAACGCGCCGGTCGTCACTTTGCCCAGCGCCACTTCCATTGCGCCGGTCAGGGTGGCTACGTCCACTAAACGAGTTAGCCCTAGCGTTAGCGCGTACGCGATGGCGTCTGCAAGCACCAGCCTGCCCTCGGCGTCGGTGTTGTCCACCTCGATTGTTTTGCCGCTCATGGACGTGACCACGTCGCCTGGCCGCTGGGCACCGCCTCCGGGCATGTTCTCGGAGGCGACTGCTATCGCCGTGACGTTGAGCTTCGGCTTGAGCGCTGCTATTGCCTTGATGGCCGCTATGACCGAGGCCGCACCGGCCATGTCGCCCTTCATAGCGCCCATGCCGCCCGCGGGCTTGAGAGAGATACCGCCCGAGTCGAACGTGATTCCCTTGCCGATTAGGCCAAGGTTGTTGTTCGGGTTTTCCGGGTCGCCCGAGTAGTTCATGACGATGAGGCGAGGCGGCACGCGGCTCCCGGCCGCGACACCGAGCAGGGCGCCCATGCCCAGCTTTTCCATTTGGGTTTCGTCCAGGACTTTTAATTCCAGACCCGCGTCCCTAGATACACCGAGAGCAATATCGGCGAGGTCGGCAGGCGTCAGGTGGTTCGCGGGTTCGTTCACCAGGTCACGACAGAGTGACACTGCCTCTGCGATTGCCTGGCCTTCCTGCGCGCCCGCCCGCAACTGATCGAGCTTGGAGTCGTCCGACTCGACGATCGTTACCGAGGCCAGCTCAGGCGCGGGCTCCTCGGGGGTTTTGTGCCTGTCGAATTGGTAGACACCTAGCAGCGTGCCTTCGGCTATCGCCTGGGCGCTGGACCGGGCGTCCAGTTCGCCCATGCTCACACTGGGGGATACTGTGGCCACGGACTCTACGCCCTTGCCTGTCAGATACCTGGCGGTCTGGGCCGAAACTGAGCGCACCGTGTCCAGGTCGAACTCGTCTGCCTTGCCGAGACCGACGACCAGCACGCGCCGGGTCGCCATTTTGCCGAGCGTGTGGATAAGGGTCATCTCGCCCGATGTACCCTTCGTCTCACCGGCGGCGATGAGGTCGGATATGGCGCCACCAAGTGCTTTGTCGACAGCACCGGCGGCTCCGTCTGGGCTGGCAGGTTTGGCAGGCTTGTCAGAACTGGCCGGGCTGGCCACGCCTTCGAACAGGTTCACCACGATGGCGTCCGTATCGACAAGAGTTATATCGCCGGATTCAACTGCAAATTCCATGTGTCCGATCTCCAATGAAGCGAATTCCGTTTGGCTACCCATAGGATTTGTTGTCGCCCATAAGACTTTGCACTGGGCAACATTGCACCGGGCGAAATTATATTCGAACCGGGCCCCTAATTGACGGCCCCCCTCTGCTATAATCGCGCCGAATTGTGAACCCTTGACTCTCCTTCCCGACGGTAGGGTCCGGGGTCCGACTATAAGCAACACACCCACAAGCCTAGGGAGGCAGAATTGCCCACACCGAACAGAGGGGTCAGAGAGACCGAGTTAATTGAGAAGGCTCACCGCTATTTGCCCGGCGGGTCGTTAGGGAACCTCGCCGGTGACCTGATACTCGCCGAGGGGCGCGGCAGCCACGTCACGGACGTGTCCGGCAATGAGTACGTCGACTACCTACTGGGGTCCGGTCCGATGATTACGGGCCACGCCCACCCGGACGTGGTTGAGGCGGTGCGAAACCAGCTGGAGTCCGGCTCGACGTTCTTCGCCAATAACGAGCCGGCGATACTGCTGGCCGAAGAGATATCTCTTGCCATGCCTTGCGTGGACAAAGTCAGGTTCTCTTCGACGGGCACCGAGGCCACCATGTACGCCATGCGGGCCGCCCGGGCCTTCCGTAAGCGAGACAAGATTCTCAAGTTCGAGGGCGGCTTCCACGGCATGAACGACTACGCGCTGCAGTCGATGATGCCGTCCGACCCTCCTGCCTTTCCCCAGGCCAAGTCCGACGGCGGCGGTATACCGAAGGCCGTCTCTGAGACCATGCTCATCGCGCCCTTCAACGACCTGGACACCGCCGTGTCCATTATCGAAGCCAATCACAACGACCTGGCCGGTGTCATTGTCGAGCCGTTCCAGCGGTTGCTGGCCCCCGTGCCGGGCTTTTTAGAGGGCCTGCGTGAGGTGACTACTCGATTTGAGATTCCGCTCATCTTCGACGAAGTGGTGACCTCGTTCAGGTTCGCCTATGGGGGCGCACAGGAATTTTATGGCGTAGTGCCGGACCTGTGCTCGCTGGGCAAGGCCGTCGCTGGCGGCTTCCCCCTGACGGCCGTCGGTGGTCGCGAGGAGATCATGGCCCACTTCGATGCCACTGCGGTTGACCCGGAGGAGTGGACTCCTCAGATTGGCACGCTGAGCGGGAACCCGATCGCCTCTGCGGCCGGTCTTGCGACGGTCGAGATACTCAAGCGGCCCGGTACCTATGAGCGCATGCACAAGATAGGCGGCCGAGTGAAGCAGGCGTTGCAAGATGCTGTGGGACGGGCCGAAATTCCAGCGAAGGTAGTCGGTAATGGTGTGCTTTTCGATGTCTACTTCACCGAGCACGACATCGTCGACTACCGCTCCACCTTGCTTGCCGACAAGGCCAAGTTGGGGCAGTTCAACCAGCTTTTGCGTGAACGTGGAGTGCTAAAGGGCGACAGCAAGTTCTACCTGTCAACCGAGCATGATGAAGCGGACGTCGAGCGGACAATTGCGGCCATCGATTCGGCCGTAGACGAGTTGTCTGGTTAATCTGGCAGTCGGTTATTTTGGCAGAAAGAAGGCCTGAGACGTGTCTCTGAACCTGATAAGTGACGGCACGCTCCTGATGGACGGGGGCGGCGTATTTGGCCCTGTCCCTCGTGTGCAGTGGGAGACCTATCTCAAACCGGACAGGCGAAACAGGGTTCGGTTGTCGCTCAACTGCCTGCTCATCCGCACCGCCGACCGAAACATACTGATCGACACCGGCGCCGGGTCGAAGCAACTCGACGTACTCAAGGACGCCTTCGGGTTAAACGGCAACAAGCTGGTCCGGGGTCTGAAGGCGCATGGCCTCACCGCTCGTGACATCGACACCGTGGTGCTGACCAACCTGCGATTCGACCGGGCCGGGGGGTGCACCAAGCTGGACAGGAGTGGCAAAGTACTGCCAACTTTCCCGAAAGCGAAATACGTTGTGCAAGTCGCCGCATTAGACGATGCTCGTAATCCGGGCGAGCGCTCTGCCCCGCTGTACCGCCCGGATGATCTTTTGCCGTTGGTGGAGATGGACATGGTCGAAACTGTGAACGGACAGGCGGAAATAGCGCCAGGCGTGTCCGTTAAGGCGACCAACGGCCCCAGCCCAGGGCACCAGATGGTCAAAATCGAGTCGGGCAGCGAGAGGGTTGTTTTCGCTGGCGACCTGATTCCCACGCCGTTCCACCTGACCCCCGCCTATATCGGAGCGCTAGATGACTCCCCTAATGACACGCTCGCCGGTAAACGCGAGGTGCTTTCCATGGCCACCGACAAGGGCTGGATGGTGGTGTTCGGGCACGCGCAGGAGAAGTACGCCTGCTACGTGGAGCAACGGGCCGGACGCTTCGGGCTGACACCCGTGGAGCTTTAGGCTCCCGGACCAGGTCGGGCAGGCTTTAGTCCGGGTTAACTTTGGTCCGAGTTCACCGGGATGAGCGTTTTAGGGTGCTGTCGGCACTCGCTGAAGTTCGCCCAGTACGATCTGCTCTGAATGCCCGACGAGCCGGGTGGGCAGGATCTGGTTGAACAGGTTGTCTTGTGAGTGGACGGAAACACGGACGTAGTTGTCGGTCAAACCGGTCCATGCCTCGTTTCGTTGTTCTTCCCACAGCACCGGCCTTACCGTGCCCAGCAGTCCGTCTCTGAACGCCGACCCGGTGCGCCCCCCTAGCTCGATGAGTCTGGCCACGCGAGCGGATTTTTCCTGTGGAGTCACGTCGTCGTCGAAGTGGGCGGCCGATGTACCTGGGCGGCTGGAGAACGGGAACACGTGCATAGCCGAAAAGCCAATGCGTTCGGCCAGCGCGTAGGTGCGCTGGTAGTCGTCGGCCGTCTCCCCAGGGAACCCGGCGATGACGTCTGCTGTGATTGAAGCAGCGGGCACGGTCTCCCGTGTCTGCGCGACTGCACGCTCGTATTGCTCTGCGTTGTAGCGCCGCCTCATGCGCTGAAGGACCGCGTCGCTGCCCGACTGGAGCGGCATGTGGAAGTGTGGGCAGAGTCGTTTGTCGGACCACAGGTCAAGCAACTCGGCGTCCATTTCTTGCGGCTGCAACGAGGACACCCGTATGCGCTCAATGGTAGTCCCATTGAGAATGGCGGCGATAAGCTCGGTCAGCGTTGAGGGTTCGTGCCCGGACAGGTCGAAGCCGTAGGTACCGAGCTGGGTGCCGGTGAGTACGGCCTCGCGATACCCGGCGTCGGCGAAGCGATTGATGCGGGCGACCAGTTCGGAGGCCGGTATGGAGCGCTCCCTGCCCCTCACCCGCGGGACGATGCAATAGGCGCAGACCTGGTCGCACCCTTCCTGAATTTTCACCATCGCCCGTGTTTTTAGCACTTTTGGAGACACAGGCACTTCGTCGGAACCCACTCCGCAGGTGGAGGCGTCCCCACCCCTTAGCGCGACTACGTCTTGCACCAGACGGACCTTGTCGCCGTTTCCCGCCAGCAGGTCGATTTCTGTAAGTTCGGCGAGTGCCGCCGGGTCGCGCTCGGCGTAGCAACCCGTAGCGACGATGGTCGCCGCCGGGTTGCGGCGACGGGCTGAGCGGATGGACCGCCTGGCTTTGCGGTCGGCCACGTGCGTGACTGTGCAGGAGTTGACGAGGTACACGTCGACGGGCTCGTCGGTACCGACAAGGCTGAAGCCTGCCGCCTCAAATCGGGCGGCGAGTACCGCGGTGTCGGCCTGGTTAAGCTTGCAGCCGTGGGTCTCTATGGCAACTGAGGGGCGGCCCTGCAACGTGGAAGACAACGGTAAAAAAGGCTCCCGAAAATGGTTTGGACAAAGCTGTGAGTGGAACTGGGATTATAGCCGAGTGGCAATGGCTGACGGGCGGCTTACCCTGCTATAATCGGTCGGGTTTTCAACGGCCCGGCAGGCTCTTCAATGCCCTCTGGCCGACTGCCCATCCATTCCCAGGAGATCGTCCCTTTATGGCAAACCGTGTTTTCGTGACCGGATTGGGCGTGGTAAGTCCCCTTGGACTTGATGCCGACACCACCTGGAAGTCGGTCATCGCCGGAAAGTCCGGGGTCGATACCATCACGTCGTTCGACCCCGAGGGCTTCAAGACGACCATCGCCGCCGAGGTCAAGGGCTTCGACCCCACAGACTTCGTCGATCGCAAGCAGGCTCGCCGCCTGGATCGGTTCGTGCAGCTGGCCCTCGCGGCCTCCATACAGGCTGCGGACGATGCGAACGTAACGATCTCTAATGGCAACGCCGAAAAGGTTGGCGTGATGATAGCCAGCGGCATTGGCGGCATCATCACCATTTCTGAGCAATTAGAGGTCCTGAAAGAAAAGGGCCCTAAAAGGGTTAACCCGTTCTTCATTCCCATGATGTTGCCCGACATGGCCTCGGGACAGGTCTCCATGCATCTCGGTGCCAAGGGGCCTAGCGTCGCCACGGTCTCGGCCTGCGCTAGCGGTGCGGATTCCCTGGGAGCCGCCTTCAACGCACTGCAAGACGACCAGGTAGACATGATCTTCGCTGGCGGGTCCGAGGCGGCTGTTTGCCCCATCGGCATCGCGGGCTTTAACGCCTGCCATGCGCTTTCTACACGCAATGACGACCCGCAGGCAGCGTCTCGACCGTTTGACGCCGAGCGGGACGGCTTCGTTTCCGGCGAAGGTGCCGCCGTGTTGGTGCTCGAAACCATGGAGAGCATGATCAACAGGGGGGCAGAGCCAATTGCCGAAATGGTCGGTTACGGGGCCTCTGCCGACGCTCACCACGTCACTCAGCCCGCACCCGAGGGCGAAGGCGGGGCCAGGGCGATGCGCCGGGCGCTGGAAGTCGCTGGCCTGAAGCCCGACGAGATCGATTACATAAACGCTCACGGCACCTCAACCCAGATGAACGACAAGTACGAGACCATGGCCATGAGGTCGGTCTTCGGCGAGGACGCGTATCGCATACCGGTCAGTTCCACCAAGTCGATGACGGGGCACCTCCTGGGTGCATCGGGAGCGCTGGAGGCGGCTTTCAGTGTCCAGGCCATTTCCCAGGGCGTCATTCCGCCTACCATCAACCTGGAGAACGCCGACCCGGATTGCGACCTCGATTACACGTCGCACAAGGCCAGGAAGGTCGACGTAAAGGCCGCCATTAGCAACTCCTTCGGGTTCGGCGGCCACAACAGTTCCCTCGTGTTTCGGGCCGTCGACCTTTAAGGCGATTAACCTGGCCCCACAGGCCGGTCTGAGGTGACCCAGGGCAACCTGTTTTCGCAGGAGGAGCCCCCCGTCGTCGAGCCCGCCGAGCCCGCCGAAACCAAAAACGCCTGGCGAGCGCTCCCACCCCCGCCCGTCGGATTCGGCGAGAAGCTTGGCCTGCCCGCGCTGCACGCACTGTTGCTGTACAACCGCGGGGTGCGACTCCCGAGCGATGTCGCATCGTTCCTGGCCGTAGACGAGCGGCTCCTGAATGACCCGTGGCTACTGCCGCACATGGACGAGGCCGTCGACTTGCTGGGTAAAGTCATAGAAGCGGACGGCGCCGTGGCCGTGTTTGGCGATTTTGATGTCGATGGCATTTCGGCCACCGCAGTGCTTTGCCGCACCGTTACGGAGTTGGGCGGCAGGCCCATCCCCTACATTCCCAATCGGATGGCCGAGGGCCACGGGCTACAGCCCGATGCGATTGAGCACCTCGCGGGGCAGGGGGCAAAGCTGCTGATCACGGTTGATACCGGGACCACGGCCGCACCCGAGGTTGCGTTTGCGCGCTCCCTGGGCCTTGAGGTCATCATCACCGACCACCACGTGGCTTCCGACGACGTTCCCAAAGATGTGCCGATTCTGAATCCGGGCCTGATCCCACTCGTAGGCGAGCCGTACCCGTACACGAGCCTCACCGGGGCGGGGGTCGCCTTCAAGCTGGCCCAGGCCGCCTGTGAGAGGGCGGGACAGCCGTTTCCAGAGCACCTGCTGGAGCTGGCGGCGCTCGGCACCGTGGCGGACGTGGCACCGCTGACAGGCGAGAACCGGTTCATCGTCGGGCGGGGTCTTCAGTTGTTGCGAAAATCCGGTAATACAGGCATTAACGCCATCGCTCGATGCGGGGATATCGACCTGTCGTCGCTCGTTGCCCGCGATCTATCGTTCGGCCTGATACCACGGCTAAACGCCGCTGGCAGGCTGGATGATCCATCGATTAGCCTGCGGCTCCTGACCACCGAAGACCAGGCCGAAGCCGCCGAACTCGCCGATCGCCTGGAGGCGATGAACAACGAGAGACGCCGAATTGCCGACAAGAGCGTGCGGGAGGCCGAGGAGATGGTGTCGGAAGCGAGTCTGCATGAAAAGGCCGCCATTGTGGTTAGCAGCCCGGACTGGCACCTCGGGGTCATTGGCCTCATCGCCGGTCGTCTCTCAGAGCGGCACGGCAGGCCCGTCGTGGCAGCGAAGCTGATCGACGGCAATATGCGGGCCAGCTCAAGAGGCCCTGAAGGTATAAACGTGGTCGAAGCCATCGGTGCCACCGGGCTGCCGTTCCTGCGCATGGGAGGTCATGCCCAGGCGGCCGGGTTTACGCTTGAGCAGCACCACCTCAGTGACTTCGAACGTCTCTTTGCTGAACGGGTTGCAGAGCAGGGCTCGGGCTCGGGCGCCGACGATACCATCGAGTACGACTGCGAGTTGGAGCTATCGGCCGTCAACCACCCGAACTTCGAATTTATAAATTCTATGGCACCGTTCGGTCGGGGAAACCCCGCACCGAACTTCATAACCAGGGGTGTGCAGGTGTTGGATGCCCGTACCGTGGGTAGGGGCGACGGACACCTGAAGCTGCGGCTTTCTGGGAGTGGTACCGACCTGGAAGCGATCGCCTTCGGCATGGGGCCGAGGCTGGCCGAATTGGGGTCTGAGATAGACCTCGTCTACACCATCGATATAAACGACTGGGGTGGTAGAAGGCGTCTGGAACTTAAGGTCGTGGACTTTCGGCCCGCGAGCTAGCCTCGTTTCTGCCTCCGGCGACGGGCCCGCGTGCCTCGCACCGACGGTGCTTCGGCTTCGGCAGGCTCCAATTCGACCCGCTCGGTCAACCTGGCCTTGTAGACCAGCAGTGGCACGCCTATGGCCAGGACTGCGAGCGCTATGAAGTGCGCTTCCTGCATGCCGGCCGCCCAGATTTTGTCTTCGCGCGCGAAGCTGATGGCGAACCTGCCCAGTGCGTACAGGGAGATGTATAGCGCCCAGATCATCCCGTTGGGCTTGAGCCGACCCCTCATAACCCAGAGTACTGACAGGACGAGCATGTTCCAGATGATCTCGTAGAGAATCACCGGTTCCGCGCTCACCGACGAGACAGAAGAGGAGTGGCCGTTGATGCAGCGGCGAGCGAGCGATTCTGCGTGAGTCCAGGTCATGCTCAGGAAGTGGTCGGCCGCCTTGGCGCAGTGCTCACCGTTGGCGAAGTCTCCCAAACGGCCGATGGTTTGAGCCAGCAGCAGTGCCGGTGCGGTGAGGTCCATCACGATTCCCCATTGGGGCCTTGGTACCCGCATGATGACGAGGTAGATCATCCCGCCAGCGAAGCCACCAAGGATGCCGCCCCAAACACCTATGCCACCTTGCCAGATGGCGATTATCTGGGCGGGGTTGCTTCCGTAGACGTCCCAGTTGTCGATTACATGGACGACCCGGGCACCCACGAACCCGCCCAGGACGGCCCACAGCGCTATTGAGTAGATTAAATCGGGGTCGATGCCGCGTAACGGCGCCCACCGCGCTACAAGGTAAACAGCCACGATCACACCGATGAAGCTGAATATCCCATGCCAGGCGACGACAAAGCCGCCAAGGTCGAAGAGATTGGGACCTACAGAAATTTCGATCAAACGGGGTTAGCTTTGCTCTGCGGGTTTTGGGGATTGAGTATCAAGATGATCTTAAAAGAGGCCATGCCGATTCTAGGGTTCGATTGTCCCCAGTGTCAAAATCAGGGAGCCAAAAAGTGGGTGTCAAAACGAAAGTGTCAAAAGCAGCACAGCAGCACCGGGGGGCTAGTCTAGACAAAACACGTCAACATTGCGCCCTAAGTTGCCTCGAAGCCGATTACACAGTCCGGCAAAATTAGTGGCGAGGTGGAGGCTATGCCGCAGCGCGCGACGACCGTTCGAGATTCGATGGATTCGTTCCTTGCCCATATGCGGGTTGAACGAGGGGTTTCTCCGAACACCCTGTTGGCCTACCGGACCGACCTCGTTCAACTCGCACAGTTCCTGAGCAGGGCCGGTGTCCTCGTGGGAAAGGTAGGCAAGGCCGGTGATTCATCAGGCCGTTCCCGGGGTCCTTCTTTGACCCGATGGGAGCGTGTGGGCGAGTCGGTGGCGGCTGCGTACGTACTGCACCTGTCCGAGAAGGGCTTTAGCGATACGACGCGGGCGAGGAAGATCGCGTCGATGAAGTCGTACTTTGGCTTCCTGCTGGACGAGGGCACGGTCGAGAAAGACCCGACAGAGAACATCTCGGCCCCTCGTTTGGGGCGGTCGCTCCCCGACGCGCTCTCGGAAGCCGAGATGGACCAGTTACTGGACTCGCCCGAGGGCGACAAGCCCCCCGAGGTCCGAGATAGGGCGATGCTGGAACTGATGTATGCCACCGGCCTGCGGGTAGGAGAACTGGTCGGACTGAACATTAACGACGTGGATCTGGACGCGGGAACGGCACGGGCCTTCGGTAAAGGTAGCAAAGAACGCCTTGTGCCGGTCCACCCAGGGGCGGTCGATGCGGTAGACGATTATCTGACGCATGCTCGGCCCGGCCTGGTCGGCGATGGCGCGGGTCGCGCGCTGTTCCTCGGGGCCAGGGGCCGCCGGCTTACTAGGCAGGGCTTTTGGACTATACTCAGGAGACGCGCCGCGCAGGCCGGGATAGGCAAAAAGCTGACCCCTCACACGTTGAGGCACAGCTTCGCCACCCACCTGCTCCACGGAGGAGCCCCGCTGCGGCACGTGCAAGAGTTGCTGGGTCACGCCAGCATTACGACGACACAAATTTATACTCACCTCACCAGTGAGCACGTTCGGTCTGAGTACGACCGGGCCCACCCCAGGGCCGGTTGACGAGATCTACGGGGGATTAGATGGCAGACAAGGGAAAGCGAATCGCCTCCCGGCAGGCACAGCTAAACCGGCGCAAGCGCAGGGGCAAGGGCCGCACGCAGCAGTTCGATGCCGGGCCCGGCGAGTCTGCCGTAACTCCCAAAGCAGCAGATGGTGAAGCTCCCGAAGCTTCGGCCCCCGATTCTGTCGCACAAGACGCTCCCGTAGCTGGTCAGGCGACCCCTGAGACGCCTGTGACCACGGGGAGGGCACCCGCTCGCGTCGCTTCCAGCACCCGGCCCTCCCGTCGGGGCCGCGCCGCCGCCCGTGCTGAGGCAGCAGCGGTCTACCCGTACTTAGGCGTCGAGCTTCGCCACATTGGGGTTATCACTGCGGTACTCGCGGTCGCGCTCGTGGTGCTCACGCTCCTTTTGCGCTAGTTCGGACACCCAGGCTCTTGCCTGCGGGGCTAACGCGGCAGGCCGCCGCATAGACGTCTCCCCTGCCCGTCAGGCTAAAATCGGCGTAGATCATGTCTACCGGCAAGTTTCCCCAACGCCTTAGCGCCGTGCCCACACGCCCGGGGGTGTACCTGATGAAGGACGCCAGGGGCAAAGTCCTGTATGTGGGCAAGGCGGCTGTGCTGCGCAACCGGGTGCGGTCGTACTTTCAGAAGTCTGCCAACCTGCCGCCCAAGATCCGCCGGATGGTCAAGCTGGTCGATGACTTCGAGTTCATCGTCACCGAGTCCGAGCAGGAAGCGTTCCTGCTTGAGAGCAACCTGATAAAGCGGCACAAGCCGCACTTCAACGCCAGGCTCAAAGACGATAAGTCCTACCCGTTCATTAAGATCGATACTACCGAGGACTTTCCCCAGGTCTACATCACCCGCAAGGTCCGGGACGACGGATCGCGATATTTTGGGCCTTACGCCAGCGCCGGTAGCGTGCGCCGCACGCTGGCGCTGCTGAAGAAGCTGTTCCCCTACCGGTCCTGCACCAAGACTATTACTGGCACCGATGAGCGTCCGTGCCTGGACTACCACATTCACCGCTGTGTGGGGCCGTGCATAGGCGTCGTGGACAAGCCCGGCTACGCCGAAGTAATAGACCAGGTCGTCATGTTCATGGAAGGGCGAACCGACAAGGTCACCAGATCGATCAAAAAGCACATGACGGCGGCGTCTGACAATCTTGAATTCGAGCGAGCTGCGGCACTAAGAGATCAACTGGCGGCAATAGAGAGCGTGCACGAGGGCCAAAAAGTCCTGCACCTGTCGTCGGAGAACATGGACGTCATCGCCACCGCGACCCTGCGCAACGAGAGCTGGGTCGAGGTCTTCTTCATTCGCCAGGGCAAGCTCATCGGCCGGGACCACTTCATTATGGAGGGGACCGCCGACGACGACCCCGGCCACACCGTCGCGTCTTTCATACGCCAGTTTTACGCCACTAACCCCTACATACCGCGGCGCATACTCGCGCCATGGGAGCCGGACGAACGCGAGGCGATACAGACATGGCTGTCTGAAAAAAGGGACGGAGTGGTCAGCGTCCAGGTCCCCCAGAGGGGTGAAAAACGCCGTTTGGTGCAGATGGTTGAAGAGAACGCCGAGCGCGGCCTCGAACAGCTAAAGATCAAGCAGGCGGAGACGACCGACCTGAACGCCGCCATTGAGGAGCTACAAGAGGCCCTCAACTTGCCCAGGCCGCCCCAGCGCATTGAGTGCTACGACATCTCCAACATCCAGGGCACCAACACTGTCGGCAGCATGGTGGTTTTCGAGAATGCGCGTTCCAAGAAGTCGGACTACCGGCGCTTCAAGATTAAGAACGTCGTCGGCATAGACGACTATTCCAGTATGCGCGAGGTGCTGACCCGGCGCTTTAAGCGCTACAAGAGCGGCAACGTCGCCAGTGCCACTGGCGCAAACTCGGACTCAGGAAAGGCATGGACCAAACAGCCGGACCTGGTGCTGATCGACGGCGGCAAGGGGCATCTGGGTGCGGCGTTGCAGGTGTTTTTGGAACTGGGTATCCACTCGGTGCCGCTGGCCAGCCTGGCCAAAGAGAACGAGGAACTGTTTGTTCCCCACACGCCGGAGCCCATAGTGCTGCCGAAGAACTCACCGGCGTTGTTTTTGGTGCAACGGGCACGAGATGAAGCGCACCGCTTCGCCATTACCTTTCACCGCGAGCGCAGGTCGAAGGGCTCGATCAAGTCTGCAATGGACCTAGTGCCGGGCATTGGGCCGAAGCGGCGCAAAATGCTGCTCCGCCGCTTCGGCTCCGCCGCCGGAGTACGCGAAGCCTCGGTCGAGGACATCGCGGCCGTGCCCGGCATGACGATGACTATCGCCCGGACGGTGAAAGAGTACCTTTAGGGGGCTCTCTCCCCGCCGGGCTTTCCCCGATCTGGCTCTTCAGGGCTTCTTCGCACCTGACCGCTCATCGCTTTTTGCTTCGACGATCCTTACTTTTCGTTTAGGTTAGCTGCTACGAATCAGGCCATTTAGCCGTCTTTAGACTCGTCCCCGTCGCTTGAGCCCATTCCGAGGAACGGCTTGAGCATGTTGGTGAATTCCATGGGGAAAATGAACTTGGACGACGGGCTTGAGCCCAGCTCTTTCAGGGTGTCGAAGTACTGCAGGCTCATCGCCTTGACGTCCACGCCCTTGGCCACTTCGTTGACGCGCTCCAGAGCCACTGCGAAGCCGTCGGCACGCAGTTTTGCTGCCTGCTGATCGCCCTCGGCAGTGAGGATCTCGCTCTGGCGTATACCCTCGGCCTTGAGGATGTCGGCCTGTTTCTGGCCCTGCGCCACCGTCACGGCGGCCTGGCTCACGCCCTCGGCCTCAATGATGGCGGCTCGGCGCACGCGCTCGGCAGACATCTGCCTGTTCATCGCCTCTTGAATGTCACGCGGCGGCTCGATCTCGCGGATCTCCACCTGGGTTACCTTGATGCCCCACCTGTTCGTGACTTCGTCCAGGCGTACCCGAAGAGAGTGGTTGATACGCTCGCGCTGCGAAAGTACGTCGTCCAGGCTCATCTCGCCGATTACGGCCCTCAGGTTGGTGGTAGCTATACCGACGACTGCCGAGCGGTAGTCCACAACCTCGAGAATTGCCTTGTCGACCTGGTCGGAAATGGGCCGCATGTAGACGAGGAAGTCGATGTCGATGGGGGCATTGTCTTCGGTAATGTTGGTCTGACGAGGTATGTCGATCACGATCTCGCGGGTGTCGATTTTCACAACCCTGTGGAACGGCCAGATAAGGATGTGCATGCCCGCCCCGCGCAGGCCGACAAACCGGCCCAGCCAGAAGACGCCCATGCGCTCGTACTGCTGGACGACGACGATAAATGGAATCATGGCTTGGGTCCTCCGCTCGCTTCGCTCGCTCTAAATCGCTCTTCGGCTCACGGCCTCATCGCCTCGCAATGGGCTACTTCGCTACCTCGTATGTCGGCGAAGCCGACATACAGCTACGCGCGTCGCTACTGCGACTCGGGGGGAATGTATCCTATTTTTCGTTCGGGGTCTCGTCGGACGCTCTTTTGACGTGCAGCATCAGGCCTTCGGTTTCCGTTACCAGCACCGACTCGCCGGCCTCAATGTGCTTTTCAGCATCGCTGACGGCGCTCCACTCCTCACCTAGGACGTTTACCGTTCCCGAGGGGTCCAGCGCCGTGACGGCGACCGCAAGCTCACCCAGGGTCGCGGCGATCTCCTGCCGGTCGGCCTCTTGCGGCAACAGACGCGCCTGCAGAGAGGTCCGCACGAGGAGCGTCATGACGGCCGCGATCGTCAGCGCGATGCCCACCAGCACCCACATGCTCACCCGGAAGCTCGGCCCGTCCAGGGCTGGTGGCGAGAACCCGCCGAACAGCAGGAACGCCCCGAGCACGAACGCGATGCCACCGGCGATGCCAGGCACACTCAGCCCCGGTGCCTGCACCTCCACAAAGAACAGGACCATGCCAAGCGCTATCAGCCCGAACCCGGTCCAGTTGACCGGCAGGTTGCCCAGCGCCACGAAGGCCAGCGCCAGTGCTATCAAGCCGAAAATGCCCGCCACCCATCCGCCGGGGTTGTAGAACTCGATGAGGATTCCGAAGCCGCCGATGCTCAGCAAAAGCAGCGCGATGTTGGGGTTGGCGATGACGCCCAGGAACCGCTCCAACAGGTTGCGGTCGATGGCCACTGTGGGCAGGCCTTCGACCTCTAGAACGTGGGAGGAGCCGTTGACCTCTACCGACCGACCCTCAAGTTGTGCCAGCAGGTCTTCGAGCCCGGAAGCGACGATATCTACGACACCCAGTTCCAGCGCTTCGGACGCCGTGTAGGAGACGGCGTCCAGCACCGTCACCTCCAGGGCATCGGCGTTGCGATTTCTCTCGCCAGCAATGCTTCGCAGAAACGCTGCTGCGTCCTGGGTCGCTTTGGACGCGAGCGTGTCTGGCAGGTCCGCCCCGCCGGGACCCACCGGTGAGGCGGCGCCGACGTTAGTGGAAGGCGCCATGGCCGCGACGTGCCCGGCGGCGAGGATGAACGTACCGGCAGACGCCGCCTGTGCGCCCGCAGGCCAGGTGTAAACAACCACGGGGGCCGGGGACGCAAAAATAGCCTTGACCATTTCCCGCGTGGAGTCCAACAGCCCACCGGGTGTGTCCAGGAGCACCAATATAAGAGACGCCTCTCGTTCGGCGGCGACGTCCAGCGCCCTTGAAAGGTAGTCCGCCGAGACGGGGTCGATAGCACCGTCGACCGTGACGACGGCGATGTGTGGCTGGGCCGACTGGGCCTCGGCGTTAGAGACGAGGGTGCCGAATAGCCCGAGCAGGAAGACCGCGAACAACGCTCCGACGAGCGTTCGGCGAACCCCGAGGGGCCGGGCGAACGGAACCGCGATCACGGGTTGGTGAGCCGAGAGACGAGTCTCGTTAGGGGCCCGTATGGCCCCCATCCGCCGTGCTTCCCTGCCCTGGTGGTCCACCTGTAGGTTTCGCCTTGCTCTAGCCACTAGCTTTGGTAGCCTTTAGCTCTGGCGGGACACCCAATACGGCGTCCTCACAGCCCGTTTAAAGACGCTGGCTCTAGGACATGCCTATCTCGGCCTCCACCTCGCCCAGCACCTCGTCGACACCCTGCATAATACGGTCGACTTCGTCGCGAGTTATGCAAAGCGGCGGGCTGAAGACGAGCAGGCCTCGCGGGCGAATAATCAGCCTGCGTTCGGCAAACTTCTCCGCCATGCGATTCTCCACGCCCAGCTCGGCGGGGAACCGGACTTTAGTGACAGGGTCGCTGACCAAATCCATCGCCGTCATCAGGCCCAGGCCCCTGACATTGCCGACCATCGGGTGCTTCTCCCCCACCGAGCGCATCTGGTCCATCAGATACTCACCGACATCGGCGGCATTCTGCACGAGCTTGTCCTTCTCGATGATGTCGATGTTCGCCAGCGCGGCGGCGGCGATCACCGGGTGGCCGCCAAAAGTCAGCGTCTGGGCGAATACGTTGTCGGGACCGGCAAAGGCGTCGGCAATCTTCGGAGTGGCAATGGTTGCGGCCATGGGTACATAGGCGCTGACGAGGCCCTTGGCCATCGTCATGATGTCCGGGGTGACGCCCCAGTGCTCAATGCCGAACATCTTCCCCGTGCGGCCAAACCCGGTGATCACCTCATCGACGATCATCACCACCCCGTAGCGGTCGCAGATCTCCCGCACCATCGGCCAGTACTCCGGGCCGGGAACCGAGCAGGCATCGTACGGGGTGTCGGCGCAGAACGCCTCGCCGATGAACGCCGCCACGGTGTCGGCCCCGTGGTAGAGGATCAGGTCCTCCACGGACTTGGCCGCCCGCACAGCGATCTCGGAAGGCGTCTCGCCTCCCGCGTCGGGCCTGTACGGATTGGGTTGGGCGGCATACAGCATTCCGGGGAACGCTGGTTCGAAGTCGGACCGGCTCCCCCGACCGCCAAGCCAGCTTGTCAGGCCGGTGGCGCCGTGGTAGGAGCCCATGCGGCTAATCACCTTGTAGCGGCTCTTTTCGCCGTTGCGTTTGTGGTAGGCCTTGGCAATCTTTATCGCCGTCTCGTTCGCCTCAGAGCCGCCCGTCGACTGCCACGACCGCTCCAGGTCGCCCGGCGTTATCTCCGCCAGCTTCTGGCTCAGGCGCACGACCGGTTCTGTCGTCGTACCGCGAGGGGTGAAGCTGAGAGCCTTCATCTGCGCTCTAACGGCGTCCGCGATCTCCGTACGGCCGTAGCCCACGTTTACGCAAAGGTAGCCGCCGTTGACGTCCAGCCACTCGTTGCCGTCCGTGTCGTAGACGTTCAGGCCTTTGCCGTCGGCGAGAATCAGGGGTTCGCCCTCCTCGGCCATCTCGTTCCAGTTGCGCATATGCATCCAGTTATGCCGCAGGGAAGACTTGCGCAGGCTATCTGTGTCGAAGGTTTTGCGTTCGATAGTCTCGACCATAATTTCTCTCCTAAAATCCCGGTGTTTTGACCGCCAAACCGACTAGTCGCTCGCCAGCCCGGCCTCGACCTCGGTGAGGGAGGCGTCCACTCCCGCGATAATCTCATCGCACTCGTCCCGCGTAATGCAGATCGGCGGGCCGACCGTAATGATGTTGCCGTCCGATTGCAGAATCAGTCCCTGCTTGCGGAACGCCGCGTTCAGTCTTGCCGCCAGCCCGGCGCTCTTGGGGAAACGCTCTTTGGTGTCGCGGTCCGCCACGATCTCCACGCCGATGAGCAGCCCCAGTCCCCGCACGTCGCCGACGATGGTGTGGCGGTCCATTAACTCGGTCAGCCCGGCCTTCAAGTACTCGCCCTGTACCCGAGAGTTCTCCACGTAGCCGTCCCGCTCCAGAATCTCCAGGTTCTTCAGTGCGGCGGCCGCCGTGACAGGGTGCCCGCTGGCCGTAATCGCATGGGCAATGTTGTCCGAGCCGAAGTAATCGGCAATGTCGTCGCTAACCACCGTAGCTGCCAAAGGCAGGTAACTGGAGATCAGGCCCTTGCCCATCGTCATCATGTCGGGCTCGATGCCGAAGTGCTCGATGCCGAACATCTTCCCCGTGCGGCCAAAGCCGGTGATGATCTCGTCGCAGATGAGCACGACCCCGTAACGGTCGCAAATCTCCCGGATCATGGGCCAATATTCTGGAGCGGGCACCGGAGCGCCGGGGGGCTGCGCAATCGGTTCGCCGATGAACGCCGCCACCGTATCTGCCCCGTGCATGAGAATCGCGTCCTCGACAGCTTGAGCGCACTTGATCGCCGTTTCTGACGGGGACGCACCGCCCAGTTCATCGCGATAGTGGTTGGGGTGCGGCACGTGAATCATGCCCGGTGCCATGGGCTCGAAATCGCTTAGGGAAAAGTCCGTCGCGTTGTTTCCCAGTCCCAACACACCGGCGGTCGTGCCGTGGTAGGAGAACTTGCGGCTGATTATCTTGTAACGGCCCGCCTCGCCCCTGCGCTTGTGGTAGGCGCGGGTAATCTTTATCGCCGTCTCGTTCGCTTCGGACCCCCCGGCACCGGGGAAAACCCTGTTCAGGTTACCCGGCGTCATGCCGGCCAGTTTCTCCGCCAACTCCACCACCGGGACGGTGGTAGTGCCGCTGGGGAAGAAGGTGATCTTGCAGAGTTGCTCATAGGCGGCCTCCGCGATCTCGTCCTGCCCGTAGCCGAGGTGTACCGACGTGTAGCCGCCGTGGGCGTCGAGCCAGGTCTTTCCGGTCGAATCAGTAACCCGCACGCCTTTGCCCGCGACCATGACGATGGGCTCGCCGGTCTCCGCCATCTCCGTCCAGTCGGCATTGTGCATCCACTGGTACTTCAGTGACGCCTGTCGAATAGCTTCCGTATCGTGAGTAGCAACCAATTTAGTCCTCCTCTTCGAACGGCCCAAAGTATAAGGGCCGCCACCCCGAAGCGAAAGCTAAGACGGAAACAAAAGGTCCTGGCGGGCCCTCAGTTCAGCTGCGAAAGAGCCCTGTCTCAGAGTCACGTCGGCCTTTGACACCGTGGCTCCTTTTGCGACCGGCACCGTCACTGTAGCCCCGTCCGTCAGGCCCATGGGCAGCAGGTTCTCTTGCGTCGCGACCGAGGCGCGCTCCGCCTGGCCGACTACGGTGTAGCCGCCGTCGCCGTCCAGTACGTCACCCGGGGCGAGCGCCCGCTTGGCCACGGCGATGACCTCGGAGACAGGCGCTCCCATGGGCGCACCGGTGGCCTCGCCACGCAGCGCCGCCGTCACGACGCTGATAGGTGTTTCCAGCCCGACGAAGTGGTAGGGCCGGTGCAGAATTCCGTACTTGCCGCTATTGCCAACAGGTACGCCGTATTCGGCTATGGCCCGGCGGCCGTATTCGGAGTCGGTGCCGAAAACCACGAACACACCCCAGCGGATGTCGTTGGGCACTTCGGTGCCGTCCGGGTAGACGCTGCTGACTACTTCAACTACCCCCGTGCGCTGCAGAATGCCGCCGTCGGCCTGCGGGCACAGGACCGAGGGGATATCTTCGATGCTCGCCGCGGGAAAGTGCATGCCTCGCACGTCCGGCACCAGACCGGTCATGTTGGAGACGGCGACCATTTCCACGGCGCTCTTGGTGCCGTCGAGGAACGAGTTGTACATTTTCGGATTCAGGCCCACCAGTTCGGCTTCTTCCGGGGTATGGCCGTAGAAGCCCCACACTGTGTCCGGGGTGCTCTCCCGAAATTCCGGCAGGAACTTGGTCCCCTTGCCCGCCGCGACTACCTCGAAGCCGAGCGTTGTGGCCCAGTCGAACATCTCTTTTATGAGCGCGGGCTGGTCGCCGTAGGCCAGTGAGTAGGTGACCCCGGCCTCGTCCGCCAGGTGCTTGAGAATGGGACCGGCGAGGACGTCCGCTTCCACCGTTGCCATGACTATGTGCTTGCCACGCGCAATCGCGTCGAGGGCGTGCCTGCAACCTGCTTCCACCGAGCCCGTTGCCTCCAAAACAACGTCCACGCCCGGCGCAGACGCTAGGCCGCCGTCGCCGGTGACAACTACCATGCCTTCCCGGATCGCGCCCGCAGCTTCGCCCTCTTTGTCGGTTACGACGACCTGGGACCGGTCAACGCCCGCCCGCTCCAGCGCGGTAAGCGCCCGGTTCGTGTCTAGGTCTGCTACGACGGCGATTCGTACGCCAGGCATACGGTGCATCTGGATGAGTGAGAGGGTTCCGAAGCGTCCGGCACCCACCACGCCGACCCTTATCGGGTTGTCGCTGCGCTCCAGTTTCCCCAGCCTGTCGGCGAAGCTCCACATCGGTTAGTAACCGGCGTGCTTGTCCACTTCGTAGAGCAGGGACTCACCTGCGAAGTAACGGCCCAGGTTGTTGCGGAAAATTTCCCGGCGCCTGGCAAACGTCTCGGCCGTCTCTGCCGATACGTGTGGCGTTATTAGCACGTTGGGCAGGTCCCAGAATGGGCTGTCTTTGGCCAGAGGTTCGATCTCGAACACGTCCAGGGCCGCCCCGGCTATGGCTCCGGACTGAAGCGCTTGGAGCAAGGCGTTCTCTTCGACGACGCCGCCCCGTGACACGACGACCAGGCGGGCGTGTGGCCGCATACGGGAGAACACGTTCTCCCCCACCGTGTGTTTGCTTCCCGGCGCGAACGGCGCGGTCACGACCAGCCAGTCGGAGGCTTCAGCAAGGTCGCCGATTTTGGACACCGGCCAGGCCTCGTCGACGTGCTCGGAGTCGATGTCCCTGGGGTCGACGGCCAGGACTTTCATGCCGAACCCCTTGGCCCGGCGGGCAACTGCCTGGCCGATTCCCCCTGCCCCGACGAGGCCCAACGTCGAGCCTTCCAGTTCGCTGAGCGACTCGTGCCAGTGGGAGATGTCCCACTCGTGGCGTCCCTGGGCTTCCCACATCTCCCTGAGGCGATGAGCGAGCGTGATAATCATGCCCATGGTGTGGTCGGCAATGGGCGCGGTGTGCGGGCCGATCATGTTGGTCAGCACCACGTCGGACTCGGCGACTTCGGGCGTCGCCACGACGGCGTCCACGCCTGTGCCACCGCACTGGATCCACTTAAGGCTCTTGGCCGCGAGAAACACGTCCCTGCCCGGCCAACCGTAGAAAACCTCGGCGTCGCTGACCTCTTCAAGCTGCTCGCCGACCGACGGCGCGGGCACGAATTCGTGTTCCGGGAACTCGCGCGCAAGCTCTTTATAGAAGTCGCCTTCGACGTATCCGAGGACTATCTTCATGAAGGGGCCTGTGCCTCGGGATTGACGCAGGTCTTTAGCGGCTTGCCTGCGAGACCGTTGATGATGTTGGTGGCGGCGAGCATGGACATGTCTCGCCTTGTTCCCACGCTGGCGCTGGCGATGTGGGGCGCGATGACGCAATTGTCGAGCGTCAGTAGAGGGTGGTCGGAAGGGATGGGCTCGGGCTCGGTCACGTCCAGGCCCGCACCAGCGATCTCGCCGGACTTGAGCGCGTCGTACAGCGCCATGTGGTCGACGACCGGACCCCTGGCGGCGTTGATGAGGATTGCCGAGTTCTTCATCTTTTTGTACGCGCCGGCGTTCATCATGTGATGCGTGCTCGGGTTCAGGTCCACGTGCAGGCTGACAAAGTCGGACTCTGCTAGCAGTGTGCCCAAATCGACTCTCGTCATTGGAAGTTTCTCTTCCAGGTCTTTGCGCTCGTTTATGTCGAAGTACAGCACCTTCATGTCGAACCCGACGGAGCGGCGAGCCATCTCAAAACCGATGCGGCCCATGCCCACGATGCCGAGCGTGGCGTGGTGGATGTCCTGGCCGAGGAAATGCAACGGGTGCCAGGTCCGCCACGACCCGTCGTGCGCAGCCGTGTTCCCAGGCACGATTAGCCGGGCCGCCGACATGAGCAGCGTGAAGGCGAAGTCCGCCGTGGTGTCGGTGAGGACGTCCGGCGTGAAGCCGACGGGGACGCCGCGCTTCGTTGCCTCGTCGATGTCGATGTTGTTGTACCCGACGGCGATCTGGCTGACGACCTTGAGTTGCGGTCCGGCAGCGTCGAAGAACTCGGCGTCGATGCCGTCGTTGAGCAGGCACAGGATGCCGTCTACCCCGGCCGCCCTTTCAAGCAGCACATCGCGGGGCGGCGGCATCTCGTCGTCCCACAGGTCGACCTCAGCCACCTCGCGAATTGCGTCGAGTGCCTCCGGAAAAATGTCTCTGGTTACCAGTACTCTGGGTCTCGCCACGTCAGACTCCTCGTTTATTTGTTGCCAGGTTTTTTGTTGCCGGGTTTAAATGTTCGCGTCGGTCGTTGTTTCGGGGGGCGCCGGTGTTGCCCGAGCCGAGCCGCCCCTCATCCACTTGTACTGAACTATCGTTCTGCCGAAAACGAGCCCGCTTCCGAGTATGGCCGCGCCCACCGCCCAGGCGTCCCAGTGCAGCAGGCCTCCCGCGAGCCAGGCTGTGGCGAAGAACACGCCGCCGCTCCAACCCACGTTTCGCGTAATCATGAACTTTCCTATAGCGATTGGAACGGCAATTGCCACACCTAGAGGCAGCAGCCCGGCCGTTGCGCCGAACATGGCCGCCATGCCGGTGTTGCCTTTGAACCCGAAGAATATGGGGAAGAAAAGGCCCGTCAGCAGGCTGACCATGGCGACTGTGATGAACCAGGTCGGCATGTCTATGAACCACAATGGCAACGTTGCGACAATGCCCTTCGCGATGTCGAGGACGAACACGGCCGCGCCGTATTTGGGCCCCACCTGCCGCCATACGTTGGCGGTTCCGGGGTTGCCGGTGCCCAGGCTTCGGATGTCGATGCCCTTCATGCGGCAGATCAGGTCGCCAAAAACGAGCGAACCGACGAGATACGACCCGACGGCCCACACCGCGTAAAACCAGGCTGTTTGTAGTGATTCCATATCGTTTAGCAGTCGTACGGCTTTGGCCGGGCAGCCGCACCGTGAGGCCGCGCCGGACGAGCGGCCGTATCATATAAGATGCCGCCGACGGCCCTCAAACGGGGATCGAATCAGGAGGAGCCTTAACCGTGACAACCGGCCTCGCAGCGATATACGTCGAGCCTTACAAATTCGAACTTCAAGAGCTACCGGTGCCCGAGGTAGAGCCCGGCGGAATACTGGTGCGTATTACAGCCGCAGGTATTTGCGGGTCTGACTTGCACTACTACCGGGGCCACCTCAAGCCAGGCAACTGGACCGGCGACCCGAAGAACAGGCCGACGATACTCGGACACGAGATGACGGGCGTGGTCGCCGCCATGGGCTCGGAGGTTTCGACCGACTCGATGGGCAAGCCCTTGAAAGAGGGCGACCGGGTCGCGTATACCTACTTCTTCCCCTGTATGCGCTGCTACAACTGCCTGCGCGGCCAGCTAAATTCCTGCCCGAACCGAACGCGTCACCGCAAGCCTGTCGAGGATTACCCCTACTGCTCGGGTGGCTTCTCCCAGTACTTCTACCTGCACCCCGGCCACTTCGTGTTCAAGGTGCCGGACGAGCTGGCCGACGAGCAGGTGGCACCGGTAAACTGCGCCGTTTCCCAGGTCATATTTGGCTTAAACAAAGCAAACGTGGGCATGGGTGACACGGTCGTCATACAGGGCGCAGGGGGGCTGGGCATCAACGCGGCGGCCGCTGCGAAGGAGATGGGGGCCGGACAGGTTATCGTCATCGACGGCGCGGCAAACCGCCTGGAACTGGCGAAGCGCTGCGGTGCGGACGAAGTCATCGACTTTACCGAGTACACGACGCCCGAAGCGCGCGTCACACGTGTCAAAGAGTTGACCGAGGGCCGGGGCGGCGACGTTGTCATGGAACTGGTCGGCTTGCCCGACGTGTTCGTCGAGGGCATTGAGCTTACGCGCAACGGTGGCACGCTCATTGAGATAGGCAACATGTGGCCCGGCGGCGCAACCGAGCTAGACGTGGCCAAAACGGTGTGGGGCAACACCACCATTATCGGCATTGCCCACTACGACCCGTACACGTTGCCCGTGGCGCTCGACTTCCTGGTAGAGGCTCAGGGCAAGTACTCCGTTGCGGAACTAATGTCCCATAGCTTCCCGCTGACAGAGATTAACAAGGCATTCGAGAAGGCCGAATGGTCCGGCAAAGACGGCGGCACCGAGATTACCCGGGCATACCTACGACCATAAGCAGCGTTAGCGAAGCGGCCCATTGCGAGGCGATGAGGCCATGAGCCGAAGAGCAATTTAGACCGAGCAAGGCGAGTGGAGGACTTCTAATGATTCGACTGCAGGCGTTTTACCCGAACACCAAAGACGGATTTTTAGATCACGACTACTACGTTAATAAACACGCACCGTTCGCAAAAGAGTTGCTAGGCCCGCTGGGCATGATCAACATGGAAGTGAGCAAAGGCACCGAGACGATGGACGGCGGCGAGCCCCCGTATACCTGCGTGGTGACGGTCACCTTCGAGTCACGAGAGGCGATGGACGAGGGGTTCTCCGGCGAGCGCAAGGACAAGCTGCTGGCCGACATCCCCAATTTCACCGACGTGGAGCCGATTATCCAGGTCGGCGAGGTACTTCTCTAGCCACCCCCCAATGACGGTGCGGGCAAGGGCTGGCCCGCTGCCCTGTTTTGTCGTTACTTTTCAAAGTCCACGACCATTTTTATCTCGTCGGCGGGCTTGAACAGGCGTTTGAACGTGGGTTCAATGTCGTCGAGTGAGATGATGCTGTCGCCCTTGAGCATGGGCTCGACGCGCACCGCGCCGGACTCCAGCAGCTTGTAGCATTCGGGCCACCATTCGGGCTTGAAGGCGAAGGTTGTCGTCAGTTCCAGGTCCCTCGTGCGCCAGTCTGCGGGAAGCACCGGCACCGTTCCCAGGCGATGGCCAGCAGTACCACTCGCCCCGCGTAGCGCACTGCCTCTAGCGCTTGCTGGAGTGTGGGTTGGGCACCGGCGGCCTCGATAATTATATGCGGGCCCTTGCCGTCTGTAAGCTCGGCCATTCGCTCGACGACGTCCTCTTTTGCCGGGCCCAGCACCTCGTCTGCCCCCAGCTCTCGTGCGGCTGCCGCTCGTGCGGGGGCGGGCTCTGAGACGATTACCTTGGACGCTCCTTTGGCCTTTGCGATCTGTAGCGCGAAGAGGCCCAGCGGCCCGGCTCCCAGTACGCCGACTGTGTCCCCGGCGCTCATACGCGAGCGGTCAACGGCCTGGTAGGCGGCGGCCATCGGCTCGACCATCGACGCTTGCAGATCGGTCACTCCGTCAGGAATACGAGAGGCCATCCATGCGTCCATGAGAATGTACTCGGCGTATCCACTGAAGACCGGTGGCAGCGTGCTCCAGCCCATTGTGCGGAAGTTGTACCGGGGGTTTTCCATGAACAGGCTCATCGTGCCTTCAGGCGGTGCGCCGCCCGCCGCGCCAGCGACCCGGTCCCCGACCTTCCACTGGGTGACGCCGGAACCAACTGCTGAGATTGTGCCCGAGCACTCGTGACCGAGCATCGAACCGACCGAGGCAACGTCGTAGAGCACGCCGTGTACGTCGGTGCCGCAGATGGAGCAGTACTTCGTCTTGACGACGATTTCGCCCGGTCCCGGCTCCGGCGTAGGAACCTCTTTCACCTCGAAGCGGTGGTCACCTTGATATATCGCTGCCTTCGCAGATGCCTCCCAGAGCCGAACGCTTTAAATGCGGTATTTCGCCTGGGCATTCTACGTCCGACATGCGCAGCCGGTCCTTTTGCTACCATGCAGGCGATCGGACGGGGCGAATGGGGCCCCCAATGGCATAGGGGAGGTTTGTCGATGTCTGCGGAACTTGGCCAGAAGGCCTATGACGACTCGATAGTTATTGACGGACTGAACGTCAGCCGCTGGGACAGTCCGGACGTTTATCGCAGCCTCAACACCGGTGGCATTACAGCCATTAACGCTACGATCGCCGTGTGGGAGGGGTTTCGAGAGACGATGGACCACGTTGAAGAGTGGCTTCACCGTTTCAGGGAGCGCAGCGACACGCTTTTGCATGCGACGTCGGTGGCCGACATTATTCGCGCCAAGTCCGAGGGCAAGACGGCGGTCGTGTTGGGCTGGCAGAACGCCTCGCCGATTGAGAACCGGCTGGACAGACTGGAACTGTTCCACGCCCTCGGCATCCGCATAATCCAGATCACGTACAACGAGCGCAACCTTCTTGGCAACGGCTGCTATGAACGCAACGACGAGGGCCTGAGCAGGTTCGGCGTGGACGCCGTGAAAGAGATGAATCGGTTGGGGATACTCGCCGACCTCTCCCATGTCGGAGACAAGACCACGATGGAAGCGGCGGAGATATCCGACGGGCCTGTGTCGGCTACTCACTCCAACGCAAGGTCGTTTGTCGATCATCCCAGGAACAAGACCGACGACGCGCTCAAACTGATCGCTGAAAAGGGCGGAGTCATAGGTGCGAACGCGTTTCCGCTTTTCTTGAAGAAGGGCTATGGGTCGACGGTCGGTGACTACGTGGACGCCATCGAAGACCTCGTCGAGCGGGTGGGCATAGACCACGTCGGTATCGGTACCGACTACACCCAAGACCAGCCGCACTCGTTTTTCGACTGGCTGTTCATGCAACAGGGCACGAAGGTAGTTCTGGAGAAAAACCCGGTACCCGACCCGCATCACCACCCGTTCGGTATGGAGACCCCGGACACGCTGTCCACTGTTGCCCAGGGCTTGTCCAACAGGGGTTACCGGAACGAAGACATCGCCAAGGTATTGGGCGGGAACTGGTTGCGCCTGTTCGAGCAGGTCTGGCGTCCCGCTGCCTAGTTAGACAGCCCCCCTACTCGCCCTACTCCTAGCTCCTCGCCTCTTTGCGCCTCCGGCCGAGGACGACCCTCGCGTGGCTGACTGTGCCTGCACCCAATTAGAACTGCTGATCAGGCTGGCGGTTCAACTGTGGGCTGCACCATTCGAGAAATCGGTCCGCGAGTGTACATTCAATCCATAAGACATCGCGGAGGCCACTTCAATGACCACGACTATAGACAGCGCAAGAGGCGAGCAACAGCTCGTCGTTTTCGACCTCGCATCAGAGTCCTACGGAGTGGACATTGGCGCGGTCCGGGAGATCATCCGAATGCAGGAGATCACCTCTATACCCCGCACTCCCGATTACGTCGAGGACGTCATCAACTTGAAGGCACACCTGGCTACGGGGCCAAGAGCACATTCGTGTGCGCCCATTGCCAGACCCAGGGCAAGGTGGCAGTTCCGGCAACATGCACTCAATGCGGTACCCAGACCTGGCTCGGGTGGTTCCCCCCAGCAGCAGGCCCCATAGTCTTCGTAACCCTCATAGCCCCCCGTAACCGAAACCTGCCCTGGCTCAGTATGGGGGTTGCGGTCGGCGGGCTGTTGACTCAATAATCTGCGCTATGAAAGGCGTAGTGGCATGCCCTCAACCCTGGTCGGCTGAGGTGGGGGCGAACATTTTGGAAGCCGGCGGTAACGCGTTCGACGCGGCACTCGCCTGCGCGTTCAACCAGTGGGTGTGGGACCCATTCATGTGCGGGCCCGGCGGCATGGGCGTCGCTCAGCTTTACGACGGTCGCACCGGGGATAACATCGCCATCAGCTTCGCGGCCAGAGCAGGTTCCAAGGCCCGAGAGGACATGTGGGCCAGCGACCTGCCAACCAGGTCTGAAGTGTCGAGCCTGTTCGCGTTCCCGGACTACCGCAGCGAACTGGGTTACACCTCGGTAATGGTCCCCTCAGTTGTCGCCGGGCTGTCAGAGATACATAAACGCTACGCAACCCTGCCGTGGTCCGAACTGATGCAGCCGGCCATTCAGCAGGCCAGGGCCGGTCTGCCGGTTCACCCAACATTCATGGATTGGTTCGTCATGCCCGCCATGCCCGGCCAGCCGACCGCTCAGCAGCGATTCTCAGCCACGGCCGAGTGTGCCCGTATTTTCCTGGCTCCGGGCGGCGAGGGTTTCGACTATGGCGATGTCATAGACATGTCTGACATGGCCGACACGCTCGATAGGCTGGCACGAGGCGGCCCTGGCGAGTTCTACAAGGGCGAACTGGGGCAAGAGATCGCAAGTGATCTGGCCGCTAACGGCAGCTTTGTGACGGCTGACGACATGCGCGACTACAAGCCCCGCGTCTACGAGCCGCTGGTGGGCAGATACCGGGGCAACAAGGTCACCACGGTTCGGCCACCCGACACTGGCCAGTCCGTGCTGCAAGCGCTTCGGCTGGTCGAGCCCTTCGACCTGGCCAGCATGGAGCACGGGAGCGTCGAGTACCTGGACGTGATCGGTTCGGCGCTGCGACTCGCTCACAGGGACCGGTTGGAGTTCAATGCCGACCCTGAGTTTGTGCCGGTGCCGGTCCAAGAGACGGTCTTAAACGAAGCAAGACTCGCCAGGCAAGTAGAGGAGATACGCCGGGGGCCCTCCGGTGCCGCAGGCGATCCGGAGCAAGAGCAGGGCCACACAACTACCGTCAGCGTTGCCGATGAGCAGGGCAGCATGGTGTCTCTCACCCACACGCTTGGTTGGGCGTCCGGCGCGGTGACACCAGGCCTGGGCTTTATGTACAACAATGGCATGAACCTGGCCGACCCTCGGCCCGGCAGGCCGAACTCTATTGCTCCTGGCAAGGCGCGTATGAGCAATATGGTGCCGACGCTATTTTGGCAGGGCGACCAGCCCAACATGGCCGTAGGCGCGTTGGGTGGGGCCGTCATCGTCAGCGCCGTGTTCCAGGTGGCCGTGCACATGATCGACCTGGGAATGTCTCCCGGAGAGGCCGTCTCGGCGGCGCGGGCGCACTCCGAGGGGGGCCCGCTGTTTTTGGAAGCTCGCTTCCGGGGCGATGTCGCCGCCGAACTTGAGCGCATGGGTCACAGCGTCCGGCGGGACCCGTTCCCCCTCAGCCCCATAATGGCCCGGGCGCAGGTGGCTGTGCGGTACCCTGACGGCTCCTTCGAAGGAGGTTCGGACCCTCGCGCCGGTGCGGGCGGCGTAGCGTACTCTCGTATTTAGAGAGCCCTGCGCTTTTTACCCACCCGGTCTTCCGACCGGCCCACCCTACAATTCTCGGCCCTCGCTACTTGCGGCCTTCCCCTATCTGCGGCCCTCTAGGCACCACGACTCCAGCATGTCGTAGGAGCCTGGGTTGATAAGCAGGCGCTCGTCGCGTGGGCGGCCGGGGGACGGGTCGTAGAAACTGGGCACGGTGTAAAAACCCATGTTGTAGTCACCGTAAAGGTCCGAAAGAGACCTCATCGCTAGGATGTTCCGCGGATTGAGCCACACCTCGCGGCGCTCGATGTAGAGACCGTAGCGCTTTTCAAGTTTGGTGACCGCGTTCTTGAGGCTCCAGCAGTAAGCGCACCACAGCCCGTGGAACTGGACTATGCCGCCCCGCTCTTTCACCTTGTCGAACAATCTCTAGCCCCCTGAGGTCGGATCCAACCGTTGGATGTCACGACCGGGGCGAGCGGTTTACGGGAGGGTCAGTCCGGACGCAGGGCTACTACCTCACCACTGGACGAACATGGGCATTACAACGTGCACGTAGCCGTCGCGGCCCAGCGGGCGCAGTACGCCGGGGCTGGACGGGGAAGTCATTTCCAGGGCAACTTCGCCGTGTCCGAGCACGTCGAGTACTTCGGAAAGGTATTTGGCGTTGAAGGCGATTTTAGAATCACCCTCAGAGGCGTCTACCTTTATGTCGATCTCACCCTGGTTCTCACCCACTTCTTCGGCCCGGGAAGAGATCTGTAGCTTGGCATCATCGCCTTCGCCGCCGACTTGCAGCCGGATAATGCCGCTGCCGTCTCGAGCAAAAATGGCGGCTGTTTTGGTGGCGCGCAGGAAGTTCGCCTGGTCGACGATGACACGCGTCTGGTTGTCTTCGGGGATCAACTGCGAGTAGTTGGGGAACGTTCCCTGCACCAGTTGGGAGACCAGTTCGACGTTTTCGAGCCTGAACAGCGCCTGGCTCTTGGACGGGGTGACTGTGAACTCAATGGGTTCGGTCTGGCCGCCAGCAAGACGGTTGACCTCTGTCAATGCCCTGGCCGGGATGATGAAACCGACCTCTTCGGGTGCGGGCTGGGCCAGTTTGCCCTTGTAGACGGCAAGGCGGAACCCGTCTGCGGCCGCGAATGTGAAGTCGTCTCCGCTCATTTCGACCTTAACGCCGGTAAGCACGGGACGGGAGTCCTCCGTGGCGGCGGCGAACACCACGTGGGATATGGCCTCTCTTAGCGCCTCGGCCTCTATCTTGCCAACGACGCCAGATTCCACGCTCGGTATCGGAGGGAAATCGTCGGCTGCGGTGCCGTTGATGCTGGCCTCGAATCGGGCGCATTTGAGCGAAAGCCCCAGCGGCTGCGCGACCGAGTCGATGTCGATGCGGTCGGCGGGCAAAGAGTTGACGAACTCGGTCAACAGCCGGGCCGGAATCGTAATCGAGCCCTCTTCCTCTATCTGGGCACCTATCCATGTGCTTATAGCGACTTCTAGGTTAGTCGCCGACAGCTTTAGGCGGCCTTGGTCGGTTGATAGCAGGACGTTCTGAGTGATCGGGAGGGTTGTCCTCGTCGCAACGGCTCGACCGACGATCGAAAGCCCTCGACTGAGGTTTTCCTGGAGGCAAGATAGGCGCATTTTTCCACTCTCTACTGGGGTGGACCGTAGTATAGGAACCCGACCAACGAGGAGTCAATGTCGCCCCTGTATATAGGGAATAGCCTGTGCTGCGACACAGCATATAGAAAAAGGGAGCGCCCGCCGGACGCTCCCTTTCGCAGTCTAAAAGTTGCCGAACTCTACTGGACTGTGATGGTACCTACCATTCCCTGGCCCTGGTGAGGGACGCAAATGAGCGTAAAGGTGCCCGCCGTGTCGAGTGTGACCGTGGCCTCACCGGTGGTACCGCCGAGCGCGGTCACGTTAATGTCCAGGTCCTGCACGGTGAAGGTGTGGAACTCGGTCTCAGACTCCACTACGAAGGTGATCGTATCACCTACACTAAACGTGAATTCGTCGGCGTCGAATACGTAGGCACCGCTTCCTCCCGGGTCCTGGAGGGACACGAACACCTCGGTGCCAGTGGCCTGTTCTCCCCCGCCCGCAGCCTCGCCTTCGACTGGCTCTTCGGCAGGCGCCCTGGGTACGGGCGACGGAGACGATGGCTGCGTCGTGCTGGTGGGGGTCTCGCCACTACTGCTGCAAGCCGCCAACGCCAGCGACAGCAGGCTGGCAAGCAGCACAAGTGGGATGGTTCGCTTAATCACTCTGCTCTCCTTATAGAGGACCACAACGGCCGCGCAGGCCGATGGGGGCCAGTGCCGTCGAATTGGTGAACATTTTCACAGTCAGATTAGCACCCTCCATCCAAGGTGGTCAACGCGTGCGAGCGACCCATATTCCCTGCGCCTGATGTCGGAGTTCGCAGTCTATAGACGCATCCAACGCTCGCAGCCCAACTTCAGGTACGGTCTCAATTTGGTATGATGGTCAGACGGGGACGCGTGGTTTCGACAGGGAGTGTGTCTTCGGAGTTGCAGGTCGAGGTGCCGTCCACCTCGTTAATCAGACGGCAAAAAAACTAACTGACAACAGACAGCTAGCACTAGCCGCCTAATTTAGGTGACTACGTCCCCCGGTCCTCTCCTCGAAGGGTCGGGAGGGCGATATTTTCGAGGTGCTGTCCCGCGGACGCCGATAGTCCGGGACAAAAGACTTATCGGCTAGCCGCAGAGTCTATCCCAGCCGGCAGGGAGGCACAGCGGCGAAGTTTAACGTCCGGCTAAGCCTGTAGTAAATTCCGCCAAGTGCGCTTTCTGGACGGGGAGTTCGACCCTCCCCCGTCTCCACCAGAAACACAAAAATACCCCCGGCCCGCCTTGGGCCGGGGGTATTTTGCTTTTCCGCCATACGAGAGTATTACTAGGATCGGGCGACCCGCCTGCGATTAGGCGACCTGTGTTAGGAAGTTAACTCGAAATGCCGTATCAACAGTCCATTTCGGTAGCCAACCTCTTGGGAGGTTCCCTATTAGAGGTGCCCGACTACCAGCGATCGTTCGCCTGGACCCGGGATCAATTGAGTGATTTGTGGAGTGACTTGTCCAACATGGTGGATGCTGGTGACGAGTCGGTGGCTCATTTTCTCGGTACCGTAATTCTGAAACCGCTAAATCAACACTGGCGTCCTTCCGTCTACACAGCCGCGCACGGGTCGAAGAACGTTGGTCTCTCAGCATCCACGCCCTGGAACCTACTCCAGACTGACCTGCCCTCAACCGGGTCGAAGCGTAATGTCAGTTGTTAGGCTGGTCAAAAGGAGTCCCTTGTGGCAGGGTCGGTGGGCCGGCGCAACTCCTCGGCGAAGTCGAACAGGTCGGGCAGCCCGCCTGTATGTATGAAAAGTACCGTCTGGCCCTGACGAAGGACGCCGGACCGGGCGTGGTCGATGATGCCGGCCATCACCTTGCCCGTATGGACGGGGTCGAGCAGCAACCCCTCTAATTCGGCCGCCATCCGTATCGCCTCTATGCAGGCGGGGCTTACCCGGGCATAGCCGGGACCGATGTAATCGCCTATCTGCACAACGTCTTCCCAGGCTAGGCGCTCGTCGAAGCCCATATGGTTCAGGGCGTTGTTTGACCAGCCCACCACATCGGCGAAAGCTTCTTCCGGGGTGCCAATAAGGATGCCAAGTACATCCCAGGGCAGGCCCAATACGGCCGCACCAATTTGCAGGCCGCCCTGGCCTCCACCACTGGCGATGTAGATCTTCAACTCTTCGACGCCTATCGCGTCCAATTGGCCGGCGATCTCGAGTGTGGCGTCCATATATGAGATGGCGGCTGACGAGCGGGACATGTGCTCTTTGACATGGTTGTACGAGGTCCGACCTTCGTTTCTTAGCCGATTCTCGATGTCCTCTACGTAGCCCGAAACCTCTTTCGCGTCGGTGGTGTCAAGCAGGTGTAGGTCAGCTCCGAACAGGTCTTGAATCAGCAAATTACCCTGGATTGGTCCGCCCTTGCTGCCAGGTGCGACGCAAATGTAGTCCATGCCTACTTTCTTAGACGCCGCTCCAATAATGCGGGAGGCGTTGGTCGAAGCGTTGACATTTATTGAGACATCGGCCCCTTTTTCTAGTGCGTCCGCCATACAGAAGTCCATGTGCCGGACCTTATTACCACCCATCACGAGGCCGGTCAGGTCGTCCCGTTTGACAAGGATTCGCACACCCAGTTCGCGTGACAGGTTCTCCGCCTCTTGTAGCGGTGTGGGTGTCGCGGCAATCCTCACTCTAGGAAGCTCGTCGAGACGTGAGCGAAGCTGTTGGCGGCTCATTGCCGGCATCCGAATCACTGGGCCAAGCACCCCCCATCGACGACCAGCTCGGCGCCAGTGACGTAAGAGGACTCGTCCGACGCCAAGTAGAGGATGGCGTTGGCCACTTCTTGTGCCGTGCCCAGGCGGCCCATCGGGATCCCGCTTAGCCTGCGCTCCAGGACGCCCGGCTTTGCGAACGGGCCGACTGTGAACGGTGTTTCGGCGAATCCGGGGTGGAGCGAGTTCACTCGGATGCCGTCCCCGGCCAGCTGGATGGCGGCCGACTTGGTGAACGAGCGAATCGCGCCTTTTGCCGCGTGGTAAGCAGTGCTGCTGGGGCTGCCCACCATCGCCGCGATCGAGGAGATGTTCACTATTGACCCGCCGCCAGTTCGCCGCATGACCGGCGTGACGAACTTCGTGCCCAAAAACGCGCCCTTCGCGTGCACGGCCAGTACCCGCTCCCAGTCTTGCTCCGACGTATGCTCCAGGTCGAACGAGGCGAGGATCCCGGCGCTGTTCACCAACACGTCCAGGCGCCCATAGGCGTCCTCGGCAGCCCCGATGGCCGTCTGCCACTCGACCTCGCTGGTCACGTCCAGCCGGGCGAAGAGGGCTTTCGATCCACTGTCTTCAATCTGTGACGCTGTCAGGCGGCCGTTTTTTTC
>Ga0114996_10000479_pt1 | contig 55505 bp, 45 predicted proteins | sample ArcticOcean_MG_C_4_FD_87039 | JGI IMG/M metagenome (GOLD analysis project Ga0114996, IMG submission 87039) | Marine microbial communities from western Arctic Ocean - ArcticOcean_MG_CB4_134 | ecosystem: Environmental > Aquatic > Marine > Oceanic | place: Arctic Ocean: Canada Basin | collected...
CCCCATCCTCCGCCGTCACCACGACATCGATCGCGTTCGCCCCCACTCCCACCGCGACCACCGATCCCACCCCCGACACCGCTCCCACGCCATCGATCGTCAGCGTCGCGTTCGCGTCCGAGCTCGTCGCCGTCACCGTGATCGCCGCCGTCCCCGCCGCCGCGTTTGCCGTGTACGCGATCGTCCCCGCCGCAAAGCCCGGCGTCAGCGCCGCCACCGGCACCGTCAACGTCAAGCCCGCTCTGGTCACGGTTGTGGGGGGAGAGAGTGGTGGAGGGGAAGACCCCGGCGCTTCGACGCCATCCGTGTCGACGGCGACTGTGGATGTCGTCGTCGGATCACTCGAGGGGGCGAGCGTCGAGCTGACGGTGGCTGAGACGGTGTTTGCCGATCCTGTCTCAGCCGCGGATTTCGCGATCACGGGATCCGCCGGAGTGAACGTGGTGAGTGTCGATCGGCTGTCTGAGACGGAGGTCCGGCTGACGTTCTCGTCGCGGCGCCTGTTTCGGTGTTCGTGCCTGCCGTTGCCGACCCGTTTCCGGTGGCGCGACAGGAACTGCGGGGCGGGTTCAATCCCCTGACGTTCACGGGCGCCACGTCTGTGGCGGCGGCGGACTTTGCGGCGGAGTTCGCGGCGGGACAGTTCGTGGGGGTATGGCGCTTCGACGCCAGCAGTCAGGACTTCAAGGTCTTCCGTCTCGACGCGCCGGCCTTCGCGAATTCCCTGGAGACGATCCATCCGCGGGATGCGCTCTTGGTCCTCTTCCTGCCCGGAACGTCGACGGTCTTCGAACGGCCGATGTTGGCGCCGGAGGTCCAGATCTTCAACGTGGTGGTGGGGTGGAACCAGATTGGGTTTACGGGTGTCGACGGCACGTCGGTGGTCGATCTCTTCGACAGCGTGGCATTGCAGTCGGTCTGGAAGTTCGATCAGCCAACGGCGTCGTGGTTGGCGTATTTCCCCGGGCAAGCGGACTTCCTGCAAGGGTTCGATGTCGTGAACTCTCTGGACCTGCTCTTCTTCCGTGTCACGCAGACGGGAACGCTGGCGGTGCCCGAGGGCGTCTGAACGGTGAAGCGGTCTCAGCTGTCGCGTGGGAGTCGGGCTGCCAGGTACTCCGCGATGTGCAGGATCTTGAGATCGCGCCCCGAGGCATGCGCGCCGCCGCGTATGTGGAGGATGCAACCGGGGTTGCCCGTGACGACAGTGGCGATTCCGGTCTCGTCGATGCAGGTGAGCTTGCGGTCGAGGATGCCTTCGGAGACCTCCGGGCTGCCGATGGAGGTGAAGCCGCCAAAGCCACAGCAGATCGCCGACTCCGGCAGCGGGACTACCTCGACGCCGCAAAGCTCAGAGATGAGCTGCTCGATGCGGTCGTCCGCGCCCAACATGTTGCTGCTCTGACAGAAGCGATGAACGGTGATGGGGTCGCTGGGCCCGGCGCTGAGCGAGCGATCCGGGAGACGGGCGGGGCCGGCGAGATATTCGGCGACGTCGTGCACGCGGCCCGCGAGCTGCTGAGCCCGTTGACGCCAGGCTGGTTCCTGCGCGAAGAGCTCGGTGTAGCCGTCGACCATCGCGACGACGCAGCTGGGCGCAGGCGTGACAATATCGTCGACGCCTTCCAGCGCGGTGATGGTGTCGCGGGCCATACGACGAGCGGTGTCCCAGTCACCGGCGTCGAAGGCGGGGAGACCGCAACAGTGTTGTTCGTCGCGTATCTCGACCTCAGCCCCCGCGGCGCGGAGAAGCTGTGCGCTGGCGACCGCGATCTCCGGGAGGAGCCGGTCCGTCAGGCATTGCAGGAAGAGGAGGACGCGCCGCCCGGTGACTGCTGTCTCCGCGATTGGCGGTTGGCTCTGCCACTGTGCGGGCCGCGACCGGGCGGGCTGCGAGGGAATCGCGGGCGGGGTGCGCCACTGGGTCTGCTTCGTTTTGAAGGGCAGCGCGGTGACGTCGCCACGGCGGAGCGGGGTGCTAGCCGCGCTGAGCAGCCGCGATCCGGCCGCCACTGTGCGCCGGGATCCCCAGACCTTGAGGGTGGCGCGCTTCCAGAGGGGGAGGCCCTTTTCGATGACGACGTTCCGCCGCGTGTGCAAGATCTGCTTGGCGAGCGGAATTTCGACTGGGCAGACCGTTTCACAAGCGCCACACGAGACGCAGAGGTTCTGGGCTCCCGCGATCGCGTCGATGCCGTGATGGAACGGCGTGGTGACGAGGCCGATGGCGCCGGGGTAGATGTGGCCGAAGGCGTGCCCGCCGACGATCTGATAGGGAGGGCATACATTGGCGCAGGCGCCGCAACGGATGCAGCGCAGGGCGGGAGCGAAGTGCTCGTCGTTGGCCATGGCGCGACGCCCGTTGTCGAGCAGGACGATGTGCAGTTCGTGCCCCGGGGTTGGGCCGCTGATGAAGGTGGTGTAGGAGGTGATCGGTTGTCCGGTGGCCGAGCGAGGCAGCAAGCGTTGTTGATCGATGGCGTCCGCGAAGCTGGGGACGATTTTTTCGATGCCGGCCGTGACGACGTGAACGTCCGGCAGGCTGGAGGACATGCGGCCGTTGCCCTCGTTGGTGATCAGCATGATTCCGCCGCTTTCGGCGATGAGGGCGTTGGCGCCGGTGAGCCCCACTCCCGCGGCAAGGAAACTTTCGCGGAGGCCGGTGCGGGCGCTCTTGACCATGGCGGGGATGTCGTCTGGGTCGAACGTTTGGCCCACGGCCCGGCCGAGGATCTTGGCGACTTCCTGACGGCGCTGGTGGATGGCGGGCATCACCAGGTGGCTGGGGCGGTCGTGGGCGAGTTGCAGGATCCATTCGCCGAGGTCGGTTTCGACGGCGGTGATGCCTTCCTGCTCCAGGTAGTCATTGAGTTCGATCTCCTCGGAGACCATCGACTTGCCTTTGACGAGGAGCTTCACATCGCGCTGCTTGCAGAGGTCAGCGATGTAGCGGTTCGCATCTTCCGCGGTGTCGGCCTCGAAGACGATGGCGCCGTGCGCCTCCGCTTGTTGGCGGAACTGAGCGACGTGCGCGTCGAGGTCGGTGATGACGGCGTCCTTCATCACGGCGAGGTTGTGGCGGAGGGTCGAGAAGGAGCTACCGGTCAGCTGTTCGGCTTCTTCGATCTGCGCGTCGCGGGTCTCACGCCAGGAGCGTTGGAAACCGAGCAGTCCGTTGCGGACGTTGGGGTCGTTGAGGGCGGCGCGGTAGCGTTCGGCAAAGGGTCTCATCCGACGACGACCACGTAGAGCTCGCGTGGTCCCTGCACGCCGATCGTGAGTGAGCGCTCGATGTCGGCGGTGCGTGATGGGCCCGTGGAGAGCGTCGCGTAGGTGTTTGCCGTGGGGTGAGATGCCGTGTGTTGCGATAGCCAAGTGGCGCAGTCGTCCAGACTTGCGACGATGCGATCACGCGGGATGGCTTCGACGAGCGTGTGGCAGAGCATGGAGACGGTGCGGTCAATCAGGTTGGGTTCGACCAGGAGGACGGAGCCGGTCTCGGCCACGGCGAGTTCGCCCCGGACGAGGCCGACTTCGGCATCGGCCACGGACCGCACGGGGTCGTCTGGGTCGGGGCTGCGGAATTTCAGAAGGTCCAGTTCCGTGCCTGCGTCAGTGAGGAGTTCTTCAGCGAGCGTTGCTGGGAGGACGAGTTCCTTCTCCGCAAGACCGGATGCGAAGGCGATCGCTGCAGGCCAGTCGGCGACTTCCACGACTTGGGATTGCGCCGCTTCGGCGTGTTGGCGGAAGGTGGTAAAGAGGTCATCCACGTGCGGGAGCTCGCAGTCTGATTCGGTGTCTGGTTCCGGTACTCGAAGGGTACGCAGGTGCGAGCATTGATGTCACGTCGAGCGATGTCACGTCAAGCGATGCCACGTTGAGCGATGCCACGTTGAGCGATGCCAGGGTGGGCAATGCCAGGGTGGGCTGTCGCGAAGAGGAGAGCCGATCCTTGAGACGCAAGCAGAGAGGCGACCCAGGCTGGGCCGCCTCTCTGATCGTACCGGCGGGTGGCGATCTCTCTCGGCCAGATTGCGCTCTTTAGACCAGGTTGCGCGGTGCGACGGTGATGATCCCTGGGAGCTCCGCTCCAGGGCAGCCGAGTCTTCGTGTGGTGGTGACGTCGCAAAACCGCGCGGCGCTGCTGGTCGATGGGACTCCGATTCCGCCGGGAACCTTCCTGGTTGGCGATCAAGCCTTCAACGTGGATATCTTTGATGCCACGGGTGCGCCGATCACCCAGTTCGCGGGGCCGATCACGTTGATGTTCCAGATCGATCCGCCTCCCGCCAACCCTTCGCAGACGTCCGTGCGGTTCTTCGACACGGTCCAGGGGGAGTGGGTTGCGGTGGTCGCGACCGTCAGCGCCACCGGGAAGGTCACGATCGTGATCGACCACCTCACGGTGTTCGCGGTGTTCGAGACGCCGGCGGTCAATGTGGCGTTCGGACCCGGTTTGTCGCCGGTGACGTTCGCGGGAGCCTCGGGCACGAGCGTGGCGGACTTCGTCGCCAGCTTCAGGGTGGCTGTGGCGGAGGTCTGGCGATTCGATGCGGCGACGCAGGGATACCAGGTCTTCCGGCCGACGGGTCCCGTCTTCGCGAACACGCTGTCGACGTTGACGAATCGGGACACCCTGTTCGTGCGGCTTGAGAGCGGCGCGTTCACCAATGTCGTGTTGAACGACGTCATCCCGGCGCTCAGCGGTACCCGTGCCGTCACGCTGCGGCCCGGCTTCACGCTGGTGAGCTTCGGGGTGGCAGATGGCACGTCAATTGAGGCCCTGCTGGATGGCAGCGGGCTGACGCGGGCGTTCCGCTGGGATCCGGTGAGCCAGGTCTGGGACACGTTCTTCGGAGGGCAGCCTGCGTTCCTGAGCAGCTTCTCGACGATCAATCGGTTGGATGCCGTGTTCATCTTCAACGGGAGCGGTGTGCCGGTCACGCTGACGGTTCCGGATGTGGATGGATAGGGGATAGTCTCGAACAGCTTCCAAAGGGGCGGCGCTACGCGCCGCCCCTTTGCGTTGGACGCCGCCTGGGTGTGAGAGGAACTCAGTGGGATGAGCCGGCTTCGTCCAGAAGGGCACGGATCTCGTCGCGGTGTTGGGTGAGATCCAAGGCGAAATTGAAGCCTTCGAGATCGTCTCCACCAGGCCGGAGAATGGAGGTGACGAGCCCGACCAGCTGTCCATCCGCCGTGACGACGGGTCCGCCGGAATTGCCGGCGTTGACGGCGGCATCGATCTGTAGGGAGCGGACGCCGTTGCGGATACGATGAGCGGAGATGATGCCTCGCGTGACGGTGGGGCCCGGCTAAACCCGGCGCTGATGACGGTGCGCTCGACGGGGTAGCCCCAGACCCAGACCTCTTCGGTGAGCGGGGGCGTGGGGGCGGACTCCCAGTCGAGCGCGACGACGGTGTCCGGCATGTCCGTGACCCGTGCGATGGCGATGTCGAGGGTGGTGTTGATCGCGGTGACCTTGGCGCGGCGGTGTTGTCCATCGCTGAACCAGACGGTGAGCCACTCGGCGCTGCCGACGACATGGGCGGCGGTGACGACGAGCCCGCCATCGATCACGAAACCGGACCCCGCTGTGTCACTGGAGTCGATGAGGACGACGCTGCGCGCGACGGCGCTGCTGTCGAGTAAGGGGGCGCTATCTTCGACCGATTCGGCGCCGACCAGCGGGACGGCGGAGGCGGGATCGGCGCCGAGCTGCTGCCAGGCGACGGGTGGTCCCGCCGTGATCCGGAGCCAGAGCCCATCGAACTGTGCGACCTGTTTGAGGGAGTTGAGGGTGGGCAGCAGGGTGGGGGAAAAGGCGAGAAACTCGCCGATCTCCGGTCCCCAACTGTAGGCGGCACCGAGTCGGTTCAATGTGGTTTGGAAGACGGCTTCAGGACTGAGGCCGTCGTCGCCGACCCAGGGGGCCAGGTTCCAGCCGTCGTAGAGGGTGACGAAGGGCGTGAGGGAGAGAACCGGCATCCGCCATTGCGATGATTCGTTGACAGTGACCCAGAGCGCGTCACCGCTGTGGATGCTGCCAATCCGGTCCAGCGAGAAGCCCGCGCCCGGGGAGAACACGTCGAACTGTTGAGAGCGCGCGTCCCAGCGCCAGACTCGCGTGAGACTGGGGATGACGACGGGGAGTCCGCGGGCCTCCACGGTTGGGCCCGTGTAGACGACGAGGTTGTAGCCCTCCTGGAGCGTGACGATCCGCTCCGTCTCAGCGTTGGCGGTGGTGTCGGCGTGGACTGGGGTGGGGGAAATCAGCGCCAGCCACCCGGCCAGGAGCAGGAGCAGCACGATGATGCCGCTGCGCAGGAGCTTTCTGAGAAAGCGCGGAGCGGGAAAATGGGGATGCCGATGCCGGGGGGCGACGTTTTGCACCACGGAGTCCAGACGGAAACTAACTAGTTGGAATTGACCACTCGATGAAATCATCGGTCGATCGGCCAAGCGTCAGTATCTGGGTCGTCCCTTAGGGGAAATCCTTGGGAAGACGGCTGGCTTCCCTGAAAGATGGGCGAGAGGGTCGTGGGGCGGTGAGGAGTCGCCGCACTGCGGGTGGGATCTGTAACGATCCTGCAGGCGGGCGACCTCGTTTGGTCGGCGCGCCGTCGAGAGCCGAGCGCCGGGGCAAGCAGTGGCTTAGTGCGGGGGGCGCCGGTCGGCCCAGGGCTGGGCCTCTTCGAGCTGGGCGGCAAGGCGCAGAAGGGTTGCTTCATCTCCATAGCGACCGACGAACTGCGTGCCGATGGGGAGTCCGGCGTCGTTCCAGACGAGGGGCACGGACATGGCGGGATTGCCAGAGACGTTGAAGAGAGAGGTGTAGCCGATGGTACGGAGGAGGTCGGCGACGTAGGCGTCTTGGTCGGGGTTGTCGAGACTGAGGCGTCCGAGCTCCAGTGGGGGGACGGCCATGGTGGGGGTGAGGAGGCAGTCGTAGTGGTCGAGGAAGGTGGCGACGCGCCGTCCGGCGGCGTGAACGGTGCGGGTGGCGCGGGCGTAGGCGGCAGCACTGGCGTCTTCACGGGTGACCATCGCGTAGGTGGCGATTTCCAGGTCGTCTTCGCTGAAGTCCCGGCCGATCTGAGCGGCGCGGTCTTCGACGAGGGCGCGGGTGTTGGCGGCGACGATGACGGGGGTCGCTTGGCCGAGTGCTTCGCGGTCGACTTCAAGTGTGGCTTCTTCGACTTCGTGACCGAGATCGGCGCAGAGCCGGGCGACCTCTGCGACGGCGGCGACGCAGGCGGGGTCGGTTTCGGAGCCGTTGAACGTTTGTGTCTGGAAGGCGATGCGGAGGCGGCCCGGGTCGGCGCCGACTTGGCTGGCGAACGTGGTCTGCGGTCGTTCCGCCCAGTAGGGGGCGCCGAGATCGGGTCCGGCGGTAGCGTCGAGGAGGGCAGCGCTATCGCGGACGGAGCGGGTGATGGCGTGGACTGTGCTCATGCCGCCCCAGCCTTCGCCGACGTCAGGGCCGCTGGGGGTGCGGGCGCGAGTGGGCTTGAGGCCGAAGAGACCACAACAGGAGGCGGGCACGCGAATGGAACCACCGCCGTCGCTGGCGTTGGCCATGGGGAGAATGCCCGCGGCGACGGACGCCGCGGCGCCCCCGGAGGACCCGCCCGCGGTGTGCGCCAGGTTCCAGGGGTTATGCGTCTGCCCGTGGACGCGCGATTCGGTGGTCGTGGTGAGACCGAACTCGGGCGAGGTGGAGCGGCCGAAGATGACGAGGCCCGCGGCGAGGTAACGGTCGACGAGGGCGCTGTTGTGGTCCGGGATGTACTCCGCGAAGAGGCCGGAGCCACTGCTCATTTGGAGGCCGGTCAAGGGGGTGCCGAGATCCTTGAGGAGGAAGGGCACGCCCTGGAAGGGGCCATCAGGGAGGCCGTCCGCGATGGCTTGGCGCGCGCCGTCATAGAAGGGGTAGACGACGGCATTGATGAGTGGGTTCTGCTGCTCGACGCGCTCGATGGCGGCGTCGAGCAGTTCTTCCGGGCTGACTTCGTTGGCGCGGATGAGTTCGGCGAGGCCGGTGGCGTCGTGGGCTTCGTAGTCGAAGGGGGGCATCGGAGGTTCTCCATGTTGTGGCTGGGAGGGAAGGATAGGGGTTGGTGGGGCTGACGTGGCGGCTAGTGGCGAGAGGCTTAGAATCGGCGGGGGTTGATGAAGCGGGGCAGGCTTAGAGCTTGAGGTCGCAACGTGCGGGTCGTCGTCGATTTGGATAAGTGTGATAGCAATAAGTCCTGCATGGTGATCGAGCCGCAGGTCTAGGTGCGTGAGGACAACTTCCTCTATGTGCTCGATGAGACGCCGCCGGAATCGATGCGGGAACGGCTGGAGCGCTGCGTGAAGCAATGTCCGCAGCAGGCGATTCAGATCGTCGACGACTAGGGGGTTGCGCTGTGGAAATACCGGACCTGACGACTGCGCAGGTCGAAGAAGGGATGCGGAGCCTGTACCGCGACCCGGTGGCGGCGGCGCAGCGGTCGATCGAGTACTGCCTGCATTTCCGAGGACTGCACTATGCCCCGGTGGCAGCGCTGAGCCGGGCAGCGCTGAGCCGGGCGGCGCGGATTGCCGGGTTGCGCTTTGAACGGGCGCCGGGGATTGCGGCGGTGGAGCGCAGTGCGGTCGTCTATCTGGAGGAGCGGGAGTTTGAGTTGGTCGTGTGTGAGGAAAAGGGGGGCGAGTGCTGCGGTGGAGCGGCGGGGCTCGAGCCGGAGACGATGTCCGGCTTGCAATGGCCACAGGAGCCGTAGCGACAACTTTTGCCGTGGTTTCGAGCTTGCCAGAGGCTAGGCGAGCGGGTGGTCCGGAGGCAGTTTCGGTTCGTGATCCTGACCTCGGCGGGGGTCCTCATGAATGGTGTGAAGCGAAATGATGGCGGCGCCGCCGGGCTCTGGCTGAGGGTCTTGGTGGAAGGCGTGGAGGGAGAGGAGGGGGGAGTTGGCGTCAGGCTCGGGCTGCTCGTCCACCGGGTTGATCGACTCTTGGAGCTGCGTGGCGACTTTGGGTTGGAAGTCCCGCAGGTCGTCGACCCAGATGATGGGGCTGCCCATGCCAGCGTCGCCGACGCCATACATGATGACGCCGAGGCCTTCGCCGACGACGAGATAGCCCTCGTGGCCCATGGGATCGCAGCAGCGAAAGGCGCGGGCAGGGCAGGTGTCGGCCTCGGACAAGAGCTCCTTGACGCCGCGGACGCTGCGCCAGTGGCCCCTGGCATCGCGGAGAGATTTGATCTCCACGATCGGCGAGAGCTCGGTGAAGCGCGTGTCCGGGAAGTAGTCGCAACTCCACGCACCTCAACGCGCCGCCGCTGTTTTCGTCGTTGGATGCGTCTGGGCGACGAGACCTGTTGGCGGCGGCGGATCTTCATGAGGTTGTGGCGCGCACGAAGTTGTTCGAGGAAGGGGCCCCCTGTGACGGCCTGTGGGTGATGGCCTCCGGCGCGGCTAAGCTCTATCTGACCGGGGCGACAGGGCAGACCCACATCACGTCATTGGTGGGTCCGGCCTCCGCGCTGGACTTGGTGGCGGCGTTGGATGGTGAACGCGTTGGTGTGACGGCGGAGACGATCGCGCCGGCGCAAGTGGTGCAGATTCCGCGCAGTACGTTCCTGAGTGCCGTGGCACGCAACGCGACCATGCTCCACGTCGCGGTGGATCAGATCTGTGCAGAGCTTCGACGTCGGGACGTGGCGTTGGCGATTGGGGGCTTGAAGGATTCCCGACAACGGATCGCCTGCACGCTGATCCGATGGTCGAAGCAGCACGGCATTGAGGGCGGTGATGCGGTGACGCCGAAGATCCCATAGCCGCTCACCCGGCAGGATCTGGCGGCGAGTGTGGGTGTGACGTTGGAGACTGCGATTCGGCAACTGGCCCCGCTGGAGCGAGAAAAGACTATCCGCACGTACCGGCGGGGTCTGGAGATCCTCAACAGCGAGGCGCTGGCCCGCGTGGCCCGCTGCGAGGAATGCACGTCCCCTGCGCCCTGTTCTAGCGTCCTAAGGTGTCGTTCTCGGAGTAGGGGGGCGGATCAGCCGCCGGGTAGCTGCACGTGCTCGGCGATGCGGTCGATCTCTTCGCGTTGATGCGGCTGGAGCTCTTGTCCCGGGAGGCTGTTGGGATTGATCGCGTCCGAGATTTCGGTGCGGATTCCGGTCAATGTTTCCATCACCGCGAGGCCGCAGAAGGGGACGTACTGCTTGGAGTAGCCGCCTTCGTGGGAGAAGACGAGACGGCCTTCGCAGACTTCATTGGCGAGCGCTTTGAGCCGCTTGGTGAGCTTTCCATAGGCCTCGGCCGTGAGCATCATGCGGCCGAGCGGATCGCGGACGGAGGCGTCGAAGCCGGAGGCGATGAAGATGAGTTCCGGCGCGAAGGTCCGGATGGCGGGCTCGATGATGTCCTCGAAGACGGCGGTGTAGGCTCCTTCGCCGGAACCGGGCGAGAGCGGGATGTTGATGTTCGTGCCCTCGCCCGATCCGGATCCCCTCTCTGCGACGGTCCCGGAATCCGGGGGATAGAGGCCATTCTGGTGGATGGAGATGGTGAGGACGTGGGGATCGTCGTAGAAGGCCTGTTGGGTGCCGTTGCCGTGGTGCACGTCCCAATCGATGACGGCGACGCGGCTCAGGCCCCGAGCTTGGCGCGCGTGCATGGCAGCGAGGGCAACGTTGGCGAAGATGCAGAAGCCTCGGCCCCGGTCGCGTTCGGCGTGGTGCCCAGGCGGGCGGACGAGGACGTAGGCGTCGTCAACGACGCCGTCGAGGACGGCGTCCGTGGCGACGATGACGCCGCCGACGGCGAGTTTGGCGATCTCATAGGAGCCGGGGCCGAAGGGGGTGAACTCGCCGGCGTCGCCGCCGCGATCGTCACTCAGCTCGCGGATCTTGCGGACATAGGCAGTGGTGTGGAAGCGGCCGAGTTCGTCTTCGGTGGCGAGCCGGGGTTTGAGCTGGACGAGCTCGTCCGAGAGCCCGCTGAGGTCGAGGAGGTTGCGGAACCGCCGTTTGGTATCGGGGTTCTCCCAGTGCTCGCCGGGCTCCGTGTAGCCCTGCCCTCCCGTGCCGGTGTCGTGCCACATGTAGCGCTCGTGCCAAACGAATCCCGTGGGCATAGTGGTGTCCTCTTCCTGCTGCGGTTGCTTACCGCGAGAAATGATACGGCCTAGCGGGGATGAGAGCAGCGACGTGCCTGAGGGAGGCCCCTAGCCGCCGCCGATGGCGGGAATGATATGCAGTTCCGCGTTCTCAGGGACTGGGGCGAGCAGTCCGAGATCGGAGACGACGCCGTCGATGGCGACGGCGATCCCGGAGCGGAGTTGGCCGTTGTCGACGAGGGCCTCCAGTAGACCGGGGCAGTGCGCTTCCAGATCGTCGATCACGGTGCGCAGGGTGTCGCCGCTGGCGTTGATGGTGCGGACGTCGTCAGTGAAGCGGCGCAGGCTGGGAGGGATGAAGACGGTAGCGGCGATGGGATCTCCAGGTCGCGTGTCGATTCGGTGAGGATGCCGTAGGCGGCGTTGGGAGTGGTCGATGTATCGAGGCAGCGTAGCGGGGTGGTTACGATTCGTGTCGACGGGACGGGCGGGGCCGGAGGAGCTGGGTGAGAACCTCAGGTGGTCAGTGCATGGCCGGTAGTGGTGGGGGCCGGATCGAGGTTGAGGGTGACGTCGCCGGAAGCGGCGAGGTCGATGAGGGAGGTGCGGCCGCGCACATCGAGCTCAGACTCGTCGGCGAGAACGCCAGCCGTGGGCAGGGCGGCGACGTCGAGGTCTGTTTTGATGACCACGAGTTCATGTGTCGTGGTGCCGGTGTTGGTCGCGGCAAAGCGGATCGCGCCCGCTTCGACTTCGGAAAGATCCGGGATCACGTCCCACTCGACGAGTTCGGCGGCGACGACGGTAACGGGGCCGGTGGGCGCGGCGCCCTGGCCATTGCGGGCCTGCCGGGCGGCGACCCACTCGTCGAACTCAGCTTGCTCGACGACGCGCACGGGCATCGCCATGTCGGTATGACCGGCGCCGCAAAGTTCGGCGCACTGGACGCGATAGACACTCTCTGTCTCTGGGCCACCGAGGCGGTCGGGGGTGACGAATATTTCGGTGGTGACGCCGGGGACGGCGTCGATCTTGGTGCGGAAGGCGGGGATCCAGAAGGAGTGCAGGACATCCGAGGGGCGGGCGGTGATGAGGAAGTGGACGCGGGTGTCGACCGGCAGGACGAGTTCGTCGCGGCCGGAGAGGAGCTGGATGTCGAGGTCCTCGTATTGCACATCCCACGCCCAGCGGAAGGCATCGACGTGGATCGTGAGGTCGCCTTCCTGATCTTCGCGCAGTTCGGCGAGGCCGGTGAGTCCAGGGAAGATGATGACGGCGACGGTGAGCGCGGTCGTGATGCTGAGCCAGATCCAGGGAGGAGCGCCGTTCCCGAGGAAGGCGGGGCCGTCGCCGTTGGGGCCATCATCGTCCGGGCCGGGACCGCGGAAGCGGAGGGCCGAGTAGAGGATGACGGCCACGACGAGGCCGAAGACCGGCGCCGACATGTAGGTCAGTACCTCGAAGGCCTCATCGACGATATCGGCCTCACGGGCGCCCTTGGTGGGAAAGAGGAGGTCGTTGGTGACGAAGATGAGGAGGGCTTCTGCGATGGCGGTGATGAGGAGGAAGACGACGAAGACGAGGGCGAGGTCCAGGGTGTGGCCGGGAGGAGTTTCGTTGCGGGTGGGGCCGCTCATCTGGGCGGCGCGGCCTTCGCGGAAGCGATCCGGGCGCAAGGCGGGCGGCAGCAGTGCGACGATCATGGGAAGCGCGAAGGGCCGCAGCCGCGCCTGGTTGATCGCGAGGGCGTTGCCGCTGCGCGCCCAGCCGCGCAGACCGGCGAGCTGAATGCCGAGTTCGTGGCAGATTTCGGAGACTTGGCTGGTGACGCTGGCGGGGACATAAAGGAAGGTGGGGCCGACGCGGGTGGCGGGAAGCCAGCGGAGGAGTGCCTCGTAATCGGTGACGTCTTCAGACGTCTCCACGACGGCGGTGAGAACGACTTGGTTGGTCTCAGTGTCGATGACGGCGATGTCGGCGGGGGCGAAGGAGGGAGTGTCGTCGTCGGTGGGCTCTTGCCCGGCAATGAACGTTCGCCAGGTGGGACGGTCTTCCGTGGGATAGGCGAACCGCTCCACGGCAATCTCCGCGACGGTGACGGGATTCGTGCCGGCTCTCCGTTCGCTCATAACCCCTCGTATCCCTGTCTTCGTCTGCTTCCGCGCTCGTTCTCCCCGCACCAACGCCACAGCGGGGGCCATGAGAAAGGCTGACGGTGGGGGTAGTTGGTCGCCATGGGTTGCGGACCTGATATCGATCAGTTCGCAGCGTGGGTTTCGCGCGCTGGATGGCGGGCGCATGTTGACCAGGGTGCCAGAGCGGGCGACGTCCAGCGTCGACAAGGATGCGGTTCGCTCCTAGTCTGCCTGTCTGTCCGCCTATTTCAGCGATATCCAGGAGAGACCATTGAAAGCATTCGCGGCGCTTCGCATCGTGGAATTGGCGGGATCCGAGGCGGGGGCATACGCGACGAAGCTCTTCGCCGACCACGGAGCGTCCGTGATCCGGGTGGAGCCGATGGGTGGAGACCCGAGGCGCTCGGAGGGGGTGGATTGGGGAGGAACGGGGACGACGTGGGCGTATCTCAACACCAGTAAGCAGGCGTGCCAGCTCGATCTGAGTTCCGCCGCCGGCCGGGCGGCGCTGATGGGGCTGTTGGATGGGGCGGATGCGGTTTTTGAGAGCGCATCGCCGGATCCGTTGGACCCGGTGTCGATTGATGCTCCGCAACGCGAGTTGATCAAGACGTATATCTCGCCGTTTGGCGGCAGCGGGCCTTACAGCGGCTACCGATCGAACGTCTTCACGGACGACGCGATCGGCGGACATCTCTACCTCAACGGGGAGCCCGATCGGGAACCGATCCGCCGGCCCGGACTGCACGCCATGTATCAGTCGGGGACGCAGGCGTTTATCGGGACGATGGCGGCGCTGCGCGCCCGTGAGGAGAGCGGCGAGGGACAGGTCGTGGAGGTCTCACACTTCGAAGGCTTCGTGAGCCTGCATCAGCACACGACATCGATGTGGATGCACGGCGGGCACATGCTGCGCCGGGAGCGGAACCGCCAACCTGGTTTCTGGCATCCGATTGGCGTCTATCGCTGCCGGGACGGCTACGTGCAGATCAGTCTGCCGTCGACGGCGATGACGGAGCCGTTCTTGTTGGCCGCCGGGCTGGCGGAGGTCGCGGCCGACCCTCGATTCAGCGACGACTACTCGCGCGGAATCCACAAGGATGAGTTCGATGAGGCGATCCGGCCCTGGCTGATGGCTCACAGCGCTGAAGAGATCGTGGCATTGGGACAATCCGTGTTCACGCCGGTGGGTCCGGTGCCGGGGATGCTTGAGCTGGTGGAGGACGCGCATCTCACTGCGCGGGACTACTGGGTGCCGGTGGGCCCACCGGGCAGAACCGCCGCGCCGGTGCGCTTTCCGCAGGGACCGTTTCGTATCTCCGGGCATGCCAGCGCGATATCGGAGGCTCCGGGCTTGGATGCGGGGGATGCGGAGTGGCCGGGCGCGGAGGGGGATTCCGCTGCCGTGGCATCGGACGGGGAGTTGGCCGCGGAGGCTGGCCGGTCGGTGGGGCCGTTGGACGGGATCCGGATCTTGGATCTGACCCGCGTCTGGGCCGGGCCCCTGGCGGGCCGCATGCTGGCCGATCTGGGGGCGGACGTGATCGCGGTGGAGCGCTTGAGCAACCGCGGGCCGCGGGATGTGCCACCCGAGGCGGTCTACGTCACTCACCTCTACCCGGAGAACGAGGTGGGGACGCGGCCGTGGAACCGCGTCGCCGGTTTCAACAAGCTGATGCGGAACCGTCGGGGTGTGACGCTGGATTTAAAGGACCCCATCTGCCACGCGATGTTCACGGAGCTGGTGAAGAGCAGCGATGTGGTTCTGGAGAACTACAGCCCTCGTGTGATGGGGCAGTTCGGCTTCGACTTCGAGGCACTTCGCGAGATCAATCCCCATATTGTCTACGCGGCCATGCCGGGCTATGGCGCCAGCGGGCCGAAGAAGAACTGGGTGGCGTTCGGGCCGTTGATCGAGGCGAGCGCGGGGCTGACGGCGATGATGGGGTACGCGGATTCGGGGCCGTACCGATCGGGGATTGCCTGGCCGGACCCCGTGGCGGGAATGAACGCGGCAGCGGCGGTCGTCCTGGCCTTGCACGATCGGGACGCGGACCCGGAGCGGAAGGGCCGCGAGGTAGAGGTCGCGATGGTGGAGGCGATGGGGGCGTTCGTGGGGGAGGAGATCGTGGCGGCGCAGGTGCGGGGGTCGGAGGTGGCGCGGCGGGGGAATCGGGACCCGCGCTATGTCCCACAGGGCGTCTATCCCTGCGCGGGAGACGACCGCTGGGCGGCGATCTCCGTGACATCGGACGGGGAGTGGGGGCGGTTCTGCGAGGCGGTTGGGCTGGGCGACGAGCTGCGGGGACTGTCGTTGGCGGAGCGGCAGGAACGGCATGACGAGATCGACGCAGCGATCACGATGTGGACGCGAGGGCAGACGCCGCGCGGTGTGATGACGCGTTTGCAGGAGCGCGGCGTGATCGCCACCCAAGTCAGCGACGCTCGGGACCTGGTGGAAGATCCTCATCTGGCCGCTCGTGACTTTTGGGCCGCCATCGATCAGCCGGACGTTGGACCGCGGTCGTATCCTGGCAACGCGATCCGCCTGAGCCGGACTCCGGTGACGTATCGGAGGCCCGCGCCAACGCTGGGGCAGCACAACGACGAGATATTGGGCGGAGAGCTTGGGTTTGCGGCGGAGGAGTTCGCGCGGTTGCGCGAATCAGGCGCGATCGGCGAGTCGCCCTCAGCCTGATCATCGCGGCGAGCTGAGACGGTGCGTCGAGTTTTGCTTAGACTCCGCGGGCAGGTGACGCGCAGCGAGAGAGAGGATCGGACATGTCAGAAGATGCGGTGCTGTACGAGGTGAGCGAGCGAGTGGCGACGGTGACCCTGAACCGCCCGGATCGGCTCAACGCGATGGACGCGAGTCTGCTGGACGGGGCGCTGAATGCGCTGGAGACCGCGGCCGCGGACGATGATGTGCGGGCGGTGATCTTGACGGGGGCGGGGCGCGGTTTCTGCGTCGGGGGCGACCTGGGTGCGGCGAACACGCTGGGGACGGGGCCAAGTATTTCGAAGATGGGCGTGCTGCGCCGCTACATGCGGACGTCGCAGTATTTGCGCGAGATGCCCAAGGTGACGATCGCCGCGATCAATGGACCGTGCGCGGGGGCGGGATTTTCCTGGGCCTGCGCGGCGGATCTGCGTTACGCAGCGGAGTCGGCGGTGTTCACGACGGCGTTTCTCAACGCAGGGCTGTCGGGCGACTTTGGCGGCACCTGGACGCTGCCGCGCATCGTGGGCGCGGCGAAGGCGCGCGAGCTGTACCTGTTGTCGGACCGGTTCTCGGCGGCGGACGCGGCGGAGATGGGCTTGGTCAGCGCGACTCTTGCCGACGACGAGCTGATGCCGCATGTGCAGAAGATCGCGCAGCAAGCGGCGAACTCGGCGCCGATCACGCTGGGCTACATCAAGCAGAACCTGAACGATGCCGATTCGCTGACGTTCAACGACCTGCTGGACCGCGAGGCGCAGCGGCACGTGACCTCCGGTACGACGGAGGATGCGGCGGAGGCGGGACGGGCGTTCTTGGAGAAGCGGTCGCCTTCGTTTAAGGGACGCTAGCCGTTCAAGGCGCGCTGCTGGATGAGCGCGTAGATGGTGTCGATCGTTGGTGTGGGGACGTCGACGAGGCGGCCCATCTCAGCGACCGCGCCGACGAGCGATTCGATCTCGAGCGGCCGCCCGCGATCCAAATCTTGGAGCATCGATGTCTTGTGGTTGCCGACGGCGGCGGCGGCCTTGATCCGGCGCTTGTTGCTCATCGCGATCTTGATGCCGAGCGCCATCGCGACGGTGCGCGCCTCTTCCATCATGGAGTCGACGATCGCTCGGGTGGCGGGCTCCTCGGCGATCGCGTCGAGGGGGGCGTGAGTGAGGGCGGAGATGGGATTGAAGCTGAGATTTCCAAGCAGCTTCACCCAGATTTCGGCGCGGATATTGGTGAGGGCAGGCGCCTTGAGTCCTGCTTCGGTGAGGACGTCGCTGAGGGCAGTGACACGAGGCGAGCGCTCGCCGCTGGGTTCGCCGAGGGCGAGGCGATTGCCGAATTCGTGCTGGATGACGCCGGGCTCGACAACCTCGCAGGAGGGCCAAGGGGCGCAGCCGATGGCGCGGTCCGGGCCGATGGCGGCCCACTGGTCGCCGCCTGGGTCGACGCTGTCGAGGTGGGTAGCCGCGAGCGCCGCGCCGCTGTTCGAAGCGTCGTTGTGGAAGTACCACCAGGGGATGCCGTTCATCGCAGTGACGACGGCGGTGTCCGGTCCCAAGAGCGGCGGGAGATCCGGCAAGATGGCGGGGACGGAGTGGGACTTGAGGGTGATGATGACGAAGTCTTGGGGGCCGACCTCGCGGGGATCGTCAGTGCAGTGCGGATGGGTGACGAACGTCTCGCCGCCGATGCGGAGGGTGAGGCCGTTCGCTTGCATGGCTGCGAGATGTGGTCCGCGCGCGATGCAGGTGACATCCGCGGTGCCCGCCCGGGTGAGTAGAGCGGCGACGTAGCCTCCAATGGCGCCGGCGCCGTAGAGGCAGATCCGCATCAGGTGAGTCCGAGCTTTTCCGCCAGCCCGATGCGCTGAATCTTGCCGGTGGCGCCTTTGGGGATCTCGTCGAGGATGACGATCTGACGTGGGGTCTTGTAGTCGGCGACGTGCTCCCCGACGAACTTGCGGATGTCGCGCTCGGATACCTGCTCACCCTCTTTCAAGCCTTCCTTTAGAACGACGGCGGCGGCGATCTCTTCGCCGAGACGCTCGTGCGGGGTGGCGAAGGTCACGGCTTGAGCGACGGCGGGATGTGTGAGCAAGACTTCGTCGATCTCGCGGGGGCTGATCTTCTCGCCGCCGCGGTTGATGATCTCCTTCAGCCGCCCGGTGATGGTCAGGTAGCCCTGCTCGTCGAAGAGACCTTGGTCGCCGGTGCGGAACCAGCCGTCGCTGAAGGCAGTGGCGTTGGCCTCGGGATTGTTCTGGTACGCCGTCGTGACGTTGGGACCGAGGATGACGATTTCGCCGGTCGTGCCTTGGGGTTGGATGGCGCCAGCTTCGTCCATGATGGCGACCTGGGGTCCGGCGGCGATGCCGACGGTGCCTGGCTTGCGGGGACTCTCAGGCAAGGGATTGGACGTCATCTGGTGTGCGGCTTCGGTCATGCCGTAGGACTCGATGACCGGCGCTTCGAAGACCGACTCGAGTTCCGCCATGACGGACGGCGCAAGGGAAGAGGAGGAAGAGCGGATAAAGCGCAGCTTGTTGCGCGCGATGATCTCTTCATTGCGTCCGGCCCGCGTGAGGATCAGTTGGTGCATGGTGGGCACGGATGTGTACCAACTGGGCTTGGCTTCGTCCATCCAACCGAAGAAGCGCATGGCGTTGAATCCCGGGGTGCAGTAGGTGCTGCCGCCCGCGCCCAGGCTTGAGAGCACGCCGGCGATGAGGCCGTGGATATGGAACAAAGGCATGACGTTGAGGCAGCGGTCGGCTGGGGTGAGTTGTAGCGACTCGCGGATGTGGCGGGCTGAGGCACAGATGTTGCTCTGCGCGAGCGGGACGATCTTGGGGCGGGAGGTGGTGCCGGACGTGTGCAAGACGAGGGCGGTGTCGTTGGGTTCAGCAAAGCCGCCGGCGTCGGGGGCGCCCGTCAAGCCGGACTGCAGTTCAAAGAGACCGGCGGGACCATCGGTCGTGGGGACGAGTTCGATGAGCGGGATCTTGAGCTTCTGGGCGACGGCGCGGACGGGCGTGTCGTCGCCGGACATGACGACGACCGCCTTGGCTTCGAGGTCGGTCAGGTAGAACTCGAACTCTTCGGCGCGGTAGTTGGGGTTGAGCGGGGCGGAGGTCGTGGCGGCGGCGACGGCGAGGAAGGCGGTCGCCATCTCCGGCCCATTGGGGAGCACGATGACGACTGGGTCATTGCGGCCGAGTCCGAAGCTGTTCAATGCGTTGACGCTGGCGCTGATGAGGTCAACCAGGCCGCCAAAGGAGAGGTCGGGGCGCTCGGGCGCGGCGATAGCAGGGGAGTGGGAGTCGGCTTGCTTCAGCAACTCGATCACGGTTTGCGGGTCAGCCACTCGTCTGCTCCTTCGTGCGCATCTACTTCGACCACGTGCTTGTTCGATCAGCGGCAATAGTTTAGCGGCGGTGAGCGCTAGCGTCGGGCATGGCTTCGTTGAGGGCGGCAGCGATGGAGCGGGAGACGCCGTAGCATGGCCGTCGACGAAAGCCGTGCGGCCGGCGGCTTTGGGCGGGACGGATTTGGGCAGCGCGCGCTTGTCACCATGAGACTGTCACCATGAGACGACGGTTGATCCCCAGCGGGGTGCGGAACCGCTTCGCGCTGATGCAGGAACATGAACGCCTGTTCATGATCAGCGTCTCAACGGTGCTGGTGATGGCGGGACAGGGCGTCGTCTCGCCGGTCTTGCCGCTCTTCGCCAAGGAATTCGGCGTTTCAACGGCCACGATTGGGCTAACGCTCTCGGCGTTCGCGCTGGCGCGGCTGATCTTGAATGTGCCGTTGGGGGTCCTTTCGGATCGGGTGGGGCGGAAGCCGCTGCTGATCGCGGGGCCGCTGGTGACGGCGGTGGGCATGGTGGGGTCGGGGTTGGCGGGAGGGATCGAGGACTTGTTGGCGTGGCGGTTTGTCGCCGGTGCGGGTTCAGCGATGTACATGACGGGCGCGATTGTCTATCTGACGGACATCTCGACGGCGGAGACCCGGGCGCGATTCATTGGGACGAATCAGGCGGCGCTGCTGGTGGGGGTGTCGATCGGGCCAGCAGTGGGCGGACTGCTGGCTGATGCCTTCGGGCTGCGGGTGCCGTTCTACGTGGTGGGGGTGGGTGCGCTCGTGGCGGGGGTGTATGCGTATCTGCGCATCCCCGAGACGTTGACGCCTGAGATGCGGACGGCGAACGAAGCGGAGCAGCAGCGCTCGGGGAAGAAGCGGGTCTGGGTATCCTTGTTACGGTCGCCGAACTTCGCCGCCGTGTCGGTGGTGATGTTCGCGATCTTCTTTACGCGCGCGGCATCACGGCAGACTTTGGTGCCGCTGCTGGGAACGGCTCGACTGGGGCTATCGGCGGGCACGCTGGGCGGGATCTTCAGCGCGATGGCGCTGATCCAGGTCGTACTGGTACTCCCCGCGGCCACGTTAGCGGACCGCTATGGCCGCAAGGCCGCGATCGTGCCCAGTGGTGTGATCGTGATGGTGGGGCTGCTGATCTACGGGCAGAGTGACACGATCGCGATCTTCCTTCTGGCGTCGGTGCTGGTGTCGGTAGGCACGTCCGTGGCGGGGCCCGCGCCGGCGGCGTTCGCGGCGGATATCGCGCCGCCAACCGCGCGCGGCCTGACGATGGGTCTGCACCGGACGATGGGCGACGTGGGCTTTGTCGTGGGTCCGCCGCTCTTGGGATGGCTGGCGGACAACACGTCGTTCGGGTGGGGGTTTGCGGCCAACGCGATCTTGATGGGCCTAGCCGCGTTGACCTTCGCGGTCGTCGTGCGGGAGCAGCGGGGCGTTACGGGGCGTTGCGGGTCGGAGGCGCGCGACGGAGGTGCCTCGACCTCAGGAGTCGGAACCGACGCCGCCTGAACCAGCAGAGAAGCAAGAGGCCGGCGACTGAAGGGTCCGCCAGGACTAGCCGGGGGCGCACGCCTGCATGACCGCGCGTACGGCATCGATGCCCGGCTTGACGGCAACGACGCGCACGATGGCAGTATCGAGACCTTCCGAGAGCCGGGCGAAGGCTTCAGGGGCGCCGGAGGCTGGACCGAAGTAGCCCGTGGCGAGCAGGAAGTCGTCGCTGACGGCTTCAACCAACTCATCGTAGGAGGAGCCGTTGCGGCGCATCTGATCAAGCGCGGCGAGTTCCTCGGTGAAACCCATGCGTTCGAAGTGGGCGCGATAGCCGAAGGCGCGTTCGCGCTCCGTGGGCACGCTCATGCCCAGGGCGTAGCCGAGGGCGGAGCGGGCGTAGGCGAGGCGGGCGGCGGCGACGTCGTCATCGATGCAGACGCGGATGTATTCGGCGAGTTGGACGGATCCGGCAGCCTTTCCAGCCGCGGCGGATCCGGCGTCGACGCGGGCACGGCTCCAGGCGATCCGTTCGGGCGTGCACCAGTTGAGGACGATGCCATCGGCGAGCTCACCGCCGAGCTCGAGCATCTTCGGACCGAGCGCACCGAGGTAGATCGGCGTTTCTGGCGGGCGGATACCGAGTTGGACGCCGTGCAGTGTGACACCCTCACCGTCGTGCTCGATGGTTTCGCCGGCGAGGAGGCCGCTGACGGTGGTGAGATAGTCGCGCATGACACCGAGGGTGGAGCGGGCCGGGAGACCGAGGCTGGCGCGGGTGTCGGGCCGGTAGATGCCGCCGGAGCCGATGCCCAGGATGAAACGGCCGCCGGTGATGGCGCTGACGGTCCCGGCGCTCATGGCGAAGGCGACCGGCGAGCGATAGGCGACGGGACAGACGCCGATGCCGGTCGTGAGGCCGTCCGTGGAGTCGGTGCGGCTGGCGGCCCAGCGCATGGAGCAGAGTTGGAAGGAGTCGTAGCCCGCGCCTTCCGGCGTCCACATGCTTGTGTAGCCGAGGCCGGCGGCTTCGCGGGCGATCTGCTGCTCCTCGTCGAAGCTGAGGCCGGGAGTGGTGTCCAGTCCGAGTCCAATGTTCAACGGGTTCTCCTTGGGATGCGGGTCCTGCGTGAGGTCGGCGTTCCGGCAGCCTGGATGGTAGCGCGCGGAGGTGGTGCCGGTTGGGCGCCGTTGGGGCGGTTAGCATGGCGACGCGGCGGCGATGGGGCTGTCGCGTCGACACTTCACTTTGTTAGCGACGCAGGGGGATGCCATGGCCGAGTACGACGTCATCGTGGTGGGAGCGGGTTCGGCGGGGGCGGCGCTTGCGGCTCGGTTGACGGAAGATCCGGAGCGCTCCGTGCTGCTGTTGGAAGCGGGACCGGATTATCCGGACCTGGAGACGATGCCTGAAGACCTGACAGACGGTTTGACCGGGTCCGTCGATGCGCACGATTGGCACTGGCTGGGGAACGCGGTGCCAGAGCGGGCCGTGCCCTATCCGCGGGGGAAGGTGACGGGTGGATCTTCGGCTGTGAACGGCATCGTCGCGATCCGGGGCGTGCCGGAGGATTACGACGAGTGGGCGGAGCAGGGGAATCCCCGTTGGTCGTGGCAGGAGTGCCTGCCGTATCTGCGCAAGCTGGAAGACGACCGCGACCACGCCGGAGATCTGCACGGTTCGGGCGGGCCGATTCCGATTGTGCGGTGGCGCGATGAGGAGCTGACGCCGTTGCAACGGGGGTTTCGGGAGGCCTGCCGGCAGGCTGGGCATCCCGACTCCGACGATCACAACGTGCCTGGCTCCACGGGGGTGGGTTCTTGGGCGATGAACCGGACGGGAACCCTGCGGATCTCGACGGCGATCGGCTATCTGAACCCGGCGCGGCATCGGCTCAATCTGACGATCCGGGCGGACTGCCTGGTGAACCGGGTCCTGTTCGAGGGGACGCGGGCGGTTGGGGTGGAGGTGGAGCACGACGGCCGGGCACAGCGAGTTCTGGGCAAGGAAGTGATCTTGGCGGCCGGGGCGCTGCACAGCCCGCCGATTCTGATGCGTTCCGGCGTGGGCCCGCGTGAGAACTTGGAGTCGGTGGGGGTGGAGGTGGTGCATGACTTGGCGGGCGTGGGAGCGAACCTGAAGGAACATGCATCGGTGACGTTGATTGGCACACCAAAGGAAGGGGTGATCACGCCCGGTGACCCGCTGCAGCAGATTGGGCTGCGGTACACCTCGACGGGCAGCGACGAAGAGAACGATATGCAGATGTACATGTGGAGCTACGAGGCCGACCGCTTGCCGCAGGTCCGCGTTGCGATGCCGGGGCACGATTTCCTCTTCATCGTCTGCGTTTCGCTGCAACGCCCCCGGTCGGTGGGATGGATTCGACTGACGAGCGCCGATCCAGAGGAGCAACCGGAGATTGAGATCAATCTTCTCGATGACGAGTGGGATGTGGAACGGATGGTGGATGGGGTGCGCCGAGCCTGGGAGATCTTCCGGTCGGATCCGGTCAGCGAGTTGGCCGATGAGGTGCTCCGCCCCGACGCGGCCACCGTGGTGGACGACGATGCCGTTCGCGAGTTCCTGCACCAGAACGTGTCGCACTTGGTCCACCCAGTCGGCACCTGCAAGATGGGTCCCGCTGATGATGCGGGAGCGGTCGTGGATGAGGAGGGCCGGGTCCATGGCCTGGAGGGACTGCGAGTCGCGGACGCCTCGATCATGCCGAATATCGTGCGGGGGAACACGAATCTGACGTCGATCATGATTGGCGAACGGATCGCCGAGATGATGAAGGGGTAGAAGAGCAGCCGCCCCCCCGCCGACGGAGCTCCAGGAGGCTGCTAGCGGTCAGGATCGGCGAGGTAGCTGTCGAGGGTCTGGTGCATGTGCCGGAGGCGGCGCTCCTGCTTGGAAACATGGAGTCCCACGTAGCCCGCCGAGTGCATGCCTGTCTGCACCCGCGGCAAATTGTAGGCGTCCTGATCGAGGACGAGTCCCAGCGACTTCTCCCCGTGCTTGAAGTGCTCGTGCTCCTTGCGGTCGGGGACGTCGGCCCCTTCTGGGAGCCGGGTGTAGTTCTGGAGGTCGAAGTACATCTTGTCGGGGTCGGTGGCGTGCGGCCGCTGGCGGAAGACCATGACGCCGTTGGCGTGGGTGTTGAAGGTGACGTGGGGGAAGATGTAGTAGTGGAAATCGTCGATGAGTTGATTGTCGGTCATCTCAGAGAAGTCGATGCCGATCGCTTCACTTCGTTTGCGCGTGGCTTCGATGATTGCGGGGCGCACATCTTGGACCGTGCCCGTGAACTCATCGGGGTCGATGCCGACGCCGCGCATCATTTCGCGCAGGGTGTCGGTGATTTCGTCCTGGTTCTCCCAGCGAGGGCTGAGGACGCCGAAGGGCACGAGGTAGCGGCTGTGGCGGTCGTAGAGGTCGATCTGGATGTTGATGTCGTCCATCATCTCCAGCAGTTGCGGGTGGATGGCCTGGACGTGGTAGGACTCATTGAAGGCGTCGACGGAGGTCTTCCAGTTGCAATTCCACTCCACGGTCCAATCGCGGACCAGGTATTGCTCGTCGATGTGATAGGGGTCGAGGTGTTCGGGGATCATGCCGAGGAAGTCGTGGAGCGGTTCGGGATCGGGGTTGAGGCTGAACCAGACCCAGCCACCCCAGGTGTCGACGGCGATCTCCTTGAGCTGGATCGCATCGCAGCCTTGGGGGAAGTCGGCCTCATCGGGGATGAACTTCTTGGCGCCGCTGAGCTCGAATTCGAAGAAGTGATAGGCGCATTGGAACGACTCCGCGTGTCCCGGCCCTGGATGCCGGAGCCGGTTGCCGCGATGCGGGCAGACGTTGTAGAAACCGCGTAGTTCGTTGGGCGCGGAGCGGACGAGGATGACGGATTCCGAGCCGATCTCCTCCACCAGGTAGTCACCGACATTGGGCAGGTCGGAGAGGCGGCCGCCCATGAGCCAGACCTTGGTCCACATCCGATCCCATTCGAGCTGCATGAACTCGCGGCTGGTGTAGCGCTCCTTGGCGATGATCTCCTGACCGAGATCAGGCTCCGGAGCCTTTTCGGCGGGGGTGCCGCCGGTCTGTGTCTTGAGCACCATGGCGCGTCCTTTGGCTGATTGGGCACCCGATCGGGATTGAGGCGGTCCGGTGCCTACTCGAAGGCTAGGGTGCCGTTTGGACGCGCGTCAAAGGAACGCTATTCTGCCAGTCCCCATTGAGGGGGTTGCCGCCCTGGTGCGGGGACCTGGGGGTAGAGGAGTCAGGTAATGCTTCCAGAGACCGGGCTGTATCACACCTGTTTCACGGTGCCAGATCTTGAGGCGGCGAAGGTGGACTTGGGGAAGGCGTTTGCGCTGACCTGGACCGATTCGCTTGAGGCCAATATTGAGGTCAAGGGTGCGGATGGGCACCAGGAGTCGGTGGCGTTGCGGTTCTGCTACTCGCTGCAGGGGCCGCCCTACATTGAGCTGGTGCAGGGACCGCCGGGCCACCCGTATTTCGCGGCGAAGGCAGGCGGGCACGTGCATCACGTGGGGCTGTTCGTGGAGGACTTGGGCGCGGCGATCGAGGAGTACGAGGGCCGGGGGATGCCGATGGAGTTCGCGACGCTGGGGCCCGACGGGTCGATACAGGGGTTGAGCTATCACCACAATCCGTACGGGGCCAGCGTGGAGCTGGTGTCGATGGAGACACGGGCGATGGTGCAGGCGATGATTCGCGGTGCCGGGGGCGACGCTTAGGCGGAGCGCCAGGGACGTTGGCCCGGGGCGACTTCGGGCTTGGCTGGATGGACTAGGAGTGTGCGATGGCGTCTTACATCACCCTGTTGCAGTCCCGCGTGGAGGGGCTGGGTCCGATGCGGTTGGCGACGTTGCGCCGGGCTGTCCGTGACAACGGCGGGCGGCTGCGGGACTACTACCTGACGTCGGGGGAGTACGACGCGGTGTTCCTCAGCGACGCCCGTGACGATGAGGCGGCGGAGACGATCGCGGCGGCGTTGCGGGCTGTGCCGGATGTGCAGGCGACGACGATGCGGGCCTGGCCGGCGTCGGACATCCAGGCGGGACCGGACTAGCCGGAACTGCGGTCCCACAACCGGACTGGAGACGAAGGAGCTGCGATGAGCGAATCACCTCTCAACGTTTTGTTGGTCACCAAGGGCCATCCCTTCCAGAAGGAGCCGTTCTTTTCCGTCTTCGATCGGAATCCGGAGATCGTCTACACGCACGTGGAGCAGCCGGCGGCGCAGGCCTTGTTCCGTCCCGGCGCGGTGGACGCCTATGACGCGATCGTGCTCTACGACATGCCCGGCATCCAGTTCCGTGGCGATGGGACGGGGCTCGATGCGATCGAGCCGAGCGAGGAGTACAAGGAGGGCCTTCTGGCGCTGCTGGAGCAGGGCAAGGGGATGTTCTTCATGCACCACGCGATGTGCGGTTGGCCGAGTTGGGAGGAGTACGCCGAGATCATCGGTGCACGATTCCTCTACGAGCCGGGGACGTTGCGCGGGAAGGCGGTTCCTCCCTCGGGCTACCAGTTGAACGCCAAGCACCGGGTGTCGCCGGTCGCCGAGCATCCGATCGCGGCGGGGATCGAGCCGTTCGAGATCATCGACGAGGTGTACCTGGCGGAGATTTTCGAGGACGACGTACAGCCGGTGCTGCGGACGGACTTCCCCATTGTGCGGGAGCGGTTCTTCGATCCGTCGCAGGCGATCCGGGGGGCGATGGATCAGCGGGAGGGTTGGGAGCACGAGCCTGGGTCGGACTTGATTGCCTGGGTGAAGAGCTACAAGAACAGCCCGATCGCGTACTTCCTATGTGGGGACTGCCCGACCGCGTACAAGAACGCGGGCTTCCAGCAGGTGGTGGCGAACGCGATCCGCTGGGTGGCGTCGCCGGAGGCGCATGAGTGGGCGCGAGCGGGCGGGGTGAAGAGCGGTCGCTGAGCTGGGGGCTAGCCGCGCCGGCCGGCCTCCATGTTGTGGGACCAGATCGACTCGAAGCGTCGATGCGCAATGAGCCAGCCGTCCTCCGTGAGGCGGAAGCGATCCTGATAGATCCCGCCGATGATCAATGAGCTGCTGCCGCGATCCGTGGGCCGGACGTGGACCGCCTGTAGGTAGGTCGTGGATTGAGCCGTGCCAGCCTGTGCGTCGATCTGGATGTCCGGCACGCCGTTGAGGTGGTGCGTGAGGTCGTAGCGGCCGACGGCGTTGAGCACCCAATCGACGAGGTGCTCGGGCGTAGGGCACTGCTGCCGATCGACGTAATCAGCTGTGGCGTCGTCGGCGAAACAGGCGCGGAGCAGCGCCGGATCACGGCCGTCCACAGCCAGGGCGTAACGCTGAATCACGTCGATAATGGCGTTCCGGGCGCGGAGCGTGGCGAGTTCGTCGGCGAGTTGCTGCGGGTCGTCGCTGGTGCTGGCGCTGGTAGAAGAGCTGGTCACGGCGGACTCCTCCCTGGGCTCAGTGCGACTCGATGCCGCGGGCTTTGAGTTCGCGTGGCAGCCGCTCGGTGTCAGCGCCCTGCATGGGGGTTTTGTCGGACTCGTCAAGAGTCCCGGCTGCGTCCGAGGCCATCTTGGCGCCGTCGAAGGTGATCCACTTCTCCGGGACGATCTCCATGATCACCCGGATGGGGGAGTCGAGGCGTTTCTCGAAGGCTTTGGCTGCGGGCGTATCCCCGTTGAGATGGCGCGAAAACTCGGAGTAGAACCAGTCCTTCGTCTCGCGATCCTCGTGGATGATGCAACGGCCCTTGGCCGTGGCCGTCTTGCCCGGACCCATTTTGGAGCCGGTGCTGGTGACGACGACGGAGACGCGCGGGTCGCGGCGCACCGCCGAGATACGGTGTCGATGCGCGCCCGCCGTCATCCAGAAGCGCCCGTCCTTCCAGAGAAACGACATAATGACACCCATGGGCCAGCCGTCTTTGGTGGACCAGTTGAAGACGCACTCGCGCCCGTGGGAGAGCAGGTTCTCCTGGTCCTCGGGATCGAGCCCGTAGATGGAGACTTGTTCGTAGTCTTGGATTGGCTCGGCCATGTTGCTTTCCTTTCCGGAACTGGCCTTTCCGGGACCGGAGGCCTTCCGAACCCTGAGGCTTGGGGGTTAGAGGCGATTCTCACCGTAGACGGATCGGATCGACTCTCCGGCGTCAAAGCGGCCTTGGATGGCGATCATCGTCTCCATGGCTTCCGGTGTGCTGGCGACCTCTTGGAAGCGCTTCTGCTCATTGGCCATGGCATCGGTAATGCCGAGATCTTCGTTTTCGCGGAGGATCTTCTTGAGCGCGGCGAGTCCGGCAGCCGGGCGGTCGGCGAGGCGGGCGGCCCACTCGACCGCGACCTCGACGGACTTGCCTTCGGGCACGACGCGGTTGACGCCACCCAGCTCGTAGATGCGCTGGGCGGTCATGGGCGTGCCGTCGAGAACCATTTCAGCGGCCGCGGTGCGACCGATGATGCGGGCGAGGCGGCTGGTACCGCCGATGCCGGTGGTGAGGGCGATCTGAATCTCAGGCTGGCCAAAGAGCGCCTGCTCTTCCGCGATGCGGAGGTCGCAGGCCCAGCCGAGCTCGGCGCCGCCGCCGGAGCAGTCGCCGGAGACGGCGGCGATCGTGACGACGTCCGTCTGGCCGATCTCGTGGAGGGCGCCGCCCCAGGCGCCGCCATCGCCGGTGGTGGGTTCGCCCTTGAAGGTGGCGATGAGGTCGGTCAGCCAGGCGTGCTCAAACCAGTGGCCGGGGACGCCGGAGGCGAGAACGGTGACCCGCGCGCCTTCTTCGCGGGCGGCGGCCATCGCGGCGACGAGTTCGCCGATGCCGCCCCAGGAGCCGTGGTTGTTGATCTCCGGATTGCTCATGGTGATCAGAGCGACGCCGGGGTGGGGTGTTTCGCGGGTGACGATGGGGCTCATGCGGTTCTCCAGATGTGTGAGTAGGTAGGGGAGAAGGTCTGGTGGACTCTCAAGGCGGCGATTGTCGCGGCGTAGCGCGGCGCTGGCAAGCTGGGTAGGCTCGATGGACTTAATCTCCGATGAGATGGGGGATTCATGGCGTCTGTGGAGAGCCGACGGGCGGTCCTGGCAGCGCTGGGCGCGAACGTTTCGATCACGGTGGGCAAGTTGGCCGCCGGTGTCTTGACCGGATCCGGCGCGATGTTCGCTGAAGCTGTGCACTCAGCGGCGGACTCCGTCAACCAGGTGTTCCTTCTCGTTGGGTTGCGGCTTTCAGAGACGCGGGCGGACGACGAGCACCCGCACGGGTACGGCAAGGAGGCGTTCTTCTGGAGCTTCCTGGCGGCGATCTTCATCTTCGTGGCGGGGGCGACGTTCTCGCTGTTCGAGGGGATCCGGACGCTGATCGACAACGAGTTCCACTCGCGGAGTACGGGCGAGCTGGCGGTGGCGTTCACGGTGCTGGGTTTGGCTTTCCTCTTTGAGGGTGCATCGCTGATCGTGGTGATACGGGGGATCCGGGCTCGGTCCAAGAGCCGGGGCTGGAGCTTTGCGCAGTTCCTGCGGCGCTCCCCGGACATGACGATGAAGACGGTGTTTTGGGAGGACAGCGCGGCCACGGCGGGGCTGATCGTGGTGGCTGTGGGATTGGCGCTGACCGAGGTCGCGGAGAACGAGGCGTGGGACGGCGTGGCGTCGGTGATCGTGGGGGTGATTCTGACGGCCGTGGCGCTGATGCTGGGCGCGCAGTCGCGGCGGATGCTGATCGGCGCGGCGGCGACGGAGGACGTGCGTGAGACGTTGCGCGAAAAAGTCATGGCCTTCGACGAGGTTGAGCTGATCGTGCGGTTGTTGACGATGCAGCTTGGCGCGCGCAGCGTGTTGGTTTCAGGCGAGCTACAACTGGCGACGGATCTGACGACCGAGGAGATCGAGGATCTGCTTCTCCGCATCGACCGCGACGTGCATGCGGCGTTGCCGCAGGTCAGCGATACATTCTGGGAGCTGCGGCGGCATCCGATGGACACACTGGTGGCGCGGCGGGTGTTTGAGTCGCCGGGGGGGTGAGGGGGAGCCGGGAGGGGGCTGCAAGGCGGGCCTCACGCACGCGGGGGATATCGGCGCGGCTGAAAGTCATCCGAGGAGCGTAGGTGCTTCGCGCCAGTGGGAGGACCGCACTCACAGAAACCCGTGAGGGGAAAACGATTCCCCCCCCCTAGAACCCGTGATATCGAGTGCGGCCCCCCCTCGCCTAGCATTTTCCCGGACTCTTGCCCGGAGGATCCTCTTGGGGTGACTCGTGCCGATGTTGCGCGTTCTTGGATTGGCCCGCTGGCGCAAGCTGGCGGTCGTGTTGGCGCTCGGGGGCGGAGTCGCCCTGATCCCACTGTACGACGCGGAGGCGGGGACGCTGACCGCGGCGTCCGTGACGCCGGGATCGACGGTTGCGGCGGTTGTGACGTCCTACGACGTGCAGTTCACCACAGCGACCATGCTTGGGGTGAACGACGGGTTCGTCGTCGTGAAGTTCCCCGGCACGTTCGGGGACGTGGGTACTGTCACTCTGGGGGCGTTCAGCGCCACGTCCAGCACGGCGACCGTGAGCCAAGTCATTCTCGACGACGGCGTGAAGGAGGTGCGGCTCCGGCTCGCGACCGACGGCGTCCCTCTCGGCTCGACGGTGACGTTCACGTTGAACTCCGTGCTGAATCCGCCGACGCCGGGGGCAGCGGGAGACTACGTGCTCGAGACGAGAGATGGCGGCGGCAGCGGGGTCGATGACGCGACGGTCGCTGGCCACACGTTTACGGCGAACCCGGCACCGGCGGTGACGACACCGATCGCCGATCAGATGGTGCATGCGGTGGATGGGCCGGCGGTCGTGGAGGTGGACCTGAACAACGTGTTCACGGACGGGGACGGGGACGGGGACGGCGACTCGCTGACGTTCAGCATCGTGCCGGGGCATGACACAGGGATCGTGACCGTGGGGCTGAGCGGGGCGGGGAACGAGACGCTGACGTTCACGCCGCTGGCGAAGGGCACCACGACGGTCACGATCGAGGCGTCGGATCTGCCCGCCGAGGGCGAGGGGACGGCACAGGACGCGTTTCAGGTGGAGGTGTTGACGGGGTTGCTGACGGGGGTGTCGGTGACACCGATGTCGCTGGACGCCGGGGCGACCACGGACTACGTGATTGAGTTCACGACGCCCACCGAGATCCCGACGGACGGGAACCTCGGTGGGCTGGACTTCCCGAATACGTTCGACGTGTCGGGGGCGATGCTGACGGGCTACAGCCAGTCCTTGGGGAGCGCCACGGTGACGCTGCCTCTGGTGAATGCCGGGCAGATCGTGATCCTGTACGTGGCGGTGGGGAGCGTGCCGGCGAACGCGACAGTGACGTTCACGCTGACGGGGCTGGTGAACCCCGGGGCGCCAGGCAACCCGGGTGATTACGTGTTCACGACGAACGGGGCTAGCGGGAATCCGCTCCTCGACCGGGCGATCGCGCCGGGACACGACTTTCTCCTCGTCGGGGCGCCGACGGTGACGGCGGCGATCGCCGATCAGATGGTGCATGCGGCGGACGGGCCGGTGGTGGTGGAGGCGGACCTGAACAATGTGTTCACCGACGGCGACGGAGATGCGCTGACGTTCAGCATCGTGCCAGGGCACGATACGGGGATCGTGACCGTGGGGCTCAGTGGAGCGGGGGACGAGACGCTGACGATCACGCCGCTGGCGAAGGGCACGACGACGGTGACCCTCGAGGCGTCGGACATCCCTTCGGGTATGGGCGAAGGGACGGTGCAGGACACCTTCGAGGTGGAGGTGCTGACAGGATTGCTGACGGGGGCGTCGGCGACGCCGGCGTCGCTGATCACCGGGGCGACCACGGACTACGTGATTGAGTTCACGACGCCCACCGAGATCCCGACGGACGGGAACCTCGGCGGGCTGGACTTCCCGAATACGTTCGACGTGTCGGGGGCGATGCTGACGGGCTACAGCCAATCCTTGGGGAGCGCCACGGTGACGCTGCCTGTGGTGAATGCCGGGCAGATCGTGACGCTGTACGTGGCGGTGGGGAGCGTGCCGGCGAACGCGATAGTGACGTTCACGCTGACGGGGCTGGTGAACCCCGGGGCGCCGGGCAACCCGGGTGATTACGTGTTCACGACGAACGGGGCGAGCGGGAATCCGCTCCTCGACCGGGCGATCGTGTTCGGACATGATTTTGTCAGCCCCGTGACGCCACCGAACTCGATGAATGACGGGCCCAGCGTTCCTCTGACCGTCGTGGAAGACGCGTCGGCGCCCGCGATCAATGACTTTGACCTGCTGGCGAACGACACAGCCGGGACCTTCCCCATTGATCCCACGAGCGTGGTGATCGACGACGCCGGGACACAGGGGACGGTGACGAACAACGGCAACGGCACGTTCGACTTCACCCCGTCCGCCGATTTCAACGGCACGACGACGTTCACATACACCGATAAGGACACCGATAGTCCGGCGAACTCGAGCAGCATCGCCACCGTGACGGTCACCGTGACAGCCGAGAACGACGCGCCGGTGGGGAGCGCCGATAGCTACGTGACCGCGAACGACACTAATTTGGTGGCGAACGATGCGGATGGCAGCGGCGGCGGCGGAGTCAACAATGACGGCGTCTTGGCCAACGACATGGACGTGGATGGCGATGCGCTGACCGTCACGCTGCTCATCCCCCCGTCGGACGGGACGCTGCTGGGTGGGTTGAACCCGGATGGCACCTTCACGTATGACCCGGACCTGGCATTCGCCGGCAATGACGGGTTCACCTATCAGGTGAGCGACGGTGGGCCTCCCGTCGGGCCGATCACCGTGACGCTCGTCGTCTTGACCGGTCCGCCGGTGGCCCGGGACGACAGCTTCTCCGTGTTGAAAGGCGCCACTGTGATGGGCAACGTGCTGGACGACAATGGCAACGGCGCGGATACCGATCCCGGCGACGGCGCGCCCCCACTGGGCGTCCTGGCGCTGGTGGGCGGGAACCCCGCCGAAGATACCGCGTTCACGCTGGAGTTGACGGGTCCGAACCGCGGCGACTTTAGCTACACGCACGATGGAACGACGCCGCCGACCACGCCGGTGACCTTCCAATACACGGTGGAAGACTCCGAGATGAATCTGAGCAATACGGCGACGGTCACCATCGATGTGCTGTCGCCGCCGGTCGATTTAGTGGTGACGGCCGCCCCGGTGGCGGACGAAGGGAGTGGCGGGGGAACGACGGCGTTTATCTTCACACTGACGCCGGATGTGGCCCCGGGAGCCTCGGGTATCACCGTGGGAGTAGCGGTGAACGCCGGGGATACGGATGGCGCGGATGGCCTCAGCACGCCGCCGGCGACGCTGGTGTTCCCGACGGGGACCACCGCGGCGCAGACGGTGACGGTGAATCGCGACGGGACCGTCGAGCCGGACGAGATGTTCTCGCTGACTCTGACCGACGACGCGTCCGACGACAACGACGTGACTTTCAGCGGTGCGGGAACGAATCCCACAACGACGATCCAGAACGACGATGCCGCACCCGTGGCTGTCGCGGACACGGCGGGCACGAACATCGATGCGGCGATCGTGGGCTTTGCGATCGCGGGCAACGACACGGACGGGGACGGCGATCTGGATGCGACCAGCGCCGCCAACCTGATCCGAACGGGTGGGACGCTGACCGGCATCGGCGTGATCGATGGCGGCGGGCTGCTGGACTACACCCCACCGGCCGGGATGAGCGGGACCGAGATCTTTAGCTACACGATCGCGGATGACGCCGGGAACGTCTCGGTGCCGGGCACGATCACGGTGACGGTGACGGTGACGGCGGCGGCGCCGCCACCGGGGCCGGGCGCGCCACCGGCGGCGGCGGCCACGGTGGAGTTGACGACGGACCCGGACCCGCTGGCGGAGAGCAACGTGGATGGCGGGGTGCTGATCCTGACGCTGACCGGTTCGACCTGGGCGGATCCGCTGACGCTGGACCTGTTCGGGTTCACGGGGCTGGAGGACGTGGCGCCGACCGGGGTGACCCGGACGTCAGACACGGAGGCTCAGCTCGTCCTGACGCGGACGGCGCCGGGCGTGCTGATAGCCGACGTGGAGTTCACGTTGACCGTGATGGACACCGCGCACAGCAGCGCGACGTCGTTTGACCCACTGACCGGGACGGTCGTCGATGACGTGGACGACTCGGACGGCGATGGGCTGTCGGACGCGGACGAGGTGGAGGTGTACAGCACCGATCCGCAGAACCCGGACACGGATGGCGACGGCGTCAACGATGGCGACGAAGTGGCGCAGGGCACGGATCCGAACGATCCGCTCGATCCGGTGTCGAGCTCGCCGCTGGATCTGATCTTCGCGGACGGCTTCGAGTCCGGGGACACGTCCCGGTGGTCGTCGACGTTGGGTGGCGGGGTCAGCGGTACCGGCTTCCACGGAGGTGGACCGGGGACTGGGTCCTCGGCGCTGCGCGTGGCGGGTCTGGAAGATGGGCCAATGGCGATCGAGGATGTCGTAGCCAACATCGACGGAGACTTCGAGGCCATCTTTGCCTGGGACGCGGAGGCGGGAGAGTTCCTTGTCTTCCGGCCAGGGGTGCCGGCATTCCTCAATACCTTGAGCGAACTCGTGCCAGGGCAAGCGGTGTTCATCCTTGCGTCGGACGGGAGCGAGTTGATCTGGCTTCAGGGCACGTCGATCCGCGAGGAGCGGGCCGTGCCGCTGCTGCGGGGCTTCAACTTCGAGATGTGGACAGGTCCCAACGCCGCACCCGTGGAGGCGGCGCTGCGGCAACTCGGCAACGCCTTGGAGGCGGTGTTTGTGTGGGACCCCGAGGCGCAGGAGTATCTGGTCTTCCGCCCGGGAGCGCCGGCCTTTATCAACTCGTTGGAGGCACTGCCCTACAGTCGGGCGGTTTGGGTGCTGGTGAACCAGGACGTGATCTGGACTCAGCCGGAGCGGGATAGTGTGTTCCCGTCGGCACTGCCAACCGGGGCCTAGCGTGGGAACGCGATGAGCTGAAGGGACGGCCGCCCCAACGGGCGGCCGTCTTGGTATCTGCTGTGGATCGAGAGGGCTCCCGGTCTTGGCGCCTACCAGGTGTCGACGTTGCGGCGCTTCTTTTCGAGACGGCGGTTGGTCTTGGGGACAGAGCTGAGCGCGCCGCTGATCCAGCGCCGCGTGTCCATGGGGTCGATGACGTCGTCGACGCCGAAGGAGACGCCGGCGTTGAGGGCGCGGCTGCGGTCGTAGGCGCGCTCGACGAGCTCTTCGTAGCGGGCGGTGCGTTCTTCGGCGTCTTCGATCGCGGCCAATTCGTTGCGGTAGCCGAGCTTGACTTGGCCTTCCAACCCCATGCCCCCGAACTCGCCAGTGGGCCAGGCCACGGTGAACATCGGTTCCTTGAAACTGCCGCCGGCCATCGCTTGTGCGCCGAGACCGTAGGCCTTGCGGAGGACGATGGTGAAGTGCGGGACCGTGAGGTTGGCGCCGGTGACGAAGAGGCGGCTGCAGTGGCGGACCAGCGCGGTCTTCTCCACCTCGGGCCCCACCATCATGCCGGGGGTGTCGCAGAGGACGAGGATGGGGATGTCGAAGGCGTCGCAGAGCTGCATGAAGCGGGCGGCCTTATCCGAGCCGTCGCTGTCGATCGCTCCCGCAAGATGGGACGGGTTGTTGGCGATGACGCCGATCGGTCGCCCTTCGACACGGACGAAGGCGGTCACCATGCCGAGGCCAAAGTAGCGGCGCAGTTCCAAGACGGAGTCGGTGTCGGCGAGGCCTTCGATCACGTCCCGGACGTCGTAGATGCGGAGGCGGTTCTCGGGAACGATGCGGCGCAGGAGGCGTTGGTCGGGGCAGTCCCAATCGCGCACGCGGCCCTGAAAGTACGAGAGGTACTTCCTGGCGGCGGCGGTCGCCTCTTCCTCATCCTCGACGGCGATGTCGACGACCCCGTTGGGCACCTGCACATCCATGGGCCCGACTTGGGTGGGATGGAAGATGCCGAGGTTGCCGCCTTCGATCATGGCGGGGCCGCCCATGCCGATGTTGGAGTTGGCAGTGGCGATGATGACGTCGCAGCAACCGAGCAAGGCGGCGTTGCCGGCGAAGCAGTAGCCCGATGTGACACCGACCAAGGGCACGAGGCCTGAGAGCCGGCCCATCGTCGTGAAGGTGGGGGTATCCAAGGGGCGCCCGCCACCGACATCAGGTCCGTCGCTGGTGTTACGCCCGCCGGATCGCTTGCCGCCGGTGCCGGCGCGTCCGCCACCGCCCTCGGTGTAGAAGACGACGGGATTCCGCCACTTTTCGGCCAGCTCCAACATGCGGTCGGTCTTGGGGTGATTGACGGCGCCTTGGGTTCCAGCGAGGACGGTGTAGTCGTAGGAGAGGACGACGGCCCGGGACTCCGGTTCGTCGAAGAGGTCGCCGTTGATCGTGCCGACGCCCGTGATCATGCCGTCGGTGGGGAACTTCTTGATCACCTCTTCCAGGGCCAAGCCCGTTCCCGGGGTGAGGACGAGGCCGCCGTGCTCAACGAAGGTGCCGTCGTCGCAGAGGTCGTCGATGTTCTCGCGGGCGGTGCGCTGCTTTGTCTTGCGGCGGCGCTCGACGGCGGCAGGGCGGGCATCGTCGAGCGTGACGGCGTGCCGTTCGTGGACCTCGGCGAGGTCCGGGCGGATGAAGTCGAGATCGATGTCTTCGGCTGTCGTGGCTTCGGCTGCGGCCACCTCGGCCTCTTCGATGAAGGCGAGGGGGTGTCCTTCGAAGACGGTGTCGCCCTCGCGGACGCCGATCAGCCGGACGATGCCGCTCGTCTCGAAATTAATGACGTGCTCCATCTTCATGGCTTCCATGACGAGGAGTTGCTGCCCGGCCCGGACGAGGTCCCCCTCGCTGGCGAGGACGCTGACGATCGTGCCTTGGATGGGCGCGCGGACCGGGACCGTGTTCTCCGGTCCTCCGAGTTCCTCTGGGGCGGCGACTGCCTCTTCGGTCGGCGCGGGCGGAGCGCTTGTGGCGCCCTTGCCGTGATCGAGCACGGCGAGGGGATCGACGGAATCGACACGGATGCCGGCGAGGGCCTGACCGCCGCTGGCGGCAGTAGCAGGCGGTTCGAAGAAGAGACGGCGATGATCCGTACTCTCGACGAGTTCCGCGACGTGGTCGTCGACGAAGCGGGTGTAGATCTGGTTGGCCTGGAAGGCGGGGTGTTGGAGCAGGCTCTGGAGGAAGGGGATGTTCGTGGCGACCCCTTCGATCTTGAATTCGCAGAGGGCGCGATAGGTGCGGTTAACCACGCTGGCGAAGTCGGGAGAGGGGGAGTGGGCGATCAGCTTCGCGAGCAGGGAGTCGAAGCTGGGGCTGGTGCGATAGCCGCCGTAGCCGAAGGTGTCGACGCGGATGCCGGGGCCGGACGGGGGTTCAAAGGCCGCGAGCTGCCCGCCCGCGGGACGCGTGCTGCCATCAGCGGCCATCGTCTCCATGTTGATGCGCACCTGGAGCGCGAAGCCGCGCGGCGGGGGGATGTCCGCCTGTTGAATGCCAAGGTCGGTGAGGGACTGGCCGGCCGCGAGCTGGAGTTGGATCTGCACGAGGTCGAGGCCGGTCACCTCTTCAGTGACGGTGTGCTCGACCTGGAGGCGGGCGTTGGCTTCAATGAAGGCGTAGTCGGAGTCATCGCGGAGGTTGTTGGCATCGACGATGAACTCGAAGGTGCCGAGATTGTCGTACTTGATGGCCTGGGCGAGATGAACGGCGGAGGCGGTGAGCCGGGCGCGGAGCCCCGGGGGCAGGCCGGGCGACGGCGCCACTTCGACGAGTTTCTGATGGCGGCGCTGAATGCTGCACTCGCGCTCGCCCAGGTGCGTGACCGCGCCGGATCCGTCACCGATGATCTGAACCTCGATGTGGCGGGCGTCAGTGACGAGTTGCTCGACGTAGACATCGCTGTTGCCGAAGGACTGCGTGGCTTCCGACTGACAGCGGGCGAAGGCGGCGTCGATCTCATCCAGGGATTCGACGGCGCGCATGCCGCGACCGCCGCCGCCCGCGACCGCCTTGATCATGATGGCGCCGTTGGGGCCCAGCGAGGTGTAGAAGGCGTGGGCGTCTTCGAGACTGGTTGGTCCCGTCGTGCCCGCAAGGACGGGGACCTCGTGTTCCTCGGCTAAGGCACGCGCCTGCAGCTTGTCGCCGAAGAGCGCCAGCGTCGCGGCTTGGGGGCCAACGAAGGTGATGCCTTCCTCGGAGCAACCACGCGCGAAGTCGGCGTTCTCGCTGAGGAAGCCATAGCCGGGGTGGATGGCGTCGCAGCCGGTCTCTTTCGCGGCGGCGATGATCTGTTCGGCGTTCAAGTAGGCGGGGACGCCTTTGCCTTCGAGGGCGTGCGCTTCGTCGGCTTTGCGAGTGTGCAGGGACTGCGCGTCGTCCTCCGAATAGACGGCGACGGTGCGGATGCCCAGCTCGGAGGCGGCGCGGATGATGCGGATCGCGATCTCACCGCGGTTGGCGATCAAGAGACTCGTCACACTCATACGTCGCATCTCCCCTTCGGATCCCTCGCGGATGAAAATCAGCCCCGCGAGCGCCCAGGCGTATCTCGCTCCGGGACAAGCGGAGTATCGCCCGAGGCTGGCCTGGGAACTAGATCCGCCGCCCCGTGTATCGGGCGCAGCCCCGCAACGGTTGTCGCGCTAGGAGGATTGCTCCGCCTTGCGCTGCGCCTCCGCGACCTCTTCCCAAGACGGCTCGCCCGCGGCGGCGCGGATCGATCGGATGTCGTCTCGGAGGAGCCCGGCGCCCTTGCCGGCGAGTAGCCGAGAGTCTTGTTGGCTTCCGGCGTGTCCCAGTGATGCATGACCCAGGAGTCGTCCAGGTTGACCCAGGGCTTGGTGAAGACCGGCGAGTTGCTGACTTCGACGGCCTTGGCGTTGGCTTCTTCGAGGGAGAGCTTGCCGGCGGCATAGCTGTAGGGCGCGCTCTTCTTGTCCAGCGCGAAGGTGCCACCTAGATCGGCTAAGCCGTTGGGATTGACGCGGCGGCTGTAGTCGTGGTCGTTGAGGACGGAGGATGGGACGAGCGGTTGGTTCGAACCCTGGCTACCGACGACCGGGTGTCGGTAGTACTCGTTGCGTTGTTGCGCGCGTCCGTCGTTGGTGAAGAAGCACTCGCCGTAGTCAGTGCGGCAGTACTCCTCATTGAGGAAGTCGCGGAAGCGCTCCGTCCGCGCGTCGACGAACTCCCAATGGGCGGGGTCGTAGATGCCGGCCATGTGCAGGTAGTCGGCGAGCGAGTGGGTGTAGACGAAGTTGCCGGCGTCGACCATCTGATCCCAGCTCATGCCGGCGAAGCGGCGGTAGAGCTTGGCCGTGGCGTCTGTGATCTCTTCGGTCAGGCGGTTGAGGGTGTCGGTCAGTTCCTGTTCGCTGCCCATGCCGACGGGCTGGTAGCGGTCGGTGAGGAAGTCCGAGGTGTAGAGGCCAACGCCGACGACGTTGGGCATCCAGTACTCCGGCTGCGCGTAGTGGGAGCCCCAATCGGTGACTTCGGACTTCGTATCGCGCAGGATGACGGGCATGGTGAGGTTGTTGAAGGAGACGCCTTCGCCCACCTCATCCAGCCACGGGAAGTCGTTCTGCGAGAGGTCCATCCAGTCCTGGGTGACCATGGTGAGGTTTTCGCCGATGCGATAGGGGCCGCTGGCGTGGATACCGATCCGGCACTCGCAGTGGGCGAGGAAGGTGTACTGGGTGAGGGTGGGGAAGAAGCGGCGGACGGCGCTTTCCAGGTCGCTGCCGGGAGTGACGGCGAAGGCGTCGGCTTCGAGGACCTGGAGGGTGCGCTCGGGCAGTTCGGGGGCCTGATCGCTGGCGTCCTTGATCGTGATGTGGGGATTCTGACGGTGATAGCCCAGTTGGAAGCGCTTGTACCAGTCCGTCATCAGCCAGAGGTCTTCCAGATTGTCCTCCGGCTTGATCAGGCCCATGTTGAGGAGGAAGAGGCGGCCGTAGAGATAGAAGTTGTAGGTGCACCAGGAGGTGAGCTTGGTGGTCGCTTCACGGGCGCGGGCGCCGGCTTTTTCCGGTGTGATGTGCTGGTTGGCGAGGCGAATGAGGTCTGGGTAGCGGTAGTAGGAGTCGAAGAAGGACATCCACATGTAGGGGATGACGGGGAAGAGCTTCGACTCTTGGGCGGTCCGGGTCGTGTTCATCCAGACGACGAGCTCATCGCTCTTCTGCAGCAGGTAGTTGATCTCGGACAGTTGTTGTTCGGTGATCTGCCAGTCGGACATTGGTTACCCCCGCTTCCAGACGCGTGCGGTCTTGGATTCGCCGCCTTGATAGGCTTCCTGTGTCTGCGCCTCCGCGCCGTATTCCACCTCCACGACTGTGCCGTCGGGAAGATCCAGCATTTTGACGTTCATCAAGCAGGGCACGCGGAATTCGCGCGAGATGATGCCGAGGTGCGAGCGGACGGTGCCGCCGGCGCAAATGACGCCGTAGAAATCCCCAAGGATCGGCGCGGTCAGGGTGCCGCCGCTGTCGTCGATCAGCGCGATGGTGCCTTCGGGCACGCCGTCTTCCAGCAGCTGCTCAACCTGGGCCACGCTGTCGATGTGGAGAAGCGGACCGGTGAGATTCTCGTGCTGGAAGACGTTGTCGCCGACACCGACCTGGTCAGTTTCGAAGCTTTCCGCCACGTCGCCGATGTCGACCTCTGGCCACTGGTAGCGGTCGGGATACTCGACGACGGAGACCTCGGCGCCAGCGATGAACTTGCGGCCCAGCGCCTTGAGCATGACAGCGTCGAGAGCGGCCGCGTCGGCCGCGCTGAACAGTTCCTCGGTGTGATCGTTGACGACGGCGTTCCAATCGCCATGTTTCTCAATCAGCGCGGGGATGCGCTCCGCGAGCCGTTCGAAGATGGTGTCGTACGCGACCTGCGTGACGGGCCCGGAATGGGTGTTTCGCCATTTGGGCCGGTCCATGCGCCAGTCAGCCATGCGAGCCTCCTCATCTTGCGCCGCGCGCCTCAGGGACGGGGACGCACTATTCGCTACGTGCGATTCCGAGCGAGTCCATCAGATCCTGATGGAGTTCGAACCAGGTTTGGTGATAGGAGAGGATGCGCGGGTTGCCGACGTAATGCGAGTCGCCGTTGCGGATCTGTTCATGCGCATGGGCGAGGGTCCCGCGGAAACAGGAGAGACGTGGGAGATCGGCCACGAAATCCGCGAAGATCGGATCGACTTCGCTATGTAGTGTCGCGAGTTCTTCAAGTAGGCCACCGTCATAGTCGGCGTCGTCATGGTCGTTGGGGACGCCGTCGCGGACTTGCCAGCGGTTCATCCAGGCGAGGAAGCGGGCGTTGATCGGTAGGAAGCGGTCGTACTGGGCGCGAAGGGCTGGTCCCCAGGGGGCGGTCTGGGCGGCTTCGTAGTAGGCCGCGCGTTCTTGCTTGCCATCATCGGCGAGCATGAGGCGGCCCCCAGCCACCTCGCGAAGCAGTCCTGAAGTGAGGCATTCGCTGATCGCGGCATCTGCTTCCCCGCCGCCGAGGTGTTCGATCAGCATGTCCCGATCGACGCGCATCTTTAGTCCCACGAAGACGAGGGCTTGGGTACGCAAGTCGGTAGCGGTGAGCTCGATTGTCACTGCGGGAAGGTATTGCCGTCGTGGGCCGGGGTCAACGAACGATCCGCTCGCCACTTGTCCGCTGACGAACTCTTAGTCGGCCCAATCGCGCGGCCGATCGGTACTGGCTACTTGCCCGCGAGGCGCGCGACGATCGGCGCGAACGCGTCGCTACCTGCCCGCGAGGCGCGCGACGATCGGCGCGAATGCCTGGGCCTGCTCGTAGGGAACGGTGACATAGGAGATGCCGTAGAGGTCACGGCGGCGTTCGAGTTCGGCGCAGACGGTGTCGACGGATCCGATCAGGGCGTGGGGGTGCTCCAGCATCTCTTCGACACTCAGGCCGAAGGCGGCCGCCATGCTCTCCGCCGCGGGCCGTCCGTCCGGCGTGACGACGGTGAAATAGGCGCCGATCTCCAACTCAATCTCGTCGGCGCGACCAGCGGCCTCGGCGGCACTGCGGACCCAGGCGATCTTTTCCGCCGTCGCGGCGGCGGTCGAACTCTGCACGCCAGCGGGACCGATCATGCCGCTGCTGTTGTCGAAATTGAAGCTGACGACGTTGGCTTCCTGGGCCGCCAAGGTCAGGATGCGGCGGCCGCCGCCGCCGACCATGATGGGCGGGTGTGGTTGTTGGATGGGCTGAGGGGAGCCTTCGAAGTCGTGGATCGCGTAGTGCTCGCCGTCGAATTGGATGGGTCCCGGCGACATCAGCGCCTTGATCGCGGCGATCGCCTCGCGGAGCCGGGCGATGCGCTTGCCGGGAGGGTCGAACTGGATTCCGGCGGCCTCGTATTCCGACTTGATCCAACCAGCGCCCAGCCCAAACTCCAGCCGACCGTCGGAGAAGAGGTCGAGGGTGGCGGCTTCTTTGGCGAGCATGGCTGGATGGTGGTAGTCGATGCAGAAGACCCGGCAGCCGATGCGGAGGGTGGAGGTGGCCTCGGCGGCGACGGCCATGGCGGGAATCGCTGCAAGCGATTGCACAGGGTGGTTGGCCTTCTCGATGGCGGGGCCCGGCCCCAGGAAATGGTCGGCGAGATGGAGTGCGGAGTAGCCGAGGTCCTCGGTCTTGCGCGCGGTCTCGCGCCAAGCGGCGCCGCTGGGGGCGCTGAAGGATTGCACGGCGAAGCGGAAGGGGTGGGTGACGGACACGGTGATTCTCCAGAGCGCGGCGGGACGAGGGCGCAGGCTAGACGACTGGGCAGGCCGAGGGAGTTGGAAGCATCGAGATTCTCGCGCGTTGGATCATGCGAGACGTCACCCACCGCTTCGTGTTCCGGCCGACAACCGGAACCCCCGCAGCACAAGATGGGGGAGGCGACGTGGATTGCAGCCGTATCAACGGCCTAGTTGCTAGCGAGCGTCGGGGAGGCGGAACTGCCCTGCCCCCCCCCGCTAGTCCGGGTCGGGGAGGTTGTAGACCCGGGCGGCATTGTCGTGGAGGACCTTGCGGCGCACGACCGGGTCCATGTCCTCTGTCACTGATGTGATGTGTTCCTCGGCCTGCGGGTAGAGGCAGGTGGGGTGAGGGAAGTCGACCTCGAACATGACGTTGTCCGCGCCGATCTGCTCGATCATCGTCCGGGGGCCGAAGTCCTCGAACCAGAACGAGGCGTAGATCTGGCGCTGGAAGTACTCCCTGGGGCGGAGGGAGAGGCCTTCGCGTTCATCGGGCATGGATTCGTCGAACTGCCACTCCAGGGCTTCGATGACGAATGGAATCCAGCCGATGCCGCTCTCCACGGAGATGAAATTCAAGGTGGGGTAACGCTCCAGGAGACCGCTGAGGATGAGGTTCATCACCGTGCGGAACTGGACGATGAAGAGCGCGACGCTGGTTGCTGCGAGTCGCCGCTGTGGGGAGTAGCCCTCCCAAACGACCTGCTCCGCGATCTTGCCGCCGGCGCCGATGTGGAAGTTGACGGGGATCTTGAGCTCTTCGCAGGTGGACCAGAAGGGGTCCCAGTGCGCGTCGTGGAGGTAGGGCAGGCCCAGGAGTTCTGGGGTGTCGCACATGGTGATGCCTGTGAGCCCGAGATCTTTGATGCGCTGGAGTTCGCGGACCGCCTCCGGAATGTCCCAGAAGGGAACTACGGCTTGGGGGAAGAGCCGGTTCTTGCCGTTGGCCTGCACCTCCGCGGCGGCGTCGTTGTAGACGCGGGCGGTGATGTTGCGGAGTTCGGGGTCCTTGATGTCGAGGAAGCGGTTGCTGGCGAAGCCGCCGACGTTGGGATAGAGAATCGATTGCGAGAGGCCGAGCTGGTCGAGGACGTTGAGGCGCTCGTTCATGTCGCTGGCGGCGGGGCTCATCTCCTCAAAGGAAGAGAGACTGAGTTTGCCGTAGGCCTTGGAGCCATCTTTCCGGACGACGGTAAACCCGAGCGGCCCGAAATCGACGCCGTCATCGACGACCCAGTGCTCTTTTCCGTTGTCGCCCATGACGACGTGAGGGACGCGATCCTTGTACTTGGCGGGAGCGCGCGAAGTCCAGAGGTCACGCGGCTCGGTGTAGTGGCTGTCGATGTCGACGACGGGGACGCCGTGGATCGTTGGGATGGCCATGGGGATTCTTCCGTTCGCTTCACGCTTCCAGAGTCAGGCAGGGCATCTTGCCGTCGCAGCCTGATTGAGGCAGAGGCTAGCGCACGGGTCGGGCGAACGGGGGTCCCTGACGCAAACGCCCGGTGGGCTTGGTTGGGGGAGGCGGCTGAGAGAGGATCGCGTGGGGTTGGCTCCGGCTGATCGTCGAGATGCCTCGTTCATCTGGCTCTTGAAGTTCAGACAGAGACGTCTCGAGCCGTCTGGTGGCGCGTTGTGGCCGCACCCGGAGCGGGACAGTGGCGATCGTGGTACCGCGATCTTGTCTGGGACCGTGGCCGTGAAAGCGGGATTAGACGTCCGGCTCGTCGGAGTAGTCGAGCCGATCGACCGGCACGATGACCGCGGAGAGCAGGTTCATGAGGTGGGCGGTGATCCGTTTGAGATGGCGGTAGAACAAGGCGCGTGGCACCGCCTCGCGCGCGGCGTCGTCCGAGACGACGAGAGAGTTGACCAAGTTGTCGAAGGTGTCGAGCATGCCATCGGCTTCGGCGATGAGCGCGTGGGCGCGATCCTGATCCTCGTCGGCGAAGGTGCTGCCAGATTCGGTGATCATCTCCGAGGCGCGAGAGCTGAACTCGATCATCCGCGTGCGGTCGTCGGCCTTGGAGAAGTCCACGCCGGAGGCGGCGAGGTCGAAGATGTTCTTGGCGTAGTCGCCAATCCGCTCCGCGTCTTTGACGATGCTCATGTAGACGAGGATGGCCGCGACGTCGCCAGTGCCGTGGACGGTGGCGTGGACGACCAACTCGCGGCGGATCTCCCGTTCCAGTTCGTTGACCTTGCCGTCGGTGGCGCGGAGTTCTGGCCCAACGACCTCGGCGTCGGCGCCGGTGAGGAGGGCGGAAATGGCGGAGTCAAAGCTATGACGGTCGTGCGCCAACATCTCGATCAGCTTGTTTTGGATGTGCTCAAGGTTGTCGCTGCGCCCGCTGCGGAAGAACTTTAAGACCATCGTTTGGTCCTTATCAACTGAATGCCTTGGTTCATCTGAACGCCAAGATGCCAATGAGCGGCACCAAGACGAACATCCCGCCGACATAGACGGCAACGATGGCACGATTCGCCACGGCCAAATCCGCGAGCCGCTCCGCCAGATCGACGGGGACGTAGCGAAGTCGCGGGATTGGATAGATCGTCACAATAGCAGCGACATTGAAGAGCGTGTGCGTGAGCGCGACGACGAGCCCCGCTCGCAGGTCGACAGCGAGCGAGGCGAGCAGGGCGGTGACTGTTGTGCCCAGGTTGGCGCCGAGGGTGATGGGATAGGCGTTGCGGATGGAGAGGACGCCCGAGCCCACCATCGGCACGAGGATGGAGGTGGTGATGCTTGAGGACTGGACGCTGACCGTAACCAGGATGCCGAAGACCATGCCAACAAGCCCGCCACCGCGGGCGACGAGTGAGTTCAGCGCCTTCTCAATGCGGCTGGCGATGAGGCTGCGCATGTTGCGTGTGATGAAGGCGAGGGCGGCGAAGATGAAGACGATGCCGAGGACGATGAGCAAGGCCCCGACAACGTCGGCGGAATCCGTGACGGACTCAATGGCGTCCGTGATCCAACCAACGGGTTCCTTGACGATCTTCTTGATCGGGCTCTTGGTGTCGCTGCCAGCCACGTTGCCGCCAAGGAGGTCGGCGATTTCGGTGGCGGCGTCGGAGAGGAAGTTGGTCGTGATCTGCAGCGGGAGGAAGATTGCGACGGCGATGAGGTTGAAGAAGTCGTGCATGGTGGCGCCAGCGAAGGCGCGCCGGAACTCATCGCTGCGGCTGGCGGAGCCAAGCGCCACCAGCGTGTTGGTGACCGTGGTGCCGATGTTCGCGCCCATGATCATAGGCACCGCGGCGTCGACGGTGAGTGTGCCGGCACCGACTAGGCCAACGATCGTGGCGGTGCTGACGGAAGACGATTGCACCAAGACGGTCGCGAGGATGCCGGCGCTGAGCCCGGCGATGGGATGGTCGACATTACTGAGAAGGACGTCTTGGAAACCGGCGCCGAAGGATTTGATGCCTGCTTCGAGCATCGAGACGCCGACGAGAAAAATGTATAGAGACGCGAGAACGAGCAACGCTCGCGTTGGGGATGGCCCTGACTGTGAGGAGTCAGCGCCGTCGGCGTGGGGCGTCGGGTGGGTCACAAATCGTGTCCGACTGCTTCGCGGCTTTGGAGAAGTGCATGGGGTTAATCGAAGAGGAAAGAGTCAAAGAGATCGGTCGTTGCCTCGGGAAGGATAGCTTCTGGGTAGAGGCTGTGGACATTGCGGCGGGCTGCTCCTGACAAGCGTCATGCCTTGGACCGGGGGGATCGTACAAGCTGCGTTCCCGTGACGCGATAGGGCGGAGGCGACCTAACGTGGGCAAGGACTCGTTCAGCGTCATGACGTTTACGTTGCCCGCTTGGCGGGCCGAACGAGTTCCCTGAGCAGGTTCTGCACCTCGGTTCTGATCCGGTCGCGGATCGGCCGGACCTCGTCGATCGGTCTCCCGGCGGGGTCGGGGATGTCCCACTCAAGGAGGCGGGTGCCGGGGTAAGTCGGACAGGAGTCGCCGCAGCCCATGCTGACGACGATGTCCGCTTCACTGGCCATGGTGTCGGTCCAGCGTTGGGGAGAATGGGAAGCGATATCGATGCCTACTTCGGCCATGGCCTGCGCGGCCACGGGGTTGATGGCATCGGCCGGGGTGGAGCCTGCGGAGAGGACGGTGACGTCCGTCCCCGCCAAGGAGCGGAGCCATCCGGCGGCCATCTGAGAACGGCCGGCATTGTGCACGCAGAGGAAGAGGACGCGAGGCATTGGGCCGCACCTTTCGCGCACCATTCTACCCCTGGACGGCGCGCGGCATGATCTGATCGTGATGGCGCGGACCGTGTTGGATGTGCTGGCGGAGTTGGCGCGGGTGTCGTGGCGGGAGGCGCTGGTGGCCGCGTTTCGCTTCGGGCCGACTGCCTGACCCGGCATCCGCCCCAGGATCGGCGCATCGACTTTCAGTCGACACCGAATGCAGGCTCGGCGCTAACATCGCGCGAAGCGACCGCGACCTTACCTGGCCTGGCCGCGACACGGGAGAGGGAGACTCGCATGCACCATCTGGATCCGTTGCCGCCGCTGGAGGATGTGTTCTCACTGGCTGGGAAGACCGCGATCGTGACTGGCGCGGGGCGGGGTGGGGGGGCTGGGATCGCGCGCGTCTTGAGTCAGGCGGGCGCGAACGTGGTGCTGGCGTCGCGGACGGAGGAGCAGTTGGCTGAGGTGCTGACGGTGATCCAGGAGTCGGGTGGGAGTGCGATCGCGGTGCCGACGGACGTGACGGACGATGCCGCGCTGGAGAACTTGGTGACGGAGACGACGCAGGCGTTCGGGCGGATCGATATCTTGGTCAACAACGCAGGGATGAATCGCTTCCTGGCGCCGACGGAGGACATCCGCATCTCGGGGTTCGACAAAGTGATCGATGTGAATCTGCGTGGGCCGTACGTGCTCTGCCAGCTCGTGGGTCGTCAGATGATTGAGCAAGGCGACGGCGGCTCGATCATCAATATCCTGACGACGGCGGCCCGGCTGGGAATCCCCACGCACGGACCGTACTCGGCGGCGAAGGCGGGGCTGATGCGGTTCTCCGAGGCGCTGGCCTTTGAGTGGGGACAGCACAAGGTGCGGGTGAACTGCATTGGGCCTGGAGCGATCCAGACAGAAATGAGCCGCGCGGCATGGGATGGGCCCGGCAAGTTGGAGGCGATGGAGGAGTTGATCCCGGTGGGCCGGATCGGCCAACCTAGCGATATTGGCTACGCGACCTTGTTTCTCGCCAGCGAAGCAGCGGCCTACGTGACGGCACAGACCTTGTGGGTGGATGGGGGTCTGTAGGGCGCCCGTCGCTGCCGCGGTCGAAGCGAGATGCCCCACGATGCCGGGGGTACTAGACTCGCTCGCGAATTCACGTTGAATCAGACGCTTTGAACGAGAGCGTACGCACGAGAGCTTATACACGTGAGCCTGTACACAAGATCCTATGTCTGAAAAGGAACGCCCCATGCCCGTATCCCTAGATGTCTCTTACCCCGCTGAGGGTGTCGGTTTGGTTGTCTTCGGCGATCCGCCCAGAAACTTTGGCGGGATCGAACTGGCGGGCAAGATCATGGAGGGTGTGGAAGCCGTCGAGGCGGCGGGCAGCAAGGTCTGCGTGCTGGCTTCGGACACCCCTGGCTATTTCATCGCCCACTGGTCCTTGCAGTTCATTGTCGATATGCAGGCGATGATCGCCGAGCGGGGTGGCGCGACGCCGCCGCCGGGGCCGAACATCTTCGAGCAGATCGGGGAGCGACCCTTAATCACGATCGCGGCGAACAATGGACAGGCCTGGGGTGGGGGAGCGGAGCTGTCTTGGGGCTGCGACCTGCGGATCGCCGCGGAGTCGGCGACCTATGGGCAACCGGAGGTGGGGCTGGGCATCATCCCCGGCGCCGGCGGAACGACGCGGCTGGCCGATCTGATCGGCCCCACGAAGTGTCTGGAGATGATTCTGGATGGCCGCCCCATTTCGGCGCGGCAGGCGTTGGAGCTGGGCGCGATCAACAAGGTCGTCTCAGACGAGACACTGCGCGAGGAAGCGATCGCGTGGGCGGCCCATATCGCGCGCTGGCCCGCGTGGTCGTTGGAGGCCTGCAAGCGAAGCTTCCGGCAAGGCCGTGAGCTATCGATGCCGGCCGCGCGGCGCAATGAGCAGGCGGTCTTCCAGACGCAGGCGCGGCGCGCAGACTCGATCGCGATCATGACCGAGGTCCAAGCGAAGTATGACGCCGGCCAAGACTCCTTCGACGCGATCGGATTGCCACGGCCCGACTAGACGTCCGCTCAGTCCGAGATGCAGGAGCTAGACTCGCCGGACTTATTACTCCGCCCCAACGGCGGAATCAGGCTCTAGGGAGATTCCATGCGCGCAGCCGTGTTCCACGAAGTCGATCAACCGCTCACGGTGGAGGAGATCACCGTTGACGAACCTCGCGATCGGGAAGTGCTGGTCGACATCGCCGCCTCAGGCGTCTGTCACAGCGATCTGCATTTCGTCGAAGGGCTCTACGACCTGACGACGATGATGGGTCCGCTGCCCGCGATCCTTGGGCATGAGGGGGCTGGCGTGGTGGCGGCTGTCGGCCCGGATGTGAGCGACTTCGCGGCGGGGGACCATGTCATCGCCTGCCCGTCTGTCTTTTGCGGGAACTGCGATTTCTGTCTCACCGGCAGGACGCATCTCTGTCAGAGCCCCGCGACACGACGCTCGGCGGATGCCCCGCCCAAGTACCGTTTGGGCAACGAGCCGGTGACGCAATTCGCGGGCTTGTCCACCTATGCGGAACAGATGCTGGTGCACGAGAACGCGCTGGTGAAGATCCGCGACGACATGCCGCTGGACAAGGCGGCGCTGATCGGTTGCGGCGTGACGACCGGGGTCGGTGCGGTCTTGAATACGGCGAAGGTGGCCCCGGGCTCAAGCGTTGCGGTGTTTGGCGCGGGCGGGATTGGCTTGTCGGCGATTCAAGGGGCGCTGTTGGCGGGTGCCCGTCAGATCATTGCGGTCGACACGGTGGAAGAGAAGCTGGCCACGGCGCGGGAGTTCGGTGCGACGCACGTCGTGGACGCGTCGACGTCCGATCCCGTGGAGGCGATTCGGGGTTTGACGGGCGGCGGCGTGGAGTACAGCTTCGAGGCGATCGGATTGAAGCGCACCGCGGAGCAGTGCTTCGAGGCCCTTGAGCGTGGCGGGTTGGCGACGGTGATCGGCATGGTGCCCCAGGGGCAAAAGCTGGAACTCGATGGCAGCGCGTTTCTGAGCGAGAAGAAGATTCAGGGAAGCTCGATGGGCTCGAACCGCTTCCGCGTCGACATGCCGAAGTATGTGGACTTCTACATGCAGGGACGCTTGAAGCTGGATGAGATGATCACACGGACGGGTGGCCTTGAGGACCTCAATGAGGCGTTCCGGGCGATGAAGGCGGGCGAGGTGACGCGGACCGTCCTGACGATGTAGGGCCGTCTGCGTCGCGGAGGAGAGTCGACGGTGAACGGGTGAGGGATGCCGTCGCTGAGCTCGAAGAATGCGGGGAATTGGGGAGGATGTCGATGATCTGGAGAGTGCCCTCTGAGGGGCCTCTAGATGGGTGTGCCTCATGCGGCGTCTGACTTCGTTCACGTTCGTTCTGGCAACGGTTCTTCTTGCCGCCTGTTCGTCCGGATCGGGGGCATCTGAATCCAAGGGGTCTCAGGGCCCCGTGGTGGCGGAGTCGTCCCCTGCGGCAGTTTCTGAAGACAGTTCTCAGGCCCAAGCGGAGCCGCAGGTCGACCGAGAGGCGCCCGGTGAAGAGCGGGCCGAGCTGACGGGGGCCGACCCGAGTCAAGCGGATGACTTGGCCGCTGAAGCCGCCCGGCCCGACGCCGAAGCAGCTGAAGAGGCAGCCGAAACGCCGGTCGCGATTGCGGGTGAGCCGGTGAAAGAGACGGCGGCTCGTCAGGAGTTACTGACGGCGTCGGTGAGACGCACCGCGGCGGAGAGCTACCGCTTCCGGTGGTCGATCGAGATGGGTGCGAGCCCGGAGTTGCCTGAGGGGATCACTCTCGGTGGAGACGGCGCCGTCGATCCGAGCACCGACGCCTTTTCGATGACGATGGACTTCTCGTCGCTGCTTGATGCCATCCTTGCCGAGGCCGACAACATCGATATCGATACCGATACCGACGCTGCAGAGGTGGAGGAGCTCCTAGGGTTGTTCGGTGAGCCGCTGGAAATCATCGTCGTTGGCGACACGACCTATTTCAAGTGGGCCTTGTTCGGGAATCTGCTTGGCATCGCCACGCAATGGGTGAGCTTCTCCTTGGAGATCTTGGGAAGTGAAGTGGTGGGTAGCCTGACCGGGTTTGAACAGACCACGTCGCCGGACAACTTCCTGCAGCTCTTCCAGGATGTGGCCGACCTGTCAGAGGGGGGGAAGGAAGAGATCGATGGCGTTGAAACAACGCGGTACTCGGGCGTCGTAGATGTCCTGGGCGCGATCAATGAGTACGCGGAAGGCGAGGCGGCGTACGACTCATTGCTGTCACTCGCGGACGGGGCGCTCGACTCGTTGCAGTTCATACCGGTCACGATCTGGGTGGATGAGCAGGCGCGGGTACGGCGTTTCGAGATGAGGATGGATCTGAGCAGGGTGGAAGGAGCGGAGGGGATCTCGGACGTTCTCTACATCTTTGAGCTGTTCGACTTTGGCGAGGCGACCCAGATCGTGGCGCCGCCCGCGGAGCAGGTGACGGATGTGACCGACCTATTTGGCGGACTTTTCGATTCGGCTCTCACCGAGATCGAAGAGGACTTCTTCGTCGATTCAGACTTGGCGGCGCTGCGTGACGAGTGCGCCGCCGGGGAGTTCGAATCGTGCGATCGCCTCTACTGGGAGTCGCCGTTTGACTCGGAGGAGGAGGCCTTCGGCGAGACCTGTGGCAACCGAGCGGAGGCGGGCGAGGTGTTCAGTTGTACGGAACTTGCCGCGGCGTAGCGGTCGACCCTCAATCGCGTTCCCTCACGATGCGCTGAACTCCTGTAGTTTTCCTAATCGATGGTCGCGCAAGTTCGCCACTCCAGAGCGGGGCGCGTTGTCGAGGGGAGATCGTGATGAACAAGGTCCTGGTCGCGGGCGCGTCGGGTCTGGTGGGGCATGCAGCGATCGATCATTTCGCAGCGTTGGCGGATTGGGAGGTCGTTGGGGTTTCGCGACGGATCCCGGCCGATCTTCCCAGCGCTGAACTGCTCTCGGTGGACCTGACCGACCCGGCGGCCTGCGAGTCGGCGTTTGCTGGGATGGACGATGTGACGCATCTGGTCTACGCCGCGTTGCAAGAGATGCCGGGTCTGATGCCCGGCTGGGTGGACCCGGAGCTGATCGAACGCAATGGCGCCATGCTGCGCAACCTGTTCGAGCCGCTGACTCGCTCGTCCGACGCGCTTCAGCACGTCTCCCTGTTGCACGGCACCAAGGCCTACGGCCTGCATCACCCGGATGTTGGCTTTGACGACGTCAAGATTCCGCTGCGCGAGCGCGACCCCCGGCGCGCACATCCGAACTTCTATTTCGTCCAGGAGGACTACCTGCACGAGAAGCAGGGCGGCGCTGCGTGGGGCCTGACGGTGTTCCGCCCGACGGTGATCTACGGCGATGCCGGCGGCAACAACATGAATCCGATCCCGGCCCTGGTGGCCTACGCCGCGCTCCTTCGCGAGGAGGGGCAGCCGCTGCACTTCCCTGGTCGGGGCGACCTGCCCATTCTGCGCGAAGCGGTCGACGCCGACCTCGTTGCGCACGCGCTGGCCTGGGCGGCGACGTCTCCCGAGGCAAAGGGCGGCACTTTCAATCTGACGAATGGCGACGTCTTCATGTGGGAGAACGTCTGGCCGGCGATCGCGGAGACGATGGGGATGGAGGTGGGTGAGCAGAAGCCGATGTCGTTGACGGAGGAGTTGCCGAAGCGGGATGCGGAGTGGGGGGCGATCGTGGAGAAGTACGACTTGAAGGTGCCGAAGACCATTCTGGAGTTCGTTGGCTACAACTCCCTCGTCTACACGGATGTCATGCTCAACGCGCAGAACCGGATCGCCGTCTCCGCCTTGAACAGCACGATCGCGGCGCGGGAGGCGGGGTTCCACGAGTGCATGGACACGGAGGACATGTTCCGCAAGTGGTTCGGCCGCTTCGGCGCACGGTAACGAGCGCGGGATTTCAGGAGTCGGAGCGCTGGTCGACTGCGGCGAGACTCAGTTCGCGGGCGCGCTGGAAGATTGCGTCAAGCATTGGCTCCGTGAGCTTGCCGGTGAAGGTGTTGCGTTGACTGGGATGAAACGAGCAGAGCAGCGTGCGCCCATCCGGCAGCGCGACCTCAGCCCCATGGGCGAAGGCCGGGCGAGGCCGGATGTCGAAGTGCCGCAGCAGGGCCTGGTAGGCGAAGGCGCCCAGGACCACGAGTACGCGAACGTCGTGCATCGTCTCGAACTCGCGCTCCAGAAACGACATGCAGTTCTCGCGTTCCGCGGGCGTCGGTTTGTTCTCGGGGGGCGCGCAGCGGACGACGGCGGAGACGTAGACGTCGTGTAGTTCCAGTCCGTCTGTTGCCGCCAGGCTCTGGGCTTGGTTGGCGAATCCGGCCCGATGGAGCGCGCGAAAGAGCCAGTCGCCGGATCGATCGCCCGTGAACATGCGTCCGGTGCGATTCGCCCCATGCGCGGCGGGAGCCAACCCCACGACGAACACGCCCGCTTCCGGGTCTCCGAAGCCGGGCACGCCGCGCCCCCAGTACGTGTCATCCGTGAACGCGGCGCGTTTCTCCCGCGCGATCCGCTCGCGCCATTCGACGAGGCGGGGGCAGCGTCGGCAGGCGGAGACCTCAGCACTGATCGTGGCCAGAGTCGTCTGCGGATCGCTCATCGAGGGAGGGTAGCGGCTCAGGCGACGGCGGGGTGGCGTTGCGACCAGACCGCGACCTAGTGGACGAGGAGATGAATGAGATCGTGCGTCGTGACGACACCGATGATTCGTCCTGTGGCGCTGCTGATCGGCAGGCACGAGATGCCATGGTGGAGCATCAAGGTGGCGGCCTCAGAGGCCGAAGCGTCGGGAGTGGCGGTGACCGGGGCGTAGGACGTCGCGTGGAAGACACGGCGCTTAAGCGTGTCAGTCTCGCCCCGGCGTTCGGCGAGTGTGCCGAGGTTGGGGCTGACGTGCGCCAGCAAGTCGCGGTCCGAGAGGACGCCGACGAAACGCTCCGCGTCGTAGACGAGTAAGTGATGGAAGCGAACCTCAAGCATCGCGGCTTGTGCTTCGCCGAGCGTCGCCCCGACATCGATGTGGACGGGAGGGTGGGACATGATGTCGCGGACCGGCAAGCTCGTGGCGGCGCGGTGCGGCACGGCGTCCGCGTCGCGTCCGAAGGCTGGGTGGGTGGCGAGGGAATCACGCATGATCTGCTCCCAGTTCGCTCATCGGTCTCCCTTTGATCATCGGCGCGTTTGCGCCAAGACCACAGGTTTGCGCATCGCACGGATTGTTGGCGAATCGCTGCGGACGTTGACGCGACAGGGGGAGCGATCGTACGGTGTGCGCCGGTGGCGGGAGACTCGAGTTCCGAGGCTCCCATGGTTCAGTCGGAGGCCCCCGGGGCCGCTACCCCGTCTCTCTTCGATGCCGATCAGGCGTTCGAGATCGAGATTCCTCCATCCCCGTTCGCCCCAGACCTGGAGCGCAGGGTCCGGTCGTCGCCAGAGGCTGCCGATCCCGCGCAAACAGCCGGTCGAGGGCACGATGATCGCCCGGCCCCGCGCCCCTCGGTAGAGGCGGAGCCGAGGCGGGAGAACCGGGTCTGGTCGTCGCCGGCCGGTTCACTGCTGCGGAGCGCGTCCGCCGATCAGGAGTGGAATCCGCGATTGCTGCTGAGTCAGCTGCGGCGACTCGTCCGGATGGATGAAACCGTCTTCAGTGAGGTGCAGGCTGATACGTCGCAGACGCTGTCGGCTGGGTTGGTGGCGTTTGGTGCGATCGTGGCGGCCGCGATTGGCGGCTGGCTGTGGTTGATCGTCGAGGTCGAGGGTCTGCGCAGCGGCAGTATCGCGCTGCGCGAGTTCTTCCTTGGCACGATCGCGCTGGCGGCACTCTGGGGGGTGTGGCTGCTGGTGGCGCGACTGATCTTGGTGCGGGTGTTCAGCCGATCGGTGGAGCCCGGATCCTTCTTCCGCGCGATGGCGTTTGCGACTTTCCCGCTGGCCGGACAGGTGTTGATGTTCGTGCCGCCCATCGCCTTTGGTGTGGGCATGGTGACGCTGATGGCTTGGTTCGCGACGAGCGTGGCGGCCGTGGAGGCGTCAGCGCCGGATGCGAGCCGCAAGGAGATCGTTGCGGCCAACGCCGTGGGTTTCTCGATCTTGGCGATCGGGCTCTCGATCTTTGCGAACGCGGCCGCGATTGCACCGGGAGTCTTCGTGCAAGGGGCAGACCTGAGCCACTTGATTTAGGGCGCTGATCGGCGTTGTCCCGCTGCGGAGCGCAAGAGAGATCGGAACTAGCGGTCTTGAGAACGCAGCCAGTTGGCGATGCGCCGTCGCCACGACGGTGGCGTGGCGGGCGTTCGGCGCAAGGGGGAGACATCGCGGAGCGCGAGCGCGGCGAGCACGACCCCTGCTCCCGCCGCCCCGGCGATGAGCCGTCCGGTCCATCCGGAAGCGGGCGAGCGAGCCGCGCTCGATACCTCTACCGGGGGGGAAGACGTTGCGTCGTTGGTGGTGGGCCAGGCCAGCGGAGGTGGCGCGTCGGCCATCTCGTCGGCCATCTCGTCGGCCATCTCGTCGGCCATC
>Ga0114996_10000481_pt1 | contig 55447 bp, 48 predicted proteins | sample ArcticOcean_MG_C_4_FD_87039 | JGI IMG/M metagenome (GOLD analysis project Ga0114996, IMG submission 87039) | Marine microbial communities from western Arctic Ocean - ArcticOcean_MG_CB4_134 | ecosystem: Environmental > Aquatic > Marine > Oceanic | place: Arctic Ocean: Canada Basin | collected...
GCGTAGTCCATGCCACCTTGGAGAGTTGGATCTTCATTAGTTTGGGTGATTCCGCGGTAAAGGTATTCAGTCGCAATGAGAACATTGGCGCTAAACGTGTGGTCTGACGTAGCTTCTTCATGGTGGTCGGCTATCGCACTAAACGACGCTACTAGTAAGGCTCCTGAACATACAAGTCCAGTAATTGTTGATTTGAAAAATTGATTCATTTCTCTCTCCTGCTTTGTTATTAAACTCTATTAGCTTTCTATTCACATCTCTGAGTTCAGACCATGATTGATCTGTTTGCTTCAATAACATGCAAATTTGAGGCCAACTTATAATGTCTACTAAAGATATCATTATTACAACAGATAGTGTCTTATTTACACCGCTTAGACCGTAAGCTGTGCAGCATGGACGCACTATAAACGGACACTTTATTCTTTTAATGCACTGTTAAAGAGCATCAAACTAGTTGCCTTCATTTTTTCTTTTCTCTTTGGCCTATTACTACTTTCTCATACGAGCGTGAAGGATACTATAACCACCAGATATCTGTTTGCGCTGTATATTTTCCAGTCCGGCCTCTAGGAAAAAACTGCGATACTCGCTCTCTGTGTAGGCTTGACCACTAGGGTAGACATTTAAAAACATTACGTTGACAGCTACAGCTTCTGTGGGAGATAGGCGGGAGTCATCTAGCATCCTTCCCAACATAAATATCTCACCATTGGGGTTAAGCGCTTTGGAAGCATTCTTCACGGTGGCTTGAGCGTCGTCTGGGCTCATCACTTGTAAGACTGAGCGTAGGACAATGGCATCGAACTTATGGGCTGGCGCATCAGATGTAAGATCGATCTCCATAGTACCTATAGTTTGCTCAAGTCCCTCCGATTGTACGCATTCTCTGGTGATTGGCACTACATTCTGGAGCTCGCCTACGGTTAATTTCATCTTAGGGCAAAGTCTTGAGAGCGCTATTGCCAAGCCACCTGAGCCTCCTCCCGCATCGAGCAAAGTGCGGAAGCGTTTCATATCAAACTCTTTGTGTAATCGTCGCGCTGATGCGCTGGCTCCCGCATCTAGCCCTTTAACAAAAGCTCTTAGTTCATCAGGTGTCATTTTGGAAAAATCATGCTCTGCTCTGGGAGACCCGTGTTTTATTGAATCCGCAGTGTGCATGGTCGCAGACCAGAGATCGGAATAGGCACTATGCATACTGCCTATGTATCGTTTTTTCCCTTTGATCAAAAATTCCTTAGCTTCTTCTGTATTGTAGAAAAGCGGTTCGTCTACACGCAACAGGTTGGCGCATACCAATGCATATAATAACGGACGTAACTTTAGTGGTTGGACATTTAACTTTCTTGCAGCGGCGTCAATTGTGACCCCTGATTCTCCTATTGCAGTAAACACCTCCAGCTGCATTCCTGCCATCACAGCGAGCGCAGGATATACATTAGCTAAGTGTGAATTGATTACAGTCGGCATTAATACTGATTTTTCGGCTGTCATACTTTTATGACCTTATATTTTTGAAAGTGAATTTAGCATTAGTGATTTTTTTTTGTCATAAAAATTTAAGAAACAATCGATATTATCAGCCACAAAAAAAGCTGTCGAACCCAAGAATTAGTTGGGTTTTTAAGTCTCATAAGCAGTTTTTCTCAAAGAATTAGTGCAGTGTCATCAAAATGTCACAAAACATAATTATGTTGTTCTTGTGTCTAAAACAGTATTGTCAAAATAAGGCAACGGTAAAAAACTTAGACGCACCACCCTAATTAATTAATATTAGCTAAAAAATGGAGGTATAACAGTGAGCTTGATTACTAAGCGTTTTTCGTTTGTAGCAGCTGTAGGATTTGCCTTCCTATCCACTTTGTCGCTGTCAGCCAGCGCTTCTAATGAGGCCCTGACTGGTTTACTGAAAGTGCTAATGGAAAGAGGCGCCGTCACAGCCGAAGAATATTCAGCATTAAAAGACGCCGCACATGCAGATGCTGAAAGAACATCTGCTGCAACCCCTGAGAAGGTTATGGTGGTTGAGAAAAAGCTCGGCGCTCTTGAGAGCAAAACAAAAAAATCGCTTAGGAAAATAAAGTGGGCTGAGAAAGTTAAAATTAAAGGTGACATCAGAACGCGCTATCAGTTTGAGGACAAGACTGGAAGCGAAGAGAGGAGCCGAGGTAGGATCCGTTATCGCTTAGGTATTATTGCCAAACCAGCGAGTAACTGGGAAGTAGGGGCAGGGCTTGCCTCAGGTGGAAGCGACCCACGTTCGACTAACCAAACGATGCAAGATGCTTTTTCTAGTAAAGGTATCAATTTAGATTATGCATATGCCCAATACACTCATAGTGATACAGGTCTAACAGCTGTTGCTGGCAAGTTCAAGCGTAAAGTTTATCTGTGGGCGCCTACTGATGTTATGTGGGATGGAGACATTAACCCTGAAGGTGTCGCGGTTAGTTTTGCGCCTATGAAAGGACCTCTTTGGTTAAACGCTGGTATCCTGGTTTTAGAAGAGCATGAAAGTGCTACTAGGTATGACTCGCACATGGGTTATGGACAGTTTGGCCTGAAATTTAAGGCGGGTGACATGTTTGGTAAGTTATCAGGCACGATCTACACGTTCGGCCAAATGAAAGCTGCTGGTTCAGACGCTTATACTGGTGCAGGCGGAACGAATACCGATAATAACCTAGGTTCATTCAACTTGGCAGGTGAAGTTGGTACAAAAGTCGGTGGTGGTAAGTTTAGTGTTGTTGGCGAGTACATTAATAACTATGAGACCAACACTAAGGAAGGCACTGCCTATATCGTCGGTTTCAAGCACAAAATTGGCAAGTGGAAGATGAAATACTTATATGCCGATGTTGAGCACAATGCGGTTCCTGACTTCCTACCAGACTCAGACCGTTTTGGTGGAGATACTGGTATCAAGGGTCATGAAGTTGAGTTTGAATATGCTATTAACAAAAAGGTATCGGTTGGACTTGACTACTATGCGACTGAAGATCCAGTTTCTAAGGAAGATCAAGATATTGTCCAGCTTGACTTGAAGGTTGAATTCTAAATAAGTCTTTAGACTATTTCCTGCTGAAAAGTTTTAGTAAATTCGTTTGCTAGGGATTTTTTTGCATATGTGACAGATGGAATATATAGTGTTAGCCGAATTATTGTGAGCTATAAAAAGCATTTGTTTATGAGCCGAATCTTCAGTTTATTGTTACTTCAATTAACTATGTTTTCTCAAGTATCGGCGGATAGTCGCCAATGCCGAGCTGAGGCGGCCGGATTGATCGCTGAATTACGCGCACAGTCTGAATCGGCGTATTCCAGTGAGGCGGTTGGCTTTGCAAGAGTTGCTTCGCTGGCTATGTGTGAGCGATTAGTAAATGGGAAAATAGACAAAATCGCGACCGTAAAGCAGACAGTGTCTACGCCAATTAAAAATACTTTCCTAGGCATTCCTATTGGCAGCTCCACGCGCAATAAAGGACATCAGCGACTCAAGAAAATAAAATAATGCTAACTATCCGGCGTTGGGATAATCCCAGTAAGTGAAGCTCTAGCAGATATTTCTATCCAGTTCCCATCAGGATCGGTGACAAATCCATATCGCGCAATATCCCCAATTGTACGTGGCGGTTGAGAAATGAAGCCGCCTTTTTCTGCTATAGCTGCGCACTCCAAATCGGCATCAAAGATCTGCACAGTAAGATATCGAAAGTTAGGTCCTATAAAGGAGTCAGTCTGAATTCCTGGCTGACCTTTAGTCACAAATATAAGGCTATCACCACAGCAGACAGTATTTGTAGTGACGTACTCGAAACCCATAATCTCAGTGTAGAACTCCATCATGTTGTGAGGATCTGCTGTTGAAACTTCAACACCTATTCCTACTATTCCATCGGTGCCTGGGTTAACTAGAGACACATAGTCACCTCCGGGGTGTTTTAGCTTTTGAGCGGGAAGATTGGCGCTCGCAATTTTAAGATGGGTATAACCAGATGCGGGCTGATCTTTAAACGGATTGGAATTATGATTGACTTTTATCACGGAGCCGTGGGCGTCATAGCGGTGTTGTGTAATGTCTTTAAACAGCTTCAACTCATGGTCCAGTTGAAGGTCTACCGAGGTACTCCAAAACTCATGATGTAGTTCAATATCGTTCGTGAAAAGCCCTATGTCTATGTGGTTTTTCGCTAATCGGAGCATATCTCCCCCCTTTAGAGTTTTTACAGTAAGTCTAGTGCATCGTTGTCAATTGCTTGGTAGGCACCGTCAGAGACCATTTTCAGAAACAATTTGTCTCCCCTATCTGAACGCTTTACGATTCCGACAGCTGCTATTGCTACTGCTAAAACAGCAAAGCTGTAATGGCTGTAGTCGTTGCGTAATTGATTCAGATCGTAGCTTGAAATTCCTTCTACTTTGAGGGTCTCGTGGTATTCCTTAAGTAGGTCGTGTTCAACGGCCTTCCTAGTGTTTCTGTCAAATGCGCTTCCTAAAAAGTATGCGACATCCATGCCTGTTGATAGATAGTTGCTTGTTTGCCAGTCAACTACGGCAACTTGATTTTCATTAAATAACATATTGTCGACTCTAAAGTCGTTGTGAGAAAAACACTTTGGTCCAGTTCTGGGCTGATTCCAAGCCTCGTGTGATGCTACATACTTATCACAGACCTTCACTACTTTAGGATCCAATATGTGAGCAAAATTTGCGTGAAAGTACTCCCATGAACTTTCTATGAGTTCAGTTGTATAAAACCCTTGGGCGCCCTTTGGGGTGTACAACCAAGGTTGTGTTGCTAGAACGGGATCATTCCAAAAAGCGGCATGTAAAAAAGCGGCTTCTTTCATAGCAAGACGTGCGTTAGATACTGAACAGCCTTTCATGTGGTCGCCTGGTGAAGCCGGAGCGAGATCTTCTAGCAGCAGTACAAAGTTGTTCTGTTCATCTATTTCAGCGACGTAGCATTTGGGTGTTTTTATTTTAGTTCTATGAGCTAACTCTCGATAAAACATCACTTCGCCTCGGTAAAACCCCATTTCCCTGCCAGTAGCTGCGGCTACTTCGTTATCAGAAGGGAATTTCCCCACCAGCGTTGCTGGCAGGTTGCTCGGTTGGCTATTTTCATACTCGATAAAGAATCGTCTAGTCTCGCCTAATTGTCCTGTGCCGACCGTTTCCATGTTGACACTTTTTATCTTTACCTCAAGATTTGCGCAGGATAGCGCCTTTTCAAGCCATTTCTCTGTTACTTGGTTTGGGGTGACTATTGGTAATAAGTTTGCGTCCACAGGATTGTCCTATAAAGCAGTGGGTTAGAGTTTGGCTATGACGTCATTGCCGAATTCACGAATGATGTGTCGCGCATCAGTGCCGCAGACGTTGAGGGCGATATTGGTGATGCCTGCATCTTCAAGTTCTTTAATTCGATCAATGATTTCACTTGCAGATCCTGTCAAGGTGGCGGCCTTTATTAGTTCCGGTGTGAGATATTGTGCCTCACCTTTTTGCAGTTCAGTTAAGTGGCCGGCATGCATCTCCTGATATCGTTTGCTCATGGGAGTTTTCATTTTCATTATGCGCTGGTTGTAATATTTTTTTGCTAAAGCAGCGACTTCAGGAGGAGCAAATGGTCCCGGCATCATTTTTTTAGGATCCCAGTTTGTGTGTAATAGAAGTATTGCTGATGGTCCGACTTGTCTGATGACTCGTGGAGACATAATGTCTTCACTAGGCCTTAGTATGCATCCGGACGTTAGATTTGTGGTGTATAGGGACCTTATATTGCGGCCATGTGTTTTTGCAGCTGATTTTATTTGTTCGATTCCGGCCTTAATGTATTCTGGGTTTAACCCTATCGTCACCCATCCATCGGCGAGCTCGCCGACCATATTATTTGCCTTTGGACCATTGGATGCCATATATAGCGGTATGCTGTCACGGACGTTGATATAACCTTTATTGCGATTTAAAAACCGGATGTCGCGTTTTATGGTGCCTTCGATATAACGTGCTTCCTGCCCTTTGAGTAACTTCTTTATTACCTCTATTTCATGACGCATCGTTTTAAGTTTTGTGGGAGGCATGCCCATCACGTTCCTACCCGTAAAGCCAGAGCCCACCCCTAATATGACTCTACCTGGAGCAAGTTCGTTAATGGTAGCAATTGAATGAGCGGTCACCGGTGCGATTCGGTTTCCTAGTATGGAAACAAGAGTGCCAAGTTTTATATAGCGACTGTGCTCTGCGGCGAGTGCCATTGTCGCGTAAACATCGCTGTAGCACATTTGCGAGTCGTAGAACCATGCATGTGTGAACCCATAGTCCTCAGCCATTTTCACATCATGGTAAGCTCTAATGTAACTGGGGAAAGTGATACCGAAATCCATTTTTTTACTCCTTTATTGCCCGCTTTCTGACATCATGAGGTGCTCAGCATTGTCTAATGATAGGTTATATAATCCATTAAATGCTGTTATAAGCTCTGTTTCGTCTAAGTGTGTATCCCAAGTGCTCTGCCATGTCACCTCGCAGGAATTCTTTGAGATCACTTTAACGGACATTTTCGCAAGGTAGTTTTTTATTGGAATGGGGTTGTCTCCGACAACACAATAGCTGAAAGACATCTCTTCCGAGTCAAACGTTTCTAGTCTTTCTGATATCCTGCCAGGGAAGCCTGTTTCTGGCGCAAGATCCGCGCTTCTTATTGAGCCTACTCCGGCTCCTTCTACTGTAACGGGCCCGACTCCAGGGATCCACCTATCTGTTCCTCCCCAGTTGGATACAAAATCCCACGCCCTATTTGCTGACACAGGCATGATTTTGGTAGCGATGACATGAGGCATATCAGTTCCTTTGCGTTATATTACTTGTCGATGTACGAAAATATTACCTAATTAACGGGCTTTTACCAAGCAGCCTCAAGTAACTTAAGAATGTCGGCAGATGTATTCAAAGGTCTGGGATTTGTTGCAATCCAGATATCAAGCATCGACTCTTCTGCAAGCGTGGGCAGCAGGTCCTCCGGCACACCTGCATCCCTTAAACGACCTGGTAGTTCGAGATCTGAGACCAGTGATTGGACCTGATCAGCCAATGGAAGATCAGCGTTACCCATTGCTGCTGCTAATACTGTTTGATTATCTGCGTTGGCTAAACTGTTGTATCGTAAAACATGCGGTAGCATCACACAGGACGTTTCTCCATGTGGCATCCCAGCGGTGCCACCCAATATATGGCCAATGCCATGGCTCGCACCTAGATCGACACCGTTTGCCGCGCCTTGTATCGAGAGCCATGAGCCAATTAAACACTCCAAGCGACTCATTGTATCGGTCGGGTCTACTTTACATCTGGGTAGTGCGCTGGCTAATAGCTTTAGGGCATGCAGAGAACTAGCTTCCACTAATGGGTTAGTATTTACAGAGCAGTATGTTTCGATGGCATGATCAACTGCTCTTACACCCGTTCCAAAGAAAAGTCGGTCAGGTGTGGCAGCCGTCATTTCTGGATCCAAGATGACTACATTGGGAACCATTCCATTATGAGAAAATAACTCCTTTCTGGGTATGGTCTCATCAGTTATTCCGGCGAAGCCAGTATACTCGCCAGCGGATAATGTTGTAGGTATTGCGATATGTTTGATTTGTGGAGAGTTTAGCTCCCCGTAGGCCAATTGTCCGATGTTTTCCTTTGAGCTCACGCCATTCTCCAGCGCAAGACAAGCTACTTTGGTGGTATCGCAAACAGAACCTCCACCTAAAGTAACGACAATGTCTGCATGTGTTGCTTTCAGTTCTTTTGCAAGGGTGATGACATCTTGGCGTGGCGAGTGTGCTTTGAGGCCTTTGACTTCGCTAATACACACTTTGCCTAATACTTCTTTTACAGTGTCTGCTAATCCCCCAGTCTTTGTAAGACTTGTATTGGTTACAAATACCACTACTGGGTCTAACGTATCACTGAGCGCTTGATTTAGGGCCTCAGTTAATGGCTTACCGTAGATTACTTCCTGTATTGCACCTGCCTTGTAGTGACCATTTGATTTCATAAGTCTGATACTCCTTGGACTAGTTTAATTTGCTGATGACACCCATCTCATACAATAGAGGCATTATTTCTTTTCTAAATTTTATCGTATCCTGTAAATACGCTTGAAATACCATCAGTATTCCTCCTAATCCCGCATCATGCATGGTTTTTATTTTTGTCGCGACTTGCTCTGCAGTGCCAATGACATGAACTGCGCCAGCACCTACCGTCATCATATCTAGCGTAAATTGATCAAATGATCCGCTTCCGATGGCTAGCCCATCTAGCCAGTTCTGGGCCGCAACTTCGTCTTTTTGTGCAATAATACGCTCTAGCTCATGATGTGCTTCGTCTTCGGAGTCGCGCCACAGCACAAAGGGGAAAGCTGCACATTGAACCTGTCTGTCTTTTTTTTTCGCTCGCAGAGAGATGTCCTCTATAATTTCGGAAACGGCTTCGATAGTCGGCGTAGAGATGAAGGCCCAGTCGCACAAGCTAGTTGTCATTTCCTTTGCATCTTCTGAGGTGCCGGCATTTGCTATTTCAGGCATCAGTTTAGGTTGAGGCAAGCAATACCCATCTTTGATTTCATACCAAGGCGAGTGGTGATTAAAAGTGCCTGGCGGGTTCACCCATAGGCCTTTAAGAATTTCGATAAATGCTGCAGTTCTCCGGTAGCGCTCCTCATGTGGTAGGAGTTTGACTCCCATCATTTCAAATTCCTTTTTACTCCAACCGCTTACTAAATTAACCCCCCATCTTCCGCCACTGATGTGGTCGAGAGTCGATCCCATTTTTGCGACGACTACCGGATTGAAGACGGGCACATGCACGGTTGAGAAGATCTTTATTTTAGAGGTCACTGCCAGTAACGCGGCCGCCCATGTCATCGTCTCTAGTGAAGTGCCCAAGTAGTCGGTCTCTCCTCCAAAGCCGCGCCATCGGCTGACGGGAAACAGGAGCTCGAACCCAGCGTTTTCAGCAGCAATAGCTATACTTTTATTCGATTCGTAAGGCCACTCATCTTCGACTATCCGATAAGTTGAGATTGCGGACATGTTCGAGCAATTTGGCATGAACAATCCTAGCTTTAAATAGTCTTCTTTAATCGACGACAACTCTTAATTCCTTTATCCAAAAATCTTCGGTGTGTTAAATTCCAAAAGCTCTAGTCGAAAGTGTGCCTTAGGTTTCATGTTTTGGTAATTAGGCGTTTAGCAATTGTTTTTGTTTTCGTATCCACTTCTTGCGGTAATATACAGATGATATCCGAAATATAAAAAATTTATTGTGTGTAGAAACGCTTAAATCACTATAAGTTAAGGGAGCGTAAATCATGTTAATGCTTGAGGGAGTAAAGGTACTAGACCTAACCCAGTATCTAGCCGGGCCGACTGTAGGAAGATTAATGGCGGAGATGGGTGCTGAGATTTATAAAGTAGAAATTGGTCCAAATGGCGATCCTTCTAGGGGGCTCCCGATTGCTGAAGATGGACGTAGCGGTTACTTCATCCAACAGAATAGAGGAAAAAAGAGTATTGGGCTTGATCTGAGGAATCCAGACAGTATTGGCATACTTCATGACTTGATTCGGAAGGTGGATGTGATAGTGGAGAACTTCGGGCCAGGAGTGATGGAGAAAAAATCACTTGCATGGTCGGATGTTCAGAAAATCAATCCTGAAGTAGTTATGGCCTCTATCTCTGCTTATGGGAGAGAAAGTACCTTGTCTCATAAAACAGGCTTTGATTGGGCCGCTCAGGCATTTTCTGGGCTCATGCATATGAATGGAGAGCGAGACGGACCCCCATTGCCTGTGGGTATTGGTATCGCAGACGTTGGTAGCGGGGTACATGCTTTCGCTGCAATCGGTTATGCTTTGTTTCATCGGTCACGAACCGGGAGAGGTCAATGGCTAGACATCAGTATGGTCGATGCGATGTTTCATAGCCACGATATTTCTTTGCAAGGTTACTCTCTTACTGATGGAGAGTTTAGGCCGCATCGTCAGGGTGCTCATCATGAGCTAATAGCGCCTTTTGGCACTTTTAAAGGGCCTTCAGGTTATATTGTAATTTTAACGCTTCAACCTCAGTGGAAGAACGTGTGTGCTGCCATCGCTCGACCTGAGTTGGAATTTGACCCTAGATATCGTGAGCCAAAGGATAGAGGGGCTAGGCAAGGTGAAATTATTGAGATAATTGAGGCATGGATGGCAACTTTTTCTGACAATGAGGCTATCCTAAATCATTTGGATGAACATCGTGTTCCTACCGCTCCAGTCATGGACCCCGTAGATACGATTAATCATCCGTATTTTAGAGAGCGGGGCATGATCAAAGAAATTGATGATCCCATTATGGGTAAGCTCACAATTCCTGGGTTCCCTCTTAGGTTTTCGGATCAACCTGAAAGATTAGAGCTGATAGCGCCTACTTTGGGGCAGCACAATCAAGAAATACTTGAACAGGTTTTAGGCTATCCCGAAGAAAAAATAAATGACCTTGAGCTGTCAGGAGTATTAGTCTCTGGTCCTCGCTGACAGAAATAAGAAGAAAAAGGGAAAGAAAGATGGATGAGATTTTGAAGTATTCGATGATAGAGCAAGCGAGGTTGGTGAAGACGGGGCAAGTATCTGCTCCCGAGCTACTCCAAGCCGCTATCGAGCGGATTGAAGCTGTAAATCCGCAGTTGAATGCGGTTGTCTTACCGATGTATACACTAGCTGAAAAAGCCTTGTCCGAACTTAAAGGCAGTGAGCCTTTTGCTGGGGTCCCTATGTTACTCAAAGACGTCTTAGCTGAGTATGCAGGTTCGCCAATGACAGAGGGTTCGCGCTTTCTTCAAGGATATATTTCTCCTCGAGATTCGGAATTGGTGCGACGTTACCGTAATGCTGGCTTCATCGTGTGTGGTAAAACAAATTCTCCAGAATTTGCATCAATGCCAACAACAGAGCCGGAGTTATATGGGCCGACTAAAAATCCTTGGGATCTCGCTCGGTCTCCGGGAGGGTCCTCCGGTGGGTCAGGTGCTGCTGTAGCTTCTGGGATGGTATCCGTTGCTCATGCAAATGATGGTGGTGGTTCGACACGTGTACCGGCATCAGCTTGCGGTCTGGTTGGTTTAAAAGGTACTCGGGGGCGCAACCCTATGGGTCCTGATTATGGGGAAATTGGAGCGGCGGGCCTGTTGTCGGAGCATGTGGTGACCAGAACAGTTTCGGACAGTGCGGCAATGCTTGATGTGACAGCTGGATCTGATTTAGGTGCTCCGTTTGGATCACCTCCTCAGCCAGAGTCCTTTTTAGCTTTTGTAAAAAGAGCACCTCGAAAACTGCGAATAGCATTCTCTGATCAACCAGTAATAGACACGCCAGTACACGGCGATTGTGTAACTGCAGTGAAAGATATTGCCAGACTTTGCGAAGAGCTAGGACATGATGTTGAGGAAGCAAAGCCAGAAATTAATGCGGAGCACTTCAACGATTTTTTCACTACTATTTGGCTCGCTATGGTGGGCTGGATGATCCGAGATTGGGAGCGCCGTATTGGGCGTAAGGCCGAACCTGAATTTTTTGAGAGACATACGTGGAAGATGTATTCGTTGGATCTGGAAAGACGTCCTTCTGATCTTTTACTCGCTATTCATGACATGCAGAAATTTGGGCGTGATGTTGCTCCATTTTTCGAAAAATATGATACGTGGTTAACGCCCACGCTGACTGAGCCTCCTCCATTACTGGGACATTTTGACTTTAATCCTAAGCATCCTCGACAAGCAACTGAAAGGTTAGAGCAATTTCCACGTTTTACGTCTTTTGCAAACGTCACAGGGCAACCTGCTATTTCACTTCCTTTACATTGGAGTAATGCTGGCCTACCAATTGGGATCCAGTTCATTGGTCGTTATGCTGATGAAGCCACTTTGTTCCAGCTAGCGGGCCAGCTAGAAGAAAGCCGGCCGTGGGCTCATCGCTGGCCAGCCATATAAGACCGTTTTTGTGACAAAAAGAGCAGTTGTTAGCATCGATGTAGGTGGCACATTCACTGATGTTTTGGTTGTCGGGATTGATGGTGCGATTTGTTCCTACAAATTCACCAATAGCGACAAATCTTCAGTCAGTAATTTTTTGAGACAGTTTGAAGATTCCACTACTACCTTCCTATATAGCACTACTGCCGCTGTAAACGCGATTTTATCAGGAGATTTACCGAGTATAGGGCTAATTCTAAACGAGGGATTTCGTGAATTGCTTGAAACGGCACGCTTGCCCACAGGTGTCGGCAAAGATAAAGGCAGCCAGCTTCCAAGAAAGCTTGTGCCTTTAGAGTTTGTTCGGGAGGCGAGTTGTAGAATCACTCACGATGGTACAGTGACTAGACCAGTTAACCGAGAACAGATACAAATTATCGCCGCTGATTTCAAACGTTTGGCTGTTAAGCGTGTCGTGGTGGCTCTTTTACATAGCTATCGGTTTTCCGAACAAGAGGAAGAGATATCTGAGTTGTTCGCTACATACGCGCCAGACATCGAAGTCATCCTCTCATGCGATGTGTTGTCGGAATCTCGAGAATACGAACGCGCAGTCGCCGCTGTTTTGAGCGCAAGCTTAGGTCCTTTACTAAAAAGGAATCTAGAAGGTTTGATGGGGGTAAATAGCGAGGCCAAGCGTATTTTAGTCATGCAAGGCAATGGAGGTCTTGCCAGTGCCAATTCAGTACTAGAACATCCGTTGACGACGATTTTTTCGGGTCCAGTAGCCGCTGTTACTGGTATGACTTGGTTAGCGGGATTAGCTGGATATGAAAACCTTATTACTTTTGATGTCGGAGGGACTTCTACTGACGTTTCTCTCATTCGGAATGGGGAGTACGAGACATTCCCAGCTACAATAATTGCAGGTTTTCCTTTAAAGATACCGATGGTTGACGTGCTCTCTGTAGGGGCTGGTGGTGGATCGATTGCCTCTGAAGCAGCAGACAAGCGATGGCATGTTGGTCCTAATAGTGCCGGTGCCGACCCTGGTCCTGTATGCTATGCACTCGGTGGCACGCAGCCTACATTAACTGATGCTAATTTAGTACTAGGGCGGATTCCCAAAAGCCTACTAGGCGGGAAAATGGCCTTAGACGAAAATGCTAGTTTATCTGCACTCGCTGATTTTGGATCTACAAGAAGCCTTAGTGCTGAAGCGGCGGCTAGAGGGATACTAGAAATAGCAATTAACTCTATGTGCGGAGCCATTAGGCGGGTCTCAGTACTTCGAGGGCGAGAGCCGGCTAATTTGACCCTTGTTGCTATGGGTGGTGCCGGTCCGATGTTTGCGGCGGAGGTAGCCGACCTTATAGGGATTACTCGTGTAATAATTCCTCCGGATCCAAGCTTGGCTGCAGCATTAGGGGTTTATGTGGCAGACGTAACACGTGATTTCTCATCAGCTCTAGGTTCTTTGGCTGATACGGTCAGCAATACGGAATTAGAGTTGGGGTTTGGTGAACTAACGAAAAAAGCAAAGGCTTGGATTGAATCTGAGGGGCTCGAAGGTAAAAGTTGCACAGTAGTCGGGAAGCTAGATTTAAGATATGAAGGCATGGTGCATGAAACGACCGTGGAGTGCCTATTAGGTGGCGACCTTGAAAATAATCTGGGCCGAGCGGTAGAATTATTTCACCAAAGGCATGCTGAACTAACAGGGCGCGATTGGAAAGATTATGAAAAAATAGAGATCGTTAACCTGAGATTGGTGGTTAATGCTGGGCAGTCGCGATCATCCCCGTTTTCATCAACGGTCCTTCAGCAAGGCAATGCTACTGCTCCGTCATCTAAGCGAATATTCTTTCACGGTGGTACTGCTTCTTTAGAGAGTCAAACACATCAGCGCAAAGACCTAAAGCCGTCTTCCATTATTGTGGGCCCAGCTCTCATTGAACAAGAAAGCGCTACAACTGTCATACCACCAAAGTGGAATGCAAGAATCGATGAAATCGGAAACTTAATAATGAGATCGGACTAGTTAATTACAGAGGGAAACACCCTGTGCAGATTCGGAGTCAGTGCTTCGATTTTTTGGCGCAAACTAGTGGGTTCTTAAGTTTCGGACATGAAGCAAGGCTAGCTTATCCTAGAATCTCTATAGCTTGCTTTCTTAACCTCGCTTTTTGTACTTTTCCGGAAGAAGTCATTGGAAATTCTTTTACAAAAATAATATGACGCGGTATCTTGAAGCTCGCTATTTTGCCTTTTAAAAAGCCAGTTATTTCGTCGGCAGTTAGCATAGAGTCGGATTTTAATATAGTAAAAGCTACGGCCACTTCATGTAGGCGTTCATCAGGATAAGCAACAACAGATATGGCTTGGATCCCCGAAATCTTCATTAAATGTGCTTCTACTTCAGCAGGAGAGACATTTTCCCCGCCGACTTTAAGCATGTCTTTGTAACGACCCAAAAATATTAGTCGGCCGTCTTGACGGATCTTTGCAGTATCACCAGTTTTGAACCAGCCATCCTCGGTAAAACTTTCAGCTGTAGCTTGAGGTCTTTTGTAGTAGCCTTGCATTAAGGTATAACCTTTCACCCTAAGTTCGCCTAACTCTTTTGGCTCTACCGGTATGCCAGTTTCAGGATTGACTACTTGAAAGCTGATATCACTCATGGGGTACCCAGACGCATAGATTCTTTGTTCTCGGGTGTCGGTTGGGAATGAAAGCGCTGCAAAGGCCCAAGTTTCTGTCATACCAAATCCGGATACCGTTGGGCAGAAAATATCTTGAACTAACTCAGCTACAGGGATAGTTGCCTCGGTTCCTGCGGGCAAAGTCCCCAACCTCAGCGAAGAAACATTCGCTTGTAAGGCGCTTTGTGAGTCCAGCAGATCTTTCCAGTGCGTATCAAAGCCATGCGCTAAAGACACTTGCTCTCTTTCGATTAACGTAAGTGCTTCTTTAGCATCAAAGCTTTCCATTAAGATCTGTTTCGCTCCTGTCAGAGCACAGATCATCATGACCTCCGAGAGTGCGTAGATATGAAACATGGGTAGATAGTTAATATGAATATCGGTAAAAGTTATCCCGAGGGTCGATGCTCTTTCCATGCAGTTGCGTATGTTGATATGGCTATGCATCACACCTTTAGGATCACCAGTGGTGCCGGACGTATAGCCTATGAGCATTAAGTCATCTGGTTTGACGCGAGACTCGCGTTCTTGCAGCTCTGCGTCCGTGATGCTTTTTCCAGAGACTAGAGCCTCCTTCCACAACGTCGTACCACTGTAGCATTCGTCCCCCACAAAAACGATCCTACGAAGATCTGGGAACTCCTTGATCCCCTCCTCGAGAGACTCGGGGTGCGGTATGACTTCCTTTACCATGTCTAGATAGCTTACGGGTCCGGATCTATCGTCAGATAAAAGAGTTCCAGTGTCAGACTGGGAGAGTACATACTGGATATCATCACTACGATATCGCGTATTTAAAGGCACTAGCACTGCGCCAATTTTAGCAGTTGCATACATCAGAAACAGCCATTCAGGCTTGTTATTCATCCAGAGCGCGACTTTCTCTCCAGGCTTCACCCCCAGTGCTATCAGACCTTTTGCTGCGGCGATAACATCTGCTTCAAACTCCGTCCAGGTCCATCTTTCGTCTCCGAAGACTAGCGCCTCGCGACTTCCCCATTTTCTTGCGGCTTCTCCGGTAGTTTCACCTAATGTTCTTTTTGCAAACCATTCTGACATTTGTGTTGCCCTTTCATTATCTTTAGCGACTAATAGGCATAGTTCTATTTTTAGCTGATTGTTGTCAACAACCAGCCGTCAATAGTTCATTCAGTGCTTGCCGATAGGTATTTTGCACGGCACTATAAATGGGTGTCTGTAGATACTTCCAAGCTTGTCTGACCGGCAAATGGATAAGGTTGACCTCAGTAATGAAAACAGGGAGAGTAAGCGATGGCTTGGCGGCTAGCAGTAGATATTGGAGGAACTTTTACTGATGTAGTAGCATTGGAGGAAGGCTCTGGTGAAGTTCACCTTATGAAGGTTCCTACGACAGCAGAAGATCCATCGCGTGGGTTTATCGAAGGTATAGAGCAAATAACTGAACGCGGCAATATTTTACCTAACGATGTCGCTGCTGTTTTTCACGGGACCACAGTTGCGACCAATGCAATACTGCAAAGGCGATACTCTAAAATTGGATTAGTGACCACTTTAGGCTATCGAGAGGCGCTAGAGGTCGCTAGGCAAACCGTCCCAGGTGAATTCGGAGACATAACTTGGTGGGTGAAGCCGGAAAGGGTGGTGCCGCTAGAACTGGTGAGAGAGGTCGTTGGCCGAATCAATGTTGACGGAAAAGAGTTAACGCCTGTTAGTGCGGATGAAGTTCGGGGTTTGGCGTTAGAATTTAAGCAGCTTGGAGTTTCAGCGATTGCAGTGTCACTACTACATTCTTACCGCGATCCCACTCACGAGCGACAAGTTCGAGACTACATTCGAGAAGTTTACCCAGAGTGTTTCATATCTATCTCGTCTGACATATTACGGGAGTATCGAGAGTATGAAAGAACTAATACGACTTGCCTGAATACGGCGCTAATGCCTTTGCTCTCCGACTATCATGAAAAGCTTAGCACTGAACTAACCCTCAAGAAGATAGCTGCACCTTTCTATATCATGAGGTCAAGTGGTGGTCTTGCTAAAGCGGAAGAGATTTCTCGCCAACCAATTACGGCTGCATTGTCTGGTCCTGCTGCAGGCGTCATCGCAGCCTCTCATTTTGGAAAGTTGAGTGGGTTTCAGGATGTAATATGCTTTGATGTCGGGGGTACATCGGCTGATATTTGTCTCGTAGAAAAAGGCCAGCCTAGGATGTTAACGGAAGGCCGAGTAGATATTTACGATGTAAAAACGCCGATGATTGATATGCATACTGTTGGAGCCGGTGGTGGTTCAATCGCTTGGTTGGCGGGAGGACGGAGTTTGAAGGTTGGACCGGAAAGCGCAGGGGCTCTGCCAGGACCCGCATGCTATAGCCGTGGAGGGGAGCTACCAACCGTTACTGATGCTAATGTAGTTTTGGGTCGGTTAACGACCGCTTTAGCCGGAGGAGATGTGGGACTGGATTATGCTAAGGCGGAAAAGGCCATAAAGACGATTGCGACACCCCTTGGCCTAACTTTGGCTGAGGCTGCTGATGGCATACTTCGGATTGCTATAGAAAATATGGCTGCAGGAATTAGGACTGTTTCTGTTAAACGAGGCAGAGATCCGCGAGACTATGCTCTGATTGCATTTGGTGGTGCCGGCCCTCTGCATGCTTGCTACTTAGCTGACTGGCTAGGCATGAAAACAGTAGTGATTCCCCCCAGCCCAGGAGTGACTTCAGCTTATGGTTTGCTACTCACTGATGTTCGTATCGATGCCGTCCATACTGCCGTGCAACGGGAAGACAACTTTGTCGCTAGCAGTATTGAGCAACATTTTTTAGAGTTAGAGACTAGGGTAAGAGGCAATCTTGTAAGTGAGGGCTTTGACTCAGACCATATTCAGTTACAGTATTTCGTTGACATGCGTTATGGAGGGCAAGCTTATGAGGTAAGGTTGCCTGTCCAGGGTGATTCTAGCTCCACCGAGGAAAAATTACGAAAAGCTATAAGTGATTTTCATACCTCTCATCAAGATTTATATGGTTATTCATACGAAGGTAGAGAACTTGTGGAGCTAGTGAACGTGGGTGTTACTGGGTTAGGTTTGCTAGAAAGACCTAAAATTAGAAAGGAAGAAATTGGCTGCAAATCGTCTGAGCGGGCAATGCGTGGGAAGTCTCAGGTCCATTTCCCACAGCCTCACGGACGTATCGAGTGCCCTATTTTTTCCAGAGAGTTGTTGACGGCAGGAAATGAAATTTTCGGTCCTGCAATTATAGAGCAGTATGATTCAACTACCGTTCTTAACCCAGATTGGGTGGCGCGGTTAGATGAATGGGGGTGTCTCGTATTAAGTCTTCACGTAGGCTAGTTCAGTAAGGAGTAATAGTATGCCGTCTAAGTTAAAATTTCCGCAGTCTTATTTTGATAAGGAAGATGAGGAAATAGCATTTGTCGACTATGCGCCGTTTCGTTACGGCGTGGTAGAAGTAGATGCGTCTTATGTCTCTAAAATAAAAGTAATCAGAGAAACACTCGATCCTATTTTGGTGGATATTGTGGATGGGGGGATAGAGGCAGCAGTTATGGAGGCTGAGGCGGCAGTCGAGCGGACTGCGCGATCCACTATCATTAGGGAGCAGCACGACTATCGAGCCTCTCTCAACACTTTGGACTGCCTATCTGTATCAAGAGTTTCTTGGGCTGCTACAGCTGATCCTATACGTATGAAGTTCCCCATGGATGAAATCAATGAAGGAGATGTCTTTATTTATAACGATGTCTATGAGTCAGCGGGTACGATTGGACATTTGCCTGATTATTGTGTGGTTACCCCAATTTTTGTAAAAAGCCGGCTAATCGGATTTGCACAAATTTTTGGTCATGTAAGTGATGTCGGAGGGAGGATGGCAGGGTCGTGGCCAAACACTTCGGAAAGTATTTTCGAAGAGGGAACGATGTGCCCGCCTGTTAAGCTTTATACAGCAAGCATGCTTAATGCTGGGGTCTACGACATTATACTGCGGAATTCCAGATTCCCAGAAGATTTGCGTGGCGACATTGATGCATTTGTAGGAGCAAATGAAATCATTCGCCGTCGTGTTGTTGAGTTATGTGACCGGTTTAGCACTGAAAAAGTTGAGGGCGCTTTTTATGAAATAATCGATCGCTGCGCGTCAGTGGTGCGGGAAAAAGGGTTACCTTTTTTTCCAGAAGGGGAATTTATCGGCGAAGATTTTATTGAGAATGATGGGTTGACCTTAGATGAACCTGTCAAGCTTCAGATCACAGTGCGCAAATATAAAGATAAGATGGTTCTTGATTTCGAAGGCACAAGCCCTCAAGCGAAAGGCCCCATTAATTGGCCACTTGATGGCCGTCATTACTCTAAATGGTTAGGAGCTTTCTTTAAAGCTCAAATTCCCGGAATCATAATCAATGAAGGCGTTACGGATGTCTTTCGTTGTCGCATTCCGAAACGGACAATTTTAAGCTCAGAGTTTCCTGCACCAGTGGTCTCCAGAATGACCTGCATGTTGCGCATGATAAGTGCCTACACAGTTGCCCTAGCGAAAGCTTTTGATGGGCAGGTGGTAGCCGATATGCAGTGCATACAAATATATGGGCTCTATGGAAAGGACTTATCGGGACAACTTTTCCTCATGCGTGAAATATTTGGTGCAGGATCTGGTGCCCGACCAGAAGGCGATGGCACTGATGCAGTTGATTTAGTTCCTTATTCGAAAAATCTACCTGCTGAGTTCATTGAGCAGAGATTTCCCGTTACAGTAGAGCGAGTGGGCTTGGCTATCGATTCGGGCGGTCCAGGAAAGTATAGAGGAGGACTTGGGTATATTAAAGAGATCCGTCCTCTGGTCGATGGTCACTATACCACTGTGACAGAGCGGACTGCATTTTCCTCGATTGGGATAAAAGGTGGTTTGTCCGGCCAGCCTGGTGGTTCTGTAAAAAACCCAGACACTCACGAGGAGGAAAGTGTTTTCTTTAGTCGCGATGCAGTGCCTGTGAAAGCAAATGATCTGATTCGTTTAGTTACGCCGGGGGGAGGGGGTTGGGGAGACCCATTAGAGCGGGATGTGGAGCTAGTGAGACTTGATGTTCTTAGGCGACTAGTTTCTATTGAGAGTGCGAGCAGAGATTACGGAGTTGTTATAAAAAAGGATAATGGGGAGGTTGATTCTCAAGAAACTAAGATATTGCGTAGCGACCTATCTCAGGCACGTGGACCAACAAAACTGATCGATCGGGGCGCCTATGCCCAGACGTTAATAAAAAATGGTCGAATATCTGTCAGCGATCCTCATTTAGAAAGTACTGACTTGGCTGATGATGATGTGTTGAGTCACTATTGGAAAGATTTGTACAAATATTCCAATAAGCCTGACGCTTGATATTTCCAGCCAATTGCGATCTGAACAATCTAAAGTCTGTTCTTTATCGTTGCTATTTAGATTGGTAGTGGAGCGGAATATAATTTTTCTGCTTACGCAGAGACTAATTTGTTAGAGTTGAAACTTGAAAAATTGGAGGAAAATGATGATTAAGACGTCGCTCTTTGACCTCACTGGAAAAGTGGCTTTAGTCACAGGATCTACTAAGGGTATCGGGAAATCGATGGCGATAGAATTAGCTAGGCATGGAGCCCGTGTCGTTATTTCTAGTAGAAAATCTGAAAATTGTGATGCTGTCTCTACAAGTATCAACAATGAATTAGAAGGGCATCCTGGAGGAGCAGTTTCTATCTCGGCAAACATTAGTCGTAAGAATGAACTTAACTCGCTAGTGGATTCTACTTATGAGAGCCTAGGAAAAATTGATATTTTAGTTTGCAATGCTGCCGTAAATCCTGCCTATGGTCCGATGAGTGATTTATCTGATTCAGCATTTGAAAAAATACTAACTGTCAACATCATGGCAAACCATTGGCTGGCTCAACTTGTGATTCCACAAATGCGCAAAAAAAGGTCCGGGTCTATTATCGTTGTCTCATCGGTAGGCGGATTGCGGGGACATGAGAAGCTAGGAGCTTACTGTATTTCAAAAGCTGCTGATTTGCAGTTAGTTAGGAATTTAGCGCTAGAAAATGGTTCTTATAATATTCGCGTGAATGCAGTTTCTCCCGGTCTAATTCGTACTGACTTTGCTAAAGCGCTATGGGAAGATCCTGATACTCTTGCGGTGCGTACGGAAAATGATCCGTTAAGGCGGATAGGCGAGCCGGAGGAATTGTCGGGCATCGCAGTTTATTTAGCGTCTGACGCGAGTAGCTTTACTACTGGCCAGAACTTTGTTGTAGATGGCGGTAGCACTATAGTTTAAATCAGCCTACGAGCACAAAAAGGGAATTTTCCTAACGGATTGGTTGTTCGCTTAGACAGTATCAAAAGAAAACCCTTCATAATTATTCGCTACCACCGTTCTGCATTTTTCTGCGTATGCAGGAAAGCCAATGTATGGCATGAAGACCCTAGGCTTCCCTGGAACGTTTGCTCCGAGATACCAAGAGTTACAGTTGTTGAGCAGTGTAGAGCCTGCCACTTCATTGACGTGACTTACCCAAGAATTTTCAGCTTCAGGTGTCGCTTCTATTGCAATAGCTTTTTTAGCTTTCATATGAGTAATAGCATCACCTATAAAATCTACATGTTGCTCGATGGAGGTGATCATACAGGTCAATACGGATGGGCTTCCTGGACCAGAGATAATAAACAGGTTTGGGAATCCAGCTGATTGCAGTCCGAGGTACGTAAGCGGACCCGCCTTCCATTTGTCTTTTAAAGTGAGCCCATCGCGCCCTACAATTTTAATTTTATTAAGGCTTCCCGTCATGGCATCAAAGCCCGTAGCTGAAATTATCACATCAAGATTATGGCGCTCGTCTCCAACTTTAATCCCTTGGCTAGAAAAAGTGTCGATAGCCTTTTTTCTCAGATCCACCAATGTTACGTTCTTCCGATTAAACGTTTCATAATAATTAGTGTCTGCGCAAATTCGTTTACATCCAAAGACTGAATCAGGCATTAGCATCTCTGCTACTTGTGGGTTTTTGACTTTAAGTTTTATCTTTTCTCGTACGAAGTCTCCCACAGTATCGTTGGTTTTTTGATCTACTAATATGTCTGAGAAGGCTCCGTACCAGTTAAGAGCACCTAATTTCCACCGGTTTTCACATTCTTCTATTATCTCTTCATCGGATAGTGAGGCGCCAGGTTTTATATTTTGATTGATGTCATAAGCGAGTGTTTGAGCTTTGCCAAATTCTCTAAACGTGTTGTAGTCTGCTTTTACGGCTTTTTGTTTTTCGGAAGTCAATGGTTCGTTTTGTGCGGGTACAGAAAAGTTGGGAGTTCTTTGAAAAATAGTCAGGTGCTTGGCTTGTTCTGCAATGATCGGAATAGCTTGGATGGCAGAAGATCCTGTTCCGATTATACCCACTTTCTTTCCATCAAAGTCGACGCCATCTTTTGGCCATTCTCCAGTATGGTATATGGGGCCTTTGAAAAGTTCTTTTCCTTTAAAGTCAGGCATGTTTGCCGAGGAAAGACATCCTGTAGCCATAATGCAGAATTGACTATCATAGGTTTCTCGATCGGTATTAGTAGTCCATCGATTAGAGCTTTGGTCGTACTCTGCGGATTTAACCCGTGTATTGAATAACATGTCGCAACCAAGCCCGTACCGTTCTATCACATGTTCAACATACTTCAATATCTCCAGCTGAGAAGCATATTTTTCACTCCATTCCCATTCTTGCTGGAGCGCATCGTCGAATTGGTAAGAATATTGCATGCTCTCTATGTCGCAGCGTGCGCCAGGATAGCGGTTCCAGTACCAAGTCCCACCAGCTCCATCTCCTGCTTCCAAGAGCTTCGCCTTTAAACCAAGTTTCTTTGCCCTATAGAGCATATAAATGCCTGCAAAACCACCGCCCACTATCACTGCGTCATACTTATTCATAAAACCTTAGACTCCAAGCTTTCTATATGAGTGGTTTATGCAGAAACTATGATAGAAGGACCATAGCGCGTAGCCTCGATCTCATCCGAATTTTATCTTTACTCACGCACCCAAGCAAGGAGAGTTATTGCAGTGCACCCGTGAGGATAATTCTAGCAAGTCACTAACAGCTAGCGAATGCTGCAATACTCAAGAAAATTCGAATCCTGTGTAGTTGTTACGTGCCACACTTTCACATTTGTCGACGTAAGGAGGAAACCCTAAGTAAGGGAGAAACGCTCTTTTCTTACCAGGTATGTTTGCTCCTAAGTACCAAGAATTGCATGTAGGAAAAATTGTCGCATCTGCTACTTCATTGACATGTTCTGCCCAGGTTTTTTCCGCTTCAAATGTAGCTTCTATGGACTTGAACCCGTTTGATTCTGTCCAATTAATACAGTCTGCTATCCAGTTTACATGCTGTTCTATGGAGGGTAGCATGTTCGTTAAAACTGAAGGGCTTCCCGGCCCATTTATCGTGAATAGATTAGGAAATCCTGAAATACCGAGACCAAGATAAGCCTTAGGGTCGTCGGTCCATTTATCTCGAAGTGATTTACCCTGCTTACCAGTCACGTTGATTTTCGAGATTGCACCGGTCATGGCATCAAAACCGGTAGCGAGCACCAAATTTTGAAATTCCCATTTTCCATTGGGGGTAGTGAGGCCCGTCGATTCAAAGCTAGATATCGGGTTGTTGTGTATATCAATCAAGGTGACGTTGTCGCGGTTAAAAGTTGCGTAGTAGCCGCTATCTGCACACAGCCGCTTGCAACCTACTTTGTGATCCGGCATCAGCAGGGCAGCGACTTTCGGGTTTTCCACAATAGAAGAAATTTTTTGTCGTATGAATTCTGCCGCAGTTTCATTTGCGTCTTGATTGAGTAGGAGATCAGAAAATGCACCCAAGAACATTAACCCGCCATTCCTCCAGCGTCTTTCGTATTCTTCTATCCGCTCGGCGTGGTCTACTTCAACCGCACTCTTTTCATTTAAATGCATCTCATAGCCCGTAACCTTGGCCGCACATTCTTTTCTGAATTTAGAGTATCGGGCTTTGATATCGCGGGCTTCCTGCTGGTTGGTTGGGCCGTTTGCTGCGGGAACCGAAAAATTAGGTGTACGTTGAAAGACATATAAATGCTTGGCTTGCTGGGCAATAATAGGTATAGACTGAATTGCCGACGATCCAGTGCCAAGTATTCCTACAGTCTTATCCGTGAAATCGACTCCGTCCTTTGGCCAATTCCCCGTGTGAAATACTTCGCCAGCATATGTTTTTATTCCGGGGACATCGGGTGTATTGGTGGTGGATAGACAGCCAGTTGCCATCACGCAGAAACGAGCAATTGCTTCACCTTTTGAAGTTTTTACGTGCCACGTTTTTTTTTCTTCTTTATAGGTGGCCGACTCTACCCACGTTTGTAGTTGAATATCACGCCTAAGATCAAATCGGTCTGCCACATGGTTAATGTAATTAAGGATATCGGGTTGCGCAGAATACCTTTCAGGCCACTCCCATTCTTGTTGCAGTTGCTCGTCGAATTGGTAGGAGTATTGCATTGACGGGACGTCACATCGTGCGCCTGGATACCGATTCCAAAACCAAGTTCCGCCTATGTTATCCCCACTCTCAAACACTATTGCTGACAACCCTTCTTTTCTCAACTTGTATAGCATATAGAGGCCTGAGAAGCCTGCCCCGACAACAATTACATCATACTGTTGCGGCCTTTGGTTATTTCCGTTTGCCATTCTGTTTTTAGCTCCCCTGCTGATTTAATTGTCGGTACATGTAGGTAGAATACCGTAATCCGTTTAACGTTACCCGTCTAGTTTTTTTACCCTGCAGTGGTATTTAGGTATTACGTTCTAAAAAGTCTAAAATTGATTTACCAAAAATGTCATTTCGATCTCCTGCAACCATGTGCGCGGCATCGGTGATGTTGACATATTCGGATTCCGGACACAGGGAGAGAAAGTGTGCGGCGCCTTTTTCGCTCAAGATGTCGGATAGTGCTCCTCTTACCAGCAGAGTCGGGACTTTTAGTGCGCGAGCACACTCATTCAACCGTGCTTCACGATTTTTAATCTCACTTCTCATCGTCATGAATCGTGGATCCCAGTGCCAAGAATATTTTCCCATGGGGTTAAGCCTTAGGTTTTTGGCGAGGCCGCTTAAGTTAGAGGTGCTTTTTCGATGCGGCTGGTAGGCGCTGATCCAGTCGGCTGCCCCCTGTAAAGTCTCGAACCCTTCAGGTTTGTGAGCCATAAACTCACCTATTCTCTTGACGCCACTTGGCTCTGTTTGGGGTGCGATGTCTACCATCACTAATCCCTTAGCAAGAACATGGTCCTCGCCTATAGCCATTAGGCTACTAATGCCGCCCATCGAGGCACCCACTAATACTGGATTAAGACAACTTAAAGCTCGTAATACGCAAACTAGATCTGCCACCATCAAATCTTGTGAATAGGCACCGTCGGCGGCCCAATCAGAATCTCCGTGGCCACGAGCATCTATAGCGATCGCATGGTATCCAGCCTTAGCAAGCAATTCTCCAGTTCCTTTCCAAGCATGCCTTGTTTGCCCCCCACCATGGAGTAGGATGACAGTCGTATTGTTATCATTTCCCCATCTATCGCCTGCGATTAAATTTTTACTGGCTCCCTCCCAGAAATACATTGGGATTGGTGTACCTTCTAGTTTTTCACCCGCGCTCATAGTTAGACTGCTCCTAGTTGCATTTAGTTTTCGTATTCCTCACTATTGCCATAAGTGTTTTATGTTGTGCGCAGTGTGACGAATGTGCCTTCATATTAAAACAGAATCCAAGGAGTTACTTAATGCATGTTGAACAAATATGGACCGGTAATGCCTATCGTAATTTTAATTACCTCATCGTGTGCGAAGCAAGTGGAGAAGCTTTGGCTGTCGACCCGTTGGATTCCGACAAATGCTTGGCAACTGCTAAAAAGCATGGTTGGCAAATTACCAAGGTTCTGAATACGCACGAGCATTTTGACCATGTAGGTGGCAACGAGGCTGTAATTGCCGCTACTAAAGCAAAATTGCTTGCTCATGCTAAAGCGTCGATTGATGGTGTAGATGTTGGTCTAGGAGTCGGTGATGTGGTGCGTGTTGGTACAACCGTAGAGTTAGAGGCATTAGATACCCCAGGGCATACCATGAGCCACATTTGTCTTTATGCTCATGCCGACAGCCCTGCTCTTTTTTGCGGGGATACGCTTTTTAACGCTGGCGCCGGAAACTGTCACAACGGTGGTAATCCAGATGATATGTATATGACTTTTACGCATCAACTTTCTGTGTTGCCTGACAGTACTCGGATCTATCCGGGCCACGACTATATTGATAACAATCTAAGGTTTACGCTAGACCGTGAGCCTGATAACGGCGCGGCGCAAAGTCTTTTGCAAAAAACTGAGACGCAAGACCCGCAAAAAGCGTTAATTTCTACTCTCGGCTTAGAGAAAGAAATTAATACGTTTTTTCGCTTGCAAAACTCAACTGTGATTGCAAAGCTGAGGGAGAGGTTCGAGGATCTTCCTGAGCAGGCGGATCCGAAGACTGTGTTTCTAAAGCTTAGAGAGTTGCGTAATAACTGGTAACCCCTAACAACATATACATATTTATATGTAGTAGACACAGCGTCCCAAAAAAAAGCGTGGTGTCTATGCGTGCAAAGACTAAAAAGCCCGTGCACCAAAGCTCTAAGTATTAGCGGTCGGAGTTTTGTCTGCATTGGCTCAGAGAGACATGTTTCTAACTCGGGAGCAACGTAATAGGAATGTAAACCGCAGAACTTAGCATAGAAGAAAAACTTACATATAGCAGATAAAATATGCCAGAAAAAAAATCGTCAATTATTTGTGCGGAAAGCCTGAAATCCGAGCGCAGCAAAATCCTGAAAACAGCTGAAAAACGTCTTTATGCTCAGCGGGGAGGAAGAGCAATAGTTAAGATGCTCAGTTCATCTGTCGACACGTTTTTAGTTGATCTTTGGGCGCAAGTTGCTGGCAGTTATCAGGCCAATGTTGCCCTTGTGGCGATAGGGGGCTATGGTCGATCGGAGCTTTGCCCACATTCCGACTGGGATATTCTTTTCTTAGTTCCTGAGGGTCGCGATACTAATGTAAACCAAAAAATTCAGTCGTTTATACAGTGCATATGGGACTCTGGAGCAGTGTTGGGTCACGCGGTAAGGACGCTTAGAGAAGCACGCGACTTTAGTAAAACGGATCATCATAGCCGCACCGCATTGATAGAAAGCAGGCTCATTTGCGGCTCCAGTCTGCTCTATAAACAGCTGCAAGTTTTTATCCAGCCACAATATTGGAGTAAGAAACAGCGATTAGATTTCTGTATCGCAAAGTTGGAAGAGTGCAAGGCACGGAGGCGCTCTCAGGGCGGGACTGCTTTTGTGATGGAACCAGATTGTAAAAATGGTCAGGGTGGCTTGAGGGATGTCAGCACAATTTTTTGGCTTTCAATGGGATGGTACGGTGTTCCCAAGGCTAGGGAGCTGCTTGGAAAAGGCTTAGTAGACGAAGCCGAGTTCAACGGGTTCGTGAGTGGACGGGATTTTTTGTGGCGCGTACGCTCAGGGCTTCATTTCCTAGCAGGCAGAGAGAGCGATCGTTTACTTTTTAGTTATCAAGCAGAACTTGCTATGCGCTTTCGTTACCGTGACAGTGGGAAGTCTAGCGCGGTCGAACGTTTTCTCAAGAATTATTTTTTAAACGTAAGAAAAATAGACGATCTGACAAGTTTGTTTCTACAACACTTTGAAGAGCAAATTTCGTCACCCTTGAGGTTTTCGCGAAGCATTTCTTTAGGGGATGGTATTCGAGTCAGGAAGAATCAGGTTGGTATTTCTGATACTAATAAATTTACTTCAGACCCGTTAAATCTCCTTAGGGTTTTTAGGCTCGCGCAGGACAAGGAGAGATACTTAGATAGCAGGGCGTTACGTATTATTAGGAAGAATGCGTTACTCGTGACTTCTGAGGTTCGTAACTCACTAGAGGGAAACAGTATTTTCCTAAGTATCCTGCGTTCGGCGAGGAATGTGACCACGGCTCTGAGTCAAATGCACGAAACCGGCGTTCTCGGGCAATTTTGTCCAGAATTTAAGCGGATTACGGGCCATGGGCAGTTCGATCGATACCACCATTATACAGTAGATGCACATACGATCCGTGCGATAGATATTTTGCGTGACTTTAGGACAGAGAGCGGTCAATTTCTTGAAATGCCTTTGGCTTCGAAGCTCATGGGGGAGCTTGAGCGTCCGGAATTGCTTTATATAGCTTTATTGTTTCATGACATAGCAAAGGGTCGTGGTGGTGACCATTCGGTTCTAGGCGAGAGCTTGGCTAAGAAATTTTGCAGAAGGCTGCGGCTGTCGGCTGATGACGAAGAGATTGTCGGTTGGCTAGTACTACACCACCTTCGCTTATCGAAAACTGCGCAACATTATGATCTTACTGAACCCGAAGTTATTGCGGATTTTAGTAACTTTGTGGGAGACCGAGAGCGACTCATCTATCTCTTTGTTATGACCGTGGCAGATGTAACGGCTGTTGGACCGGGTACGTGGACCGAATGGAAAGGACATTTATTTACTCAACTATTTCGCGCCACAGAATCTTATTTGAGGATGGGCGAGGTAGTGCCGGTAAATAAAGGGGGGCGCTTGAGTGTCAGGAAGAAGAGTGTTCTTGCAAACACAACCGCTGCTGAGAAAAAGTCAGTCGCTAGGATGTTAGATATTATTACTAATACGTTAACTATGCGTTACACGCCTGCTTTCTTGTTGACACTGTGTCGTCTGCTCGAGGGCAAGTCAGGTGTCCACTTCATCGTAAACAAGGAAAGTGGGCATACTCAAATGCTTACGTGGGGGATAGACAGGTCTAGATTATTTTTTGAGTTAACGTCAGCGCTTGTTGATGCGAATACTATTGTTCTTGTCGCTCATGCATATGGATTGCGGGATGGGAGAGTTTTAGATGAGTTTCAAATTACAGATGCAAAAGGTGCGCCAATTACCGAAAAAGGGCAGTTAGATCGAATTAGACAGCACGTCATGGGTGTGCACTCTGGAAAAACCCATCAGCCATCTAGACCGTCAGCCAAGGCCGATGCCCTCATGGAATCTGTGCTAGTTAGTGTTAGACACCATGAAGCTGCTGCATTGAGCCTCACCGCGGTAGAAGTCGTTGCAGCCGATCGAAAAGGATTACTGTCTCGGCTAGCCGAAGCAATTTCAGATGCCGGTGCGGATATTCGCGGCGCCAATATCAGTACTTTTGGCGCCCAGGTTGTGGACGTATTTTTCTTAAGCGATCACAGAGGGCAAAAGCTAGACAAGAGTGCTCTATCTAATGTGATAGCTAGTCTAGAGTCTGTCGCTCAATTAAAAACGCCTGTATAAAAGAACTGGGAGAATTAACCGATTGATTATGGTTGTTGTTTACGCATGGAGTTTTTGATTAAGATCTTACCATCTTTAAACGTGTAAACGTCGCATCCTCTAGCTTTTACTGTGCTTTCGTCTGTTTTTCTCGTCCCAGTGAAAATCCATTCGCTGCAGCCGCGGTCACCTATAATTATATCTTCTCCGACTGGCTCAAAGTGAGCATCTGGATAACTAATCCAGAGGCTAGCAAAACCCTCTCTTACTTTCTCGGTCCCTGTCCAAAGAGCACCCTCGGTTTCTAATCCCACTGATGCCATAAACACACATCCGTCGGCCATATGTTCCATGAGTTTATCTAGGTCTTTGTCGTTCCAAGCTTGTGTGAATGAGGCGAGAAATTCTGGGGTAACTTGGTTATTTTGGGACATGGTTTGTTTCCTTTCCTTAACGGTATGAAATATGTCATTGAGAGATTTTAAATAGGTCTAAAACAAGGAAGCGTTAATTCCTCATCTATGAATTCGAAACCTACGTGTACGGGGATTCCTAACTGAATATCGAGAGGGACTTTATGTCTTAGCGGGGCGACCATGCGAGGGCCTTCTTCAAGTTGCACTGTCAATAATGTGTATGGGCCCTCGTTAGAAAAACCAGAATGAAAGGGGTGATAGCAGACTGTCCAGCTGTATACGTGACCGGAGCCGGAAACTTCCATCCAGTCGGACTGCATTGAGTTGCAATCACCACACATTGGGCGAGGGTAATGTCGAAAGAGCAAGCAGTTAGTGCAACGTTGAATTAAAAGCTTTTGCGCTCTAAGTCCTGCCCAATAGGGTTCACTGAGTGTTGTAATGGTTGGGCGTGGTCGAGAGAGCATCACACTGTTCATTTTATCTATCGGTGTAATATAGCAATGGAGCCGTCGCCTAGATCGCCGAACCCAGTCACCAGGCCAACTTCCACATCTTTTATTTGGCGCTCACCACAGTGTCCTCTAAGCTGCCTGACGAGTTCATTGATGTGGTTCATTCCCGCCATATGCGCCTCAGATAGTAACCCGCCGTGAGTATTGATCGGTAAACAACCTGAACGTTTAATGGCTCCACTACTTACAAAATCACCACCTTCCCCTTTTTTACAGAATCCCAAGTCTTCTAGCTGACACAGGACAATATATGTGAAGCAGTCGTAGATTTGGGCGACATCGATATCAGACAGTTCGACGCCAGCGCTTTTAAATGCGATAGGCGCGGCTTTTGAGATTCCCAAGGTCGTTATTGAGGGACGTTGCGTAATCGCACTAGGAGAGTCCGGGTGTCCCTCAGCAACCCCACCTATGTAAATTGGCGCATGTTTCATGTCACGGGCACGTTCCGTGCTACTGACTATAACAGCAGCAGCTCCAAAGCTCTCGAGAGAGCAGTCAAATAGCCTCAGCGGATCAGCAATCATACGTGAATTTCGATAGTCGTCTGTTAGCATTGGCTTGCGCATTATTGCGAGCTCGTTTAGTTGAGCATTTGCTCTACATACCATTGCTATTTCCGCAAAATGTTCGCTTTTGGTTCCATACACTTCCATATGGCGTCTGGCCATTGGAGCATAAAATTGTGCAGGAGCATTTGCTCCAATCGGCATTTCAAATTCCGCAACCACGTGCATTTGAGGCATTTCAGCTAGGCGCGAAGTGATCCTTCCCCCATTACTCACAGCGTTGCTTCTCCCTAGGCATACCAATACATTGTTCGCTACACCAGTTGTCACAGCCATGGCCGCTGTTTGCAGTGCTGCTACTGGACTGGCCCCTCCTAACGGGGTCAGAGCAGAGTATCTTAGGTCCGCGATACCAAAATTTGTGGCGATACCTTCAGCTGTAACTCCTTGTGAGCTGTAGGGAATAATGCCGTCTATATCTCTAGGCGCGAGACCCGCGTCATGTATCGCTGATAAAGATGCTTCTAAAACCAACTCCAGTGCACTTTTTTCAGTAGACTTGCAATATAAAGTCTCCCCTACACCCGTTATTGTTGATTTGTTTTTAAGAGAGGTCATCTCATGACTTTACGAAAGTCCGACCACCGGAATAAGGGCGCCATGGATATCTTTCGCTTTATCCGAAGCGAGAAAGCACATTAGTTCAGCGATGCTGGCAGGCGATACCCATGAGTCATAATTCGCATCAGGCATATCAGATCGGTTGGCGGGGGTGTCTATTATGCTAGGGAGTACTGCATTTACATTTACGTTAAACGGTCGAGCTTCCTGAGAAATAGTTTCCGTGAGACGCATCACTGTGCTTTTCGCGGCGACATAGGCGCCCATCAGTGCTTGCCCGTGAATAGCTGAATTCGCACCAATATTAACTATACATCCATTCATGTTTTCGATCATTTGAGGGAGAACTGCTGCCACCATGTTGCGCATGGTTTTAACATTGACATTATTCATGCTGTCCCATTCCTCTTCGCTGGTCGCCGCTACTGAGCTACCCATGGAGAAGCCTCCGGCTATATTGAAGATAGCATCAATTTTACCTTGAGAAGCAATGCAGTTTTTAACGGCTGTAAAATCAGTAAGGTCAACACAAAGCTGAGAAGCACTTTTTTTTGTAAAACCTATGTCTAATTGAACAACTGCAGCTCCATAGTCTTTTGCAATTTGAACCGTGGCCTTTCCAAGTGTCCCGTTAGCCCCGGTTATCAAGATATTTTTTCCACTAAGCATGCTTTTTCTCTTTATTGTTGCGTTATTTGATAGTTTCGTAAATTGAATTTTTTGCTTCCAAAAAGACATTTTTCACCATAGGGGTAAACAACGCGATGTCTAGCGAGGGTTTCTCTGAGTCGAATGCAGGCGCGTCATATTTGTTAATGAATTCCTCTGTATAGTCATAGTATGGAGAGCTCTTATATCTGTCACGCATATTCCGATCCATTCCGAGATGGTGGAAAAAGTGATACCCCTGGAAAATCCCATGATGTTTTATCATCCAATGATTTCCTTCTGTGACAAACGGAAATAATATCGCAGCGGCAATATCTGGATGATTCGCACTACCAAGAGTATCTCCTATATCGTGCAGCAGCGCACAAACCACGTACTCTTCATCTCTTCCATCGTTAGCGGCACGCTCAGCCGTTTGCAGAGAATGTTGCAGTCTGTCAATGGGGAAACCTGCATAGTCATCTTTCAATAGCATAAGGTGGTTTAACACACGTTCCGCTAAACCAGAGAAAAATTCCTTGTGTTCTGCACAGATGGTTTCCCAGTCATCGGCTGTGCTTTCATCCATTGACTTGAAACACGGCTTACTAATGTCCGCCGCGGGATAGTTTGATATGCTCATGAACTGATTTCCTTATGTATCTTTTCTCTCTCGAAATATTATTCCCGCCAGGTCAAAGATACCTATATTTAACCAGAAAATTAAGGCCCAAATGAATTTTTAGTCTAGTTTTGTAGAAATATGTGTCTTTATTGGGTTGCATGGCATAATCATGGCTTACTTACTTTTGGTAATTACGGCGGAGTTTGGATGAAGTTTACAGACGGGATAATTGTGGTGGTAAAAAAAGACTGTCCGACGTGCCTGCTCATAGCTCCGGTACTTAAAGAGTTAGAGCAGGCAGGTAAGACAATAAGTGTCTACTATCAAGATGCATCAGATTTTTTATCAGTGGCTAACGTGATTGACGATCGAGAGCTAGAGGCTTCCTATAGACTTAATATTGAAACAGTTCCAACATTAGTGACGTTCTCCGGCGGCGAAGAATCTGGTCGTTTGATCGGATGGGCGCGGGAAGAGTGGCGTACCTCTCTCGGCCTTGAGTCTTTGGGAGAAGGTCTCCCTGATTGGCGGCCTGGGTGCGGCTCTCGTTCCGTAGAGCCTGAAATAGTCGAGATTTTAGAAGCCAAGTTCGGGAACTTTGACTTTGCTGTACGAAAAATTAGCCTACCTGCACTCGTTGATGACATTGAGCATTGCTTTGAGAGCGGATGGACGGATGGGCTGCCGGTAGTCCCGCCGACTCAGGAGCGAGTGCTACGAATGCTTAAGGGCACTTCACGAGCGGCCGACGAAGTTTTAGGGATATTGCCGCCGTATTTTGTGAAATGCACCGTGTCTAAAGTTGCTATAAATGCCGTATTAGCAGGGTGTAAGCCAGAATATTTTCCAGTTGTGCTTGCCTCGATAGAAGCTGCGTTAGATCCGGCATTTTGCTTACACGGTTTATTAGCAACAACTTGGTTTTCTGGGCCGATGGCGATCGTGAACGGCCCGATACGCAGTGATATCAATATGAACTGGGGTGGCAATGTGCTGGGTCAAGGTAATAGGGCTAATGCTACTATTGGAAGGGCGCTGCAGTTAACTGTTCGTAACGTAGGGGGAGGGGAGCCCCAAAAAACTGATCAGTCTGCTTTTGGCTCTCCAGTTAAATACGGATTTTGCTTTGCCGAGGATGAAAACACTCCTTGGACTACATTATCAGAAGAACGTGGATTAGAGAGGAACGTATCCGCAGTGACGCTGTTCAGTGCTGATGGACCGATCGGTTGCGTTGATCAGAGTTCTAGGGAGCCAGAGGGTTTGATCTATTCACTTGCGGGTACGCTAAAAGGCATCAATCATATTGATATGGCGAATGCTTCGGATGCAGTAGTAGTTATTGGGCCAGAGCATGGGCGAGTTTTTGACAACGCGGGGTGGAGTAAGGAAAGAACTGTTGGTGCTTTGCAAACTGCCCTTTTGATACGTGGGAAAAGTCTTGGAATGGGTACAGATCCTGAGGTAGAGAAAAATGAACATTCGGGTCAATCTGAAAAAATTGCAAAGTTTCGTAAAGGTGGTCTGACCCTTGTTAGGGCAGGTGGCCAAGCGGGTCTTTTTTCAGCAATAATTCCGGGATGGATTATGAAAGGTGCACCAGGGACAGACCCTGTAACTAAGGAGATTAAACTATGACTTCTGTTTTACTTGATCCGACGGGTGAATTGCAACCTGTCGAAAGATACCCCATAAAGAAGGCGACGTCCTTATTGGGGTTGAAGCTTGGCCTCCTAGATATATCAAAGGCACGTGGTGATGTGTTTTTAGATCGGTTGGATGCCCTATTTGCTGAGGCCGGAGCAACTGTCTTTAGGTACAAAAAGCCTACATTTGCACGACCAGCACCTATTAGTCTGATCCAAGAGATTATTGGGAATGTAGATGCTGTCATAGAAGGTCTCGCTGACTGAGGTTCTTGTACGTCGTGCAGTTTGCAGGATATAAAAGAGTTAGACAGTAGGGGTATTCCTGGTGGCTTTATTGCTTCTGCAGTTTTTGAAAATGCAGCTAAAGCGCATGCCGAGGCTGTTGGCTTTGAAGCCGATAGCCTTTTCGTAGCACATCCTATTCAAGATAGAACCGATGAGGAAATGAAATCGTTGGCTGAAGAAGCATTTGATCGTGCTGTAAGTTTGATATGCAGTGATTAGCGGTACTTCAGAACTCACGCTGTAGTAATAACAAGCATTACAAAAATGGATTAGCAATCCGTATTTCGGATTAGTCATCCATCACTGGTTGGGTTATAGATAGGCTCAGGGTTAAGTGAAAATAGGAAAAGATTGAAATTTCCCTTTCAATATGTGCTCCGCTTTTTTTGATTCGAGCCAACCTTCAATCGCTGTCGCATATACGCGTCTGAAGTCAGTGGTGAATTTTAAATTGTCTGTGTCATCCAGATCTAAAAGGTTTGGAGCTTTGCCATAGTGTCCTCCCTTTACAGATTTGCCTGCGAGGAACATGTTGTTTGCGGATCCGTGATCGGTCCCTAGATTCGCATTTTCCCCTGCACGTCTGCCAAATTCGGAGAACATCATAAGAGAAACATTATCAGCCATGCCCAGACGTTCCATATCAGCAAGGAAACCTCTGACTGCATCAGCAGCATATGTTAGTAACCGCTGATGCAAATTTACTTGGTGCACATGTGTATCGAAAGCATTGTTTCGAAATGCGACATAATAGATCTGAGTGGGGAAACCGGCAGCGATACAAGCTGCGACTTTATCTAGCTGAGAGGATAAAGCACCATAGTCAACAGCGGAGTCATAGTTTTCCCATGCTTTCCTTACTCTTAAGGACGAAGCTTTAGCACTTTTCTCTATGTCATGTAAGAAATCGAGAGATGCATTCTTTTGAGCATTGTTCTTTTTGATGTCCGGGATTGCAGAGAGTTGCTCGCTGCGTATTATTTTTCGGAATTCAGAAGGATCGTCGAATACAATCGGGGTGTGGTACTTGCTTTGCACGGCCAAGGACTGAGAAGAGTTAATATTGATAATATAGTTTTCAGGACCATGGGGTGCCAATGCGTCAGCTGTTCTCCCGCACCATCCGTAGGGATCACCACTGTTCGGCGCAGCGGTATGCCAATAAGCCATCGAAGTGAAATGTGAATATGATGGTCGTTCGTAACCGCAACCATGGATGATTGCGAGATCGCCACGGTCCCAGATCTGTTTCATTCCGGCAAACCCAGGATTCATGCCCCATTCGTCATCAATTTCTAACAGTTTGCTTTTAGGCAGAGCAATTGTGGGCCGTAGCTTGTAATACTCATCGTTTTTGTAGGGGACAATTGTATTAAGTCCATCGTTTCCGCCAGACAATTCGAATACGACGAGTATGCGCGGATTAGGAGAGATGAGCGGTGAGCTCATTGCCTTCAGCGGTTGTAGAGCAAACCCCGCTAGCGCAGCTGCCTGCTTTAATAATAGTCGTCTGTCCATCAATAATTACCCCAGTTGATACTCAGGAAGACTCAAAATAAGGTGAAGCACCAACCTAAGAGGATACTCGAGAGAACCGGCTACCTGTGAAATCTGCTGAGTACCAATCTCTTTTTCAAGAAAGTCACTTAGAGATTTTTGAGTAGACAAGTCTAGCGGGACAGATAAAAACCGGTCAACTAGATATGTGACTGTCTCTTTAGTATTTAAAGCTCCACTATTTAAGACCATGTCAGTTAGGTTGACCTCAGGAAGATCACGTTCTATTGGCTTAACCCGTTCGATAGCCATTTGCCAACCACGATAACTACCAAAGCGAGTATTGAATTCTTCGTTCCTGTCAGGCTGATTTGAAAGAGCTGCCTCTCCATAGTCGACATTCGTTTTTGTTGCGTCAGTTATAGTGAGTCCTTCCTTGATTTTTTTGTGAACACTTAAAATATTGTAGTTTGTATCTCCATCTGGGTAACGGTCCCAGGGAATAAACGCTATATCAGGGAAGAGGACTGCATGGATGAAATTGCTTCTTTGTATAATTAGACTTGGAGTGATCCATGATTTCCCGTAACTCCAACCTGCGACAGTGGGTGGATGCATTAATCTTTGCCCTAAGCGACCCGTAGTGTAGTTGAAATCTGGGGCGCCTGGTAAGTTTTCTAGGCCAAGTTTACGGTATGTTGAAACAACGAGCTCAACTGGACTTTTGATACGAGTCGCTACCACTTTATCCGAATAAAATTGTTGCGATGAAAGGATATCTTTTAGGAATGGTTTCAGCTGGTAATTTTTGCTTTTTAAAGCAATCCCTAGTTCTTCTTTCAGTTCATTAGTTAGTTCTTGGCTTGCAAGGAATCGATAAATCTTTCCAGCAATAAATTCAGAAGTTACTTTTTGCTGAAGGATGATGTCAATAACATCAACACCATTTAAGTTTCCGGAGTGACCTAAAAAAGTTTTATTGCCGTTGTCGTGTTCTGAGGCGTTCACTTCAAAGGATAGTCCTTTAAAATTCCAACCAGTAAAAGTTCTGGCGGCTTCTCTTACATCGTGCTCTGTATAATGACCAACACCCATGGTGAATATTTCAACAATTTCTCGTGCAAAATTCTCATTAGGAGCCGACTTTATATTCACTCCGGCATCCAGAAACATTAGCATTGCTGGATTTTGTGATACAGCTATCATTAGCGTTCTAAAATCGCCAAGTCCTTCAGCATGGAACAACTCCAACTGCTGTAGCATCTTGCGGTAGTCTCTTACTTTATCTTCATTGGTTGCAAAGTGCCCATGCCAAAAAAGCGCCATTTTCTCTTGTAAAGGGTAGTCAGATACCAACATTCTTTGCCCCCACCACTGTGTCACTCTATCGGTTTCAAGCCGACTTGCCCTTAGCCAGTAAAAAAATTTGTCGACTATAGGTTGTAACGGTCGATTGCCATCAGGTCTAACTTTTATACCGAGTGCCTCACCAGTTTTCTCGGCTAAATTGGTAGTGGCAGGCCTACTAGGTGGAAAAGGATCTAGTCCTATATCAAAAACCCCAGAATGCACAAAGCTATTGAAATTTTTTGTGCGAATTTTGGGTCCATCGACGACTAGGTTCACAGCGTCTTCAAGAGAGAGCTGGGATAAGTTTTTAATGTCTTCAGGCGTGGCGCCGAAACCTGTGCGCTCGAGCAAGTGTGTTGCGTTTCTGGTATCCCAGTCTTCTGCCGCTAGGCGCTCGAGAGCTATCCCTTGATTAATAGCGCCGAGAAAAATTATTAACGCGCCTAAACAAGCCTTACAAAGGTTAGCAGATGTCTTGGCCCTCAGGTCTAAAAAGCTATATTTGAGTCTAGGCATCAGCGACCGTCAAATGGATGTTTGCAGGCACTTCAACACGATATAGTTTGGCAGCATTTCCCCACAGGATTTTTTCTTTAACATCCGGCGCACAGTTGCCCAAGCCACCAGTAATTCTATTTTTTATTTCGCAGCCAAAGAGGGAAGTGGGATGTGGAAAATCTGTTTCAAACAAAATATTATCAACCCCAACTTTGTCTATCAGCCTTGTGGGAGCGACTTGCTCAAACCAATAACAACTGTATACGTTCCTGTGAAAGTATTCAGACGGAAGCATATCAAGGTCAGGACGTTCGCTCCGCACGCTATTGCCTTCAAATTGGTAATCTAAAGCTTCTAGAACAAACGGAATCCATCCTATCCCAGACTCTACGGATACGAATTTAATTGTGGGAAATTTGGCTAACACCCCTGATAGCAGTAGATCGCTGAGTTGGACACCATTGCGCAAAAAAAACTCCACCGAAAGCTCGGCAAATGCGGCCATTCGCCCGACGATGGCAGATTTTTCTTTAGAGAGGCCTCCTTCCATATTTCCAGATCCGATATGGAAACTAATAGGCAAGTCGTATTCACAGGCTACTTCCCACAATGGGTCCCAATGCGGATCACCTAAAAAGGGTTGGCTAAATGATTGAGGATCTCCAGTGAATAAAATTCCTTTATGTCCGAGTTTGGCGCAGCGATGGATCTCAGAGACTGAAGCTTCAACGTCCCAAAATGGAATAGATGTTATGGGTAGTAAGCGTCTCGAGTCAGCGGAAGCCCACTCGGTCTGCCAGTCATTGTAGACTTTAACGCAGGTAAGCATTAGTTCAGGTTCTTTGAGCTTTAGGAATGCTTGGTTTCCAAATCCACCAACATTTGGGTACATTACCATTGCCCAGATATCGTATTCGTCCATGTACTTGAGGCGCTCAGCAGCATCCCATGCGCCAGGGTGCATATCAGCATAGCCATTTGGTGGGTTTTTCATGCTACCAACGCCGGCCGTGGCGCTAAATCCGAGGCGTGCGATGGGTGTTTTTCCTATATACCAAAGGTAGCGACCGTGTTTATCCTTTCTCACTGTCGGGACGGCATCTTTCATCTTGTTAGGGACTCGCTTGGTCCAGAGATCAGCGCTTTCGGTAACATGTGTATCTACGTCGATAATCGAATACTGTTGCACAGTGTCCTCCCTGCGTATAGTTTGTATAAAATTAGTAATAGATTAACCTTAGGGAAAGGCTTTTGCCAAGTAAAATGTGTCAGGTTCGGAGGGGATGTTATGGCTTATGATTTATTGATCAAGAACGGTTTCGTAGTTGATGGAACGGGAGTGTCAAAATTTCGGGCTGATGTGGGCGTAAAAGGTGGAAAAATCTCTAGTGTCGGAATAATAAACGAAAGAGCGTTAGAGACTATTGATGCCGAAGGGCAAGTTGTGACGCCTGGCTTTGTTGATGGCCATACCCACATGGATGCTCAAATTTTTTGGGACCCTTTAGGTCAGTGTTCCTGCTTCCACGGGGTGACTACGGTCATGATGGGTAACTGTGGATTTACACTTGCGCCTTGTGCTGAAAAAGATGCTGATTTCGTTTTTCGAAACCTTGAAAGGGCAGAAGATCTTCCTCGTGATGCGATGAAGGAAGGAATAAAGTGGCAGTGGGAAACTTTTCGAGAATACTTGGGCGTCATCGATGCTCTACCTAAAGGTATTAACTATGGGAGCTATATCGGGCATTCTGCCGTCAGGACCCATGCTATGGGCGAGCGGGCTTTTACAGACCTAGCCACTCCGGATGACTTGAAAAAAATGAAGCTAGAAGTCCAAGATGCAATGTACGCTGGCGCTATTGGCTTTTCGACTTCGCGTACAGTCAATCATCTGACCGCAGACGACCGGCCTGTTGCTAGTCGTATTGCAGATTGGGCAGAGGTAGCATCTATCGTTAAAGCAATGGGTGATGTGGGGGGTGGTATTTTTGAATTGGCTAGCGAAGAACCCGGTCGCAGTCCCCAGAGAAGGAAAGATTATTTTGATCGCCTGAAAGCTCTAGCGGTTGAGTCTGGGTGCCCGGTTACATTTGGTATGCCCAGTGTGCGAGTAGCGCCTGAGCTATGGCCTGCTTTTTATGATTTGGGCGATGAAGTCGCTGCAGCGGGCGGAACCTTGTTTGTCCAAGCGCACAGCCGCTCGATATCTACGATGCTGTCTTTTCGTTCAAAAACTCCTTTTGACGCATGGGATGTGTGGCGCGATGTACGAGCAAAGCCAATAGATGAACAGATGACTTTGATGCGCGATCCTGAAGTTAGGCGTAAGTTGATTGAAGTGGCTTCAAGACCATATGAAGGCCCTAAAGCAGCGGGTGCAGAGGCAAGACCACCCGAGTGGGATTGGGTCTATTTGGTTAACGGTGTTGGCGATGAACAGTTGATGTCCGAGGTCGCAAAGGAACGAGGGGTGCATCCGGTGGAAGCCATGATTGATATAGCATTAGAGCGTGATTTTGACGTGTTTTTCCGCCAACCTTTGGCAAATGAAGATCAAGATTCAGTGCTTAAAATGATGCGGCATCCTAGGAGTGTGGTCACTTTCTCTGACTCTGGTGCGCATGTTGCGCAGATAATGGACTCGTCTCTACAAACACACTTATTGAGTCATTGGGTGAGAGAACGAGAGGCTTTCACTCTTGAGGAAGCGGTGAAACTAATCACATCCGACACAGCAAATGCGTGGGGGCTAAGAGATAGAGGAGTCATCAAAGAGGGTATGAACGCGGATCTTTTAGTTTTCAACCCAGAGACCATAACGCCTAATATGCCTGAACTTGTCAACGATCTGCCCGCTGGGGCCCAACGCTTAAAGCAGACGTCTACTGGTATCTCAAACACCATTGTGAACGGCGCGATACTATTGGAAAATGACAAGCCGACGGGCGCGCTTCCTGGCCAATTGGTTAAAGGGATGAGTGCTAAGCGATAGTATATAATTTACTTAATCTTCTCTTTGAAGATCGTACTTAAAGCTTTAAAACACATGGCGATGGCAGTCGTTGTAATGAATTAAAATTAGGTGAAATTTGAGTGAGAAAGTATCTGCATATTGACTTAGAGAATAAATCAACTAAGGAAGAAGAGTTTGTTGGGGAGCAGATAGCTAGAGCAGGCAGGTATTTTATTGCTAAGACTTTGGTAGATTTAGACGTTGCGAAAGTTGATCCTTTGGGTCCCGACAACCCGTTGATATTTTCGGCCGGTCCTTTTGCGGGAAGTAATTTCTCTAACGCTAATCGTACCAGTGTAGGGTGCAAGAGCCCACTTACAGGAGGGATAAAAGAAGCTAATGCGGGAGGTTCCTTCGGGCTGGCTATGGGCCAGCTTGAAATTGCGGGCTTTACTCTGTACGGAATCAGTAAGGAATGGCAGGTCATTCATTTAAAAAAAGATGGCTCTATAGAATGGGCATCTGCCGATGCCTTTATAGGCAAGGGTACTGTGGAATGTGCCGCGATGTTACATGAGGAATTCGGTTCGAAAGTGAGCTTAGCTATTTGCAGCCCTGTTGGTGAATATGGTGGGCTGATTTCTGGTATTTCAATGAGTGACACGGATCAGAGACCATCTAGAATTGCGGCAAGAGGCGGGGTGGGTGCGGTCATGGGTTCGAAGAGAATTAAGGCGATTGTCATCGACTTACATAAAATGCCAGGTTTTGCTGATCGGAAAAAGCTCTTGAAAGGAATCAAAGAGTACGGGCGGATGATCCGTGAGGACGATGCCACTATGGCCCTAAGAGACTACGGCACCGCGATGATGGGAGATTATACCAATTATGTCGGCGGCCTGCCGACCAACAACTTCAGCGCGGGCAGTCAAATGCCGGGCGAGGATGGCGTATTCGAAATGGGTGGTCAACATATTCGAGAACGTAATCTGGAAAGGGGAGGCGAGGCCTCGCATGCGTGTATGCCTGGGTGCATGATCGAATGCAGTAATGTCTATGTGGGCGAGAAAGGCGATGAGATAACCTCACCAGTAGAATATGAGACATTAGGGATCATGGGTACGAACTGCGGGATAACCGATCCCGACGATTTGGCTCGGCTCAATTGGCATGCAAACGATCTGGGTATAGATACCATTGAGACCGGTGCTACGATGGGCGTCCTTTTGGACGCTGGCCTAGCGGAGTTTGGAGATGTTGATTTCCTGATGTCGGTATTACAAGAGATACGCGAAGGGACCGAAAGTGGAAAACTTTGGGCGCAAGGGACAGGTGCAGTCGGGAAGCACTACAAGGTTCATAGGACGCCAGTCATCAAAAATCAAGGTATCAGCGCGTATGATCCACGGGTCATAGAAGTCACGGGGATTTCGATGATGCTGACTGCTCAGGGTGCAGATCACACCACGGGTAACGCCGCAAAATATGAATGCAGTGGGAAAGGCGTGAAAGAGCTAGTTGCTGTGAGTATGGATGCCCAAGTGGTATGCGCTACTGCTGATTCTCTTGGTTTATGCTTATTTGGACGGTCAGTTACCAATACTAACGTGGAAATGATAGTTGGCTTGATTAACGATGCGTTGGGGACAGAGCTAACTCCAGAGTTTTTTTATGAAATCGGTAAACAAACATTGTTATTAGAAGATGAATTCAATAAAGCCGCTGGTTTTACTGAGATTGACGATGAGTTGCCTGATTTCTTTTATAAGGAAGCCTTAAGTCCGAGTAATCAAGTAGCACGTTTTCATGCGCATGAAGTCAATGAGGCGCTACGTGAATGGTGGCAGGAAAACGCTGCATAATTAGTCTTCGTATTAGGGAAGTTCTCAGGTTAGTAAATGATGAGTGTAAAATTATTCATTATGTTGTTGATGGCGAGTGCGCTTTCTTTCAGCATTTTAGCCTCACCGCCGGATACTCAAAAGAATTTTTCTCTGGAACAGTATATGGGGAACTGGTGGCAAATTGCCTTTATTCCGACTCGGTTTCAAAAAATGTGTGTAGGACAAGCGCAAGCGAACTATACGCTTTTATCGTCAGGCGATGTGATGATAGTAAATCAATGCGTCGACAAGCATTTGAAGCTTAGAAGCGCAGAAGGCATTGCTAAAGTTAACGAGGTGTTTGACGATGCTGCTCGACTCAGGGTGCGTTTTGCGCCGAGTTGGTTATCTGCACTCCCATTTGTCTGGGGCGATTACTGGGTACTTGATGTTGAGCCAGATTATAGCGCGGCGCTCGTGGGCTCTCCCGATCGGAAGTATTTGTGGGTTTTAGCCCGATCTCCTAAAGTTTCTGAAGAAGTATACCAACGATTAACTGCTACGGGTTCTGCCGAAGGCTTTGACATATCCCAATTAGTGCTGGAAAGCTCGCTATTCGATTAACCGAAGACTGAAGTGACATGCTCTGTATCTAAGTACTCCCGCACCGCATCTATTTTTCCAGCATTGATCACCATCATGAAGTGATAAATATTTTGATAAGTCTTGCCGTTAGTTATTTCACCGTAAGACTTTGCCTCTACAGACACCCGGTTGTCTTCGGCTGTTAGTAAGGTGGGCGTTACAGTTAATCCGTCTGGTGCTAGAGGTGTTACTTGCTCTAGTAGAGCAGTAAACTCGGTTTTCGAATATGTGCCTGATAGACTCGTTGATCCGGCAACCCACCAAGTCGCATCAGCGCTTAACATGTCGAGAGCTGCTGGATAATTGCCAGCAGAGAAGTTTTCCCAGAACTTTAGGGCTATATTTTTATTGCTTTCAGTATTCATACCTTAATTCCCCCTCAAACACTAAATTGGCGTGTCTTGAGCTTAACTGAAACCTACCCCCGAGCATAGGCTTTTGCAAGACCACTCGTGTTTTATTAGTTGTAACCATGGCATTGATTTTTGTGTTTGAATAAATCAAGCTCTCATTTAGACATCAAAGATATATGAAAGGGATAGAAGATGAGGCCGATAGATTATTTTGAACGGGGAGTGAGGTTAGATCCTGAACGTACGTTTCTAACTAGCGACGATGTCAAGTATTCCTACGGTGAAGCAAAGAATCTGATCGACGCAGCTACCCGAGGTTTGTATGCTGCTGGTTTTGAGGTTGGAGACTCGATAGCCGTTTATTCTCATAATCATGCAAGCGCTGTTTTAGGCGTGTTTTCTAGTATGAAAGCCGGTGGGGCTTGGATCCCAGTGAATGTCCGGAATAGTCCCGCGACAAATGCCGAGTACATGTCCTATACGAGAACTAAATGGCTTTTTTACCACTCGCAGGTGGCTAAGCAGGTTGAAGAATGTCTTCCTTTATTGCCTGAGTTAAAAGGTGTGATTTGTTTGGATAGGGATGATCAAGGCTATCCTTCTTTGGCGACTTTTTCGGATAGGGGTGAGGCCATTGAGATCCCAGACTGGTCCGATCCCTTTGGCGCTCCAAAGACGATATTTTCGCGTTGGCCGACAGGCGGGACTACAGGACCGTCGAAAGGGGTAGAGATGAGTAATGCAAACATTGTGGCTATGTTTGAGCTAGGGTTGAAACACTATGTAGGCGACGAAACAGAAGATATTGTCCATTTGGCAGTTGCTCCAATCACCCATGCGGCTGGGGTTATCATTGGTATTTTTTCTGCAGTAGCGGGGACTACAATTGTGCACCCAGCATTTGATCCCAAGAATGTACTAGAGACTATTTCACGCGACAAAGTGACTCATATATTTCTTCCACCTACTGCTTATTATGCTCTACTCGAACATCCTGACGTTAAATCATATGACTACTCAAGCTTGAGGCAAATTTTGATTGCAGCGGCGCCGGTTTCTCCCGACAAATTTCGCAGAGGTGTTGAAGTCTTTGGAGATGTTATATGCCAGTGTTATGGGCAAGCAGAGGTTCCCATGCTGATTTCAATGCTGGCACCAGATGTTGTGTCCGCTGCAGCTGCAGGATATAAACCTGAGAGGCTTAAAAGTTGTGGGAAGGTGACTTCCTGCACTGAAGTCGCAATTTTAGACGATTCTGGTAATGCCTTAGCAGTTGGTGAGCGGGGAGAAATTTGTTGCCGCGGACCACTGGTCACACTTGGGTATTTTGAAAAGCCTGAAGCTACAGCTGAGGTGCGCCTATATGGATGGCACCACACTGGTGATGTCGGTTATTTGGATGAAGATGATTATCTTTACATAGTCGATCGTAAGAAAGACATGATTATCACTGGCGGGTTCAATGTTTTCGCGACTGAGGTTGAGTCGCCAATTTTAGAAATAGCAGGTGTCTTGGAATGTGCTGTAATTGGGGTGCCCGATGAGCGTTGGGGAGAGTCTATTAAGGCAATTGTTGTGTTAAATCAGGGCATAGAGATGTCCCCTCAACAAATAATGGATAGCTGCAAAGATAAACTTGGGGGGGTTAAGGCCCCTAAATCTGTTGAAATATGGAGTGAGATCCCTAAAACAGCAGTTGGCAAAACTGATAAAAAGGCTATCAGAGCTAAATTTTGGAGGCAATCTGATCGATTGGTGAATTGATGGTTCAGTTTAAAACAGCAGTTATTACTGGTGCAGGAAGCGGCATCGGGCGACAAACCGCTCAGTTGTTTTTGGATAGTGGTTATCGTGTGGCTCTAGTTGGTCGAAGGAAAGATCAGCTTCTAGAGACGGCTAAAGCTAGGGAAGCGACCCTTGTTCTTCCTTGTGATGTCAGTTGCCCGAAGTCGGTGGTGTCGGCTTTTGACGAGGTTTACAGTCAATGGGGGTATTTAGATGTTCTGTTCAACAATGCAGGTATAGGATCGCCGTCTAAACTAATCGACGAGACGTCAGTAGACACGTGGCTTGAGGTGGTCGGCACAAATTTGACGGGATCATTTTTGTGCGCGCGTGAGGCCTTTCGAATAATGCGTAGTCAAATGCCACAAGGTGGCCGCATAATTAATAATGGATCTATTTCGGCTCAGACTCCTAGACCTGGGTCAGTCCCTTACACGAGTACTAAGCATGCAATTACTGGGCTGACTAAGAGTTTGTCTCTAGATGGTCGCCCTTTTAATATTTGCTGCAGCCAGATTGATATTGGAAATGCTTTAACGGAAATGGCGGCTCCGATGACACAAGGAGTTCCACAAGCCGATGGCTCTGTGCGAGCCGAGGCGACTATGGATGTGGCACTTGTTGCAAACGCGGTATTGCAGATCGCGAACCTTCCACTTGAGGCTAACGTTCAGTTTATGACTCTTATGGCAAACAAAATGCCTTTTGTAGGGCGTGGCTAGTAGCATAGCCTGTGAGACAGTCCATCCTGTTCCCTTGTAATCTTCTACAGTAGTGCTACGGTGTTTGAAATAGTTTTTCTGATGCATCTTATTTGAAATAAAGGAAGGGGAGCCGGTATGAAGTTTTCTGTCACTATCGATCCGAATATCAATGACTGGGATATAGTTCGTTACGCTGAGGAACTAGGGTTTGATCGGGCTTGGGTACCCGACTCTCAAATGATATGGTCAGATTGTTATGCCTTGATGGCTCTAGCCGCGACCAATACGAAAAGAATTGAAATTGGCACAGGCGTCGCGATAGCAGGAACTCGTATTGCACCGGTCACTGCACATTCTATAGCGACGATTAATCAGCTAGCACCTGGAAGAATATTCTTAGGTATCGGTACTGGTCACACGGCAATGAGAGTGATGGGACAGAACCCACTTCCTGTCAGAGAGTTTCGAGAGTATTTGCGTGTACTTCGGGCATTGTTAAACGGGGAGGCGGTGGACTATACCTATCGAGGGCGAACTAAAGAGATCCAATTTCTGCACAGGGAGAGATATTATTTAAATTTAGACAATAAGATCCCTATCTATGTTGCAGCTAATGGTCCAAAGGCATGCGAAGCGACGGGAGCATATGGGGATGGTTGGATAACCATCGGCGATGCTGGAGATGAGATCTCAACTCGATTAGAGCAGATCCACGGAGGGGCTCAGGCCGCAGGCAGGACATTAGACGATAGCTTCCAGACATCATTTTTGACAGCACCGTGTATCCTGCGAAATGGGGATAAATTGACAGATGATCGGGTAATTAATGAAGTGGGGTCGTGGGTAACAACCGAGCTACACTTTTTTTATGAGATCTGGAAAAAAGCTGGCGAAAAGGATGAAATGATTCCTAAACATTTTGTAAATGTATGGGACGAGTATTTAGAACGAGTAAACAATTATAGTCTCCCTGAAAACGCCAGATTTCGGCAGATCCATCTCGATCACGCAACACATATCGTGCCTGAAGAGCGACGTTTTGTGACTCCTGAAGCGATTAAAGCCTGTTGCTTTGTGGGAACGCCTGAAGAGATCATAGAACGGATAAAGGACAAGGCAAAGAATGGTGTCAAAGAGATAAACATCATGCCGTCATCAGAGTATCAACGGAAGGTCTATAGAGATTTTATGGAACTTGTGATTCCGGCATTCAGGTAGAAGAAGCTAGCTGATACAACTGCAATTTGATATAGGTAAAACTTTTAACTGAGGAGGATGATTTCATGAAATTTGCCGTCACTATAGATGCGAACATCAATCGATGGGACCTGGTTCGATACGCGGAAGAGTTGGGTTACGATCGCGCATGGGTTCCAGATTCTCAGATGATTTGGTCAGATTGTTATGCGATGCTCGCGTTAGCGGCGGTCAACACTAAACGTATAGAAATCGGAACCGGCGTTGCAATTCCTGGTACAAGAATTGCCCCAGTGACGGCACATTCGATAGGAACGATTAATCAGTTGGCTCCTGGCCGTACGTTTCTAGGTATTGGGACAGGCCATACCGCGATGCGTGTTATGGGACAAGATCCTATGCCAGTTAAAGAATTTCGAGAATATCTAAGAGTACTGCGCTCTTTGCTTGATGGTGACGCGGTAGACTATACCTATAGAGGACGAACTCGAGAAATTCAATTTTTACATCGTGAACGTTATTACTTGAACCTTGATAATAAGATCCCTATCTATGTGGCGGCTAACGGCCCTAAAGCCTGTGAGGCAACTGGTGCCTACGGAGATGGTTGGGTAACTGTAGGAGGTGCTCCGAGCGAAATTTCCGATAAGCTTGAGCAAATACATGGTGGAGCGGCTGCCGTTGGTAGAACGTTAGATGAAAACTTTCAAACATCTGTTTTGACTGCAGGGTGTGTTTTACGCACCGGTGAGAAATTAACTGATGATCGTGTGATTAATGAAGTAGGCTCGTGGGTTACCTGTGAGCTTCATTTTTTTTACGAGATTTGGAAAAAATCTGGAGAAAAAAGCGAGATGGTGCCTCCTCATTTTGCCAATGTATGGGATGAGTACATTGAACGAGTTAGTAAGTACTCTCTTCCAGAGAGGGCCAGATTTAGACAAATCCATGACGGACATTGTACTTATATGCAACCTGACGAAAGACGGTTTGTGACTCCTGAAGCGATTAAAGCTTCATGCGTGGTGGGGAGTCCTGACGAGATTATCGAAGAGCTAAAACAAAGAGAAAGGTCTGGTTTGAAAGAATTAAACATACTTCCTGATGCTGATCAGGCGTATAAGGTGTATCGAGATTTTGCTGAGCTAGTAATGCCTGCATTTCGGTAATTTTCAAGGATATGAGGCCCGCTTTATACGGGCGGCTTCATGGGCTTTTTAGACATCAGGTTTCCAGCCGTTCTCCTTTGCGATAAAAATCATTTCAGCCACTGCTTGGGCGTCGGATAAAGCTTGGTGATGTGACAGTTTGATTCCCAAGTGATGGCATAATGTGTTTAGCTTGTGGTTATCGACAATAGTGGGTTTCGGCCAGAGTTTGGTGGCAATGTGCCTATAGGTGCAGATCCAAGGTATGTTCGGAAAGGGGATACCATAATGTTCGCAACAAGATTTTAAAACTGATTTATCGAAAGATGCGTTGTGAGCAGCGATGTATGCAGCATTAGCTATTAGGGATTCAATTTTCGGCCAAATGCCAAGGAATGATTTTTCATTTTTTACATCGATCCATGAGATCCCGTGAATTTCAGTATTTTGGTAATCAAAGTTTGATGTTGGAGGTCGAATCCTGCAATGAAAAGAATCTATAATTTTTTCATCATGACAGATAATTATTCCAATCTCACATGCACTATTTCTGTTTACATTGGCTGTTTCGAAATCAATAGAGACGAAATCAAGAGGGTTTTTATGCGGAGCATTTATTTCCAACTTCAGTTCCTAGCGGTCGATTCTTTGCGCTCCCCCTTTCTCGGCAGGTTTTTCCAAATCAACTTGAAAGCGAGCAGGCATTAGATGAAGGTCAACGGACGCGTGGCTTCCAGCCACGGGGTATGCTGTTGTTATTCCCTCGTGTCCGAGGCTTTTTGAATTAAAAATTTTCTCGGCCGGTTCGCCTCGTATAACGCTTTTGAAATCGTAGTTAGCCTCAAATTGCACTAGTGTTGGCTTGTCATTGATTAAGCAAGCATTTAATGCAGGAGAGTACTTTATTATACTGCCTGCTCCTACTAGAGGGATGCAGTTTCCGATACTTATGTCCGCAATAACAACGTTGTTTTCCTCTATTTTCCCGTGCACTTGATCATAAGTTTCTTTGCAAGACACTTTAGCTTGGAAAATTGAGAAGCCGTACCTCTGTTGAAGTATCGAACTTGCCTGAGGATTATCACAAAAAGCTTTCATGATGAGATGCCGCGGTTTAATACCGGTACGACAAGCGATTCCCGTATAGGCTAGGGTGAAAGCACCCATCAAGGTAGTCTTACCTTGAATAAAAGTTAGACTAAATAAAGCAGGGATACTTGGGTGTAGGCTAGGAGGTATTATGCTCTCAGCAACGCTCATTTTCATTTCATAAAGCACGTAAAGTATTTGTGCATCTTCTATGATAATTTCAGAGGTGTTTTCCAAATTAAGAGGTGCCTCGCTAATTGGAATCTCTTTGTGGTCTCCATGACCATAGAGCAGCTCTATTTCATTCATCCGTTTTTCACCACGCTAGGTTCTTTTTGGTTAAAATGAGGCATCACTTCTTTGGCGAACATCCTCATGCTTTCAAGGACTGCTTCTTGCGGAAGATGCTCTCTGGCTTGAACCATGAAAACCATTTGATCAGCACCAGCAGCCTCCCATCTCGCTATCGTGTCGATCAGAGCCGCCGGATCACCAAAGCAAAGCCCACTCGCGGGCGCTGCCTTTTTATCTCCTGGTGCATTGGGATCTTGTCTTAACGATCCTAGCAGCCCTAAAGCTTTATAGTTGTTTGCGGGGTAGGCCTCTGAGACCTCCACAGTTTGGCCTGCCATATATCCGAAGGTGCTTATAAGCTCGTCACCCTTTTGTTTCGCGAATTCCACATCTTCATGGCAGTACATCCAGTTAGCGATAGCCACCTGATCGTTGATAAAGGATCCGACCGGCTCGCAGGTTTTTATGTGTTCTCTGTATTTTTTAATGCGGGGAATATTTCGTTCCACATCAGAAATCGACAGAATGAGTGCGCCCATTCCTCTGTCAGCCGCATCAAGTTCAGTGCCTGGTGCCGTGACGGCAACCCACATTGGGGGGTGAGGATCTTGTACGGGCTTAGGCAAGATGCACCGTTCCGGCATGCTGAAGTAGTTTCCTTCATACGCAAATCGCTCTTCCGTCCACATCTTCGGGATGACTCTGCAGTACTCGTCCCAGCTCTTTTTTGTATCATCTACGTTTGCATTGAAACCACCTAACTCATTCCATGTCGATGAACGACCGGTTCCAAACTCAACACGCCCATTACTGAGCATGTCTAAATAGGCGGCTTTTTCAGCCCATCGAATAGGTGAGTGCATCGCAGGAACACAGGTGCCTATACCGAAGCACACTCTAATGTCTTTGGTTTCCCTCGCCACTGCAGTTAGAAACATATCCGGACAGCTCGAGTGGCTGTATTCTTCAAGGAAATGGTGCTCAACACACCATACGCTTGAAAAGCCTAATTTATCCGCTAGAACAGTTTGTTCAATCGCATTTTCGATGACCATGCGCTGATTTTCAGTACTGAAAGGTCGGGGAGTGGATAGTTCATAAAAGAGACCAAATTTCATTCTGTTGCCTCGCGAAATAGGATTTTTTAATCATTCATTGCTTGATAAACATCATATTCCACTCTACCTGCAAGTACTCTTCCTTGCCCGACGCAGACAATGTTGTTTACCCATTTATATCTGGGATCGCCTGTCTGCATTTTCACCTGAGTGAAAAAATATTGATCTCCTATTTCCGTAGAACCTTCGCCAGCAAGCGCAGCTTGCACCCCAGGGGTCATTTCTAACTTACCTGTATACTCTACATAGATATAGGCACCATCGTGTGTCTCGAAAGTGGCCCGCACGTCTAGGTGGCCAAAATCATCACACATTGTTAGCCAGTCAGCTGCGGCAGCCTTTCTTAAGGTTCCTTTTAGCCTTGGCCCTTCGAACTCGCCACCATCTACTTCAACGATTAATCGGTTACCGAAAGGTCCTTCACCCACAGAGATCGCTTCCTTTAAGATCGCGTGGTAGGACAATAATTTTTGCATTTTCATACTTACTTTCCCCAAACTTCAATTGTTATAAATATTAGCGGATAGATAAATTCAAATAAATTACTCACCTGGGTTCTTACTGTGCTAGGAATCTAGAGCGCACTCGCAAGTACTCTGCAGGATTTATTTTTGTTAAAGCTGTTTTATTAGATTGTAAGGGACTCTTAGGATTATGCAATTTCTTTAAGTAGTTCTCGAGCGATAATAACCCGTTGTATTTCGCTTGTGCCCTCATAGATCGTCGTCACTCGAGCGTCTCTCGCAAAGCGTTCGAGTGGATAGTCGTTGGTATAACCTGCACCACCCATCAACTGCAAGGCTGTATAGCAGGCTTTGTTGGCTGTTTCGGTACAGAACAGTTTAGCCATAGAGGCAGCCTTCATATAGGGGTGACCATTTTCTTTTTTCCATGCGGCACTAAGGACGAGTAGCCTAGCTGCTTCTAGCTCCGTATAGGTATCAGCCATCATGAATTGTAAACCTTGAAAATTACTGATTTTTTGCCCAAATTGTTCTCTTTCCGTCGTATATTGTCGCGCAAAATCGATAGCGGCGGTTCCTATGCCGAGCGCTAGTGATGCTATCCCTATACGGCCTCCGACTAACTCGCCTACAGCGATCTTAAAGCCCGCATTTTCTCTTCCTAACATCGCGTCTTGTTTGACTCGGCACCCTTCAAAAATAACAGAGTTTGTACTAGAGGCTTTTTGTCCCATTTTTTTTTCTGCAGGACCAATCGATACTCCAGTATTATTCGCTTCGACAAGAAAGCAGCTAATGCCTTTTCCAGGTTTTACGGAGGGGTCTGTAACGGCCCATACCACGAAAAACGCCGCATACTCTGCGCTGCTGATCCACATTTTTGTCCCATCTATAATCCATTCATCGCCGTCTTTTTTTGCTTGTGTAGCTAATCTCGATGGGTCCGATCCCGCAACTGTTTCTGACAAGCAAAATGAAGCGCAAGAAAATTCTCCGCTACAAAGCTTTGGAATATAATATTTTTTTTGTTCGTCAGTGCCGATAGATTGGACGACCTCACCCACGAGATTATTTACTGACATGGCTACTGCGGTCGATGCGCACGCTTTTGCAATTTCAGTAATGGCAAGGCTAAAGGGGATGACTCCCGCCTCTGAACCTCCAAACATTGAATCTATATTCAGCCCCATGAAGCCAAGGTCGGCAAGACCTTTTAGGTTTTTTAGATAGGTTGCCCTTCCACTCGGTTCTTCTATCGAAGACGCTACCGGAGCGAGTTCGCTACCTGTAAATCTTCGGGCGGTTTCTTGTATGAGTGCTTGTTCTTCACTGAGGCCAAATTCCATTCTCGTTTCTCTCTAAAAAGATAGTTTTGTTATCGTACGGGCATTTAGCAAGGGTAGGCCAACAATGTTTTATACTATATAACAAAAAGCGCCTAGCCAGTTGCTGTAAATAAAAGCTATGCTTTTATTAATCAACGCTGTTTCCACCAAGGAGAGTGCATATCAAAAATAAATTTAACTGTGATCCAGCTTTTCGTGAGGTTGTCGGTAAAAATCTAGAGTCCTTCCAGACACAATCTGCTGCTAGCGAAGGTGCGAGATCGGCAGCTGTAGCGGTCACTATTGTGGATAGTGGTTTGGGCTCAGGCCTTAGTGGGATGCTCGAGTATCAAACGTGGCAGAATTCGTCCTCATTAATTTTGACGCGACGCTCGAGTCGTTTAAAAAACCACCCAGGGCAGTGGGCCTTTCCAGGAGGGAGAATTGAAGAAGGTGAGTCTCCTGAAGAGGCTGCATTAAGAGAAATGGATGAGGAAATAGGTTTGGTGCTGGATGACAAGTCGATACTAGGTCGTCTGGATGATTTTGTTACGCGCTCGGGTTTTCATATTACGCCTGTTGTCTTTTGGGGAGGGAAGAAAAGTGGCTTCTCTCCCAACCCTGATGAAGTTGATTCTGTCCACCGTATCCCAGTGATCGAATTCTTAAGAGAGGACGCTCCTATTTTAGACGAAGGAGAGGGGCCTGAACCAGTGCTTAGAATGCCGGTTGGCGACGATTGGATCGCCGCACCTACGGCGGCTATCCTTTATCAGTTTAGGGAAGTCTGTCTGCTAGGCAAGCCAACCCGCGTCGCCCACTTTGACCAGCCGAAATTTGCTTGGTCTTAGGATTTTTACTTACCTTTGAAACGGGCTTTCCTTTTTTCAATGAAAGCGGTTACGCCTTCTTTGAAATCTGGCCTTGACGCACAATCGGCAAACGTTTCAGCTTCCATTTGCAGTTGTGCTTCAAATTCATTGCTCAGCGATCGATAAAGTAATTGTTTGGTATTCCCATAGACGTGTGTAGGACCGCTGGCTAAGCGTGCCGCAAGTTTTTCTGTTTCTTTGTCGAGCTCTCCAGCCGCAGTGACGAAGTTTACCATTCCTAATTCCTGAGCTTTCCCTGCATCGAAGCGGTCTCCAAGAAGTGCCATTTCCATAGCTTTTTTTTCACCAATAATTCGAGGCAACTGAAAAGACGCCCCTCCGTCTGGTGTGGTCCCGATGTGGCAATACGCTAGAGTGAAAAAGGCATCACAGTCTGCAATCACTAGGTCACATGCTAGTGCCATACTAACTCCCGCCCCAGCTGCAGCTCCAGATACGCTTGCTATGATAGGCTTTGGCATCTTCCGCATCGTGATCATGATAGAGTTAATCCCTTCGTATATTCTGTTTTGGAAATCATTTCGAATTTCTTGAGGAGCTTTGTCGAGCATCGGAGACATTGATTTAACGTCGCCTCCAGCCATAAAGTGATCTCCTGCGCCCTTTATAACCAGACAGCGAACGTTCTCATCCAGCGCAAGCTCTTGCAATGACGATTTCAGCAGCTTACGCATTTCGGGGCTCAGCGCGTTACGCGCTTTGGGTCGATTGAGGGTCAAAGTAGCAATATTATTTTCGATCACAACGAGTAAATCAGGCATTCGGACGCTCCATGTGGGCTTGAGGGTTAATTAGATTAGTAAATCTAGCGGTTCGCTGTCTAGTTATATTTAGGCTACCTTGTCTGAGCGGAGAGTGGCATTATAGAGTGCTGAACAAAACTTTTGATTTCAAACAGAACATTTAAGGATTAGTCATGCTGGAACGATATAACAAGTACAAAGCGCTCAAGTTGGACAGTCCAAGCGATAGAATTTTACGCATTAGCTTGGATAAGCCCGAAACACTCAATGCCTTGGATGCTGAGGGCCACAGGGAACTTACTTATATCTGGCGTGAAATTGATGAGGATGATGGGATTAGTGCAGTCATATTAACGGGCAAAGGCCGGGCATTTTCTGCGGGTGGCGATTTTGGGATGATAGAAGATATGATTGGTGATCATAAAATTCGGGCTAAAACGTGGAAGGAAGCCCGCGATTTGGTGTACAACATCATTAATTGCTCTAAACCGATTGTCTCGGCTATAAACGGAGTTGCCGTGGGTGCCGGCCTCGTTGCAGGGTTGTTGGCGGATATTTCGATTGCTGGTAAGTCTGCGAAGATAGTCGATGGTCATACCCGCCTAGGCGTTGCAGCTGGAGATTCAGCGGTTATTAACTGGCCGCTTTTGTGCGGAATGGCGAAAGCAAAGTATCATCTGCTGTTGTGCGAGCCAATGGATGGTGAGGAGGCTGAACGGATTGGGATGGTCTCACTTTGCGTAGAAGATGAAGAGCTGCAAGACAAAGCACTGAGTATTGCCGAACGACTCAGGGACAGTGCTCCGGCCGCAACGCGCTGGACAAAATATGCTTTAAATAATTGGTATCGAATGGCAGGCCCTAGCTTTGACGCCTCCACGGCTCTAGAGATGTTGGGCTTTGCATCCCCAGAGGCTGTTGAGGGAGTAAAGTCGCACAGAGAGAAGCGTGCGCCAAAATTTGATTTGGATTCTCCGTTATAGCGATAACTGAGCATGAGAATAGAAGGCAATAAAGTATTAGCTTATGTTATAGGGGTGTCTTGATGAGAATTAACAGTATCGTATTAAGTGTTTTGATTGCGCTAAGCTATTCAGGTCTGTTGTATGCGGAGCCACCGGCTTTTAATCCGGTGACTACCGAGCGTCTGTTAGAAGGTACGGA
>Ga0114996_10000482_pt1 | contig 55288 bp, 45 predicted proteins | sample ArcticOcean_MG_C_4_FD_87039 | JGI IMG/M metagenome (GOLD analysis project Ga0114996, IMG submission 87039) | Marine microbial communities from western Arctic Ocean - ArcticOcean_MG_CB4_134 | ecosystem: Environmental > Aquatic > Marine > Oceanic | place: Arctic Ocean: Canada Basin | collected...
TTCATCCGGGGAAAGTTCAGAGACATTCGGCAAACATTCGACCATCTGGTAAACTCCTTACCAGACGCTCCTACCGAAATCACCAAATCCAGTCCATACCAATCGCCGGTGAGTAGTAACCTCGCTTCTAACTTTGTACTCACTACAACAATCGGAGTCCACCTATTTTACCTAAGTTTGCGGGAATGGTGCGCACATCGCTGCGGTGCGCCACAGGCACGGATTGCTTACTTTAATCGGCGCAACCGAACTCACCGGTAATTATTGAGCGCTTCGATCAAGCAGTCGAGGTCCGCCGTCGTCATATAGGCATGCGGACTGGCACGCAGCCTGCCGTTTCTCACATTGATGACGACGCCCTCGCCTTGGCAGTGCCGTCGCACCAGCTCCGCATCAGCTCCGGGAAGTTCGAAGGCGACAATTCCCGACCGTCGCTCATCGTCGCGGCAGCTGGAAATTTCGGCCCCCAATTGATCCAGCCGCGTGCACAACTCGTCGGTCAACTGCAGGAGTCTGGTGGAAATTGGCTCGATGCCCCAATCCAGCAGCGCGTCGATGCTCGCATGCAATGCCGCGATTCCGCACAAATTGTACGAGCCACCCTCATATCGCGCCGCCGTTGGTTTCAGATCGAGCGAGACGTTGGCGAAATCGCCCGCTTGCCGCACGCTGTTCCAGCCAATTCCCACCGGACGCAGCCGGTCGAGATGTTCCCGCCGAATGAACATCAGCCCGGCGCCTTCGGGGCCGAGCAGCCATTTGTGACCGTCGGCCGCCAGAAAATCGACGCCCGCTTCGTACACGTCCAGCGGAAAAACGCCCAGCCCCTGAATCGCATCGAGAAAGAACAGCGCGCCGTTGCGATGCGCAATCTCGGCGAGTGCTGCCACGTCATTCCGCCAACCGGTCGCATAACCAATCCAACTGGCAGAAACGATTCGCGTTCGCTCATCGCAGGCATCGGCCACTCGGTCGAGATCGACGCGTTCGTTGTCCGTCGCCACGAGTTTCGTTTCCACGCCGCGCGACGCCAGATTCATCCACGGGTACAGGTTACTGGGAAACTCCGAATCGAGTGTGACGACGTTGTCTCCCTCTTGCCAGGGAAACGCCTCGGCGACAATGTTGATCCCCTCGGTCGTGTTCCGCACGATGGCGATTTCGTCCGGATGCGATCCCACCAACTGTGCGCCCAATCGCCGCAGCCGCTCGACGTTCTTGCGTTCGCGCGACCTGTTAGCCAACCCATGCTTGGCGACGGAATTGGCCCACACCACCATCGCATTGCGAGCCAACGCAGTCAGCGGCGCGACAGCCGCATGATCGAAATACGCCCAGTGATCGACCACCGGCATTTGCGATCGGAATTCCTGCCACCAGTTTTCGTTGGAGCTCATATCATTGCTCGATCAGTCAACGGAAGTCGCGTTCTGGTTCTGTTTCACCTATCATGACCGCGCCGTGCTCCTTTGCAATCTTAACGGCGAGCGGCCGGTGTAAGCCGGCTGATTTGTCTGAGCAATCACACGTATTGCATTTGTTGAATCCATCAGGGGGTTTACACCCCCCGCTCGCCACGTTCTTGTGAAAATCATATGCCCGATAACATCCCCTCGCGCGATGATCTCGCGGGACTGTATCTCGACTCGCTGCTCTACGAACCGTATCCCGTGCAGGAAGATGCGTTGCTGGCCTGGTTCACGGCCGAGCAGGGGGTAATGGTCTGCGCGCCGACCGGCATGGGGAAAACGCTCATCGCCGAAGCCGCACTGTTCGAGGCGCTGCACACCCGCACCGTGGCCTACTACACCACGCCGCTCATTGCTTTGACAGAACAGAAATTCCGCGAAATGCAGGACGCCGCCGTCCGCTGGGGATTCTCAAAGGACGACATCGGTCTGGTCACCGGAAATCGCTGCGTCAATCCCGACGCGCGGGTACTCGTTGTCGTTGCCGAAATCCTGCTCAATCGCCTGCTGCACACCGAAGCGTTCGACTTCGCCGACGTTTCGGCCGTCGTCATGGACGAATTTCATAGCTTCAACGACTTCGAGCGCGGCGTCGTCTGGGAATTGTCGCTCGGCCTGTTGCCCAAGCACGTGCGGCTGCTGTTGTTGTCGGCGACGGTCGGTAACTCGGCGGAGTTCATTGTCTGGCTCAGCCGCAGTCACGGTCGCACCCTGCGGCTCATTCAAAGCAGCGAGCGCCGTGTTCCCCTGCGCTACCAATGGGTGGGCGATCAACTGCTCAACGAGCAACTCGAATTCATGGCCACTGGCGACGAAGAGACCCGCCGTACGCCGGCGCTGGTGTTCTGTTTCAATCGCGAGCAATGTTGGAGCGTCGCCGAGCAAATGCGCGGCAAGTCACTGCTGTTCGACGGACAGCGCAAGCAACTCACCGAAGCGGTCGAAGAACACAACTTCTCGACCGGTGCTGGCCCCAAATTGAAGACGATTCTGTTGCGCGGCGTCGGTGTGCATCACGCCGGTTTGCTGCCGCGTTACCGTCGCATCGTCGAACAGTTGTTCCAGCAGAAGTTGCTTTCAATTTGTGTCTGCACCGAAACCTTGGCCGCCGGCATTAATCTGCCCGCGCGGTCCGTTCTCATCACTACACTGCTCAAAGGACCGCCCGGTAAGAAGCGTGTCATCGAACCCAGCGCGGCCCATCAAATGTTCGGCCGAGCAGGGCGGCCGCAATTCGACAGCGAAGGTTACGTCTTCGCCATCGCCCACGAGGACGACGTCAAAATCGCGCGCTACATGGTGAAGTACGACCAGATTCCCGAGAACACCAAAGACCCGAACCTCATCAAGGCGAAAAAGCGACTCAAGAAAAAGATGCCGACCCGCCGCAAGACCGAACAGTATTGGAGCGAACCGCAATTCGACAAACTTGTCGCTGCCCCGCCAGGAAAACTCGCCAGCCGCGGCGGATTGCCGTGGCGGTTGTTGGCGTATCTGCTCACCATCTCGCCGGAAGTCTCGCGGCTGCAAACCTTCATCGGCAAACGGCTGCTCGAACCGCAACGAGTGGAACACGCCGGACGGCAACTCACGCAAATGCTGCTCACGCTCGAAGCGGGCAACTACATCCGCCTCGAACCCGAACCGCCCCGCGCAGAAGTCACCGAAACGGTTGATCCCAAGGCGAAGTCTTCGGAGCCGAGCGCGCCTGACAAGAACAAACCAACTGGCGGAATCGGTGCGCTCATCCAACATGCCCGCACGGAAAACACCCCCAAGAAACCCGGCAAATCGAAGATACGCGGTTTCTCCGCCCCCGACGTGGAAGACACTGGGCCAGATTACTACCAACCCGAAATGGCCCATCCCGCCGCCGACATGCACAAGTTGCTCGGCTTCCGCAGCGTGAACCCGTTGTACGGCGTGTTCCTCACGCAACATCTGGGCATCGCCGACCCCGACGAGCGCATCCAGCTGCTCGAAAGCGTGCTCGATATGCCGGGGTCGATTCAGCGACTCGTTCGCGTTCCCAAGCCCGAAGTGATGCCGCCCGGCACGTTGGCCTGCGAACGCATCGACCAGCAACTCATCGACCGCGGCATCGCCACCCAGGAAGAGTTGTACCCGCATCGCAGCGAGGAGCGTCCGCAGTTTTTCGAGGAGCGATTGTTCCCCCCGACGTTGTCCGAAAAAGTCCGCATGCTGTTCGACAACGAGTTCCCCCGCGTCAGCAATCTGTTCACGCGGGCGGTGTGGTGTGCCGGCGACCTGCTCAGCTTCGGCGGCGACTTCAACGCCTACATCGGCGGCCGCAGTCTCGCCCGGCAGGAAGGCATGATCTTCCGCCATTTGTTGCGTCTGGTTCTCGTCTGCGAAGAGTTCGCCCAGGTCTGCCCACCCGAACTGACCGAAGACGAATGGCAATCCGACCTGCGAGAACTAGCCGACCGCCTCACCGAAAGCTGCCGCAACATCGACCCGGAAAGCACCGACAAAGCCATCGAAGCCGCCCACAACCAAAGCGACATCGTCGCCGGCGAAACGACGCCCAATTCGCCCCCCACCGCTTAGGCGCGGCGCGAAGTCTTTACGAAGCGGAGCGCGCAGGGACACCCTGCCAGAAGTGGTCAAATGTGGTGTCTGTCGTTGCTGTCATCGACCATAGGTCGTAACATGACAATCGCGCGTCACCGCCGCCGAACGAGCATATTGGCGTTTCAGAGAAAACGGGGAGAAAAAGAATGGCAGCGACATTGACCATCCGCGATGAAGAGTTGAACGGAAAGACGATCAATGAATTCTCGCTCGACTTTCTCACCGAGCAGATCACGGTGCGCGAACTAATCCGCAGCCGGGTGTTCCAGGAAGTCAAAGACCACAACGCGAAACAGAATCAAACCGAGTTTCGCGGTTTGGTGCAACCGACCGATGCCGAGAAAACACTCAACGGTTTTCGCTTGAAGAAGCCGCGGCAGATCGACTGGCAAAAGCAGTTCGACGAAGCCGTGGAGGCGTTCGAGCGAAAACGGATTTTGATTCTCGTCAACGACGAACAGGTGGAGTCGTTGGAAGAGGAGATCCAAGTGGCGACGGACACGCGGGTGTCGTTTCTACGGTTGACGCTGCTGGTGGGCGGGTAGGGGCATGGCAGGCAAGAAAGCGAGTTCTTCGGAATTCAATACAATGCAGGTACTTGACGGTTTCACCGTTTCAAACGGCGAACCGCTGGCGGGGGAGTATCAATGTCTGCGAGAGTTCATCAAGGAGAACAATCGTGGAAATGACGCCTCATACTGGGACCGGAAACTCAAAGACAGCGAATCTGGTCGGGAAATTGCCGCAATGCCCGCGAGTTAGAAAGTCTCGCTCATCACGGCCATTCTTCATCAGTCGATTCGCCTCGACAAGATTGCTAAGGATTTTCGCGCCCAGGCGCCGAACGATGGCGTCAATGTTCACCACGAACAAGGGTGGTATGACATCTGGGGCCCGCGATCATTCCTGTTCATGGCAATTCGCGACTTGCTCCGCAAGAAATTGCCATGCGATGCCGAACATCTTCGGTTGATGGCCGACTGGCTCAGTCAACCCGATGCGGTCCATCCCTATTGGTTTCCGCTAACTGGAATCGTCAAGTACGTCGAGGTATTCAGTAGCGAGCATTCCATTGAGGGGGACGCGAAAGACAACGTCGAGCGGATCGCGGATGCGTTGCGGCGCAGTAGGGAAGACCGGGACGTGCGAAAATGTGTGGATCGCTTGGAGAAACTGTTGGGGGCAGCGCCAGAAATACCCATCCAATCAGGTGAAGCATGGGCGGATGCCGCACTTGCCGACCTGCGAGCGACGCAGCCGTCGCAATCCGGTAAGTGGGCCGAGTTGATCACAAAATGTCGCGATGCTTCTGGTGGTAAGCCATCGAAGAAGTGGCAGGCAGATGCGAGCGCGCTATTGGTTGGCGTCACCACCGGCGAGTTTAAGAAGCAAATCACGCGCTGGTTTCCGTTGGTCGATAAGCCGCGGACCGAAGTGATCGAAACCTGGTCGGAATGGGTGCCGAATCCGAACCTGCTGATCATCGATTCACACGCCGACATTCTGAAGGGATTGGTTTGGTGTTGCTGCGTGTTTGAAGATGCCGACGTCGCACGGTCGCTCACTGCATTGGCTCTCAGCGCGTACAAGAAGGTGCCGGGAATCGGCCCGCGCGCCGTCAAGGTGGGCAACGCTTGCATTTACGCATTGGGGGCGATGCCGGGCACGGAAGGCGTCGGACAACTTGCATTGTTGAAAGTCCGCGTCAAATTCGGCACGGCTCAAAAGGGCATTGAGAAAGCACTCGTCGCCACGGCAGAACGCGTCGGCATTCCCCGCGACGAGTTGGAAGAAATGTCGGTTCCCGCCTATGGCTTGACCGACGTCGGTCTGCGGACCGAATCGCTGGGTGAATTCACGGCCGAACTGCATGTGGCCGGGCGAAAGCCGGAACTCCGTTGGCTGAAGGCGGACGGAAAACAGCAGAAGTCGGTGCCCGCCACCGTCAAGCGGGATTTCGGCGACAAACTGAAGGAATTAAAGCATGCAGCCAAAGACATCGAAAAGATGCTTCCTGCACAATCCGCGCGAATCGAGCAGACTTTTCTCGCACAGAAGGAATGGACGTTTCCCCTCTGGCGGGAACGGTATCTCGATCATCCGCTGGTCGGAACGATGGCGCGGCGATTGATCTGGCGGTTTCTCAGCGGGAAAAAGACGACGTCGGCCATCTGGTTGAATGGCCGTTTGGTCGATCATCGCGACCAACCAATCGACTGGGTCGGTGAATCCACGATGGTGCGGCTGTGGCATCCGCTGGACGAAGAGAACGTGGAGCAGATCACCGCTTGGCGTAACTGGCTCACGGAACATGAAGTGCGTCAACCATTCAAGCAGGCACACCGCGAGGTCTACATTCTGACAGATGCCGAGCGAAACACGCAAATCTACTCGAACCGTTTTGCAGCGCACGTTCTCAAGCAACATCAGTTCAACGCGTTGTGCGCTGCACGCAATTGGAAAAACAAACTGCGGTTGATGGTGGATGACGAGTTTCCACCGGCCCACATCGAATTGCCTGCCTGGAATCTCCGCGCCGAGTTCTGGGTCGAGGGAGCCGGCGACGAGTACGGCATCGATACAAACGAGACCGGCACGTTTCTGTACCTGGCGACCGATCAAGTGCGGTTCTATCACTCCGACGCCGCGGTCAACTGGGCGCACGCTGGAGGGGGCGGATACGCGTCCGACGGAACCAACCGCGACGAAAATCACCCGGTAGAATTGGAGGAGATTCCGCCGCTGGTTTTCTCCGAAGTCATGCGGGACGTCGATTTGTTCGTCGGCGTTGCCAGTCTCGGCAATGATCCCAACTGGGCCGATGGCGGTCCCGAAGGACGATACCGCGACTACTGGCAGAGCTATTCGTTCGGTGAACTCGGCGCGACGGCCGGCACTCGCAAGGATGTGCTGGAGCAACTTGTGCCGCGTTTGAAGATTGCTGATCGCTGCACCTTTTCCGACAAGTTTCTGATCGTTCGTGGAGATATCCGTACCTACCGAATCCACTTGGGATCGGGCAACATTCTGATGGAACCGAACGACGAGTACCTCTGCATCGTGCCGAAGCAGTCGGTGGCCAGAGGGTCAGATGCGATCTTCCTGCCCTTCGAAGGCGATGCAATGTTGTCGATCATCCTGAGCAAGGCAATGCTGCTGGCCGATGACAAAAGGATCAAGGACTCGACAATCGTCAGTCAGATCCAGCGGTGATAGGAGAACAATATGGTCTGGCCGCCACCGGACGCGATTCACCCGACGGTAACCGAGATGAAACCAAAACGTCTCTGGCTCTTGCCAATCCTTCTCATACCGCTGGCCGGGATCGCGTTTGTCGATTGGGGGGCGTTTGGGCGACTTTCGGATTTTGATGTTGGGGTTGCCGGCGATGGGACGCTGGATGCGGTGCTGCGGCGGATTCGGGAGAAAGAGGGGGTGCCAGCGTTGGGGGTGCTGCTGATTCGTGACGGCAAGGTTGTGGAGAGCGGGGCGGTTGGTGTTCGGGCTGTTGGGTTGCCCGAGCGGGTGACGGTTGATGATCGTTGGCATCTGGGGTCGGTCACCAAGCCGATGACGGCAACGCTGGCGACGGTACTTGTTGAAGAGGGCGTGATTGGTTGGGAGACAACCGTCGGTGAAGTCTTTGCGGAGTTCGCCGAGACCACCCGTCCGGAATACGCCGAAGTGCGGCTGGATGAACTGCTCGCGCACACGTCCGGGCTTCCGGAAAAATTGACGCCGATTCCCGCCGTTCCCAATTCCAGCGAAAGCACGACGCCCTTGGTTGCGCAGCAGCGCCGAAAGTGGACTTCCGAACTTCTCGCTCTGCCACCGGAGACGCCGCGCGGCAAGCATCTCTACAGCAATGCCAGCTATATTGTTGCCGGGGCGATGCTGGAAGCGGTGACCGGGCAGCCGTGGGAAGAGTTGATGCAGCAGCACGTGTTTACGCCCTTGGGGATGACTTCGACCGGCTTCGGCCCGCCGGGAACTGTTGGTGAGTCGCCCGACGAACCGCGCGGTCACCGTAGTGTGGACGGCAAATTGCGGCCGCTTCAGCCCAACCCAAAAGCCGACAATCACCCGGCCGTCGGACCGGCAGGCAATGTCCACACGACGCTTTCCGACCTAGCGAAATTCACGGCGGCTCACTTGGCCGGCTTACGGGGCGAAGGCGGACTTGTCACAGCCGAGACCTTCAAAAAACTGCACACGCCGGCGGCTGGCACCAGGTACTCGCTGGGATGGAACATCCGCACGCATTCGCATTCCGGCGGCCACGTGTTGTACCATCACGGTACGAATCGTTTTTGGTACGCGACAGTGTGGCTCGCACCCGAGCGGAAGTTTGCAATCCTGATTGTCACCAACGCCGGCGACGCCGTCGGGCAAAAAGGTGCTGACGTTGCAATTCAGGCGGTGACCGACCGCTGCAACGCCGCGTTTGAATGACGCCAATTGGCAGCGCAGTCCGGATTCCGTCCGATGCGAGTTGCCTTTCCAACAGGAAAGCCACCAAAGTGATGATCCTCGGCTGCGGCAATTGCGTTTATTATGCCATGTGGCATCAATTCCCGCCGACGAGTTCGTGGGTCGTTGTCGTTCCATTGTGGTTCATTGTTCTTTCCGCGATCGGTACTTCGAGCTCGATGCGGCTACGGGCGATTCCACCGGTGTACGTTGCCATTCCGCTGGTGTTGGCGGTGGCTTTCTTTGCACCGGGCATGATCGGGCCGCCGCTGGGATTCTGGATTCCCATCTGCTGCATCGTTGGCACCGTTTCGGGGCTGTCGAAATTGCAATCGCCGAAAACGCGAAAGGTGGTTTTGGGAATTACGGTTGCCGCAGTTGTTGCCCTCGCTGGATTTGGTACACGCGATGTGGTTGCTTACAACCGAACGCCCGCTGCGCAGAAGGAAAAGTACCTCCCCGTGTGGGAAGCGGATCGGAAAGCGAGATCCAACAAACAACCCTGACCTTTGATTCCCGAGCATCGATGTACATCCCAAAGAGTTTTGCGGAAACCGACCAGAAGAGACTGCACGAATTCATCGGAGCGCATAGCTTTGCCACGCTGGTCTCGCAGGATTCTGCCGAGCCGTGTGCGAGTCATTTGCCTTTGCTGCTGGATGTCGATGCGGGTTCGCATGGCAGATTGATTGGCCACATGGCACGGGCGAACCCGCAGTGGGAACAGGCCGATGGGCAAAGGGTGTTGGCGATTTTTCATGGGCCACACGCTTACATCTCGCCCACGTGGTATGAGGCGGTGAATGTTGTTCCCACCTGGAACTACGTCGCCGTTCATGTTTACGGGACACTGCGGCTGCAAGCCGATCGCGGTCGGCTGCTGGAAATCGTGCGACAGTATGTCGAATACTACGAAAGCGATTTGCCCCAGTCATGGTCGGTCGATACGGCCGAGCGTCATTTCATCGACGGTTTGCTCGATGCCATCATTGGGTTTGAGATAGACATTGACCGCATCGAAGGCAAGTGGAAGCTCAATCAGAATCACGACGAGACGCGACGGAAAAAGGTGATCCAAGGTTTGCGAGAATCGGGCGGTGAGAATCAGCGGCAGATTGCAGAGTTGATGTCGCAAACTTTGGCTGAGTGATGATTGCATATCAATTCGGAAGTCAGTCAAGACATGTGTTTGTGCTACAGGTGATCGGATTCGTTGAAGGACGCGAAGGTTGTTCGCGGTTACTCTTTCGGGGATTGCGGCCATAGGCCGAGCAAAGGAGCGAAGTCATGGACATTCAGACGCTGACCAATTTCTTCATGTGGTGCACAATCTTCAATATGTCGCTGTTGGCTTTTTGGAGCATCATATTTCTCTTGGCCCCCGACATGGTGTACCGCACGCAGAGCCGGTGGTTTCCCATTTCTCGGGAGACTTTCAATGTGGCCATGTATTGCTTCCTCGGCTTGTTCAAGATTGAGGTAATCGTCTTCAATCTGGTGCCATACCTTGCGTTGCTGATCATTGGGTGAGATTCCATTGAAGGTGGGAGGGCGAAGCTCCTGCTGAGCCGGGCGTGGAGAATTCCGAAGATATCGTTTACTGGGATGCATTCGAACAATCGGGCGTCTAATCACAAGCGACACCCATTGGAGCGGTTGCACACGCGGCTCAGCAGGAGCTTCGCCCTCCCAATTCACCGCTGGCAGGGTCAACACACCGTCCTCGAATCGCAATTGCTCTGAACGCTTGCCACGACTACAATTCTCGTTCATAGCCCCACGACATACAGACCACCACCAGAAACGGAACTGCAGACGATGGATCGATTGGCCGAAATTCACACACGGCTCGAGCCGTTGCGGGTGAAACTTCTTCAGCACCCAATTTACGCGCGGCTTGACGGAATCGACGCACTGCGGACGTTTATGGAACACCACATTTTTGCGGTGTGGGATTTCATGTCGCTGCTGAAAGAATTGCAGCGGCAGCTTTCTGTGGTCGATGTGCCGTGGCTGCCGTCGCCAAATTTGCTGGGCTGCCGACTTGTGAACGAAATTGTACTGGCTGAGGAGAGTGACGAAGACGGTCGCGGCGGCTATGCCAGCCATTACGATCTGTATCATCGAGCGATGCAGACATGCGGGTCCGACACCCGCTTGGTGGACAACTTCCTCGATCGATTGCGTGACGGCGATTCGGTAACGTCGGCGTTGCAAACTGCGAAGGCACCTATTGCAGCGCAGCGATTCGTCGAACAGACATTTGCCGTCATCGAGACGGGCGATTTGTGTTCCATTGCATCGACGTTTTTGTTTGGCCGCGAAGACCTGTTGCCCGGTCTGTTTCAACAGATCGTCGATCAACTCAACAGCGACACCGGCGGAGAGTTGGACGAGTTTCAGTATTACTTGCATCGACACATTGAACTCGATGGCGAGCAACACGGGCCGATGGCCCAGAAACTGATGGCGTCGCTTTGCGGGACCGACGATTTGAAATGGCGTGTTGCTGAAGACGCCGCCGTTGAGGCACTGCAGGCGCGCGTTGAATTGTGGGACGGTGTTCTCGCCACATTTGATGAAAGCGGCGATCAGAAGCGAACCGCCTGATTGTGTAATGGCCGATTCGAGGTGCCGGTCGCGGAGTCTTCGATGCGGCAGTGAGCCTTCGTGCATCTTTCAGAATCTTAAAACTGCGGGCTGCGCTCCGAAAACGTCGCTTCGACCCCAGCCACTCCTGTGTCGAGCTAACCGCGTCGGCGATGCACTCTTCAAGTACCGCCGGTATAATCGGCCGATGTCCAATGACGCCCGTGTGCGCGGAATTTGACGCGGTGGGTGTGTCTTCGCGAAACTCTGCGCCTTGGCGACGTTGCGTCAAAAAACGGTCTCACTGTGAGCGATCAGTCCTGTCAACAAAGGCCTTCGGGAGAATCACTTTGAAGTTCCAACTGAACGCAATTGGATTCCTGCTTCTCGCAACGGCGATTCTCTCCGGCTCGGCATTTGCAGCCGACGACGATTTGCAGCCCTCGTCCATCAAGAAAACGGCGTCGAAGCGGCTCGATGCACTCAAACGGGCGTTTGGTCACGTTCCGTCGCGCGTCTTCGGTTCGCCCGATCCGCCGTTGCCGTTTCGAGCCGAACGTGTGCTGCCAAAACTCAAACTTTCGAACCCCGTCTTCGTGATCAACGAACCGGGCAGCCGACGGCTGTTGATTATCGATCAACAATCGGCCGACGGCGCTTCCCGCCTGTTTCGCACGACCGACGATCCCGCGAGCGGAGAACTTGTAACGCTGCTCGACTTTCCCAAGAGCAGCACCGCTTTCAGCATCACCTTTCATCCCCGCTTTGCGAAGAACGGCTATATTTACATCGGATGGAACGGCCCGCACGATGGCGAAGAAAAACATACGATCGTTACACGTTACACGCTCGGTCGGAAGGCACCGTACAAAATCGACGCGAAATCGGCGCTCGAAATTATCAGTTGGGCTTCAAACGGCCACAATGGCGCAGCGGTTGCCTTCGGTAATGACGGGCTGTTTTACGTCACCTCGGGCGATGGCACCAGCGATTCCGACACCAACGTGGCGGGGCAGGGGATGGATCATTTGCTCTCGAAGCTGTTGCGAATCGACGTCGATCATCCCGAGAAAGATCGCCCGTATTCGGTCCCCAACGACAACCCGTTTGTCGGGCGGAAAAACGTCCGCCCCGAAACCTGGGCGTACGGTTTCCGTAACCCGTGGCGAATGACCGTTGATCGCCGTACCGGCGATATCTGGGTCGGCAATAACGGGCAGGATCTGTGGGAGCAGGCGTACCTTGTGCAGCGCGGGGCAAATTATGGCTGGAGCGTTTACGAAGGGGGCCATGAGTTTTACATCAACCGCAAACTCGGTCCCACGCCGCACGTCAAGCCAACCGTTGAGCATCCGCATTCCGAATTCCGGTCGCTCACCGGCGGCGTGGTCTATTACGGCAAGAAGTTTCCAGAGCTGCGTGGAACCTATATCTACGGTGACCATTCGACAGGAAAAATCTGGGGTGCGCGGGTCGAGAAAGGCAAACTCGTCTGGAACAAGGAACTCGCCGACACGACGTTGCACATTGCGGCTTTCGCCACCGACGCCGACGGCGAACTGCTCATTCTCGATTATCAAAATAAGCAGCTGGGGGGGCTTTACACCTTTGTCCGTAACTCAGCAGACAGCCGGAATGCGAAGTTTCCGCGCAAGCTCAGCGGTAGCGGACTGTTTAATTCCGTGCCCGGACATCGCGTGCACCCGGGGTTGATTCCCTATTCGGTGAACGCGCCGTTGTGGTCTGACGGCGTGCACAAAGAGCGGTTTCTTTTGCTTCCAGCCACAACTGGTGCGGGGGACGAGCAAAAACCGACCAAGATCAACCTGAAGTCGAATCGTGGCTGGGAGTTTCCCGACGGAACGGTGGCCGTCAAATCGTTTGCACTTGAAATGCACGAAGGCGATGCCGATTCCCGCCAGTGGATCGAAACCCGTTTTCTTCTGCGGGAGCAGGGCGAGTGGGTGGGCTATTCGTATGCGTGGAACGACGAGCAGACTGATGCCATGCTGGTCGATGCCAAGGGGATTGACCGCGACTTCACCGTTCACACGGCCGACGGCGGCAGTCGGAAGCAGGCGTGGCGGTTTCCCAGCCGCAGCGAATGCATGGTCTGCCACAGTCGTGCTGCCAAGTACCTGCTTGGACTCTCAACCGTGCAAATGAATAAGCGGCACAACTACGATGGTGCGGACGCCCATCAATTTGAAGTCCTGGAAATGCTTGATCTGGTGAAGGTCAAATGGAACGGCGATGAAGCGAAAAAGTCGCCCGAGGGATTGAAGCAACTCGTCAATCCCTATGACGAACGGGAGAGTCTGGCCGACCGCGCTCGCTCTTATCTGCACGCCAATTGCGCGATTTGCCATATCGATGCCGGCGGTGGCAATTCGCAGATGAACCTCGAATTCACCACGGCAACCGACAAGATGAAACTCATCGACGTGCCGCCCATCCATCACAAGTTCGGTATCGAAGATGCCCGGCTGATTGCGCCCGGCGACCCAGACCGCTCGGTGTTGCTGCACCGCATTTCGATTCGGCAGCGCGGACAGATGCCGCAACTCGCGACGACGCTGATCGACAAGCCGGCGGTCAAACTCTTTCGGCAATGGATTCTCTCGCTGGAGAAGCCGGCGACGAAGAAGTAGTGAGCGCAATAAGAAACCCGGTTTCATTGGAGAAACCGGGTTTCTGCTAATGCGGTTTCGTGGTCCCGCCGGACGCGGTCGGCGGGCTTTATTGTACCCCTTATTGTACGAGCGCCGCGGTGTACGCGACCAAGTCGCCCTTTTCGCGGGCCACGTTCTGCAGTACGTCTAAACGTCCTGCTTGCTGGCAGAGTTCGGCGAACGAAAAACCGTTTGGATCTTCCACATCCTTCAGGTACTTTTCGGCCACATCGACTGCGTCGCTGGAACGATCAACGCGTGTCAGCAAATCGACCAGCACGTACGCCAGCATCGGCTTATCTTCTTCGTCCGGCTCGGCATCGAGCTTCTCGCGGAAATACCCAATCGCATCGTCGCGGCTCTCGTCGGCCAACGCCTTGAAGAACTGCACGTGTGCCGGATAGAAGTCGTCGAATGGCGGATCACCGGCGTAATGAAATTGCGGCGACAGGTTGGCACCGTACTCTGCCAACTGAATGGCCTTCTGCAACTCGGGACACGACGAATCGAGAAACCGCGAAAACCGCACGACCGCGTTCAAATGAGATACGTCAACGTGGTAGTTGTCGTCGGCGAACAGCCAATCGCGGCCGGTAATCAACTCCCTTAACGAATCGCCAGGTGGGGCCAACGCCATCCGCTGTTCCACTTCACTTTGTACCGTTTGGCATAAGTCGCCGAAGATTTCGTTGACTAACAGGCAGGCCGCCTGTTTTCGGTTTTCCGGCTTCAATTCCTGGATCTGCTGGTCCAATGCCGTCACCGTGTTGCAGGTGCCGTGAGACCGCAGCATCATCTCCAACCCTTTGACCGGGTTGGCTCCTTCGTACAGTGCAATGTTAATGAGCTGTTCGGTTTGTTCGTCCACTTCGCGGCCGGAATCAATCGCATCAAGAGCGGCGGCTACCTTTTCGGGTTCGCCAATCGTCCTCAAATACATCCATGCTTCGGGGATGTCCCCGTCGGCCAACAGCAACTCGCCTGCTTCGCGGGCGGCACAAACGTAGCTCGCTTTGAACTCATCCTGCTGTTCGTCCGGCACATCATCGAACGATGTCGGCCGCGTCAGCGGTAGGCCCAATTCAAATTTCTTTTGCAGGCAGATCGCGTCGAACAGTTTGTGAAACTGTTTCTCTTCGCGAAGCGCCGCAATCAGGCGTTCAATTGTCGCCTTCGCGCCGCCACTCGTCTGCAATTCGTCCAATTGTGAAAATGTCTCTTCGCTCATGATCGGTCACATACCTGTCGTGATTTGATTCTGAAAGTTGCCGTTTGTCCCGTTGTCCCCTTCAATTGGTTCCAGCAGCGTTCCCACTTCCAGCCCGCGCGGACTGCGAATAATCACGCGTGCATTGCGCTGAAGTCGCTCGCCGGTTGCAACCCGAATGCGAGAGACTTCGCCAATCGCACCGTAACGCACCAAAACCTGATCAGACATCCCGGTTCCAAATTACGGGGTTTCAACATTCGGCAGTCGAAACAAACGATCGACCGCCGTGCCACTATTGTAGTATGAAGCGTCGGCGACGGAAAAAAAAGGGCAGGGCGACCACACACTATTTAGCCGACCCGCTTGCGGGGCGTGAGCTGTTATGAACCCACTCATTCCACAATCAAAATCGGCGTCACATCACCTGCATCGTTGAATTGGCCGATCAACGTTTCGTTCGATGTATGCTGTCCCAGCACCGCGCGAGGAATCTTCGGTTGCTGCAGGCTGCGGTACAACAGCAGCTGATGTCTGCCGATCCGCAGTCGATGGCCGCTGGCCGCCTCCGTCTTCTGAATCGTACCCCGCTCGGAAACCGTCACCGTCCGCCAGTCGGCTTCCTGGCGACGCCGTTTCTTGTGCCAATCCAGAATCAGGGGAGCGTACAATCCGCCTACCCCGACTTGTTTCAGTTCGATTCCTTCGCCTCCGTCGATTGCCGCAAACGATCCGGCCGCGCTCATCACACGGTCGTCGGGCAAGGCCAGCGGAAACGCACGGACCCGCAACCCTTTGCGGCCGATGCGGCATTCCCGCGACGGCACGTCGGCCTGGATCGTCAGCCCGCTTACCACCGGCAACGTCGAAGAGTATTCGATCCGACTGTCGCCCGCGCCCGAGACAACGTCGGCCAGCACGGCGTAACGGTCGGTTCGCGACAACAGCACTTGGCGTTCGACCTGAATGCCATTCTCGAACGACAACTGCAGTTCCACGTAGTCGGCGTCCTTGTCCGAATGCCAGCAGGTGCACGTCCATTGGTTGACGAATTCCAGCGGCTCGCCGTTAATCGTCAATTCAATTTCCCAGGTACCGTTCAGCAGTCGTTGCCCATTTGCTGTCAAATCGATCAGCGGTTTCTCGCCGTGATGTGCGACCAGCAGCATGTCCGCATTCGGCTGCCAACCGGTTCTCAGGGAAGCCAGTCGCGCCCAATCGGATTGCACAACCGGGTACTCCGTTTTTTTGCCGACTTGAAAGAAATTCTCTCCCTTTTTGTCGGACGTATGCTCTTTGCCCCGGATCGATTGCAGGTAATGTCTTGGCAGAGACTGCTTGTTCCATCCCGCCGTCTTTGCAGCAGTATTCAGCAAAGTGACGGCGCCGCCGCTTTCGTCGTTGTGAAACGGCAACCGCCCGTCTGCGCCGCACAACGACACGGTCGTACCGGTCAGTTGTTGAAAACGTTTTGTCTCTTCCTCGTTCCATAACCGATTCGAGAATGCCCGCCCCCACTGAATCGCCCGCACGAGCGGAGCCAGCCACAATTCCAGTTCGTGCAGCAGATCCGCATGCGGCGTTCCGTCGGTGTCGGTTCGATCTTCCAACTGTTCCGAAAGATGCTGCCGCCCGAATTCTCGCAGAACTTCTGCGCCGCCCACGTTGGAAAACAGCAAGCCCGCCTGCCAGGGCAGTTCACCCTGAAACATCAGCCGCTCAGAATCCGGCGCCTGACTGCCCCGCGACTCGTCCAGTTCGGCGCTCAGTTGCAGCGATTCAGTCAATGTGAGCCGCCATAATGAGCCGAAGACATCGGGCGGCAATTGACTTCCCGCCCGACGCAACACTTCCAGCAGAAGTTGCAGTTCGATTACTGTCGGCTGTTCGCCTGCGAGTGTCGCATCAAGCCATGCAGACAACTCGTGCGCATGCCGTCCGGCAACGTGCTTCGGCTTCGCGGCGCTCATCGTGTCGAACAGCTCGATCAGCGTTACCGTGCGTTCGGCGTCTTCCGGCAATTCGCCAGTCATCGACGATTTCACAGGGACGACAGGCGCGTTTGCGGATGTCGCCTTGCCGAATCCTCGCTGCTGCAGCATGCGGTAGAAGCGGTTGACTTTCCCGCCGACAGCGGCCGAAACCAACGACTTTGGTGCATCCGGCTCCCACGATAGGGCCTGCAGAAACTCCGCTGCGGAAAGCTCACGGAGGTCGCATACGGGCTGGCAAAATGCAACGTGATTGTGATCCATGACGAAGCGAACTTTCAAAGCACGAAAGCTGCGATCCAACGGATCGCAGACGCTGCGGTGCGTTGCACCTCAGCTAGTTGAGACGATAAACGACAATCCGACTAGATTATCTGTTTATTGCCCGATTGCAATCAGACAGTCAATTCAGAACTCGTGATGTGTCCACTTGCCGCCGCACATCGTTCCCGCAATTTTGTTTTCGATCTGCAACAGTTGCGAGTACGGAAGTCCTTCGCCAGCAGCCGACAAATGAACGACACACAAATCGGCCCGCTTGCCCACCGTCAGCGAACCGGTCTGTTCTTGAAGTCCTACGGCACGCGCGCCGCATAGTGTTCCCAGCTCCAACAGCTTAGTTGGATCGACTTCGGGATGCCGATCGCGCAGAAAACAGAGTTCATGCCACACGCTCAGGTCGGGATTCGATGCGCGGCTGTCGGTTCCGACTGCCACCCGCGCACCGCAATCGAGCAGTCGCAGCCAGGGGTGGGCATCGTGTCGGAAATACGCGTGCGTTCGCGGGCAGTACACCACCGTCAAGTTCTCATGTGCAGCTAGAAACCCGACTTCCTCATCCGACAGATAATTGCCATGAATCACCAATCCGCGTTCCAATTCTGCCATTTGTTGCAGATACCAAAGCGGTCGGCCGTCAGTGGGAAGAACGCCGTCGCGCCACACGCCGAAATCGGTTAACAAGTCAACGAATGGCCCCGTTGAATGTTCCAACAATTCCAGTTCGTCCCGCGTTTCCGCCAGGTGAATCGCCAACGGACACCGCTGTTGTGTGGCCAGTTTAACCAACCGGTCGAATAAATCGGGATGAACGCTGTACGGCGCATGTGGACTGATGGCCGGGATAATACCGCCGGAAGCGGAGTCGGTCGGCTGCTGCAGGTGCCGACGTGCGATCGCCAATTGTTCTTCGACTTGATCCGACCGTAGGCCGATCAGTTCGCGAAAGGCAACGACTAACGGACCGGGTGTTTGGTGCAAATTTACCGAGTCATCGTTAGTCGCAATCTCGCCAAGCAGCGTCGTTCCGGCACGGGTCGACTCCGCCAATCCGTCCTGCAGCGCATCACCGCTGTTCGTCGTGCGCCCACGACGATTTGTGACGACCGATCGTATCCAGTCGGTGAACGGTCCGCGCGGTTCCAGCGGCGAGTCGATGTCGCTGAATTCCAGGTGCGTGTGCGCGTTGACCAGACCCGGAAGAATCGCCACCCGCCCTAAATCGGTCGCGCGTGGATCGGCTTTGTCGTGCAGTGCAGTGATTCGCCCGGACGCGTCGATCTCAATCGTGCCGTCGGAAATCGGATCTCCGTCCACCGGAAATATCCAGGCGGCCCGATATCGTTGCACGTCCATGTCGTTCGCCTTCAGAAACCCGGTTTTTTCAAAAAACCGGGTTTCTCGCCACGGGGTTTCTCATCGCGCCCTGAACTCAAACGCGAACTGACGTTTTCACGTTCACGTCCGATTCAATCGGCAGTTTGGCATTGGCCGAAGCCGACGTTGAGTCGCCGACCGGTTGGGCGAGCAACCATCGTAACAATGCAACAGCCACGACGGCGGCAATCAGCAGTGTCGGCCACTCATACCGTATCGCTCCACCGTCAGCAGCGAAAAACCACTCGGCCGGCGAATCCTCTATCCATGTAGTGCCGATCCGTCCGCGAAGAATTCCTAGAGAATTGTAAATCAAATGGAACAAAATGGCCGGGACCAGGCTGCGCGAATGATAAACGATTAACCCCAGCACCACTCCAACCAACGTCGCATTAAACATCTGCTGCGGCAGCGTATGAATGAGGCCGAACGCGAGCGCCGAGAGCATGATTGGCAGCCATTTGCGATGGGAATGGCCTAACCCACTCATAATGAATCCACGGAAGGCGACCTCCTCGCAGACCGCCGGCGTCACCGCCAACGCGAGCAGCATAAACCATAGCGGAAGTTCGTCGCTTGTCAGCGCCGCCAGCTGCTTTGTGACCGACGGCGGAAGTTGAGGGAAAAACCACTCCAGATTGGCCTGCAATTCCAATGACAATGGATGCAGCGCGACAGCAAGCAATAGGGCCAAACCGATCATCGTGCCCGATGGCCAACGCAGGCGCAGCGTCTGCCGGACGCTTTTTGTGAGCATCACGGCCATAAACAATGCCGGGCAAGCGATCGCTACCACCAGGTAGGTCATCTGAAGTTTTAATGCCTGCAGCGGCGCAGTGGGGTCCAACCCACCGTGGAACTTCAACGAACCAAACTGTAAGAAGAAGATCAATACGATGCAGACCACACCCTCTGTGAAGCTGGGGGTTGCCTCTTTTTCTCGCAACAGATGACGCAGCCACAATCCCAACTCAAAGCGTTCCGACTCGCGGAACAGCACGTCCTCGCGCGAAAACAGCTCAATCGCCCACCACAAGGCCAGCATGCTATAAATTACGCTCGTCGCCAATACCGGAATCGCGTACACCAGCGTCGCGGCATTCCCCTGCGGCGAAAGTAATTCCTTCAGTAGCAGGGCCGGCCCAACAACGGGCATAAAGCTGGTGAACCAATCGATTTCAACTATCGGCGACAGGCAGATTACCGTCAGCCCCAACGTGACCATCAACAGCGGTGTCAGGTAATACTGGCCCTCCTTGCTGCTCTTGGCAAACGTTGCCAGCGACAGACACAAGGCGCTGAACAGTGCGGCCAACGGAATCAGCAGCACGATCACCCACAATAGCGCCGATAGCGACGGCGGCGCCAAATTGTTGATTTGCCCAAAAATGCCGCCACCCAGCGTCGACATCATGAAATTGCCCGTCAGGCCCATGCTCAGCAGATTGAGGATTGCCGTCGATATGCTGAAGGTCATCACCGTCAGGAATTTTCCGATCACAATTTCGGTTCGCGACGCGGGGCAGATGAGCAACGTCTCCATCGTCCCGCGTTCCTTCTCGCCCGCCGCCAGGTCAATCGCCGGATAAAACGCCCCCGTCACCGACATGATGATGAGCAGCGCTGGGAACAACAGACTCCACAGGCTTTGCGAGATATCTTCCACCTGAGCCAGATCGACCGCCTCGGCGTTCACCGGTGTCGTCATCGTTGCCGGCAAATGGGCCGCCGACAAACGCTCGCTCAGAATTCCCTGTTCCCAGGCCGACACCGCACGCGAGACGCGGCGATACGCGATCTGCGACTTCTTATCGGCCTTGTTGTGCATGATGATCGGCCGGCCGTAGTCGGGAACGACCTCGGTGTCGCGCGACTTTTCGCGCAGCAGCCGGTTCACCTCGGCGATGTTGCCCCCGAACCCGTCGGGCACAATGATCAGCACCTGAATCTGACTTGTGGAAAACAGCACGCCCAACTGCCGTTTCACAAGTTCTATTTCGGCCTTCGTCCGTCCCGGAGTCGATGCCAATTTTTCCCGCTGTTCGTATTTCTGACGGATGCGCTTCGCGTCGGCCAGCAGTTGTTTCAACTTCGGGTCGGCTTTCACGTCGCCAGCCCGCGGTAGCATCGATTCGGTATACACGTCCAGTTTGTCGGCTTCGCTGAAGAGCCCGAACCAACCTTCGACGAAACGTCGCGGGCCTTTCTCACCGGCTTTGGCCGGTTGAATCAATTTCGGATGCTCGGGGAGTTCCCCTTCGCCCAGCACGACGACCGTCCGTGGTTGGTCCTGAAACAACGACATCATCTTCGCCACGCCGACGCCCATGGCGGGATACAGCAGCAACGGCAGTATCACGATCATGAACAGCGTGCGGCGGTCCCGCATCTGATCGCGAATTTCGCGCTGGAATATTAGTTTGATTCTGCGCCAACTCATGCCAACTCCGCCGCTACTTGTGCGTCATTGCGGGAAATCAATTCGAAGAACAGTTCTTCCATGTCCGGCTCGTCGTACTCCGATTCCAATTCGTCAATTGTGCCGGTCGCCAGGATCTTTCCCTTGTGAATGATCGCAATGCGGTCGCACAGCTTTTCCACTTCTCGCATGATGTGTGTCGAGAAGATAATGCACTTTCCCTGGTCCCGCAGCGATTCAATCGCCTTCACGACGGCTCGTGCCACCAGCACGTCCAAGCCGGTTGTCGGTTCGTCAAAAACGAGCACGGGGGGATCGTGGATAATCGTCCGAGCGATCGAAACCTTCTGCTTCATGCCGGTCGACATTTTTGATCCGAGCCTGTCGCTGATCTCGTGCATCTGCAGCGTTTCAAAAATCTCTTCGATCCGCTGCTGCAGTGCGTCTTCTTCCAACCCGTACAACCGGCCGAAATATTCGACCATTTCGCGGGCCGTCATGCGATCGTAAATTCCGGTATTGCCCGACATGAATCCAATGCGGGCACGGACCTCTTCCGGCTGCGTGGCGACATCGTAGCCGGCGACAACCGCGCTGCCGCTCGTCGGTCGCAACACCGTGCTGATAATCCGCAGGCAGGTCGTCTTTCCTGCGCCGTTCGGCCCCAGCAGGCCGTAGATTTCGCCCGGCTGTACGTCAAAACTGACGTGGTCCAGCGCGTTGACGCTTCCCCGCTGCAGGTCGGCAAAGCTCTTTGTCAGGTCTTGGGCATGAATCATCGAGGGGCCGTTCGCTCCGTCTGCAATACGAATGACGCAACCGTCACGAACCCTTGACGCTACCCGAATGCAGCGCTACCAGCCCGCAGCGCGAGCAAGGGTTCAACCGTTGGAGTTGTAAGTCTAGCCCAAAACCAGCAGTTGCGAAGCCCCGATTTCGCCATCCGCTACGTAACCGGCGAGTTTAGCACGGGTAACGCATTGCTCCCCGCCTCTGCCGCACATTCCGCGTTCTCGCCCTCATCCACATATTCGTAAAAAACGTTCCGCTGACGCGGTTCAAAACCGGTTTCGCGGATGCAGCGGCGGATCGTTTCCAACGACAGATGGTACACCGTTCCTGCTTCGGCAACCACGTTTTCTTCGATCATCAAACTGCCCATGTCGTTCGCGCCGAACATCAACGCCATCTGGCCAATCTTTTCGCCCTGTGTGACCCACGACGATTGAATGTTGGCGAAATTGTCCAGATACAGCCGGCTGACCGCCTGTGTCTTCAGATATTCGAACGCCCCGGTCGGCGGAAGTTGCGACATGTCAACACCGACATCCTCGTTGCGTTTCCCAAACCAGGGCGGCTCGTTCGGCGGTTGCATTGTCCAGCAGATGTAAGCGGTAAAGCCGCCGGTCTCGTCCTGCAGTTGCCGCAACCGCTCCATGTGCTCAATTCGTTCCGCCAATGTCTCGACGTGCCCGAACATCATCGTCGCCGTCGATCGCCCGCCCAACTCGTGCCAGACCCGATTGACGTTCAGCCAGTCGTCGGTCAGCACTTTGCCTCGCGTGATCAGCTTCCGCACACGATCGACGAGGATTTCCCCTCCCCCGCCCGGCAAACTTCCCAACCCGGCGTCTTTCAAACGTTCGAGAACCGTCCGCAACGGCAGCCCGCTGATCTTGGTGAAGTGATGCAACTCCGGCGGGCTGAATCCATGCACGTTGAATCCGGGGAACCGCGACCGAACGTCGCTGAGCAATTCCTCATACCACTCCAACGGCAATTTGGGATGCAAACCGCCCTGCAGCAAAATCTGATCGCCGCCCAATGAAATTGTCTCTTCAATTTTCTCGTACAGAACTTCGCGCGACAGCACGTAGACATCCGCATGATCGACGGGGCGATAAAACGCACAGAAATCGCAAACTGCCGCGCACGCGTTCGAGTAGTTCACGTTTCGATCGATGTTGTACGTGCGATACGGCTCCGGATGCAGTCGCCGCGTGACCGCATCGGCCGCTGCACCAATGGCAGCCAGTTCATGCGATTCCAGCAGTTGCAGTCCCTCGTCAGCCGAAAGTCGTTCACCGGCAACCGCTTTGTCCAATATGTGTGCAATGCTCATCAATGTCTCGCTTCGTGATCGATCTGCGTTTTCAAGTCTGACAATTTCAACCCGCGGTCTCACTCAAAATACCCTGAAGGGGTTGCACAGCCGCTGGGATTTGTTGTGTAACGCCGTTGGCGTAATTTAAGAGAAGTTACGAAGAAACCACCACCGACCCGCACGAACGCGGTGGTGACGATTCCGCTCCGACACCCAATTTTCGCGCCAACTCGTAATACAAAGTCAACCCACTGCGTTCTGCCGAACCGAGCGTGAAGTGCAGATTGTCGCGCAGATAATCGGCAGCGGTCGGAATTGGAATTCCCAATTTCGGTGCCTCGCGTGCCGCGATTTCATCGAGGCGACTGACGCCCAAATCGCGTGCTTGTGACAACGCCTCGGCCACATTGCCCAACGCAACATCCGCTCGTGCCGCCCAATGCGCGAACACGAACGGCAGGCCTGACCAATTCGACCATTCTTCGCCCAAGTCCCAAATCTCCGCAAAGTTCTCAGCCGGAACGTGCATCGCCCGGTCGCCGATCAGCAGAATCGCATCGGCGTCGGTGTCGGCAGCCGACTGTCCCAATGGCAGCGATTGCAATTGCGGAAACACGCCGCACCGTTCGGCCAGCATGATTTGCGACAGCACCGCGCTGGTTCGCGAACCTTCATCCAACGCCAGCGTGCGAATCTTACCCATCGGCACGCGACTGTAGAGCTTTACGCTGAACACTGGCCCATGAGTCGCCACGCAGGCATCCGAAACAATCTCATAATCCGGATGCCGCAGGCATTCGATCGACGGCACCAACGCCACGTCCAATCGACCGCCCGCCAGATCATCGGCCAACCGGCTCGGCACTTCCAGCACCAATTCGGCATCGGCAGCAAGTTCCCGCAGCCCCTCAATCAGCGGTTTCGAGTTCAAGTAACTCACCGCCCCAATCCGCAGGGTGCGAAATGACGATCCATTTTCGGAGTCTAAACCAGCCATAACAATGCTCTCTTCATTGAGAAACCGGGCATCATGCCGTGACATTCGATTATAGTTGCCCCAACGGTTCCCGCAATCAAGCCGTTGGCAAACAGGCAAAGGAAACGATACGATGCGGCGAATCCGCTTTGTTTGCCCTGGCGTGCGCACTCAGGGAGCAAGAGACATGACCATCATCAGGGTGATCGTCAGCAGAAAGAAGCCGCCCAACGCAAGGAATCGCTCCAATGAGACGTTTTCATAGTTGAGAGGTTTGACGAGCCAATAAACCAAGCACGGTACGTAGACAACGAACAGAAGAGGCAAGAGGAGCAGTGCGGGGCTTAAATCCAACATTTGTCTTATTCCAGGATCACGTCTCATTCACCACGACAATCGAATAACCGCGAACGCTGCGAGTGATTAACTTGGGTATCCCACCGGACGCGGCCGGTGGGCTTTTGCAAGCCATGACACCTGTTTTCTAACTCCTGACTGCCAATACCTATTCATCAATATGCCGCCTCTTAAAATTGCCCTCATTGGACTCGGAACTGTCGGCAGCGGCGTTGCCCGCCTGTTGTTGGAGCAGTCCGAACGGATTTCGCGGCGTGCCGGCCGTCCCATCGAGATTCGCCGTGCTGTCGTTCGTGACCTCGATAAGCCGCGCGGAGTCGATCTTCCCGTCGGCGTGTTGACGACCGATTTCCAGTCCGTCATCGATGACCCCGAAATCGATGTCGCAGTGCAACTCATCGGCGGGGTTGATGATGCCCGCAAGTTGATGCACGCGTTGCTCGATGCCGGCAAAGACATTGTGACGGCCAACAAGGCGCTGCTGTGCGAACATGGATTTGAACTGTTCGGCCGCGCGCGCGAACTCGGTCGCACCATTTCGTTCGAGGCGGCGGTTGCCGGTGGTGTTCCCATCATCAACGCAGTCAACCAATCGCTGGCCGCGAACCAGATTGTCTCCATTGAGGCGATTCTCAACGGCACCAGCAACTTCATCCTCACCGAAATGCTGGCCAAGAGAACTGCCTACGACGTCGTACTGCGCGAGGCGCAGGAACTTGGATACGCCGAAGCCGATCCGGCGATGGATGTCGATGGCACAGATGCGGCCCAGAAGTTGGTCATTTTAACCGAGTTGGCGTTTGGAACGAACGTCCCGCTTTCTGCGTTCCCGGTGCAGGGCATCGACACGCTCGATCTCGTCGATTTGCTGACCGCCGACGAGCTGGGCTACCGCGTGAAACTGCTGGCCGTCGTCAAGTTACTTGATGGCCAACTCGAAATGCACGTTCAGCCCACACTGGTTCGGTCGGACTGGCCGTTGGCGAAAGTGGATGGAGCCTTCAATATGATTGCCGTCGAAGGAGACGCCGTCGGTCGCACCTGGTTCTCCGGTGCCGGAGCGGGGCAGTTTCCCACCGCCTCGGCCGTCGTTGCCGATCTTATTGACACGGCAGTCGGACGTGCCGCGTTGACGTTTCCTCAACTCGATCTCTTTCGCGAGCAGGCCTCTCTGCCCGTCCTGCCGACCGAGAAGATTTCTCGGCGCTATTATTTGCGATTCACCGTCGAAGACCGGCCACACGTCTTTGCCGAAATCGCCGACATCCTCGGCCGCAACGGCGTGAGTCTGGCTTCGATTATCCAGCACGAGACGCCCGAACCCGATGAGGCACCGGTCGCCACCGATGAGGCCACCGTCTCGGTCGTCGTGATGACGCACCGCACCACGCTCGGAAAACTCCAGGCCGTCGATGCCGAACTCGACCGCCTCACAACATTGCACGGCCCCAGAGTCCGCATGCCAGTCGCTGATTAAGTCGAAACTCCAAGAGGGAACGTCATGTCCAATACGCAACCAACCATTGCTTGCGGTTTCGCGTCCCCCAAAGCAGCGGCCACACTTTGCGCAATCGCGATTACTGTCGTTTCAACAACCACCGCCGGCCCACCCAACACCGTCTACCCGGAGACCAAACGCGTGAACCAAGTCGATGATTACCACGGCACGAAAGTGGACGACCCGTACCGTTGGCTGGAAGACGACGTTCGCAAATCCAAAGACGTTGCAAAGTGGGTTGAAGAACAGAATAAGGTCACGTTTGGCTTTCTGAAGTCGATCTCCGGCCGCGAGCAAATCGAGAAGCGGCTGACGGAATTGTGGAATTATGAAAAGATCGGCGCGCCGTTCAAACGCGGCGGACGTTACCTGTTCTACAAGAACGACGGTCTGCAGAATCAGTCCGTGCTCTACCGCATGGAAAAACTCGACGATGAGCCGCAATTGCTCATCGATCCCAACACGTGGTCGAAGGACGGCACCGTTGCACTCGCCGGCACCTCGTTCAGCGACGACGGTAAACACATCGCCTACGGCATTCAGGACGCCGGTTCCGATTGGCGAACCTGGCGGATTATGGAGATTGAAAGCGGGCGACTGCTCGATGACGAACTCAAGTGGATCAAGTTTGGCGGCGTTTCCTGGACGAACGACGGCAAGGGATTCTTCTACGTCCGCTACGATGAACCGAAAGAGGGGGCCGAATTCCAGAGCCTCAATCTCAACCAGAAGGTGTTTTACCACCGCGTCGGCACGGCGCAATCGGACGACGTCCTCGTCTACAAGCGGCCCGATCATCCCGATTGGGGCTTCTCGCCAAGCGTTACCGAGGATGGCCGCTATCTCGTCCTCATCGTCTGGAAGGGAACCGACGATAAGTACCGCGTCCTCTACAAAGACCTCGCCGAACCCTACGGCATGCCGATCGATCTCGTCGAGGATTTTGAAAACGAATTCTCATTCGTCGGCAACGACGGCCCCGTGTTCTACTTCAAGACCGATCTCGACGCCCCGCGCAAACGGCTCATTGCAATCGATACGCGTCATCCAGAACGTGAGAATTATCGCGAAGTCATCCCGCAGACCGACGAAACACTGACCAGCGTCTCGTTTGTCGCCAACATGTTTGTCGCCCGGTATCTCAAAGACGCGAAGACGCAGATCAAAATGCATTCGACGAACGGCGAGTTCATCCGCGAGGTCGAGTTCCCCGGGATTGGTTCGGCTTCAGGATTCGGCGGCAAGCGAACCGACACCGAAACGTTTTATTCGTTTTCCAGTTTCGCGACGCCGCCCAGCATTTATCGTTACGACATGCTCACTGGCAACAGCAAATTCATTCGCCGCTCGAACGCCAAAGCCAATCCCGACGACTATGAAGTGAAGCAGATATTCTACAAAAGCAAAGACGGCACACGCGTGCCGATGTTCATTGCGCACAAACGCGGAATCGAACTCGATGGCAACAATCCTTTGTTGCTGTATGGATACGGCGGGTTCAACATTTCGTTGACGCCGCGATTTTCAATCAGTCGCCTCGCTTGGATGGAAATGGGGGGTATCTTCGCTATGCCCAATCTTCGCGGCGGCGGTGAGTACGGCGAAGAATGGCATCGCGGCGGCACCAAAGCGAACAAGCAAAATGTCTTCGACGATTTTATCGCTGCCGCCGAATGGCTCATCGAAAACAAATACACCCGCACCGACAAGTTGGCGATTCAAGGTGGCAGCAACGGTGGGTTGCTGGTTGGTGCCTGTATGACGCAGCGGCCCGATTTGTTCGGTGCCTGTCTTCCCGCCGTCGGCGTGATGGACATGCTTCGTTTTCACAAATTCACCGCCGGCCGTTTTTGGACCGACGATTACGGTTCGGCCGACAATGCCGATGAGTTCAAAACGCTCTACGCCTATTCGCCGTACCATAATCTCAAACCAGGGACAGCGTACCCGCCCACGCTCATCACCACCGCCGACACCGACGACCGTGTTGTTCCCGGCCACAGTTTCAAATTTGCAGCCCAATTGCAGAACGCTCATAAAGGCGATGCGCCGGTGCTCATCCGCATCGAAACCCGTGCCGGCCACGGCGCCGGCAAACCGACATCGAAGGTCATCGAGGAAATCGCCGACCAATGGGCCTTCCTGGTCAAAGTCCTCGACATCAAACTCAAGTGACACTTGCGGTTTAGCGCCGCGTCAAGTTTTGTTTTTAGGTTGGGTGCCACTGGCGACACGCCAGTGGCACCCGGAGCACCTCACGGAACCGATAACGCCGCGAAACCGCAAGCGGAACTCCGATTACAACTCATCCTCAGATTGGGGTTTTAATGCCCAAACACCAACATCTCACGACTCCCCCCGACACGGCTGAATTGCCCAAGGGCATTCCCTACATCATCGGCAACGAGGCTGCCGAGCGGTTCAGCTTTTACGGCATGAAGGCGGTGTTGGCCGTTTTTATGACAAAGTTTTTGCTCGATATGCACGACCAGCCAGCGTACATGAGCGACGAAGATGCGAAGATTTGGATTCACAATTTTGGGACGGCCGTCTATTTCTTTCCGATTCTGGGCGCTTTCATTTCGGATTGGTTGACCGGCAAGTATCGGATGATTTTGGCGCTGTCCGTCGTTTATTGTGCCGGTCACGCCGTGCTGGCGTTGATCGATTTACCGGTCGCAGTCGAGCCAAGGCAGTTGCTGTTTTGGGGCCTGGCACTCATTGCAATCGGTGCGGGCGGAATCAAGCCGTGTGTCTCAGCCCACGTGGGCGACCAGTTCGGGAAGGGGAATCAGCATCGGCTGTCGCGGATGTTTTCCTGGTTCTATTTTTCCATCAATCTGGGGGCGATGGTTTCGACGCTGTTGACGCCCATTTTGCTGGACGAATTGGGGCCCGCCTGGGCATTCGGAGTTCCCGGCGTGCTGATGGCTTTGGCGACGGTGGCGTTCTGGATGGGGCGCAAGGTGTTTGTGCATATTCCACCGGCCGGGAATCGGTTCTTCAAGGAGACCTTTAGTTGGGAAGGAATCCGCGCCGTTGGGAATTTGGTGCCGTTGTATACTTTCATCGCCGTCTTTTGGGCGCTGTTCGATCAAACCGCCTCCGCGTGGGTGCTGCAGGCGGAAGATATGAATCGTCACATCTTTGGGTGGGAAATTCGCTCCTCGCAAATTCAGGCGGCAAACCCGTTTCTCGTGATGTTCTTTATTCCCGTGTTTTCCTACGGCATTTATCCGTTTCTGAGCCGTTTTTTTCAACTCACGCCATTGCGGAAGATCGGCATCGGCCTGTTCGTAACAGTCCCCGCATTCGCAATTCCTGCCTGGATCGAAATGGGAATCACACGTGGTGAGTCGCCACACATTATTTGGCAGTTTCTGGCTTATGTCGTGTTGACGGCGGCGGAGATTCTGGTGTCCGTCACGGCACTCGAATTCTCTTACACGCAAGCGCCGAAGAAGATGAAGTCGTTCATCATGGGACTTTACCTGCTGTCGGTGGCCGTGGGAAATCAATTGACGGTGCAGGTGAACGTGTTCATCAAGGCTCAAAAGGAAGAAGGCGTGAATTATCTCGCCGGTGCGAATTATTACTGGTTCTTCACCGGCCTGATGGCCGTAACGGCAGTCGTATATGTCGCATTCGCCCAATTCTACCGTGGCCAAACCTACATTCAGGGAGCTGAGAAGCAACACGACAGCGCCGATGCGAAAACCGACTGACCGCCACGTCTGTTGTCCTGCATAACCCGTGTGACAGCCGTTTCTTCGAACACAGCCATTCCCACGGCAGCAGAGAGAACCTACAATTCGCACCGGTTGTCGGCCCTGTTGGTCGGCGTCCCCAGTACATGGAAACTATCCAATCGAAGGAGTCGAATATGTTACGCACCAATTGTCTTGTCACCGGATTCGCCATCACCTCGCTGGTTTTGCTCGCTGGCTGTGGTTCCGATGACGGAGATGACTTTCAGACGCTTGCAGACGATCAGCCTGAGGTCGCCGCGCCGGCGCACGATCATTCGCACGAAAGCGGCCCCAACGGCGGCCATCTCATCGAACTGGGCGAAGAAGAATTCCACGCCGAATTGGTCTTCGATGGTGAAACACGAGTGACGACTATTTACGTTCTCGATGGTCACGCCAAATCGCCCGTTCCGATCAAGGCAACCGAACTCGAACTGCACCTTGAAGGCGAAGGCGACGAAACCGAACTGTTGTTCGCCGCCTCACCACTGGAAAGTGACGGCGAAGGAATGTCCTCCCGTTTCGTACTGGCCGCCGATGATCTGCCCGAGTCGGTCAAAGACGAAGAAGAAATCAAAGGCCATCTGCACATTGAAATCGACGGCAAGATGTTCGCCGGCGACATCGAACACGACCACGGTGAGGGCGAGGAGCACAAGCACGACGACGACAAACCAACAACCGACGGCGAATAGGACAACAGGCGAGCGGGGGGCGTAAGACCCCTGATTTGCTGGGGTGCCACTGGCGTGTCGCCAGTGCTGAGTGTGCGCTCGGCATCTAACGTCATTTCAAACGAGCAGCTTCTCCACAACCTCGCCCGCGATGTCGGTCAGCCGGAAGTCGCGCCCTTGGTACTTGAACGTCAGCCGTTCGTGATCGATGCCCAACAGGTGCTCGATCGTGGCGTGGAAGTCGTGCATGCTGACGGCGTCTTCCACGGGGAAGTACCCGAGTTCGTCGGTCTTGCCGACGCTGGTTCCGCCCTTCACGCCGCCGCCGGCCATCCATGCGCAGAACGCGCTGCGGTGATGATCGCGCCCCGCACTCTTGCCAGCCGAACCCTGTAACAACGGCGTGCGGCCGAACTCTGCCCCCCAAATCACCAGCGTTTCGTCCAGCAGTCCCCGTTGTTTCAAATCGCGAATCAGGGCGGCAATCGGTTGATCGACCTGTTTGCATTTGCGAGGTAAATTGCTGAAGACCGAACCGTGATGGTCCCAACCCTGGTCCATCAACTGCACAAATCGCACGCCGCGTTCCACAAGCCGCCGCGCGAGCAAACAGTTGTTCGCAAAACTGGCCTTGCCCGGCTCGGTGCCATACATCTCGTGAACGTGTTTCGGTTCGCCGGCAGTCTTCATCAACTCCGGCACCGATGTCTGCATGCGGTACGCCAATTCATATTGCGTGATTCGCGTGGCGATTTCCGGATCGCCCACGTCGGCCAGTTGCGCGCGATTCAGTGTGTTGATGCTATTAAGCGTTCGCCGCCGGTCGCCGCTGCTGATCCCTTTCGGATTCGAGAGAAACAACACCGGATCGCCTTGGCTGCGAAACTCGACGCCCTGATTCTGTGTCGGCAGAAATCCGCTGCCCCACATGCTGTTACCCGCACCACCCACGCTGCCGGTAATCAGCACGACAAAACCGGGCAGGTTGCGGTTTTCACTTCCCAGCCCGTAGTTGATCCAACTCCCCATCGTCGGCCGCCCGAACCGCTGAAACCCGGTGTGCAAAACCAACTGCGCCGGCCCGTGGTTGAACTGCTCGGTGTGCAGCGTTTTGATGATGGCCATCTCATCGGCCACGCCTCCCAAGTGAGGCAACAAATTCGATAGCTCCAATCCCGATTCGCCGCACCGCCGAAACCCCATGCGGCTGCCCAACAGTTTCGGTGTGCCGCGAATGAACGCAAACTTTGCCCCTTCGAGGTACTGCTGCGGACATTCCTTGCCGTCGTTGTCCATCAACGCTGGCTTGTTCTCAAACAAATCCAACTGCGACGGCGCACCCACCATGTGCAGGAAAATGACATTCTTCACGCGCGGCGGGAAATGCGGTTGCTGTCGCGGCTGGGCCGCCGGCAACTCATCGGCCAACAACGAAGCCAACGCAATACTGCCAACGCCGGTTCCCACCCGCTGCAACAACTCACGTCGGGTGATGTCCTGGATTGTTTGTGATGCGTTCAACATGATCCTGTTCCGTTCGTCTCTTTCTTGTCGCGTAGTCCCGGCTTATTCGGGCGTTACGTCAATTCGTTGTGCTGCGATCTTGTGCGGCCGACAAACGATTCTACTCGACCGGTGTCGTTGGAAGTTTCAGTTTTGCAAAAGGCTTGAGTTTCTCCGGTGCGGTTTTTGGGGGGCCCTCTTTCAGGATATCCCGCACCCACGCTGCCCAGAACATCACTTTCTCATTTTCGTCCTTTTCTATCACTGTTTCCAGCTGCTTGTGCAGTTTGAGCCGATCGACGGCACGAAACGTCGTCTTACTACTGATGCACATGGCTCGCAGGTGACGCAACGCGCATAACTGAATGGCAGAGTCGGCATGCGAGAGGTTTCCGGCCAATGCCTTGGCGAGATCATCCGGCCGCAGCCTGGAGTGTTCATGAACCTGGATTGTCCCCGACAAGCTGTGGAAATCTTCGTGTTGTCTTTGCAGCTTCTGTTCCTTCGTCTCCGGTTCCGTCGGCTTCTTGCGGTCGGCCGTTGTGCGCAGCAAGTGGGGGACGAGGATGGCCATGTTGTTGGTCAGATGGAAGTGCGTCACATGGGCATTGTTGCGTACCATCCAATCGGAATCGGCAAACATCGTCCTGAGCGTTTTTAGTACCTTGGGAGTCTTTCCCACAGCCTTGCCCAAAACGAATGGAACCGACGAACGAACTCCCGTATGTTTCGATTCGGCCGCCGCATACAGAAGCGGAATAGCCTCCTTGGGAAACCGCTTGAAAAGACCTGCCACCGATGTCGCATTCGTGCGAATGGTCGCATCGTCGTCGTTGAATGCTTTGATGATGGCAAGCGGACAAGCGATTTGATCCACCGCCGACAGCCCGATGGCAACCACCGCGCCATTGCGAATTTCGACGTCATCTTCGCGAGCATAGGCTGCCAGCGACGCGCACGTCCGTTTCGCGTCGTGCTTCCCCACTTCCTTCAGTTTCTTAAGAGCCGCCAATCGAACGCTCTTCGAATTCGTCGGCTTCGCTCGTTCGAGCAGCGCAGACAACTCGTCCGCAGCATCAACCTGAACCGCGAGGGCGAGTAGTAGGAATATGGACATGCTTTCGAACCGTTGCGTAGAAGTGACGAAGGCCCGACTCGATTTGACCGCTTCGCCAATAGGTATAAAACCGAAGTACTTAGCCCGACGAGAAAACACGTCGGGCCGGTGTGTGATGGCCCGTTAACTTTCGGTACGTCAACAGCGACCGTACGCTGGCCGCCGGTGTGTTCACCGGCGGCTAAGTATGCGTTACCCCTTCGTAATCATCTCATCCAGATTCATCAGAATGTGCGAGACGTGGAACCATGCGACCAATTCTGCAGGCGAAACGCCCTTGGGGAGTTTCGTCTTGCCGACGATTGTGGTGGCGGTCTTGGGGTCTTTTTCGTAGCGCTTGAGTTCTCGTTGATAAACGCCGAGGAGGTGGTCGGTTTCGAAGTCGGTGGGTTGGCGGGCGAAGCAGCGGCGGAAGCCGTGGATGACGCGGTCGCGGTTGGATGTTAACTCGGCGTTTGCGGCCATCTGCCCGGCGAGGGCCATTGCCATTTCGAGGTAGGCTTTATCGTTCAGTAGTGTTAGCGATTGCAGTGGGGTGTTGGTGCGCGGGCGTTTGACGACGCAGGCGGCGCGGTCGGGGGCGTCGAAGTTGACGAAGCTGGCATACGGGGCGCTGCGTCGCCAGATGGTGTAGATGCCACGGCGAAAACGGTCTTCATTTGTCGCGGCCACATACTTCGGCGCGTTACGGCCCACGTGTCGCCAGACGCCCGGCGGCTGCGGCGGAAAGACCGGCGGGCCGCCCGCTTTCGTGCTGAGCAATCCACTCGCCATCAATGCGTTGTCGCGAATCATCTCGGCCGGCAGACGGAATCGCGCACCGCGTGCCAGCAACCGATTCTCCGGATCGCGTTCCAACAGCTTCGGCGTGACGCGCGACGACTGCCGGTACGTGGACGAGTTGACGATCACTTCGTGGATGTGTTTCATCGACCAGCCGTTTTCCATGAACTCCACCGCCAGCCAATCGAGCAACTCGGGATGCGTCGGCAAATCGCCTTGCGTGCCGAAATCTTCTTCGGTGCGAACGATGCCGCGGCCGAAGATTTCAGCCCACCAGCGGTTGACCGTGACGCGCGCGACGAGCGGGTTTTCCTTGTCGGCCAGCCATCGTGCCAATCCGAGTCGGCTTTGTGGCGCATCCGCTGCGGTCTGATGCAGACTGCCGGGCGTTCCCGCATCGACTTTCGCCAACGGTTTTAGGAAGTCACCGCGCTTGAAGATGTGCGTCTCGCGCGGCTTCTCCTGTTCGACCATCACCAATGAAGTCGTCGGCTTGGCGGCCGCCAGCTGTTTTTGCAAAGCGGCCGCGCGGTCGCTCAGTTTCTTCACATCGGGATGACTCTTCAAAAACTGATTGCGCAGTAGCACTTTCTGCTTTGGTTTTCGCTTCTTGATCGGCAACTTCAAAATCGCCACAATTGCCGGCGGAAGTTTTCCCTTGTTTTCGGTCGAACCCGCTGCTTTCTTGTCGTTGATGCGTGCCGTCTGCTCTGTTTCCCAGACGGTTTGCAGTTTCGCAATTTCTGCCAGCTGCGGTTTCAATTTGGCATTCGCGGCGGCCAGTTTCTCTGTCAATTCCTCGTGTTTCTGCTCTTGCTCTTTCGTCAGCGGCAGCGACAACTTCGGGCCGTAGAAGTCGTAGGTTGTGGCGTTGGTGTGTTTGACTTCGATCAGGGTGCTGTTGAAGTAGGCGAACAGCCGGTAGTAGTCGCGTTGTGTGAAGGGGTCGTATTTGTGGGTGTGGCATTGGCTGCAGGCGATGGATGTTCCCAGCCAGACGGTGCCGGTGGTGTTCACGCGATCGATGACCTGATTGACACGGTTCTGTTCCGGATCGACGCCCGCTTCGACATTGCAGGTGGGTTGCCGATGAAATCCGGTGGCGATTTTCTGGCTCAATGTTGCATTGGGTAACAGGTCGCCGGCGATTTGTTCGATGGTGAATTGATCGAACGGCATGTCGTCGTTCATGGCCTGAATGACCCAGTCGCGATACGGCCAGACGTCGCGGTACTGGTCGGCCTGAAATCCGTTGGAGTCGGCGTAGCGGGCCAGATCGAGCCACGGCCGCGCCCACCGCTCGCCATATCGTGGGGATGCCAACAGTCGCTTCACAACACGTTGAAACGCATCGCTGCGGTCGTCGTTCAAGAACGCGTCAACTTCTTCGACGGAGGGCGGAATGCCGATCAGGTCGAGAGAAACGCGCCGCAGCAAACGGGCTTTGTCGGCTCCGGCGGACGGCGTGAGCTTTTCTTTTTCCAGGTGGGACAACACGAATGCGTCAATCGGATTACGAATCCAGTTGGCAGGCAAGAAACCCGGTTTCTTTGAGAAACCGGGTTTCTGAAACGTGGGCAACTCGGGACGAACCGGTTTGATATACGCCCAATGTGTCTCCAACGATTTGATGTCAGAACCGACTCCGTCCGGCCAGACTGCACCCTGGTCGATCCAGTTGCGAATGACTGCGATTTCTTTTTCGCTCAGCGGGTCGGCATCGAGCGGCATGCGCTCTTCTTTGTCGCCGTCGATCAACCGTCGCAGTATCAGACTCTTCTTACTGTTGCCGGGAACGATTGTTTTTCCGGACAGGCCGCCCTTGAAGACGATCGTCTTCGCGTCGAGTCGCAGTCGGCCTTCCTGGACATCGGGTCCATGACAGTCGTTGCAATGCGCGGCAAAAATCGGCGCGACGTCGCGGGCGAAGTCGACTTTCTTTGCAGCCGGTTTGGTGGCGCCATCGGCGGCGAGCGCGGTTCCTGCGCTCACGCAGGCAAGCAAGCCGCACGCCAAGACAAAACGATCGATTTGACAGTGACCGAAATTCACGTTCGTTATCCTTTTTGCCAGCGTTGCTCACGCTCGATCCCACGGGCGGCAGCCCGTGGGCTTTTGGTTGCGACGTTGACGATGTGCATTGGCATCAGCGACGGACGTTAATATAGGACTTAACGTCCCCAATTACATCAAAAGCTGCCGTGCTTGTCCACTTTTCGACGTACGCGTCGTTTGCGGTGAATCGAATGGCAACGAATAGGAGTTATCACCACTCGATCCCGCCGGCCGCAGCCCGCGGGCTTTGAGTCATGAAATGAACAATCGGTTTGCCGTTCCGCGTGCGGGGCGTTTTTACATCACCCCTTGAAAACAACGATTCCGGCGCAATTTCCGCACTGTCAGCTGTGAAAAAGAAATATTACACGAAATGCCGTAACATAAACTAGGGACGGGTGTTATGTGAGTGGTTGTGCTCCCCGGTCGGCTATGTCGTGCGGAATATCTTTGGTTTCGCAACGGCGATCCTGATAATCTATCGGGTGACCCTTCTGCGAGTCACATCAATCAGGGACGGTTGTTTTCATGTCGTTGCCGTCCGTGTGCTGTTCGAAGCGCACGATTCAGAAGGAAATATATTGTGAACACGCCCTCGCTTGCCAAAGATATTATGGTCACACGTCTGGTGACTTTGTCGCCGGGAATGGACGTGTATGATGCGATTGGCCTGCTGCTCAAGCACAAGATCTCCGGTGCGCCGGTTGTCGATGCCTCCGGGAGGTTTCTCGGCGTCTTCTCTGAAAAGTGCTGCATGAGCGTGCTGGTCGAGGCGGCTTACGACAACATGCCCGCTTCGCAGATCGACCCGTTCATCGATACCGAAGCCCACACAACCACCGAAGAAACCGATCTGTTATCGCTCGCGCAGATCTTCCTCAACACCCCGTACCGCCGTTTGCCGGTGCTGCGATCGGGCCGGCTGGTGGGGCAGATCAGTCGTCGCGACGTGTTGAAAGCGGCTCACAAGATGCTTGCGGTTTCGCCGGGGAAGCAGTCGGACCTGTTGTATCTCAGTTCAATTTTCGACAGGAACGACGCCCCCATTGCACAATGATCTGCATACTTTGAATTGACGGCCAGGAAGGTCAAAGCGATCTTCTCAGCCCATCGCGTTCACTCGGCGGCAATCCCTGTCGCCGGGTGAGGCGGTGGCCCGGGGAAGCCGGGTGACTGCAGAGTGGGCGGATGCCATGTTTGAGGTTGGTGTTCCACTGGCGTATCGCCAGTGTCCGACGTGATGCACTGGCGACACGCCAGTGGCACCCGTTCACGCCGAACGCTTTTCACTGGCGACACGCCAGTGGCACCCGTTAATGCCGAACCCATTAAGAGAGTGGCATCCGTCGTCGAACTTGTGGCCCGCGCACCAAGTTGCTAGGTTTGCCCCGTACCGCAGATGTTCGACTTCCCACAAGGACGGCTCCACATGACGGCCCCCGGTTTAGGATTCTCCTCCGCCTCGAAGCGGCGGCCCATTGCACGCTCGACGACGATTCTTACCGTTCGCCACAAGGGGAAAGTGGCGATTGGCGGCGATGGACAAGTGACTTACGGCGAAAGCATTCTCAAGTCGGACACCTGCAAAATTCGCTGGATGCTCGACAACAAGGTACTCGTGGGCTTTGCCGGCTCAACCGCCGATGCGTTTTCGCTGTTAGAGCGTTTTGAAGCCAAGGCGAAGGACTACCCGGGGAACATCGTGCGGGCGGCTACCGAGTTGGCACGCGATTGGCGAACCGACCGCATTCTCCGCAGGCTCGAAGCGCTGATGGTTGTGGTTAACGCCGAGTTCAGTTTGCTTATTACGGGGCAGGGCGATGTGGTCCAGCCGGCCGATTCGGTCATCGGCATCGGTTCTGGCGGGAATTATGCCGTCGCCGCCGCGCGGGGACTTCTGAAACACTCGAAACTATCGGCAAGCGAGATCGTCCGCGAATCGCTGGGCATCGCTTCCGAAATCGACATCTACACCAATAACAATATCACTGTGGAGGAGTTAAGTTGCGCGAAATGACGCCGCGCCAGACGGTTTCTGAGTTGGACAAACATATTGTCGGCCAAGGCGACGCCAAGCGCGCCGTTGCCATCGCTTTGCGCAACCGTTGGCGGTGGAATCACCTGCCCGACGAAATTCGCAACGAGGTGACACCGAAGAACATCATCATGATCGGTCCGACCGGCGTCGGCAAGACGGAGATTACCCGTCGGCTGGCCAAGCTCACCGGCGCACCGTTCATCAAGGTGGAAGCCAGCAAGTACACCGAAGTGGGCTACTACGGCCGCGATGTCGAAAGCATGGTCCGCGATCTCGTCGATGCCGCCATCAATCTTGTCACGGCGCAGAAACGCATCGAGATTGAAGAGGTGGCCAGCCAGCGCGTCGAAGAACGCCTGCTCGATCTGCTTGTCCCCGGTCCCGAATGGGATGCCGCCGACGAAGCGGCGCACGAAGAAAGTGTCAAACGTCACGAGCGGACCCGTGAAAAGTTTCGTAAGAAACTCAAAGCGGGGGAACTCGAAGAACGAGAGGTCGAGCTCACCGTCGAACAACGGCAGTCGCCCGTGCAGGTGTTTTCGAGCATGGGCGGCATTGAGCAGATGGACATCGACTTCCAAAGCATGTTCGAACGCATCATGCCGAAGCAGAGCCGCGAGCGCGAAGTGACGGTCGCCGAGGCACGACAGGTGTTACTCGAACAGGAAGCCGAAGCGTTGATGGATCGCGATGCCATCAACGAAGAGTCGATTGCATTGGCCGAATCCAACGGGATTGTTTTTCTTGACGAACTCGACAAGATCTGCGGATCAGGTGAAGGATCGCGGGGAGCGGATGTCAGCCGTCAAGGTGTGCAGCGCGACCTGTTGCCCATCGTCGAGGGAACGACCGTGCAAACCCGTTACGGCAACGTGCAGACCGACCACATGCTGTTTATTGCCGCCGGCGCATTTCACCAGGCGAAGATCTCGGATTTGATGCCCGAATTGCAGGGGCGTTTTCCCATTCGCGTCGAGTTGCAGGATCTGACCCGTGACGATTTCATCTGTATTCTCACCGAGCCGTCCAGTTCGCTGACAAAGCAATACGAAGCCCTGCTGCTGACTGACGGCATTAAACTTCGCTTCAAACCGGACGGCATTGAAGCCATCGCCGACATTGCCTACAAGGTGAATCAGACAACGCAGAACATCGGTGCCCGCAGACTGTATACGATCGTCGAACGATTGCTGGATGAGATCAGCTTTGCAGCACCCAACGTCAAGAAGAAGACGCTGACGGTCGATGCCAAGTACGTCCAGAGTCAGCTGGCGGAAATTACCAGCGACGAAGATCTCAGCAAGTTTATCTTGTGAAATTGGTTGCGGCGGTATATCTCTGGTCCTTTGCTATCGCGTTGGTCTGACGCAATGTCGGCTGGCGAGTCATCGAACAGGAAACCGCGATGACAGACTCAAAACGACATGACGATTCTCAGGACGACCGTTTTACCCGGCGGTATGCGTCCCGTGCTAATGCAGTTGTTGTCCGCGAGAATGATCACATGCGGACCGGAATACCGGCGATTCTGCACAATGTTTCCACAGGCGGACTGGCGTTGTCGATCGAAATCGAGTTGCAGTTGGGCGAGCAGATCAAAATACGGCTCAGCAACGAAATTCAGCGGTTCAAAAAGGAAGTCCGCGGCATGGTGCGGCGCGTGTCACCCACCGATGAGGCGACATTCTTTTGCGGCGTTGAACTCGCGACTCGCTTAACGCCGCTTGAGGTGTCGTACGCCAGCAAGAACGTTATCGCCCATCCCGATAGCGACGGCCCACTCTGGATATAATTCCCAATTGAGCCACCCCCAAAGCCCACGGGCCGCGTCCCGTGCGATCGCGTCTTGCCGGATCAAACCCCTATCCGGCCCGCCGCTGTGACTGGGCCGCGCGCGGCATCTTTTTGTTGCTTCCGTAACTGACGGCGTTCGCGTTTGGTCAGTCCTTTCATGGATTGCACGTCGTTTGGAATGCTCGCCGGAGCTTCCATGTTCTTTTCGTCATCAGCTGACGGTTCATCGATAACTTCATCGGCTACGGGTTCGTCGGTGCTTGGCAACTCGGCCGTCACCGGGGGGAGGGGCGGATCGTCTGCGACCGCGACTTCCACCGGAGCAGGCTTCCTTTCCCGTTTCGCGGGTTTCTTCGTTTTCTCTTCAACTGTCGCCGCCGCAATCGATTCGTCTGCAGGATTGTCTGCTACGGTTGTCACCTTCGCCTGCTTCTTGCGTTTCGGCAACTTTGGAAGACGTAACAGCGATCTCAGTCGGAACACCGGGGGGCGAATCTGTGCCGGATCGGGTGTCACATGCACGACATGCCGGGCATGCAGCAACAGGCTCATGAAGAGCAGCCAGCAGGCTGAAAGTTCCAGTCCCCAATTCATCAGCCGGCTTTCATCCGGCGGCAGCGGTATTGTCACGGCATCCAATTGCAGCACGGCGATGCACACGCCACACGCGGTCGCCATCCATAACATGGAGAGGCTCGACCGGCAGTCGCGCATTTCCCGGTGCAGTGTCCGCAGCACCCACACGGCTGCAAGGCAGATGGGCAACAGCCACACCATGACTTCGGCATGCCAGAATTCCGGTCTCCACAGCCACATGGCCGTCTTCGCCCACGCGAGATGCAAATCGGCGGCGATGGCGAGAGTTGCACCCATACCGATTGCCACGCACCACCCCCACTGGCGATAGCGGCCATCAAAATCTCGCGGACTTTGAGACCGAACCCACCAAATGAACCAAGCCAATTGAGTTGATACCAATAGCAACAGCGTCGCAAACGGCTTCACAGCGCGGCCTGCCGCCAGGTCGAACAGATGCGCAAAGCCGGGACCGAACTGCGCATCACCCACCGTCGACGTCGTTCCCGCCAGCAGCAAATTCCCGCCGACCAGTAGCGCCAGCACACCCAGTGCCCATAACTTCCAGAGTTTCGGCGAGATCAACCGGCCGAGAGGAAAATGGGAAACGCGAACGTCACCGGGCGGCAATTCTCCGTCATCGGCAACCAAATCAACGTCGTGCGATTCAACGTCATTGGACGACGACGATGACGATTCACCGTTCAAATCATTGTCGTCCGCTTCGCCTGCCAGCCGACGGCGGCGGCGTTCATCCAGGCAACGGGAACCGGCAAATCCAGTGGACATCGACGATTTCTCGCAACACGATCTGACAGTAGGGGAATGGACGATTCCAATCGGCGCACCGCCGAATGGACCTGCCCGGGAGATAGGGCCAGCAGTATCGCCATTCATCGGATTCAGAGCAAGCAGACATTGCCGAATGTCGCCATTTTGGCGGCCCTACAACCGACATCGCGAAACACTGCCGAATACCTCGTGCGATGAGATTTGTTTGACCAAGCTGCGCGGCCTGCCGTAGTTGCCCAACTCGCGAAAATCTCCATGCCGAGACTCCGCGATCATGCGTCGCGCCATGCACGCTGATATACTGGTCAGAACCGACTGGGAAGAACTGCGGGCCGTTTCCCGTAGAAATTCGCAACCTATGATCGCGAGGCTGATTTCGATGATCCGTTTTCTGTTGTGTTTGCTTAGTGTGGGATCGTTTGCCGGTTCGTTTCTTGTGGCACCGGCAAATGCTGCCGATGGGCAGAAAAACGTTGTCCTGTATGTCGTCGATGACCAAGGATTTCAGGCCGGCTGTTACGGCAACAAGGCGATTAAGACGCCGGGCCTCGATCGGCTCGCAGCCGCCGGGACCCGCTTCACGCGAGCTTACTGCACCACGGCCAGTTGCAGTGCCAGCCGCTCGGTACTGATGACCGGACTCTACAATCACGCCACCGGACATTACGGCCACGCCCACGGATACAATCACTTCAGCACGTACGAATCGGTGCAGACGCTTCCGGTGATTTTGAAAGAGGCCGGTTATCGCACCTGCTCGATTGGCAAGTACCATCTTGCTCCCCGGTACGTTTACGAATTCGAGACGTATCGCAACACGGGCGTGCAGGGAAACCGCAACTCAGCACGGATGGCAAAAAACGCACAAGAGTGGATTTCGGAAAACGACGACCGGCCGTTCTTTTTGTACTTCTGCACCAGCGACCCGCATCGCGGTGGGGGAGTCGGCGGCTTTGCCAACCACAACGACAAGCCCGGTTTCTATCCCGGCGTGAAGGAAGTGCGTTACAAGCCGGAAGACGTCATCGTTCCGCCGTGGATGTCGGACAAGCTGGAAGTTCGACAGGAATTGGCCGAGTACTATCAGGCGATCTCGCGTGCCGATCAGGGGCTGGGCCGGTTGCTCGATGCGTTGAAGACGACCGGTCACTGGGACGACACGTTGATCATCTTTCTCAGCGACAACGGCCCTCCGTTCCCCGGGGCCAAAACCTGCCTGTATGAACCGGGAGCCAACTTGCCGTTGATTGTGCGCGACCCGACGGCGAAAAATGCGGGCGGCACAACCGATGCGATGGTGACGTGGTCGGACATCACGCCGACCATCCTCGATTACTGCAACGTCAAACCGGCCGACTCACCCGCTATTCGCACCGTCGATAATGTCGGACAACGCGCGACCAAAGGCCCGAAGAAACCCTGGAAATTCCACGGGCGTTCGTTCATGTCCGCACTTGGCGAAGAACACGCGCCGAAATTTAACGAGGTGTTCGCCTCGCATACGTTCCACGAGATTACGATGTATTATCCCATGCGGGTCATTCGCAGCGGAAAGTACAAGTACACGTTCAACATCGCGCACCAACTGCCGTACCCGTTTGCGTCCGATTTGTACGCGTCACCCACCTGGCAGAGCGTGCTCCGCGACAAAGATGAGTTCTACGGCAAACGAACGGTCTACGCCTATCTGCATCGTGAGCGGCACGAACTCTACGATCTCGAAGCCGACCCGCACGAGGTCCACAATCTCGCCAGCGACGCCAAACACGCAGCCAAACTGCTGGAATTGCAGACCAAGCTGAAGGCGTGGCAGAAGCAAACAAAAGACCCGTGGCTGCTCAAGTGGGAATACGAGTGAGGTGGCAAAAGCGGAAGAATTCTAGTTATGTGGCAACCAAATGGACGCAGCAGGTCAATCCAGGTTCGAACTGTTCGCACAGGAGTTCGTTCGCAAGTATTGGGAGACGCTCAAGAGTGGCGCTTTCCCAATGGCACCGGATGAACCTGTTGAGGAAGCAGTCGAGGAACTGCTTTCAGAGGTTTCACACGAAACGGAGTTCAGACCACCTTCAGGTCACGGAGGCCCGTTGTATATTCTCCGCATGATGAACACCCTCGGAGATTGGTGGCTCTTCACCTTCCGAGATAGCAATCGGGCATGGGAGCTAGCTGGGGCGTCGGCGAGATCCGACGACGAGTTGCCACACGACCTTTTGGGCCCTGTCTACTCGCAGTCTTTTGCCCCATTTCTCCGTCACGTTACAGATGCTGTAAATGACACGCAGAGCAACATAACAAGGCGCTCAACCTGACCTGGTGCTGCCGGCTACCCGCCGCGCTAGTTGCAGCGCGCCAAACCAGGTGGTTGCTGCAAGTCACGCATCGCGATACAACCCATGTTCGTGAATATACGCTTCCACCGCACGCGGGGTCATGTAGCGAATGCTCTTGCCGGCGCGCACGCGCTCACGAATGTCGGTTGATGACAGGTCGATGCCGGGCATGGTTGCCAGCGTAATTCGCGCGGCAACTTCATCGCCCAATTTGGCACGTAGCGGTTCCACGTCCGCGATTGGACGGTCGCCTCGATTCACGGCGACAATCTGCGCCAACTCCGCAATGCGCTGCGGCTCGCGCCACGTTGGCAGATCGTTGAGCGAATCGCCGCCGATTAGAAAAAACAGTTCCCGACTGGCATCGTCGGCCATCAGCGACGAAAGCGTATCGACCGTGTAGGTGGTGCCTTCCCGCTTCAGTTCGCGTCGATCCACCTTGAAGGCGGAATGGCCGGCGATTGCAAACTCCAACATCTCGGCACGCTGTTCGCCGTCGCTGATGCCGTCGTCGTCCTTATGAGGTGGGCTTCCCGAAGGCAGAAACCACACCTCATCCAGCGCGCACTGTTCCCGACATTGTTCGGCCAGAATCAGGTGGCCGAAATGGATCGGATCGAATGTGCCGCCGAAAATACCCAGACGCATTACAGCGCCTCGCTGCCCTTTTCACCTGTCCGAATTCGGATGGTTTCGGCCAGATCGGTGACGAAAATCTTTCCGTCGCCAATTTGTCCGGTTCGTGCCGTTTCCACAATCGTGTTAATCACCTGTTCCGACTGCTCGTCGGAGACGGCGATTTCCATTTTGGCCTTCGGCAGGAAATCGACCGTGTACTCGGCACCGCGGTACTGCTCTTTGTGTCCCTTTTGGCGACCGAATCCGCGCACTTCCGATACGGTCATTCCCTGGATTCCAATAGCGCTCAACGCATCCTTGACTTCTTCCAGTTTGAAGTGGCGGATGATCGCCTCGATTTTCTTCATTGCTCTCTTTTCCTTAGTGAACGCAAATGGTTGTAAATCAATCGGAAGTTTACCGCGATGATACTGCCACGAAACCGAATGTTATTCAGAAACTCTTGAAGACGCTACGCAATCCCGGCGGCGCGATGACACATCGGTCAAACGACACTGGGAATATCATGCCAAACAAAAGTAATCTTGCGTTGATCGGCGTTGAAAATGACGACAAGAAATGTTGTTCGGCCCCAAAATCTCAAACCGAGACGTAATAAACCATATTGCTGAGCCTGCACAGCCTTATGCACATTTTTTGTGGAATTGTTTGTAATCAGTCTGCATTCGGCTGACAATGGTCGAAGACTATGCAGGGCTGCCCAGTTTTTGAGTTTTTTGGTTCTTGTAGCGGTGGCTTCCAGCTGCCAGGTTGCAACGATTCATGCGGCGGCTGGGAGCCAGCAGTACATTTGTCATTTTCCGCACGAAGAATTTCTTCGCCGCAAGCACGAATTTCGACAGCATGATTGATCAGCGGAATTCCAGCACGATTTCTAATGACCGTTCGTTCTACGTGGTCATGCACGATGTCGCGCCCTGTTTTTTTCGGCAGATTTCGGCGATTGTTGACGCGTTGGCTCCACTCATAGAGACACGGATTGCCGCTGCAGTTGTTCCCAGTTGGCATGATAAGCCAATCGCGGCCGAAGACGCCGCTTTTGTTGACCTCGTTAGAGACCGATTCGACGATGTGCTACTGCACGGGTTTACCCACTCGCGTTCCAGTGGAAGCGGTCTGGTCTCGTTTATCACCGGCGGTGCCGACGAGTTCAACGGTTTAACACCCGAGGAAACCGAATCGCGTCTCGAACTCGGGCAGGCGACCTTGCGCGAGCAATTCAACGCACCCGCTTGTGGATTCATTGCGCCGACATTTCAACGGGGGCGTCTGACGGCCGATCGGTTAGCACGTTTTGGTCTCAATTACGCTGTCGGTTTCCGCCACATCGACTTTGCCGACGGCAGCCGTATTCCCGTTGCCACCTGGTGTTGGGATGTGTCGCGCTGGGGGGCGCTGGGACACATGGGGCATTTTTACGGAAACATCCGCATGCGTCTTTACAAGAACCTGCTTCCCTGTCTTGCGATTCACCCGGTTGATGTCGATCGCGGGTTTCTACCGCACATCATCAAGCTGACGCAAAAGTTGCTCGATGAAGGTCGCAGTCCGATACTGATTGAGTAGGATGCGGATGAGAGTCGTGAGACAAGAGTCAAGAGCCAGAATGATCTCAGCCGATGGACTCTTGCACTCCGCACTTGACTCTCGTCTCTTGAGCGGCGCCGGTGCGACGCGTTAGGCAGGCACTTCAACGCGCTCGTCTCGCCGATAGGTTGTACCTCGCCAGGTTGTATTCGCCACTCCGATTTGTTTCATCAGGGCGTTCAGCAGCATCGCGACCGTCACGCCGGCCCCCAGCACATAGGTCAGCGACCACCGCCTTGAGAAAACTGTAGAATCGCCAAGCCGCCACCTGGCACAACACCACGGCAGTCAGCCACACACCGGCGGCAATTGTCCAGTTGGAAATTTGGCTGGTGTCGGCCAGCGACCGTCCGATGAGTGAGATTGCCAGAAACAGTGGCGGCAAAACCGTGAACAGCAGACTTGCGGTCAGCGAAAAGCAGAGTCGCCAACCCGATTTCAAACTGCCGAACAGGATGCGGCTCCAACCGCGAAACGACTGCAGCGCCGAGCCGTACATTTGCGTGCGATACAAGTCGTCGTTTTCAACCATTCGCAGTTTCAACCCGGCAGCTTTGGCGTATCTCGCCAGTTGAATGTCCTCGTTGACTTCTGTTTTCACACGGTCGAGGCCGCCGATGGCGTTGTAGCAATCGCGGCTCATCAGCATGAACGCACCGTTGGCGTAGGCGGTTGCTCGATTCGGGTCGTTCACGCGACTCGGTTGAAACCAGAACATCAACGATTGAGCGCAAGCCGGTTGGGTCACTTTTTCCCAAAGAGTGTTCATCTCCAGCACCGGCGTGATCGTCAGGAAATCGACGTCGTGCTTCAGCGCCTCTTGCATGGCGACGCTCAGCGCACGCATCGATGTCAATCGGCAGTCGGCGTCGGTGAAGCAAAGCCAGTCGCCTCCGCTGGCCGCCACACCCTCGCGCATCGCATTGTTCTTACCGAACCAACCATCATTCAGATGCAGAATCGAGACCACTCGCAGTCGGCCGTTCGACTCATCGGCTAACCGCTTGAGAATCAACGGCGTTCGGTCGTCGCTGCGTTCGTCGATCGCGATCACTTCGAGATTCGGGTAATCCTGCATCAGCAGAGAACTGACGCAGGTTCCGATATGTTCTTCTTCGTCCTTGGCCGCCACGATCATTGTGAGCGCCGGCAGGTCGCCGTGTTGACCGGGGTGTGAACGTGATCCCAGCAGCCGCCTGCGGCGATATTCCACGCTCAGCATCACCAGCCGAGTCAACCATTGCAGGGCGACAAAAACGCCCAGGCCAATCCAGGCGGGAAAACAGGCTTCGATCGTCGGCAACATACAGGCACCTGGGTTGCTCGTCCTTGGCAACCGGAAGCCGATCGGCCTGAGGACCGGACGAATTCCGTCTCGTTCATACGTCAGCGAGCGATACATACAGTCAAGTCAGAACAAGTCGAAACGACGCAGACCGATCTCACCGACAGGCGGAACGGCGCGCATTCCTTCTTGAAGTAGCTCGGCATGAGAACACCGGAAAATTTGGCCCAATTTCCGGAATCGAAAGAATCGGAGAGATTAACGCCACCGCGTGCGGTTTAGCGAAACGTGTTACCGTCAAAATGGGACTTCGTCGTCTCCCGACAAGTTGTCGTCCGGTAAGTCATCGTCCGGATTTTCGTGTCGTCTCCGTTCGTATTCCTCAAACTCGCGGTCCATTTCCGCTTCGCAGATTTCGCAGAACTCCGACGTCATAAAGTGCTGCACCCACTGAGTTTCTCGCAACTGCGGATACGCTCGTTCTTCGGTGCAAATGTCGTTGAGAAGTAAACGGTATGCGTCGCGGGGCGTGAAATGCTCGCAAACCGACAACGCAATTCCGAACCGCGCCAATTGGCCCAGCAGCGTTTTCAATGCGGCTTCCACCTGAACGTCGTCGAGTTGTTCGGGACGGGGCAGCTTCATCGGCTCTTCGAAGATCGAGGCGATAATGTCGCCTTCGCCTCCTTCGATCAACTCGTCCATCAACTCCATTTCACGGAGCGATTGCGGTTTCGATTCGTCGTCTTCAATCGAGTTGTCGAGTTGAGAGGCCGCGAGGTCGAATTGTTGTTGGAGCCCTTCGGGAAACAGGCCATACGGATCGTCGTCACTTTCGGGGCCGAGTTGTTCTTCATCGGAAAACTCAGCCGGCAAGCCATCGGCCGCTTCATTGGCATCGTTGGCGAATTCGTCCGCGGAGAAGTCCTCTGCATCGGTGAAGGCGCTGAACTCGTCTTCGGGCTGCAATTCGTCCAGCAACGCCGTCTCGGCCTCGTCGGTTGTTGCATCATCGGACGCGTCGGCGTCGTCGAAGTCATCCTCGACAATTTCAATCACCGGATCGACCAACTCCAACATGACGCGGCCGTTTTGGCTGAACCACTCCAGATGCAGGCACCGCTTCCACTCAAACGGCGGCGGTTCCCCCAGCTTCGATCGCTCGTACATCTCCTCGGGCGAATAGTCGCTGACCTTCACTTTGCGGTCGGCGGTCATGTCGCCCGTCGGTCCAACTTGCTGCCAGGCAATCCCGCTGATATCAAAATCGATGTCGTCGTCGTGCGCTTCCCGCTCGCCGGCGTCGCGTGCCTCAAAGCGAATGTGCTTTCCCATCAGGTCGGGGTGGCAATTTCCCGTCAATTGCAGCGACAGCGGTTGTTCCTGCCCGCGCAATCGCAACCAGCCATGCGTCGAGTAATTCGTTGTATTGATCAACTCGCCGCTGATGACCAGATCATCCAGACGGTACGCCATCGCTTAACTCCGGGAACAACGAACGGGACGCCGTAATTGTAGCAGCCCGCGTCTCTCCCGCTCCAGCGTAACGGTCAACCTGCCCGCATCGCCACCACACTGGTGAAAATGTGATGCCCACCCGACATTTCGCCGTCCCGCTTGCGGGACGTGGAAAAAACTTGCGAATTGTCGCGATGACCAACGCGGATTAAAGGAAGATGTACCCTTCCTCGCCGTGCTGACTCAGATCGAGACCCTTCACTTCATCTTCCTGTGAAACACGAAGTCCCATCACAATGTCCAGCACTTTGAGCAGAATCAACGTTCCCACCAGTGCAAACGCACCGCCAGCCAGCACGCTGATCACCTGATTGCCCAATTGGACGGCGTTGCCGTCGATCAGGCCCACAGCAGTGGGACTGCCGGTCACGGCCTGGGTGGCAAACACGCCGGTCAGAATGGCACCCACCGCCCCGCCAACTCCGTGAACACCAAACGCGTCCAGTGAATCGTCGTAGCCGAATTTCGACTTGAGAGTGGTGCAGGCCAGAAAACAGACCACGCCTCCGGCCAGCCCCAGCAAGAGTGCCGCCATCGGCGTCACGAAGCCACAAGCCGGAGTGATGCAGACCAGTCCGGCGACCGCGCCGGAACAGGCTCCCAATATGCTCGGCTTGCCGCGTGTGATCCATTCCAGTCCTGCCCAGGCAAGCACGCCCATCGAAGCTGCCAGATGTGTTGTGACAAACGCGTTGACTGCGGACGCGTCGGCCGCCAACGCACTACCGGCGTTGAAGCCGAACCAGCCAACCCACAACAGCGCCGCGCCAATGCAGGTGTAGGTGAGGTTATGCGGCGGCATCGGCTCTTGTCCGTGACCCAGCCGTTTGCCAATCAATATTGCCACAAGCAGCGCCGAGACGCCCGAACTCAAATGCACCACCAGACCGCCGGCAAAATCGAGCGCAGCATACTGGCTATCCCCGCCCAACCAGCCCCCGCCCCACACCCAATGGGCCAGCGGACAATAAATCAGCGTTCCCCACAACACGAGAAACACGCACATCGTGCTGAATTTCATCCGCTCGGCAAACGCTCCACAAATCAAAGCCGGCGTAATGATGAAGAACATTCCCTGGAACACCATGAACAGCGCTCGGGGAATCGATCCTTCCATTGGGACGTGTGATTGCGATCCGCTCCAGGAAGGCATGACACCGTTCAGGAACAGGTACTTGGTGTTGCCGATGAATCCCCCCAGCGCATCGTCGCCAAACGCGAAACTGAATCCCCACAACGCCCAGACGACCGACATCAGCCCCATCATAAAGAAGCACTGCATCATCACGCCGAGAATGTTCTTTTTGCGAACCAGTCCGCCATAGAACAACGCCAATCCCGGGGCTGTCATCATCAACACCAATGCCGAGGCAACGAGCATCCACGCCGTGTCGGCTCCGTTTAAGCCGACAGCGCTAATCGGCTCGATCTCTTCGTCCGGCGCCGCCGGGGCAACCACCGCGGCACCTGCCGGATTAGGTGTTGTTTCAGGTGTTGTTTCAGGTGTTGATGCGGGTGTTGATGCGGGTGTTGATGCGGGTGTTGTTTCAGGTTCCGTCTCCGGATCTTGCGAGAAGACCGGAACTGCCAACAAACCAACAACGACCAACGCCGACAACCAGCGAAAACTCAGCCCGTTCATCGAAGTCTCCTCGCGCACACAGGTGGAAGCTATTTTTGTAAGGTTCTTGAAGGTTGAAATAGAAAAGTCAGTCGCCTGGAGAATGGAACACTGGCAACCGGTTGTGTACTCTCAACAATTGCAACATAAAACGCAACCGTGTTGACGGTCACAATTCGCTGCTCGCACGTTTTCTTATTCTCATTCTCAAGAAGTCAATCACATGAAAATCACAGCCGTCACTCCTCACGTTGTCGGACACGAGCGGAATTTCCTCTTCGTCGTCGTCGAAACCGACGAAGGCATCAGCGGTGTTGGTGAAGCGGGCATCACCTGGCAGGAGCCGGCGACCGTCGGTTATGTCACAAGCTTGACTCCGATGCTCATCGGGCAGGACCCGTTCCGCACCGAACATCTTTGGCAACTCATGTTCCGCGGCGGATTCTTCCCCGCTGGTCGCATTGGCTGCGCTGCACTGAGCGCAATCGACATCGCCTTGTGGGACATCAAAGCCAAGGCGCTCGGCGTACCCTTGTATCAACTGCTGGGCGGCCAGGTCCGCGACCGCGTGGTTTGCTACCCGCACATTCGCGGCAATTCGACCGAAGAACTCGTCGAACAGGCGCTCGCCAAGCAACAGGAAGGCTGGAAGTTCGCCCGTTTCGATCCGCGCGTCGAACCCGATGGTGTCACTTTCGAACCCGTCGCAGCCACACGCCGTTGCATCAAAGATTTCGCTGCATTGCGCGAAGCGGTCGGCGACGACATGGAACTCATCGTCGATGCCCACACCCGCCTCGATCCGACCGAGGCGATTTTGCTTTGTCGCGGTCTGGAACCTTACCGTCCGTACTTTGTCGAAGATCCAATCCGCATGGAGAACTTCGACAGCTTCCGCAAGCTCAGCCGCCATGTGAACGTGCCGTTGGCCGCCGGCGAACAATATGCCAGCAAATGGGAATTCCGCCAGCAAGTGGAAGAAGACTTGATCGACTTCGCCCGCATCGACGTTTGCAATGTGGGCGGCATCACCGAATCGCTCAAAATCGCTGGCTGGTGCGAAACGCATTACATCAAGGTCGCATTTCACAACCCACTGGGACCGGTCGCGACGGCCGCCAGCCTGCATCTCGATCTAGCCGTCAGCAACTTCGCCGTCCAGGAACTCGCCCGCCCACCGGGAACCGTCCTGCCGGAACTTTTTCCACTGCAAGTGCCATTCGAGAACGGACACTTATTGCCACCAGAAGGCAACGGCCTGGGCATTGAATTCAACGCCCAGGCACTTTCCGCTTACCCCGCATTTCCAGAAGGGCATACCCCACGGTTGAGTCACCCCGACGGTGCGTTTACGAACTGGTGAGTTTCGGCAGAGAGAAACCGTAGGGTGATTCAAGGGATGATCTTGCAGTTGGGGAGTGCGATCCGCAGTCGCTGGAGTCCCTTTTTGGAAATGTCGGTTTGCAGGACTTCCAACTCCGTTAGTGCCGACATCTGACACAAGTGCTTGACACCCTCGTCGGTGATCGGAAGGCCGTTGAGCGATAGATACGTTAGCCGCGGCAGATGGACCAGTTCGGCCAGACCACGATCAGTGACTTGAGTTCGAGCCAACCCCAGCATTTCCAGTTGCTTGAGTTCCTTCAGATACACCAGCGATGCGTCATTTGTCGAGGTATCGTAGAGAAACAACGAATGGAGGTTTGTCGCGGCCTGCAGCGCGGCGAGGTCCTCCGGCGCGAAGCTCTTGTCGCTCAGGCTGAGAGAATCGAGTCCCGGCAAATTGGCGGCGTCGTTAAGAATCTTGGGGGTGACGCTGGACGAATCGTCGAATGTCACTGAGACATTGTTTGGAGGATATGACTCGTCTTCAGCTTCGCCGAAGGAATGTCGATCATCACCAAGCAAACGCCTGGCCTTCTCCTCAAAGGGCCGGGCAAACACTTTTCCCCCGGCACCATTGATCGCAGCAGCACTGTTCTGCCATCTGGTATTTTGTTGCCATGTCCAATAGCTCACACCAGCAAGCAGCATCAAGGCAAGGATGACGACAGTAACGCCGCGCCGCCACATCCACGTATAGCGCGCTGTCGAAGTTTCAGCCACGTGATTCGACGCATCCAGAGGATTGAACACGAATCTGCTCCTAGTAGATGGGGCTTAGCATGAATGGAACTGCAGTCCGCTCAACAGAGTTTTTCGTGACACTGTGTCACAAGGAAACAGGATTATTTGAACATTGTTGCAAAAACCAACCGATTTTCCAAAAGATTATTCAACAAAGTCCACGCCCCGCGAGCGGGGCGGCTAAATGGTTTGCTCCCCCTCTCCTTATCTCCCACCCTCCCAATCTCAATCTCTCTCCCTCTCCGTCACCCCGCCTGCTAAATTGTCTGGATGGCTTTCCTGTTCACGAAAATTCCCACGGAGATCACGATTCTGCTGTTCGGCGGACTCGGCGCACTCGGCCTTTGCGTTGGTCGTTTGATCGTTGCGTATGCCGATCGCTTTCGGCGTGAACTGGCGGGTGGCGTTCCGGATCGCGCGAGCGACGGCGGATCGGGGCGGAGCCCGATCCCTACAGGTGATGGGGTGGGGCATGACGGCCATCGGTTGTTGAGCGCGCTGCCGGTGTTTGGTTCGCTGCGCCGTGGCGACTCGGCGCATCGGCTTTCGCGGCAACATGCGCTGTTGCTTGAAATCGGAACGGCTTTGTTATTTGCCCTGTACGTTGCTGCCGTGCTGCTGTTGGATTGCCAGCGGGTCGAAATGGTTGAGCCGGACAAAGTTTGGCGGTACGGGCGGGTTTTCTATCACCTTTTTCTCATCAGCCTGCTCATTGCCGCCACCACGACCGATTTGATCGACTATTTGATTCCCGATGAGATTCCGATTCTCGGCGTCATTGTCGCGGTCCTCGGTGCTGGGATTTCCGGCGATCTGCAGATGGTGCATTTGTGGTTCGACTGGAACCAGGACGGCATGCTCATTGATGGACAGCTTCAACAAGGGGCATACATCCCCGAATGGATTCGGCTGCATCATCATTGGCACGGATTGGTCTGGAGCGTCACCGGGTTAGTGGTTGGCGCTGGAATTATCTGGCTGATGCGAGGGGTTTCGTCGCTGTTGCTTGGCCGTGAAGCAGTCGGTTTTGGCGATGTGACGCTAATGGCGATGGTTGGCAGCTTCATCGGCTGGCAGCCGGTTTGCTTTGTGGTGTTGCTGGCTCCGCTGTGTGGAATCGTTGCCGGCTTCGCGGTGAAACTGTTCAGCGGCAGGACCTTCATCGCCTTCGGTCCGTATCTTTGCCTATCGACGTTTCTGGTGCTTTGCAGTTGGCGGTGGTTGTGGGAACCGGCCCGCGACATCTTTGGACACATTCCCAGCTTGGCGATGTTGGCGGCGGTTTCACTGGGCGGATTGATTTTGTTGCTGATCCTGCTTCGCTTGTATCGAGCCATTCCCATCGAATCCCGCCGAAAAGAGGGAACTTCTCGTCCTGAAGAACTCTCTTGATTTCATGGGGGCAAATCGTGCAATTTGAACTGATGGCTTCTCAATTGGACTCATCGACCATTATGGATCGGCGACGCACACGTCCCGCCGTAGCTGTATTGCTGTTGCTGCTGGCGGGATGTTCGGCAGGAGTCGCACAGGACACTGCCGGTTCAACAACGATTCCCTTCCGCAGCATCCAAAGCGACCCCGGCCCAGCGGGCGAAACAGCAAGTCCATTTGGCAATCTCTTTCTGACCCCCGAAGCTGGCAGCACGGTGATTGAATCACCCCCGTTGCCCGAGTCAGGCAGTGCGGTGATCGGGTCAGGCTATTTCTATTTCGACGAATCGGGCAGCGTCGTTCACGGGGACAGCGAAGCGTATCGCGGCGGCACCCGGCCTCCCCGGCACCAAGACCGCACCGGAGTCCGCCTCCGCGATGTGGGACGCATCACAATCACAGTGCTGGTTGCGATTGTCTTGATCGGTGTCGCTTACCGTCTGTTTCGTATCGGCGGCGGAAAGCCTCATAATCCCGACCTCTGGTCGCGGCGGATGAATCTGGCAAGTGAAGTCGCGCAGCAAATGGACCTCTTTCTGGTGGCCGCCTATCGAGAAGAGTGGGACATTTGCGGAAAGACTCTCGCCGCGCTCAACGATCTGAACGGGCAACGCACGATTTTGTTGGGCGATGACTCGAACCGGCAGGTGTTGCAGTTCATCGCCAACGCCGTCGATTGCCGCATTAATCGCGACATGGCCGATAATCTGCCCCGGCTGCGGACGATCCAGGTGCAAGCGTTGGCCGCTTTGCGAGAGGAAATCGGCCAGTCCGGCCAACTGAGCGCAACGTTGATGAGGTCACTGAGAGACACCCGCCATCTCTACCGCTCGCTAAGGGACCTGCCGCCGAAAGAAACGGGCTGATCACCAGCCCCAGGGCAATTCGACTGTTATGTGCACATGACGTTTTCAATTAGCCGCCCCGCTTGCGGGGCGTGGACCGACGAATCTCACACTCCGAACATGCGGGGCGAGCCCCACGGCTAAATAATTTTACTGTGGCCACCAGGTTTACGGTGCGACATCTGGACATTCCCCATTCTTGCCGCAATTCGTCGCCTCGCATACACTCGATGAATGAGCGAAGAAACCCCCGAGCCGTGGTATAAAGACGGCCTCAACTTCACCTGCACCGGATGCGGAAATTGCTGTACTGGCGCACCCGGCGCGGTCTGGGTTGATGACGAAGAGATCGAGCGAATCGCCGAGCATCTGGGAAAGTCGGTCGGCGAAGTGCGGCTGATGCACACCCGGCCGTGGCGTAACCGTGTCACACTCACCGAGTTCGCCAACGGCGACTGCACCTTCTTCGACGGCAAGACACGCCGTTGTTCCATCTACCCGGTTCGTCCGACGCAATGTCGCACCTGGCCGTTTTGGCAGTCAAACCTGGCGACCGAGCAAGACTGGACAGAAACGCAGAAAGAGTGTCCCGGCGCAGGAAACGGCGAATTCGTTAGCATCGAAAAAATTGAACAACGGCTGGTTCAAATCAATATCTGACTCTCTCGCCAGCTCTCGACCCAAATGTTAATTTGTTACTACTCACCGGCGATTGGTATGGACTGGATTTGGTGATTTCGGTAGGAGCGTCTGGTAAGGAGTTTACCAGATGGTCGAATGTTTGCCGAATGTCTCTGAACTTTCCCCGGATGAAA